>QFCS01001108.1_pt1 | contig 121396 bp, 95 predicted proteins | sample 3576561 | NCBI WGS metagenome assembly QFCS01 | reverse complement strand
TGACACGTGCCCCTGGGAGATCTCGCCCGCTTCCAGGGCGGAGTGGGTGGCGGGGAAGGATCCGACGAGGACGAACGCGTCGGACAACTGCCGCTGCACGGTCCGGTCGGAGGCCCGCCACATCGCCCCGATCTGCGCCGCCAGGGACCGGAGCGGAATGTCACGCACGTCCGACGGGCCCGGGGCCGCGTCTTGGGTCTGGGCGAGGTCGACGGCCGCGGCCAGCAGCGCGGCTTCCCTCGCGTCGAGTGCGGCACGGTCGCGCTGTGTCACGGCGAGGGCGTCCAGCAGCGACTCCACGTCGGCGGGGCCGTCGCCAGGGGCGTGTGCTGCGGGGTGTGTCATACCGTCTATTGTCCGCTAGGGGTCCGACATTGACGGGCGGAAAGGGCAGGTCAGGGGTGGTTCCTGTGGATAACCCCGCGGGTGCCCCGCCTGGGGAGGAAGCGGCGTTTCGTCTCGCTGAGCTCGCTCAACGACCGGGGGTGGCGCTTGGGGAGGAAGTGGCGTTTCGTCTCGCTGCGCTCGCTCAACGACCGAGGGTGTGCCGGGGGCGATCCGGGCTGGGGAGGGTGCGGCGTTTCGTCTCGCTGCGCTCGCTCAACGACCGGAGGGGTGCGGCGTTTCGTCTCGCTTCGCTTGCTCAACGTCTGGGGAGGAAGTGGCGTTTCGTCTCGCTGCGCTCGCTCAATGGAGGGTGCGGACCCGCCGGGCGCGCCTGAGAAGGTGGCGCAACACGCCGCAACCGGCCCGGGGAAGCGGCGTGTTGTGACACATTCGACGTGCCTGGCCGGACGTCAGCGCGCAGTCAGCCGCGACCGACGGCCGCGCGGGTGCGGCGGGAGAGCGAATCGACGATCACCGCGAGCACGAGCACGACGCCCGTGACCACGAAACGCACCGAGGAGTCGAGATTGAGAAGCGTCAGACCCGAACTGATCGACTGGATGACGATCACGCCGAGAAGGGCGGCGAAGGCTGTTCCGCGTCCTCCGAACAGCGACACCCCGCCGATCACCGCCGCCGCGATCGCGTTGAGATTCGTGTCGCCGGTGCCCGAGCTCTGGTTCGCCGCCGCCAGTCGCGCCGCCGCCAGCACACCACCGACGGCGGCCAGAGTCGTGCACAGCACGAACGCGGACATGTAGATGCGTTCCACGCGGATGCCGGCGCGACGCGCGGCCTCGACCGAACCGCCGACGGCGTAGACCGCTCGCCCCCAGCGGGTGCGGGAGAGCGCGAAATGCAGCACGACCACCAGGGCGAGGAAGAACACGAACATCGCCCCGACACCCCGCGACAGGTTGAGGTACCACGTGGCCACCAGCAACACGGCGAGCAGGAGCGATGCCCGCACGAGGATCTCGGTCGTGCTCTGACTGTCGAGGTTCGCCGCTGCCCGCCGTATCGCCCGTCGCCGCAACGACCAGGCGTATGCAAGCGTCGACAGCACCACGAGCGAGTACGCCAGCCACGGCGGCAGGAAGGCGTGTTGGGCGAACTGCACGATCCAGGAGTCGAACGGCAGGTTGATCGACCCCGTCTCGCCCAGCACCCAGAGCTGCACACCGAGCACCCCCAACAGTCCGGCGAGGGTGATGACGAAGCTCGGCAGCCCGAAACGGGTGTACAGGAAGCCGTACAGGACACCGACGAGCACCCCGGCTCCCAGCGCCGCCGCGAGAGCGAAGATCAGCGGCCAGTCGGCCTGCACGAAGGCGACGGCGAGGATGGCCGCCGCCATGCCCGACACCGAGCCCACGGAGAGGTCGATCTCACCGATCAGTAGCACGACGACGATTCCCAGGGCGATCGTGCCGATCGAGGCGCACTGCATCGTCAGGTTGACGAGATTCGCCGAGGAGAGGAACACCGGATTGAGGCCCTGGAAGACACCCCAGATCACGATGAGTCCCGCGATGACCGGCAGCGCTCCGAGCTCACCGCCACGGATGCGGGCGCCCACGGAGGCGACGCGGCTGCGCAGGGGCGACTCGTCGAGCGGCTCGACGACGGTCATCGGTTCGCCCCCGGCCGGCGGCGTCGGGCAGCCAGCGGGATCACTTCGCCGTCACCGGCCGCGGAGGAGGGCTCGGGAGCGGGCCGAGCGCGACCGGCCGTGTGGCGGTGAACGTCGATCGCTCCCGTGATCGCCGCGATCAGCGTTTCGCTGGTGACCTCCGCGGCGGTGAACTCGCCGTTGTTGCGCCCCAAGCGCAGCACCACGATCCGGTCGGCGACGGCGAGCACGTCGGCCATGTTGTGACTGATGAGAACGACACCGTGGCCGCGCTCACGCAGACGCTCGATGAGGTTGAGCACCTCGGCGGTCTGGGCCACGCCGAGCGCCGCGGTGGGCTCGTCGAGGATCACCACCCGCGGCTGCCCGATGAGCGACCGCGCGATTGCGACGGTCTGACGCTGCCCTCCCGAGAGCGTGGCCACGGGGGTGCGCACGGAAGGGATCTTCGCGGCGAGCTCGCGCAGGAGCGACCACGTGCGCTCCTCCATGCCCACCTCGTCCAGCGCGCCGTCGAGGGTGAGTTCACGGCCCAGCCAGAGGTTGGCGACCACGTCGAGATTGTCGCAGAGCGCGAGGTCCTGGAAAACGGTGGCGATGCCGAGCTCCTGAGCGTCGGCGGGGCTCGAGATGTGCACCGGCTCCCCGTCGAACTCGACCGTGCCCGCGTCGGGCGGGTGCACGCCGGCGAGCACCTTGACGAGGGTCGATTTGCCGGCGCCGTTGTCACCGATGAGCGCGACGACCTCGCCCTCGTTGACCCAGAAGTCGACGTCGGTCAGCGCCTTGACGGCACCGAAGTGCTTGTCGACGCCGCGCATCGTCAGCACCCGCTCGCGGTGCCGGCCGCTTCGGGGTTGGGGGGCAATCATCACGGCGCGTCATCCTCACTGATGCCTGCCGCCTCGCAGGCAGCCAGATACGGGGCGGTACAGATATCTTCGACACTCCAGAAGCCGTCCGCAATCACCGTCTCGGCGATGTCGTCGATCGTGACCGCCACGGGTTGGAGCAGGGTCGCCGGCGTGCCGTCGACGACGGTCTCGCCGGTGACGGCGCGCCCCTCGGCGAGGTCGACGGCGACATCGGCGGCTCGCTGCGCCTGCGGTCGCAGCGCCTTGTAGACGGTCATGTACTGGTCGCCGGTGAGGATGCGCTGCAGCGCCGTGAGCTCGGCGTCCTGACCGGTCACCGGCGGCAGCGGGCTGACGTCTGCGGCGCGCAGGGCCGCGATTGCGCCGCTGGCGGTGCCGTCGTTGGCGGCATAGACGGCCGCGATGCGATCGCCGTACTGGCTGATCTGACCGGCGACCCATTCCTGGGCCTTGTCGGGGCTCCAGTCCGGTGTCGAATACTCGGCGAGTACGGTGATCCCGCGTTCCTCCAGAATGCGCAGGGCCCCCTGGCGAAAGAGCGCGGCGTTGCTGTCGGTGGGGGAGCCGTTGACCATGAGGATGCCGGCACCCGGCTCGTCGGCCTGATCGAGCGCGCGCGAGAGCGCCTCGGCCTGCAGTTCGCCGACGCGCTCGTTGTCGAAAGAGACGTAGTACGCCAGCCCGCCGCCGTCGACGAGGCGGTCGTAGGACACCACGGGAACGTCCTGCGCCCGGGCGGCTCCGACGATCGTGGCCGCCGCCTTCGCGTCGACCGGATCGAGCACCAGCACCTTCACTCCGGCGGCCAGAGCGGATTCGGCCTGCTGCTGCTGCTTCGCGGCATCCTGGTCGGCGTTGGCGTAGAGAACGCCGTAGCCTCCGCGCTCGGCGACACGCTCCTCGAACACCGGGCGATCGAACGTCTCGTAACGCGCGGTCTTCTTGTCGGGCAGCAGCAGAGCGATCTGCGGCAGATCGGCGCGCGGGGCACAGGCGATCAGAAGCGTCGCTGCCAGCGCCGTCGAAACGGCCAGGGCGAGGGTGCGGCGCAGCACGAGATCGGTTCTCCTCCGGTGGTGAGTGCCGATCCTACGCCAGGCGAGCGGCGACGTCGGCGTCGACGCTCACGTGATCGAGGGCCATCGTGATGGCACCGCGTGTCTCCCCCCATTCGCCGAAGGACGCCGCGACGATCTCCGGCAGCCCGCCGGTGGCAGCCAGAGCGGAACGTTCGAGCGCGTGGCGCATCGGCGCGATGAGGATCTCGCCGGCTTGAGCCAGCTCTCCGCCGACGATGATCAGCTCGGGGTCGAAGAGGTTGCACAGGCTCGCCACGGCGATCCCGATATGGCGACCGGCGTCGGCGATGACCCGGTGCGCGGTGCTCACGCCGGCATCCGATGCGGCCAGCAGGTCCGTCAGACGCTGCATGCCCTCGCTTTCGGGGAACAGGGCCAGTAACGCCGGTGCCGCGGCGTACATCTCCAGGCATCCCCGGTTGCTGCAGCGGCACACCGGGCCGTTCTCGTCGATCGTGACGTGGCCGATCTGTCCCGTCTTGCCGCTGACGCCGCGGAAGAGGTCGCCGTCGACGACGAGTCCGGCGCTGATCGTGTGTCCCACCCGCACGAACACGGAAGAACTCGCCCCGCGACCGCTCGCCTCGCGCGCTTCGGCCAAGCCGCCCAGGTTCGCTTCGCTGTCGACGAACACAGGTCGCCCGATGCGCGCCGACAGGCTCTCGGCGACGTCGACGCCCTCCCAGCCCGGGAGGAGTCCGGGGGTGGAGACCATGCCCGTGCGCGGATCGATCGGCGCCGGCAGCGCCACGCCGACGGCGAGCAGGTCGCTGATCTGGCCGCCGAGCGACTCGACCATGTCGCCCAGGAGCAGGGTCAGCCGGTCGAGCTCCGCATCGTGGCGGTGGCCCGGAGCCAGGGGCACGACGGTCTCGGCGACCGTGGTGCGGGTGGCATCGGCGATGGCGATGTGCAACTGGCGTGTGCTGAAGTGCGCCCCCGCCACCAGCCCCACACGACGTGCGAGGGCGACGAGGGTGGCACGTCGCCCGCTGCGGGAGGTGAAGGAGGTGTGGAGCACCCCGGCGGCGGTGAGCTCCTTGACGATGTTCGACACGGTCGCCGGTGACAGGCCGGTGCTGCCGGCGAGCTCGATCTGGGTCAGCCGGCCATGCCTTTTGAGGGACTCGACCACGCGAGTCCGATTGGCTTCCCGGAGCGAAGACTGCGATCCGGGTGGGGTGTTCCGGCGGGCCACGATCCACACTGTACCGCGCGGGATGCCCCGATGGCCTGTGCGCGCGGCGTGATCAGTGCTTGGGCGGGTAGACCACGCCCACCTGTGCGCGGATCTCGTCGAGGGTCCCCATGATCGCCACGCTCTCATCGAACGGGAGGAGATCGCTGTCGGTGCGACCGTCGGCGATCAGCTTCTCGGCATAGAGCGCCTGATACTGCATGCCGCGTCCCGCGACCTGAGAGCGGTACTCCTCACGCACCGCTCCGTCGGGCGCTACGAGCCGGAACGTGGTGGGGCAGTACCAGGTGGCGTCGATCTCGATGCGGCCCTCGGTGCCGAGCACGTGCGCGGTGTTGGGGCCGGCGGCGCGCGAAGAGGTCACGAACGACGACACCGCGCCCGAGGCATGGCTCATCGACGCGGCGACCTCGGTGTCGGCGCCGGTCTCGCCCAGGCGGCCGGCGGCACGGATGGCGGTCGGGGCGCCCAGGACGTCCCAGATGAACGAAACCGGATAGATCCCGAGGTCCAGGAGCGCTCCGCCGCCCAGCTCGAGCGCGTTCAGCCGGTGTGCGGGGTCGGCGGTGATGCGCTGGGTGTGGTCGGCGAACATCGTGCGAACCTCACCGAGCGCGCCGTCGGCGAGCAGCTCGCGGATGCGGAGCATGTGCGGCAGGTAACGGGTCCACATGGCCTCCATGGCCAGCAGCCCCGCGCCGGCGGCGAGGTCGCGCAGAGCGGTCGCCTCGTCGGCGTCGAGGGTGACGGCCTTCTCGATGAGCACGTGCTTACCGGCCTGCAGGGCCAGCGAGGCGTCTTCGAGGTGGCGCCCGTGCGGGGTGGCGACGTAGACGATGTCGACATCGGGATCCGCGACCAGGTCTTCGTACGAACCGTGCGCGTGGGGGATGGCGAACTCGTCGGCGAACTCCTGCGCGGCCGCGGGCCTGCGCGACCCCACGGCGGTGACGGTCAGACCCGCGGTCCGCAGGTCGGAGGTGAAGGCGTGCGCGATGCCACCCGTGGCAAGGATTCCCCAGCGAAGTCCGGTCATCCCTCGAGCTTATCGATGTCGCGACCGCGGGCGGCAGGGGATCTCGGCAGGCTCGACGTAGGCTCGGAGGGTGACAGCTCCTTCCTCACCCGATCACGAGGCGATCGAGCGTTTCCGGCGCCTGCTGCGCATCCCCACGATCTCGTACACCGACGAGAGCCGGGTCGACACCGCGCGCTTCGAGGAGTTCCGGGACGCACTCGCCGACGCCTACCCCGCGCTGCACGAACGACTGGAGCGGGAGGTCGTCGACGGTCACTCGCTGCTCTATCGCTGGCGGGGGACGTCGGACCGCGATCCGCTGGTGCTGATGGCCCATCAGGACGTCGTACCCGTCGTCGAGTCGGAATGGGAGCATGAGCCGTTCGCTGCGGCGATCGTCGGCGACGGGAACACCGCAGAGCTGCACGCGCGCGGGGCGATCGACGACAAGGGCTCGCTGGTGGCGATCATGGAGGCCGTCGAGCGGCTGGTGGGGCAGGGCTTCACACCCTCGCGTGACGTCTACCTGGCCTTCGGACACAACGAGGAGACGGCCGGCGGGGGTGCGCGGGCGATCGTCGAGGTCCTGCGGGAGCGGAAGGTGCGTCCGATGCTCGTCCTGGACGAGGGTGGGGCCGTCGTCGACGGGGTGATCCCAGGGATCACCGTTCCCACGGCGATGATCGGGGTGGCCGAACGCGGAGTGATGACCCTCACGCTGACCGTCCGTGAAGGCGGCGGACACGCATCCACGCCCCCGGCCTTTCCAGCCACCGCGCGACTGGCCCGTGCGATCGGTCGTCTGCACCGGCATCCCTTTCCCACCCGCATGGCGCCCCCGGTGCGTGCGATGTTCGCCACCCTCGCCCCTCACGCGCCCCAGCCGCTGCGCGCGCTGTTCTCGAACCTCGCTGTCACGGGGCCCGTGCTGGCACGCATCCTCACGCTGCGAGGGGCCGAGATGAACGCGATCGTGCGGACCACGGCGGTGGTCACCGAGCTCGCCGGTGCTCCCGGCGAGAACGTCCTGGCCACCCGTGCGCGCGCCAGCGTGAACATCCGCCTGCTCACCGGCGACACCGTCGCGGGGGCCACCGAGCGCGTGCGCCGGGTGGTGGGAGACCCCCGGGTGGAGATCGAGGTGCGGCACGGTTCTGACCCGTCGCCCGTCTCGCCCTGGCGTGGCGCGGCGTGGCGCACCCTCGCCTCGGCCGTGCACCGCTCCCTGGGCGAGGAGGTCGTGGCCACCCCGTACGTCCAACTCGGTGCGAGCGACAGTCGCTGGTTCACTGTCCTTAGCGACCACGTGTACCGCTTCACGCCGTTCCACCTCACCCGAGCCGAACGTGACGCCCTGCACTCCCACAACGAGCGCATCCGCGTGCAGGTGTGGCTGCGGGGGATCGACTTCTACCGTGAACTCATCGCGGCGTGCTGAGGTGCTCGCGCGCGAGTCGCCGCGCCGGGTGGCGGGCGACGGGGCGTCAGTCTGAGCCGGCGAGCGCCTTCGTGATGCGCTGCGCGGAGACCGGCTCTGCCGTCCCCAGCCGTTGCGCGTAAAGGCTCACCCGGTACTCCTCCAGCAGCCAGCGCACCTTCACCAGTGACGCCGAGGCCTCCGGCGGGAGGGGAATCGTGCCGCCGGCCTCGGCGAAGGCGGCGGCGGATCGCTCGAACTCCGTCATCCGCTGGCGGTCGCGCCCCGGGTTGTCGGGGAGGCCGTTGACCCTTTCGAGCGCCGCCTGGAGGTAGCGCGGCAGATGCGCCAGTCGGGCAAGCCCGGTGCGAGAGAGGAAGCCCGGGTGGATCAAACCGCTCACCTGGGCCTTCACATCGCCGAGTGCGCCCAGGAGCGTCATCGAGTTCTGCTGCCGGATGGCGCGCTCCACATCGCGCTGGAGGGTGAGGATGCGGGCGGCAAGCGACACGGTCTGGAACAGCTCATCGACCACCGATGCCGAGAATGCGTCGCGCAGGGCCTCGAACTGCGCGCGCGTGCGTGCCGGGGTCACCGAATGGGCGATCACCGCGTCGGCCACGGCGGCGCGCGCATCTTCGATCAGTGCCTTCGCCGACGGGTAGGGGGAGGCGGCGAGCGCCAGCTTCTCCGCTGAGGTGAGGTGGTCGAGCACGTAGCCGACGGGGGAGGGGGACCCGAGCAGCAGCAGCCGACGGATGCCGGCGTGGGTGGCCCGGCCCGCCCGATCGGCGGTGGACTCGATGCGCAGCGCAACGGAGTCCTTTTCGTCGACCAGTGCCGGGTAACCGCGCACCACCCCGCCGGCCACCCGGGTGTCGACGACGTCGGGGAGTTCGTCGAAGTCCCAGGTGAGCAGACCCGACCGCTCCGCGACGGCGGTCGTCGCGGAGACGCCCATGCTCGTGCCGGAGGGTGCGCCGCGGTGGTCGCCCGCCCCCGCCACGCGCGCAGCGGCGACCGTCGAGGTCGGACGCAGCGACCGCGCCACCGAGGCTCGGGCGCGTCCGGCGAGGCGCTCTTGGAGTTCGGTGAGGTCGCGGGAAGATCCGAGCGCGCGCCCGCGCTCGTCGACGGCGCGGAAGGACATGCCCAGGTGTGCGGGCACGCGATCCATCTCGAAGTCGGCCGCGGTCACGGGCTGGTTCGCCACCGGCTGGATGCGCTGAGCGAGGGCGGCCCGCAGCGACAGCGGCGGCATCCCCTCATGGGATTCGGGACCGGCACCTGCAAGCTCGGCGCTGAGTGTGGCCGCCCAATCGGCGGCGGGCACGACGTGGCGGCGGATGGCCTTGGGGAGGGCGCGCAGCAGGGCGGTGATCATCTCGTCGCGCATGCCCGGCACCTGCCAGTCGAAGCCGTCGGGGCTGATCTGAGCGAGAAGCGCAAGCGGGATCACGACCGTGACGCCGTCGTCGGCAGCTCCGGGCTCGAAGCGGTAGGCCAACGAGAGCACCTGGTCGCGCTGCTGCCAGCGCGTCGGGAAGTCGCGCTGGTCGGCGCGTGCCGAGGTGTCGACCAGGTCTTCCTCGCTCATGTCGAGCAGATGTGGCGTGCGGGAGGACGCGTCTGTCCACCAGGACTCGAACGACCGCACGTCGAAGACGTCGTGCGGCACGCGCGCGTCGTAGAAACCGAACACGGCTTCGTCGCCGACGAGGATGTCGCGACGGCGCTCGCGCTCCTCACGCTTCTCGAGGCGACGCCGAAGATCGGCGTTGCGTCGCTCGAACGCCGTCAGGCGCTTGTCGAGGTACTGACTGTTCCACTCGCCGTCGACCAGGGCGTGGCGCAGGAACAGCTCTCGGGCCAGGGGCCGGTCGATCCGGGCGAGCTGCACCCGGCGGCGCGGCACGATGTCGAGACCGAACAGCGTGACCTTCTCTGCGGCCACGGCGGCCCCGGCATCCTTCGACCAGTGGGGATCGCTGAGGCTGCGGCGCACGAGGTCGCCGGCCAGCTCTTCCGCCCATTCCGGGTCGACGGCGGCGACCGTGCGGGCGAACAGCCGCGAGGTCTCCACCAGTTCGGCGGCCATGACGGCATCCGGCGAGGCTTTGCGCAGCCCCGATCCGGGGAAGATGGCGAACTTCGCGCCCCGTGCTCCGCGGTACTCAGCCAGCGGGCGACGCTGGGCCTCGGGCTTCGAGAGGGAGCGGGTCTTCGAGGTGCGGGTGGCGCGGGTGTCGAGCACTCCGAGGTGGGAGAGCAGACCGGCGAGGATCGCCTTGTGGATTGCGTCGGAGGTGGCGCCGGGCCGGGTCGCGTCGGCGGCAGCCGCGCGGCGACCGGTCGCGTTGCGCGTCGAGCCCCCCTCGCCACGGCCGGTCAGGGCCCGCAGCTGCCGGTGGACGTCGAACCATTCCCGCACCCGCACGTAGTTGAGGTACTCCGACCGGCACAGGCGTCGGAACGCGCTGGAGCCGAGCTCCCGCTGCTGCTCCTGGAGGTGGTTCCACAGGTTCAGGAGCGTCAGGAAGTCGCTCGTCGGGTCGGTGAAGCGCGCATGCAGACGCTCGGCCTGTTCACGGCGCGCGCCCTCGTCTGCCGACGGACGCTCCCGCACGTCCTGGATCGACAAGCCCGCCACGATCGCCAGGACGTCGCCGGAGACTCCCAGACGGCGCGCTTCGACGAGCATCCGCGCGAATCGTGGATCGATGGGCAGGCGAGCGATCTCGCGGCCGATCTTGGTCAGGCGAGGCGTGTCTCCCGCGCCGGTGACGGCGCGCAGCTCGGTGAGCAGCTCCAGCGCCGCCTTCACCCCGCGCGAGTCGGGTGGGGTGAGGAAGGGGAACCGGGCGATGTCGCCGAACCCGAGTGAGAGCATCTGCAGGATCACCGATGCCAGTGACGTCCGCAGGATCTCCGGCTCGGTGAACTCCGGGCGTGCGTCGAAGTCGTCCTCCGCGTACAACCGGATCGCGATGCCGGGCGAGGTGCGACCGGCGCGGCCTGCGCGCTGCTGGGCCGACGCCTGGGAGATCGCCTCGATCGGCAGGCGCTGGATCTTCGAGCGCGCGCTGTACCGCGAGATGCGGGCGATGCCCGAGTCCACGACGTAGCGGATGCCGGGGACGGTGAGGCTCGTCTCGGCGACGTTCGTGGCCAGCACGACGCGGCGGCGCACACCGGCGAGCGCCGACGGCTCGAACACGCGGTGCTGCTCGGCCGCGGAAAGCCGACCGAACAGCGGGAGCACCTCGGTCGGACGCGCGTCCGAGGCGTACATGCCGCGAACGGCATCTGCCGCGTCGCGGATCTCCGCCTCGCCGGGGAGGAAGACGAGGACGTCGCCGTCGGCCTCGCGGTCGAGTTCGCGCAGCGCGGCGAGCAGCTCGTCGATGTCGTCGCCCTCGTCGTCGCGGGCGGTGCCCGGGGAACCGTCCCGCGCCACGCGTGGCCGGTAGCGCACCTCCACGGGGTAGGTGCGGCCGGAGACCTCCACGATGGGCGCGGGCGTGCCGTCCGGCGCGGCGAAGTGCCGCGCGAAGCTCTCGGGGTCGATCGTGGCCGAGGTGATGATGACCTTGAGGTCGGGGCGCTCGGGCAGAAGCCGCACGAGGTAGCCGAGGAGAAAGTCGATGTTCAGCGAGCGCTCGTGCGCCTCGTCGATGATGATCGTGTCGTACCTGCTCAGCTGTCGATCGCGGTGGATCTCGTTGAGCAGGATGCCGTCGGTCATCAGTGCGATGCGGGTCTGGTCCGACACCTGGTCGGTGAAGCGCACCTTGTAGCCGACGAGATCACCCAGCGGAACCTGAAGCTCCTGTGCCACCCGCTCGGCGATCGTGCGCGCCGCTAGTCGCCTCGGCTGCGTGTGAGCGATGCGGGTGCGACCGAGCTCCAGGCAGATCTTGGGAAGTTGGGTCGTCTTGCCCGACCCGGTCGCGCCGGCGACCACGACGACCTGATGCGACCGGATCGCTCGCGCGATCTCGTCGCGCGCAGCGCTGACGGGCAGCTCGGGCGGGTAGGAGATCACGGGCGAAGGCATGGCATCCCATCGTATGACGCGACGGATGCCGGGGTGTCGGACCTCAGGCGTCGGCGGGCTTCGCGTCCAGGAGGGCGAGGTCGGCGGGAGTGACGAGCCGGGCGAGCACGGCGTGCTCGGCGAGGCGGGCGCGGCGGTTGGTGGCGAGCTTGCCCACACCGCCGCGCAGACCCGGGACACCCTCGCGGTCCAGCTTGTCGCAGACGGCATCCAGTTTGCGGTTGAAGGTCGTCAGCGGCCAGCCGAGACGGGCGGCCGCCTGCGCCGATGTCGGCAGCTGGCTCTGCCCGGCCATCCCGTCACGCAACAGCGATTCGCACAGTGCGATCACGAGCAACCGCTGGCTCGGCGTGAGCGAGACGCTCCCGATCGTCATCTGATGCGGGTCGTCGACGTCGGCGACGATCGGAACGGAGCGAAACGCCGGCTGATCGCAGTGCACCGAGAGCTCATACGTGAACGGTCCCGCGGTGAACAGCAGCACGAGGCGCGGAAACACAAGCGGTACGGTGGCCCCGGGACCGAGCATCGCCTGATAGACGCCGTCACCGGTCGACACACTCACCCCGATCGTCTGGCCCACGTTGGCCATCCACCACAGGCCGTTCTCGTACGTGAAGGACAGCAGCCGGCGGTGCAGGTACTGGTTCTCGTCGACGACGAGATCGCCTTCGCGCCCGACGGTGAACGGTCCGGGCTGGGGAGCGTGGAACCACTCGCCGCAGAACTCGATGCGCAGTTCGCCGGCGACGGCCGCGTCGGTGCCCGTCATGCGGTGATCCCCACGACGAACAGGATCGCTGCGACGACGATCGCCACCGCCAGCGCACCCACGCCCAGGGTCACCGTCAGGGAGACTCGTCGGCGGGAACCGGAGACCGGGGCGGCGCCGGCTCGCGGGCGGACAGGCGAGGACCTCTCCGGTGTCTCGGTCCGCGTGACGGGCACGGTGAGGGGCTCGCGGCGAACCCCGTAACGCGCGGCGTCGACCTCGGGGCCGGGCACGCGGGCGACGCGGAGGCCAGCTTCCGCGTGGCTCGTTCCCGCGAAGGCACGCTCGTCGAAGCGCTCCGGGCTCGCCGCCCGAAGGCGCGTGAACTCCCGCTCAGGCTCCACCTCGTGGGCCACCCCACGGGCCACCACGCGCGTGCGCTCCTCCACCGGCACGCCGCGCCGGACCGTCTTCTCGTCGTCGTCGTTCATCATCATCTCCCGCGTCATCCTCGTCGTGTCCGCGTGCGGCGGGTCTGGATCGTCGACACCTCGACTGTCGTGGAGTCCGACGACAGCGACACGCCGCCGGTCACATCCTCCACTGCCGGGCTGACCCCGCCCGAGACCACGTCGACGACCACGACGGTCACGTTGTCGCGTCCGCCCGCGGAGACGGCCTGCGCGACGAGCGAGCGCGCGGTCCCGAGCGGGGGCCCGCCGAGGGTCAGGCCGGCGCGCAGCGCTTCGTCGCCGATCTCAGTGGTCAGTCCATCGCTGCACAGCAGCAGCCGCTCGCCGGTGACGATGGGAAGAAGCCAGTAGTCGGCGGCGCTGCGCTCCTCACCGACGGCGCGGGTGATGACGTTGCGGCCGGGGAAGTCGCCCATGTCGGCACGGGACAGGCGGCCCGCATCCACCATCTCCTGCGCCACCGAATGGTCTACCGTGATCTGCTCCAGACGGTCGCCGAGGAGCCGGTAGACGCGGGAGTCGCCGATGTTGACGACCAGCCACCGCGGCGCGCCCTCCCACCGGATCGCCACCACCGCCGCCAGCGTGGAACCCGCGCCGCGCGAGGTGGTGGCGGCGATCGACCCCACCGCGCTGTGTGCGGCATCCACGGCACGGCTGACATCCTCGACGGACAGGTCGTCGCGACCCACCAGCGGACGGAAGACCTCGACCACGGCGGTGCTCGCCCGATCGCCCGCCTCGTGACCGCCCATGCCGTCGGCCACGAGGTACACGGGCATCTCCGCGAGGAAGGCGTCTTCGTTCACCGTTCGCCGACGGCCGACATCGGAGCACGCGCCGGAGGTGGTCTGCAATGCGGGGATCATCGCGTCCCCCCTCGCTCCGGGCCGATCACGAACGGCGCGTCACCCAGCAGGAAAGGTCCCGAGACGGATGCCGTACCGGCGACCTCGGTGGCCGCGTCGGGACTCTCGCCCAGGAACACACCGTTGGTGGAGTCGAGGTCGGTGACGGTCCAGCCGGGCGCCTCGCGTCGGAGGAGGGCGTGGGTCTTGGAGACCGTGCGGGTGACGTCGTCGACGGCGATCAGCTGAGCATGCGGAGCGCTGGCGGGCGCCACCGGATTGCGGCCCAGCACGGCGGCCTCGCCGGCCAACAGCACGGTCGATCCGTCCGGCAACACCAGCGTCCAGCCGCGACGATGCGCGGCGAGAACCGTGTGCTCTGCGTCGGAGGGTTCCTGCCCCATCGGCAGCCCCTGACCCGGTGGGGGCGCCGAGGCAGCCGGCGATGGCACCGCCACCTCGGCGGCGGGCACCGGCGGTGCCCAGGGGTTGCCCTCCGCGCTCGTGGTGACGGCAGGCTCCGGAAGGGACGCCGGAGCGGATGGCGGCGAGGGCACCGGCGGGACGAACGCCGACGTCGGCTGGACGAACGGAACCGGTGCCTGCGGCGTCTGCGGGGAGAAGTCGGCGAGCGCGGGAACGATCGGTGCGGTCGGCGGTGGCGTCGTCGTCCCCGTCGCTCCGGGGGCGGAACGCGGTGCGGTGGCCGCTCCCGCGGTCCGACTCCCACCGATCCAGCGCGCCGAGCCCCAGCCGACGATGCTGGCCCACACCGGGAGGGCGATCACTCCGAGCACGGTGTATCCGACGCCCAACCCGAACCGGCGGTTGACGCCGATCATCATCCGGGACTGGAGGATCAGCGCGGGAACCGCGATCAGCAGAGCGGCCGCCACGGGGACGAGGGTCGCCAGGGTCATGGCGGCGGAGGCCCCCGACGTGTCGCCCTCGAACGACGCGCCCACCGCTGCGCTGGCCAGCAGCCCGGTCACCGTCAGGGCGAGGACCGAGACCACCGTCGCGCCGCCGCCCAGCACCACCGCCCACCAGCCCTTCATCCCGGCGACCTCGAACAGGGTCCAGATGTTGAGCACCGGCACCCAGGCCTTCCACGGTGCCGCGCCCGCCTTGGTGAACACCGCCCTCAACGCCAGCGACAACCACACGTACAGCCCCGCCCCCGCGAGGAGCCACCCGGCCAGCATCACGCCGGTCACCTCCACCACCTGATCTCCTCCCATAGCCTCTCAGCCCCGTCCCTTCGCCCGCTCGCCCCGTCGCAGCAGCGATCGCAGAGACAGTCGCGCACGAAGGCGGGCCCACCATCCCCGCGCGGCCAACAGGCGCATTCTCTCGTCGTCCACGATCTCCCAGAATCGTTCGGAATCCCTTGGCGTGGGCGGCGTGGCATCGAACACCGACCGGTCTGCCCAGTCGGCCAGCAGCGTCGCCCTGCTCGTCCCGTCGCCGCCCGCGTGTGCGGCGGCGACCTCGCGTCGGGTGTGCGTGCGAGGGGCGGCCAACCCGCTGTCGATCGCCGCATCCACGTATTCGTCCCATCCGCCGGTCACACGGTCGACGGCGTCGGGAGCGGAGCGTCGTGAACGGCGGCGCAACGCCTTGGCCAGAAGGATCAGGAGGAAGGGCCCGGTGATCACCAGGAGGCCGAGCAGGCTCAGTCCGCCAACGCGCAACGCGGCCCAGAGAGGGCCCCAATCGGTGCTGGACTCTGCGGGATCATCGCTGCGCTCGCCGCCGTCGGCGGGGTCGGTGTCGCCCGGAAGCACCTGCTCGGCGACCTCTTCGTGCACCTCGGTGGGCACTTCCGGGTCGCGCGTGGTCAGGTCGTCCGGTGCCAGCGCGTTCTCGTGCTGCGGGGTGACATCGATCGGCACCCACACCCCCGAGGCGTCCTGCACTTCGATCCACGCGGCGATGTCGCCCCCACGGCACCCGTTGTCGCACACCGGCAGCTCATCGCCGGTCAACCGGGCCCCCAGCACGATGCGGGTGGTGAAACCGAGCTGGTCGGCGATCATCGCTGCGGCGACGGCGAACTGCTCGTCGTCGCCCACCGCGGCCACCAGCGCCGCATCATCGTCTCCGCCCACTTCGTTCTGCCGCTGCAGCAGCGCGGTGAACAGGGTGTCGATGCGATCGGTGGAGTGCCCGGCACGGCTCGGCTCGAAGGGTGATCCGCCGAGTTCGGCGCGCCACTGCGGCGGGGATGCCTCGTCGATCGTCAGGGCGTGGCTGAGGTATCCGCGGGCGCGCAGACGGTCGATCAGCAGCGCGAGGCCCTCGCCGCCGGCGGGGGCGTCCTGAGCGGCGATCCACTCGGCGACGCTCTCCGGGATCGTGCCGGGAGCGAACTGCGATGTGGTCCGCGCCGGCGTGAGGGAGGTGACTGCCGGGACGCTCTCCGGGACGGCGGCCTGTTGGCGGTAACCGACGCCGGCATCCAGACCGGGGTCGGACAGTTGAACCCCCATCTGCGCGACCGCGTTGTAGAAGAACCCGTCGGCGAGGCCTGCGGCACCGGTGCCCCGGAACTGTACGCCGGTGAGGGCGCCCACCGTCGGCATCCACACGGCGTCGTAGTCGACGATCGTGATCTCGGCGGATTCGGCTCGAGTGCCGGGCGGAGCGGTGAGCGACGAGGGAACACGCACGAAGGCGTCGGCCGGGTCGGTGCCCTCCGCCGTCGGGTCGATGACCCGGGCGAGCCGGCCGTCGTAGGAGGAAAGGGTCGCCAAACGTACGCGATCGGCGCCCGTGGCCACCGTGAACAGCACGCGGTCGAAGCGATCGTCGCCGAAGAAGGTGCGGTACTCGGCCAGCGGACTCAACTGGCGTTGGATCTCCAACCGCGGATCCACCCGTTCGCGCAGCACGTCGCGGGGCTGACCGGCCACCGCCAGGGGAGCGGCGACCGCTCCGGCGGTGACGGCGATGGCGACCATCGCCGCGGAGATGGCGACGCGACCGGCCCGCGCCGACGTGGTGCGTCCGGAGACGCGCACGCCGGTGGCGGCCTCGGCCGCGTGGAGCGCCCGGCGGCGATCGTGCAGCGAACGCCACACGAGGTAGCCGAGCGAGGTCAGTACCGCCGCGGCCCCCACGAGCATCTCGCGCGGACCGGTGAGGGTGAGCGGACCCCACCGCAGAGGCTCGCTGACCGTGGGCGCGCCGAAGACGACGCCGAAGACGGTGAGGGCCAGCCCCAGGAGCGGCGCGAGCACCCAGAGCCTGAGGGCGCGCCAGGCGAGGGAGAGTGCCGCGACGGGAACGGCCAGCCACAGGAAGAAGACCGGCGCCAGGGCGGCCTGGTAGCTGCCCAGGGGAAGGTCGAGCGTGAGCAGGTCTTTCCATCCCGTCACGGGAGCGGTGAGCACGGCGATCGCGCCACGCGCCGCCTGATCGAGGCCGCCCGTGAGCATCGACGGCGCCGCGACGGGGAGTCCGAGCACCGCGTAGGCGGCGAACGCGGCCAGCGCCAGCCACCAGCCCGACCAGCGCAACCGCAGAGCGGTCAGGGTGAGCGCGTGGGCGACGACCAGGCCCGTCGCCACTGCTCCCACGAAGGCCGTGCTGCGGTAGATGGGCCAGGCCGCGAGTGCACCGACGAGGAACAGTGCGTCCAGCAGCACCGTGCTCGTCGCGAGCATCCGCAGCGGAGCGCGCTGGGTGCGTCGGCGGGCGTGACGGCGGAGGGGAAGGGGGGCACTCATGTCTGTGCCCCCCGCGCCAGAAGCAGGCGGAGATCGTCGAGCAGGCCGATCGACAGCACCGACATCGACCCGAGGCGGCGCAGCCCGGGCTCTGCCTCCGGGTTGCAAAGGATCGCGACGACGGCGACGTCGGAGGGGAAGGCCAGAGCGGCGGCCTGAAGCGTACGCGCGGTCTGGGTGGATCCGCACACCAGGAACGCGATCGAGGCGTCGGGGTGCGTCTCGGCGGCCAGCGAGGTCACATCACCCAGCAGACTCGCCCGCGGCGCCCGCTCCACGGCGCTCAGGTCGTCCAGGAGCGTGCGGGCGCTGACGGTGGCGAGCTCGCGCATGCTGCGCGCCGCAGCGCGCGCGAACTCGGGCACCTCACCTCCGAGCACCACGTCGACGTCGCGGCCGTCGCGGATGCCGCGCACTCCGATCGAGGCGGCGGCGCTGACAGCCAGTTCGAACTCGTCGTCGGTCCCGTACTCCGCCTCGGCGGCGGCGAGGGCGACCACCATGCGCGAGCGGCGCGTCTCCTCGTACTGGCGCACCATGAGCGTCCCGGTCTTGGCGGTCGACTTCCAGTGCACGTGGCGCTGGGCGTCTCCGGGCACGTACTCGCGGATGGCGTGGAAGGAGATGTCCGAGTCGACCACCGTGCGCGAGGCGGCCCCTTCGAGGTCGCGGATGAATCCGGCACTCGTGCTGCGCAGTGCGGTCGTCACCGGGTGCACGTAGAGCGTGTGCACATCGGCCCAGGTCGCCTCACGACTCAGGATGCCGAGGGGGTCGCCTCGGACGGTCCGGGCCGGGCCGACGTCGATGACCCCCCGTCGGTGGGTGGGAACGACCACGCGATCGACGTGGACGTGGGCCTTGCGCAGCAGCGGAACGTAGACGTCGACGAGTCCTTCGCCCACCGGGATGTCGATGCGGCCGGGGAGGGCCAGCGCCCGGCCGACGTTGGTGACCGTGAGGGTGCCGCTGACCTCGGTGCCGGCGACGACCCGGTCATGGCCCAGCACCAGGTCGACGTCGTAGGAGCGCGCGCTGAAGAGGAACGGGATGGACAGCAGCAGAAGCGTCGCCGCGACGACACCGGCGATGACGAACTCGATCCATCCGAAGCTCAGCCCCACGGCCAGTCCGATCGCGGCGACGGCCAGCAGCAGCCACCCCGCCACCGACAGTGTCGCCGAGACCCACCGCCACGCCGCGACGGCTCGGGCCCGCGCGCGGCGCCACCAGCCGAGGCCTCGGAGGACGAGCTCGGTGGAAGAGCGGGAGGTGGCATACCGGGTACGCGACAGGCCCGTGCCGCCGGTGGTGCCGACGGTACGGGTCAGACGCGATTCGGTGTTCGAGCTCACACGGCCTCTCTCTGGCTGGGCGGCACGGTCTCCAGCAGCACCTGACCGATGACCGCTTCGGCCGTCACCCCGTCGAACTCTGCTTCGGGGTCGAGGATGAGCCGGTGGGCCAGCACCACCTGAGCGAGCGCCTTCACGTCATCCGGTGTCACGTAGCCACGACCGTGGGCGACGGCCCAGGTCTTGGAGGCCTTGGTCAGCGCGAGGGCCCCGCGCACGCTCACTCCCATTCGCACCTGAGCTGCCAGGCGGGTGGCTTCGACGATGCGTGCGATGTAGTCCAGGACGAGCGGATTGAGATAGACCTCGCGGGCGATGTCGGCGAGGTCCACGACGTCTTGCGGGGTGACGATGGCGCCGACCTCGCGTTTGGGGTTCGCGCTTCCCTCGAGGATGCGCACGGTGGCCGCGTGATCGGGGTAGCCGAGGCTCGTCCTCATCATGAAGCGGTCGAGCTGGGCCTCGGGCAGGCGATAGGTTCCCGCCTGCTCCACCGGGTTCTGCGTGGCGACCACGAGGAAGGGGATGCCGACTCGACGGGTGATCCCGTCGACGGTCACCTGTCCCTCCTCCATCACCTCCAGCAAGGCCGACTGGGTCTTGGGCGATGCGCGGTTGATCTCGTCGGCCAGCACGATGTTCGCGAAGATCGGTCCCTGGTGGAAGTCGAACTGACCGCTGCGCTGGTCGTACACGGTGATGCCGGTGACGTCACCGGGCAGCAGGTCGGGCGTGAACTGGATGCGGGTGCTCGTCCCCTGCACGGTCTGTCCCATCGCGCGAGCCAGCGACGTCTTGCCGGTCCCGGGAACGTCCTCCAGCAGCAGGTGTCCCTCGGACAGCATCGCGGTGAACGCCAGCTCGACGACGTGGCGCTTCCCGAGCACCACCGTCTCGACGTTGTCCACGAGCGTGGCGAAGGTCTCTTGGAACCAGGCGGTCTGCTGCGCGGTGACGGTCATCGGGGTCCTCTCGAAGGCAATGTCGGTGATGCGGGGGAGGAGATCAGGGTGCCGGATCCGGCTCGGGTTCGGGCTCCGGTTCCGGTTCCGGTTCCGGGGTCAACGGCTCGCAGGTGACCGCGAAGGCCGCGTCGTCGAGCCCGGCCAGACGGCCCGACCACCGCACAGAGTAGGTCAGAGTGAGGGTGCCGTCGGCGTCCGTGGCCTCCGAGCGGGTGACGGCCACGTCGCCGGAACCCGCGCCGCGTACGATGACATCGGCCGTCGAGGGCTGCCGGCCCCCGGGGTCGCTCTCGCAGGACGTCGGGAAGACCACCTGCGTGCGGTACGCGGGGCCCTCCGCGGTGACGGTGATCGGGTCACCGCAGCCGAACACCCGACTGCACGCGACGGTGGTGACGGTGCCCGGGTCGCCGAACTGCGGGAACACGTCGGCGAACCGTGTCGATTCCGCGTCGCCGGCACGGTACCGCACCTCGAACGGCCACCGAGCGGTGAGCTCGGGCTCGCTGGCGAACCGGTCCCAGGTGAAGGTGGCCCCGTCCTGACGCGCCTCGGCGGCCACCGCGTAGGTCGCGCGGCCGGTCGGCGTCGGTACCCCCGAGGTAGGTGTGGCCGACCCGGACTTCTCGGTGCGCCCGAAGCCCTGCCCACCGCGCTCGGTCACCGCGCACGCGGTGATCGTCACTTCGCGCCACAACTCCTTGCCGGGGAACGTCTGCGATGCCGTCCCGCCGCCGGCCGCGACGGCCTGGGCGGGCGTGCAGGGCGCGGATCCGTCGGTGAAGCCCACCATGATCCGCTCGCCGGTGCCGTTGGGGGCGACGGTGGCGACCGCCGTCACCGTGCCGGGGTCGCTGCTGCGTGACGCGGACACCTGGAGATCCAGCGAGGGAGCTCCGATGCCGTTGGCGCGGAAGGAGTAGGCCGATCCGCTCTGCGAGCCGCCGGGGATGGGCGGGAGCTCGAACCTCGTGAGGGGCGTCGCCGTCAGAGAGGTCGGGCTGTTGGAGCCCACGTTGTACGCGGTGAAGGTCGCCGTCGACCCCTGCACGGTCTGGGTCACCGATCCTCCCGCGCCGCCAGACAGGGTCACACTGCCGGTGGTGGCATCGATCCCGCGCACGACGATGGTGGCCACCCCGCCCGCCGTCCCGTTCGGAACGGGGTCGACCTGGGCTCCGGTGGGTGCAGCCGGGGCAGCATATGCCCACGCGCTGGTCTGGACGGCGCCGCGCGACTCGCCCACCGAACTGAAGGCCCGCGCCTGATAGGTGCGCGCAACACCGACCTCGGCCTCGATGGCCGGACACGCGCCGGACGCGTCGCAGGTGGCGACCACGTCTCCGCCCGTGGTGATGCGGAATCCCTCGACGGACGGGTAGGAGGTGCTGTCGGCGATCACGCGCAGGGTCACGCTGTCGGCGTCGAAGTCGGTCCACTCCAGACGAGTGGGAGCTGCCGGCAGGCCCTGCAGATCGAGAAGCAGCGTGCCATTGCGTTCGCCGGCGGATTGGCGACCCTGGGCGTCGGCCACGACGAACGAGCCGGCGCAGTCTGCGGCGCCGGGGGTGTCGGATGACCACGAGGCGCGAACCGAGGTCGCACCGGCCTTGCTGAAGGTGACGCCGGGACAGTTTGCGGGCGAACGCACCGACACGAGTGCGAGTGGGGTGCCCGGCAGCGGGTTGATCTCGCCCGAGACACCGATGACCGTGATCGTGCATGAGGTCGTTCCGCCGGACTGCGAGCACCGCTGGCTGGCCGTTCCGCCCTTGGGCAACTGTGACGGCGCCGGACCCACGGTCACGATCAGCGCCGCCGCAGTCGCATCCGGATGGCTGGTCAGTGAGACGGCCACGGACTCTTCGCGTCCGGGGCGTGCGGCGTCCGCCGCGGTCACGGTCAGCGTCGATCCCGACCGCACCAGCGTGAACTGGTCGCCCCGATACGAATCGGCGAACCGCAGGCTGTCCCAGTCCTCGCGCCCCGCCCAGCGCACCATCGAGGTGAGGTCGTACTCCTGCGACTGGCCGGGGCTCACACTCACCGATGCGCTGCGCAGAATCGGTTCGGGGTCTTCGGCCTCGACGGCGACCCGGAGGGTGAGGAAGGTGTAGTCGTCCTGCACGTCGAGTTTCACCGGAACGACACAGGTGTCGGTCCACGGCGCGTCCGCCCCCGCGGTATAGCGGATCGTGGTCCCCGAGACGAGCTCACACCGGGCTGCGGTGCGCGCACCGCCCGCTCTCACCCCGCCGGCATCCACCTGCAGGGTGCGGCCAGGAGGAATCGCGATGGCGGTGGCGAGGTCGAGGTCACGCGACTCGTTCTCGCGGACGTCGATGCGCGCGGCGTCGGCACGCAGGGCGAGGCGGAGGTCTCGGTCGCCGGGCACACGCAGAAAACCGTAGGAGGTCACCTCGGTGCCGTCGAACGCGGTGCCGGAGACCTCGAACGGGATCAGCAGCGACTCGGTCGGCACCTCGCCGAAGATCCGCGCACCGTCGGCCCGGATGCCGGGGTGTGTTCCCCACAGCTTCATCTGGAGGCCCGAAGCATCGCCGGTGGCCCACGCGATCTTTCCGGTCAGCACGTCGACGCCCTGCGGGAAGGCCTCTCGTGTCTCGAGCGTCAACGAGGTGTCGGTCACGACGGGGTAGTCGGGCACCGGCATCGGCACGGCCTTGACCACGATGAGGCCCTGGGCGGTGTCGCCGGTGGCATTGCTCACGGTGTAGACGTACGAGGAGGTTCCCGGTGTCGCTCCGGCGCGGAGGGTGACCTGCCCGTCGACGACCTCGCCCAGGAGCGCGGCGAGGGTGGCATATTCTTCCGAATCGGCGGGCGCGTTGGGAACGACCGAATCCAGGGTGAGCTCGCCCCCCGCGGGATCGATGTCGTTGTCGGCGGGGCGCACGATGGCCTCGCTGTCCTCACCGACCTGGATCTGGAGATAGTCGCTGAAGGTGACCGGGCTCGGGTCGGACGCCGCCGCCAGCACCCCGACGCGCGCCAGGGCCTGACCGACCGCACCTTCGGTGTCGCGCACCTGATAGGTGAACGAGTCCTGGCCGCTGAACCCGTCCGGGCTGGAGTAGAGGACGGCATCGCCCTCGGGCGAGATCGTCGCCGTTCCGCCCTGGGCGGGCTGATCGACGATGCGGTCGAGGGTGACCGCATCGCCGTCGGGGTCGACGCCGAAGCGGTCGAAGGGGATGCGCACGGTCTCGCCACTGAGCACACGCCCTTCCAGCACGCGCGGAAGGGGCGCGCGGTTGGCCTCGTCGCCGACCACGGTCACCACGATGCGGGCCGAGTCGGTGGCGTCGGGGAAACCGAGCCGTGAGATCGTGTAGCCCACGCCGTAGGTCCCGGGCTCGTCGGGAGCCAGGTAGCGCACGAGGCTGCTCGTCGCGAAAGCAAGACCGCCCCCGGATTCGTTGACGATCGTGGAGGGGTCGATGGAGAACAGGGCGCCGGCGGGCGCGCTGTCGTTGGCGAGCACCGGAATGTCGATCTGAGCGCCGGTGCGCACCGTGACGGCGTCGTCGACGGCGATCGGGGGGTCGCTGGAGGGCGAGTCGAGCAGGATGACGGTGAGCTCGCCTTCGGCGCGTGTGGCGGCCGACCCGGTTCCGTCCGAGACGGTGTACCGCACCACCCCCAGTACGCCCGGTGCCCCGTCGTCGGTCGTGCCGCTGACGCGGATCAGACTCTGCCCCACCAGATCGACGCTCATGCTCGACAGCGGCGCACTCTCGGGCCGTAGCTCGCTCAGCAGCAGCACGAGCCCGGCGGGATTGGAGACCGGGGGGAACACATCCACCGTGGTGTCCTCGCCGGGGCGCACGAAGGCCGTCAGCGGGGGAGTGGAGATCGCTGTCTCGTCGGCGTCACGGAGGGTGACCCGCACCGACGCGGTCTGCTCGCCGCGGTCGTCGCGCACGGTGTATTGCACGGGGTAGGAGCCCGCGATGTCGCTGCGGAAGTCGAGGCTGAGTCCGGCGGCATTCGGGGTGACGGTCGCTGCCGCATCGTCGAGCACGACCGCCGAGGAGAGTACCGGGGTGCCGGTGGTGCCGCTGACCCGTGAGGCGAGGTCGATCGACAGAGGGCGGCCGGCCACCCCCACCACGGCGAACGACTCCGCCGTGAGCTGCGGAGCGGGGCTCACGGACACCGTGACGTTTCGACGGGCGGTGGCCCCCCGCGAGTCGGACACGATCAGCGCCAGGGTGACGTCGACGGCCTCGCCGACCTGCGCATCGGGATGCTGGTAGGTCACCTCACCGCTGGGCTGGCCCGCTGCCGACCCGATCCCGGTCTCGTTCTGCACTCCTGCGAGATAGAGCGGGTCGCCGTCGGGGTCGATCCATCCGTACAGGGAGTCGAACGTGACGGTGCCGCCGGGGGCGACGCTGGGCCGTGGACGTTCTGCGAGGCAGGTGTCCGCGTCGCACGGCGCCGGTGGCCGGTTCGTGTCGGCGCCGACGACGGTGAGGGTCACGGTCGCCTCGTCGGAATACAGGCCGTCGGGGCTCGTGCCGTCGGTGACGCGGTAGCGGAAAGTGGCCGATCCGGTGGCATCGGCAGCGACGTCGACGACCAGCGTCTGCTCCGCACCCGAGACCGACACCGCGCCGAACCCGGGATCGAGTCCGGAGATCGAGGACACGTCGACGCTCAGCACGTCTTCGTTCGGATCGTGGTCGTTCAGCAGCACCGGCAGCGACGCGACGGAACCGGCGCGCACGCCGAATTCGTCGTCGACGGCCACCGGCGGCTTCGGCTCGATGACGCGCTCGGCCACCGTGTCGTCGTCGGGGGAGGCGTCGGTGTTCTCTTCGAGCGACCACTGCTGCGAGGAGGGGATGAGGGCGCCTTCGGGCACCGTCCACACCCATCCCGAGCTGCGTTCGTTCAGCGCGAGGCGCACGCCGTTGGTGACGAACTCCGGATCGATCTGATCGCCCAGTGTGGCGGCACCGTAGTCGAGGGGGTTGAGGGTCGGATCGGCGGTGGTCCACAGCGTCCCGCCACCGTCCCCGTCCCGCAGCCAGGCCGCGTAGGTGATGCCGTCCTGGGTGAGCGGGGCGGCCGGGGTGCCGGCGACATCCGCGACCACACGCTCGGAGGTGCCGTCTTCCAGCCCCACGCGCACCAGACCCTCGGAGTCGGCGATGTACACCTCGCGGGCGGCCGCGGTCGATGCGGCGGCGGTGCGCTCCAATCGGGCCCCGACCGCCGTGCCGGTATCGATGGTCTCCTCGCGCCCGCGCACCCGCAGCGCACCGTCGGACTCGTCCAGCAGCGCCCAGCGTCCGGCCACGGCGGTCAGTTGGACGTCTTCGGGGGAGCCGGTCACGGCGTCGTCGCCGAGGATGCGTCCCGTCCGGGCATCGGCGCGGATGATGCGTGACTCGGCCGATGAGTAGGCATAGACGGTGCCGTCGGCGTCGATCGCCGCGGCCGTCGCCACGAAGCGCGGTCTTTCCTGTCCCTCGTCGACGACCACGTCGGCGTACGGGTCGATGGTCGTCACACGACCGCCGCCGGACAGCGTCGCGCTGAAGATGCCGCCGGCGTCGGTGCGGAACACCAGGAAGTCGCCCGACGAGGCCGTCTGCACCGTCCCGGCCGGTGCCCGGGTGAACGCGTCGGTGGTCGTCGCGGTGAGATCGGACGGGGCGGCCATGCTCACGTCGGCGAACTGCGTGTCCCGTTCCGCGAACACGAACAGCCGGTCGGTGGTCTGCGCGAGGGAACTGGCGTTCTCCGCCGTCTTGACCGTGTCGAGCTCGCCGAGCTCGAGATTGACCCGGGCGTAGGCATCGCCCGCGCCGGTCTGGACCGCCCACAGCGTGCCGTCGTCGACGGGCGTCTGCCGGGCATCGAAGCCGGGCCACATCACCGCGAGGGTGACCACCAGCGCCGAAACGACGAGCACGGCGCCGGCGCCGAGCACCGTGCCGGGTCGGATCCGCGCACGCGCAGACGGGGTCGTCATCTCACCCGCCCCCCGACAACAGCGCGAACACGATCGCGCCGATGCCCACCAGCACGGCGGCGGCGGCGATCATCGCGGCGACGATCGCGCCCGTGCGAGCGCGGGGAGGCGGCTGCGCACCGGCCAGGATCGTGCCGTCATCGGGGGCGCGCCGGGCGGGCGGGGCGGGGGTGCGGCGTTGCCGACGCGACACGTGCGCGACCTGAGGCCGCACGGGTCCGCGCTGGCGGTCGTCGTCGAAGTCGATGGCGGTGCCGGCACTGGCCCAGGCGTCCACGGCGATGTCCATGGGTGTGTGCGGGTGGCCCAGTTCGTGCTGCACCAGCTGCAACTCATGGGCGAACTCGGCCGCCGACGCGTGCCGTGCACCCGGATCCTTGCTCATCGCCCGCGCCAGGACCTTCTCCAAGCGGGGAGAGATGTCGTCTCGTCCGATCGGCGTGTACGAAGCCCTCCTGATGCGCGTCTTCAGCTGCTCGCGGGTGTTCTGACCGCTGCCTTGCCTCTCGAACGGACTGTGACCGGCGAGGAGGGAGTAGACGGTCGCGCCCAGGCTCCACACCTCTGCGGCGACCGACCCGGGAATGCGTTCGTCGACGATCTCGGGGGCGCTCCACGGCACCGACATCGCGAACACCTCGTCGGCGCCGGTACGGCCGCTGATGGCAGCGGCGATTCCGAAGTCGCTGAGCACCGGTGCGCCGAAGGTGGTCACCAGGATGTTCGACGGCTTGATGTCCCGGTGCAGAAGACCTGAACGATGCGCCGTCTCGAGGGCCGAGGCGATCTTGATGCCGATCTGCAGCACCTCTTCGACGGGGATCTGTTCGCGCCGGTACCTGCTGGTCAACGATGTCGGACAGTACTCCATCACGAGATACGGTCGTCCGTCCGCCGAGATGCTCGCCTCGAAGACGGTGAGGATCGACGGGTGGGCGCTCAGCCGTGCCATCACATCGGCCTCGGCGTTGAACATGCGCAGCAGACCCTCGTCGACGATGTCCTTCAGGAGCACTTTGACCGCCACCGATCGACGCGGCAGGTTCTGCTCGAACAGGAACACATCTGCGAAGCCGCCGGTGCCCAGCGGCCGCACATACGTGAATCCGCCGAGCACCGGGGGAGCGGAAGGAAGTCGTGTGGGCACCGTCATCCCCTCCGGCTCGGCCCCGGCGCCAGCGGTGCGGTCGTCGGCGCCGGTGCGAAGACCGCGACATGCCCTTCGCCGAGATCCAGTGACGATCCGATGGGAACCCGCATCTGGGCTCCCTGGCGCAGCAGCATCCGCGAGCCGTCTGGTGTGGAGATGATCGTGCCGTTGGTCGAGCCGAGGTCGCGGGCGACGAGGACCTCGCCGTCCAGGTGCACCTCCAGGTGCTGGGAAGAGATCTCGCGCAGCGGTGATGACAGTGGCACCAGACGAGCGCCGGGATGGTCGGCGGCGCGCGGCGATCGGCCGAGCACGATGGGGTGGGTGAGCGCGACGGGCTCGTCGTCGATGATCAGGACCGGTGGTGCCGTGCGCTGCTTCGCGTGGAGCGACAGCTCGGTGCGGTCGTCGACGACGGGGTCGAGCGCTGCGCGGCGCTCGCGGCGGATCGTGGACAGGGGAGGCTCGGAGGCCGGAGGCAGCCCCCAGTCGAGGCGGTCGGAGCGCACGATGCCGCGCGCCAGGGGCAGGCTCCCGCAGGATTCGCGCGCACCGGCAAGACGCAGCGTCATCCCCGACACCTCGTGGGCGCCGGTGCGGCTCCACGCCCCGGCGGCGTCCTGCAGTGGTGAGCCCTCCGCGTCGCCGTCCCCGTCGAGCTCGACACGGGCGGCGCCGCGCACGGCGACGGCCACGGACTTGGAGGGGACATCGACCAGCTCGATGATCGCCATATCGGACACGCCCTCGGGCGCTTCGCGTTCGAGGGTGGCCAGGACACTGGCCAGGGTGGGCTCGTCGCCGGTCAACAACTGCCACAGCGTCGCCGCGGTGACGTCGCCGGCGGCCGCCCCCAACACTGCGAGAAAGCGATCGGACACCATGGCGTAGCCGGCGGCGCGGGGGTCGCTGGCGACGGCGTAGGTGAACACGGAGTCCAGCCTAAAGGTCTGCCGCCTTCGAGTCGGGTCGGTGCGCGGGGTCGATCAGACCCAGCCCGGCATCCAGTTGTGCAGCCGGTAGAAGTCGTAGGGAACCTGCATCGCCGACCACAGGGGATACCAGAAGGCCGACAAGGCGAGGGCGACGGCCAGGAACACGATGACCACCCGCTGGCGACCGAGCCGGTGATCGCCGGGCGCTGCGCCGACCGCGATGTCGCGAAGGGCGAAGGTGAGCGCGAGCAGGAGGAACGGCCACATCACGATCGTGTAGAACTGGAACACCGTGCGCTCGCCGTACATGAGCCAGGGGAGCCACGTCGCCGCGATCGCCACCAGCACCAGTGCGTGACGCCCGTCTCGGTCGAGGACGAACCGGTAGAAGAGGTAGAGCGCCGCCGCGATGCTCGCGTACCAGAGCAGCGGATTCGGCATGCTGTACAGCACCTCCAGACAGCCGTTGGTGCCGCCGGTGCACCCGTCCTGACCGTCGATGGTCGAGTGGGCGTACATCGAGGTCGGTCGCCACAGCAGCGGCCACTGCCATGCCGGACTCATGTAGCTGTGCTCCGAGGTGATGTTGAGCATGGCGGCGTAGATCGTCTGGTGGTACCTCCACAGGCTCTGCAGCGCCAGGGGAACCCACCCGAGCAGGCCCGTGGCCGGGTCGTCGTCGGCCGCGTGCCGGTCGTAGCCTCCGTCACTGGCGAGCCATCCGGTCCACGATGCGAGGTAGACCACGAAGGCCACCGGCACCAGCAGGACGAATGAGACGAGCCCCTGACGCAGCGCGCCGAGCGGCCACAGGGTGACGCCCAAGCGGAATCGTTCGAGAAGGTCGGTCACGACGAGGTACAGCCCGATGGCGGCGAGGACCCACACTCCCGACCACTTCACGGCGGTGGCAGCACCGGCCGCCGCGCCAGCGGCGACCACCCAGGGGCGATTCCACAGTGCCGGCCCCCAGCGGGGGATCTCTCCCCGCGCCGTCGAGCGCGCCACCTGCTCTGCGAGGCGGTCGAGGTGGCGCCGGCGATCCAGCACGACGAACCAGAACGCGAGCAGCACGAAGAACGTGAGGAAGATGTCCAGCAGCGAAACGCGACTCATGACGATGCCGAGGCCGTCCACGGCCAGCATCCCGGATGCGATCCCGGCGAACACGATCGATCCGGTGAGGCTGCGGGCGAGCAGATACAGCACGAGCACGCAGGCGGTTCCGAACACGACGGCCGAGATCCGCCAGCCCACCGACGAGTCGGGGCCGAAGATCCACATCCCGAGTCCGATGAAGAACTTGCCCAGCGGCGGGTGGACGACGAAGCTGCCGTCAGTGCCGAACCCATCGGTCTGGCCTGCGACGAACTGCTCATTGGCGCCGTCGGGCCACGTCGCCGCGTAGCCGAGCACCCACTGGCTCCACGCATCCTTCACGTAGTAGGTCTCGTCGAAGACCAGCTCGCGGGGATGTCCGACGTTCCACAGCCGCAGGACCGCCGCGATCACCGTGATCACGGTCGGCACCAGCCAGCCGTAGAGGCGTTGAAGGCGAGGCTCGGCATTCAGGCGCGCCCGCCAGCGGTCGTAGTACGACGGGAGCGATGCGGGCAACAGAGGCTCGGCGGTCGTCGTCACGGGCACAAGCCTATGCTGGGGCGGTGATCATCCTCGCCGCGACGCCGATCGGAAACCTCCAGGACGCCTCGCCCCGACTGGTGGCGGCGCTGGAAGCGGCCGAGGTCGTCGCCGCCGAGGACACGCGCACGACCCAGCGCCTGATGCAGGGCCTCGGCATCGCTCACAGGCCGCGGCTGATCGCTCTGCACGATCACAACGAGAAAGCCCGTGCACAGGATCTGGTCGAACGGGCGCGCACGCAGGATCTCCTCGTCCTGAGCGATGCCGGAATGCCGACGGTGAGTGATCCCGGCTACGCGCTGGTGGCCGCGGCCATCGAGGCCGGCGTCACCGTGACGGCGCTGCCCGGTCCCTCCGCCGTGCTGACAGCGCTCGCCGTGGCGGGGCTTCCCACCGACCGGTTCTGCTTCGAGGGCTTCCCTCCGCGCAAGCCCGGTGAGCGCGCCGCGGCGCTGGCTGCACTGGCCTCGGAACCGCGCACCCTCGTCTTCTTCGAGGCCCCTTCGCGGCTCGCGGCGACGCTGGCGGCGATGGCGGCGGCGTTCGGACCCGACCGGCCTGCCGCGGTATGTCGCGAACTCACCAAGCTGCACGAAGAGGTCGTTCGCGGATCGCTGTCCGAGCTGGCGGTGTGGGCGGCAGGCGGTGTGCGTGGTGAGCTCGTCGTGGTCGTCGGCGGTGCCCCCGCGCGCGAGGTCTCCGAGAAGGATGCCGTCGGTGAGGTGCAGAGACTGGTCGCGGACGGGATGCGCCTGAAGGATGCTGCGGCCGAGGTCGCCGCTCATACGGGGCGCAGCTCCCGCGAGCTCTACGCGGCGGTGCTCGCCGCGCGTTGAGTCGGAGAGCCGCCCGCCGAGTCGGAGAGCCGCCCGCCGGGTCAGAGAGGTGGAGCGGCGGTGGTCGACCGCACGATGAGTGCGTAGGGTGCCGGGGTCTCATCGGCGCCGGCCACGCCTTCGAGGCTGGCCAGCATCGACTCCGCGGCGCGCGCGCCCTGCTCGAACGGGTACTGCGCGATGGTGGTCAGCCCGAAGAACTCCGACAGCTCGTGACCATCGATGCCGACCACTGACACGGTCTGGGGCACGGCGACCCCGAGGTCGCGCGCGGCCAGGAGAGCGCCGATGGCCGTCTCGTCCGACGCGGCGAAGATGCCGGTGATGCGTGTTCCGGGCGTTCCCAGCAGGCGCTTGGTCGCGTGGTAGCCGCCCTGGATCGTGAAATCGGCCGTCTCGTAGACGGCATCCGCAGAAGACAGGCCGGCGTCGTGAAGGGCCAGCTCGAATCCCTCGCGCCGACGAGAGGGGACGTGGAAGTCGAGGTCGAACGCGGCGTCCGCGCCGATGTAGGCGACCCGCCGATGGCCGAGCGTGAGCAGATGCTCGGTGGCAAGGCGGGCGACCGCGACGTCGTCGATGGCGAGCGTGCGAAGACTCGGGTTGCGGCCGCCGACGGCGATGATCGGGATGTCCAGCCCGGTCAGCTGCTCTGTCTCGTAATCGTCGAGTTCGACGGCCACCGCGATCACGGCGTCCACCCGTCTGCGCTGGCGGAACGACTCGAACACCTTCTGGCGCGCGTCGGCGTCGGCGGTGATGTTGTAGAGGGTGATGTCGAAGCCGCGGCGGGTGAGGACGCTCGTGATGCCGCTGAGCACCGTGCTGAAGAACCAACGATCGAGGAACGGGACGATCACGCCGACGTTGCGGGTGCGTCCCGAGGCGAGGCTCGATGCCGACGAGGAGACGACGTAACCCAGTGACCGCGCCGTGGCCACCACGCGTTCGCGCGTCGCGGCCGAGACGTGTCCGCGACCGCTGAGGGCGCGCGAGACCGTGGCCGTCGAGACACCAGCGGCACCGGCGACGTCGTCGATGCTGACCACGGGAGGCTCCTTCGTCGAGGTGGCGGGGGACGTCGAGGCTCGGTGACCGAGGATCGTCCTCGCTCACTGTATTGCACCCAGACCGCAAACCTGCAAGCGCTTGCGGAATCTCACCCGCGACGTGATTCCAATGTCACAGCCCGATATCGGTCGTCGCTCGTTGTTGCGAATCCGAGCACGGTGTGCGACCGTTGTAAGCGCTTGCAGTCAGCATGGACGGTGAGCAGGACGACCTCTCGCCACGTCGCGCGAGAGGCACCAACCCACTCCGCACTCAAGAGAGGCACACACCAATGAAGGTGACCAAGGGGCGCATCGCCGCATTCGGCGCGATCGCTGCAGTTTCGTCGCTCGTACTGGTCGGTTGTTCCAGCAACACACCGACCGAACAGCCCAGCTCCGCGCCGGCGCTGACCGGCTCCATCACCGTCTGGGTCGACGCCGACCGCGCCGGCGTGCTCGAGGACGCCGCCGCCGACTTCACCGACAAGACCGGTGTGAAAGTCGACCTCGTCCAGAAGGAGTTCGGCGAGATCCGCGACCAGTTCGTTCAGCAGGCTCCCACCGGGCAGGGCCCCGACATCGCCGTGGGTGCACACGACTGGCTCGGCGTGCTCGTCACCAATGGCGTGGTCCAGCCGGTGGAACTGGGCGACAAGGCCGCCGACTTCCAGAAGATCTCTCTCGACGCCTGGGCCTACGACGGCCAGACATACGCCGTGCCGTACGCGATCGAGAACATCGCGATCCTGCGCAACACCGATCTCGCCCCCGAGGCGGCCACCGACTACGACGACATGATCGCCAAGGGCAAGGATGCGGGCACCGAGTACCCGTTCCTCGTGGGGCTCGACCCCGAGGCCGCCGACCCGTACCACCTGTACCCGTTCCAGACGTCGTTCGGCGCTCCCGTGTTCGGCCAGAACGCCGACGGCAGCTACAACGCCGAAGACCTCCAGATCGGCAACGAGGGTGGTCAGAAGTTCGCCGAGTGGCTGGCCGCCCAGGGCAAGGACGGCATCTTCAACACGAACATCTCGGGCGACCTGGCTCGCGAGAACTTCGTCGCCGGCAAGTCGCCGTTCTTCATCACCGGACCGTGGAACGCTCCCGCGGCCGTCGATGCCGGACTGAACATCGCCGTCGACCCGATCCCGTCCGCCGGTGGCCAGCCGGCTCAGCCGTTCGCCGGTGTGCAGGGCTTCTTCCTGAGTGCGGAGAGCAAGAACACGCTCGCTGCCAACGAGTTCCTCCTCAACTACATCGGCAGCGAAGAGGTGCAGACCGCGCTGTACGAGGTCGGTGGCCGCGCTCCGGCGCTGACGGCCGCATTCGAGGCGGCGAAGGCCGACCCGATCACGGCTGGATTCGGCGAGGTCGGAGCGAACGCCGTCCCGATGCCGAGCATCCCCGAGATGGGTGCCGTGTGGCAGTACTGGGGCGTCACCGAGGCTGCGATCATCAACGGCGGCGACGCCGTGAAGCTGTGGGACAAGATGGCCGCCGACGTCAAGGCCGCCACCCAGGGCTGATGGCTCCCGAGGCGGGGCGGTGCCACCGGGTGCCGCCCCGCCTCCCTCCGCGTAGAATCCGATCCGAAGGGGGTAGTCGATGACGACGCCGACCACAGATCGAGCGGCCGACCCGGCCGTCGATCCCCGCCGCGCCCGGCGTTCGGCGCGCGCAGCACGCCTGGCCGAGGCGGCCGGTGCCGGCTGGAAGGTGCTGCTGTTCAAGGTCATCGCGCTGGCCGTCATCGACGCGCTCGCGCTGTACTCCGTGCTCGCCCTCGCCCAGCAGGGGCAGTGGATCGTCGCCGGCGTCGTGCTGCTGGTGACGGGCCTCGTCAACTGGGTGTACTTCACCAAGGGCAATCTGCCGGCGAAGTATCTCGTGCCCGGGCTGATCTTCCTCTTCGTCTTCCAGATCTTCGCCGCCGGTTACACCGGCTACATCTCGTTCACCAACTACGGCACGGGACACAACAGCACCAAGGAGTCGGCGATCAACTCGCTGATGCTCTCGGCACAGGAGCGCGTTCCCGACTCGCCCTCCTATGCCCTCACCGTGCTCGAACAATTCGGCGAGATCTCCTTCCTCGTCACCGCTCCCGACGGGCAGGTGTCCATCGGCGGTGAGGAACGTCCGCTGGAGCCGGTACAGGGCGCGACCCTCGACGGCACCAAGGCCGTGGGCCTCGACGGATACACCACTCTCGACTTCGCCGGCATCCTCGCCAACCAGGATGCGATCGTCGCCCTCGCCGTCCCCCTCAGCGACGACCCCAACGATGGCGCACTGCGCACGCCCGACGGGTCGCGGGCTTTCGTGTATCTGTCCAAGCTCGTTTACGACGAGGCCGCCGACACCATGACCGACACCCGATCGGGCGTCGTCTACAGCGACATCGGCACCGGAGCTTTCACTGCGGAGGACGGAACGGAGATCATGCCCGGATGGCAGATCACCGTCGGGTTCGACAACTACGCCCGGGCTTTCGCAGAGGAGTCGATCCGCGGGCCGTTCTTCTCCGTGCTCCTGTGGACCTTCGCCTTCGCCGTGCTCTCGGTGCTGACCACCTTCGGCCTCGGACTCTTCCTCGCGATCGTCTTCAATGACCCGCGGCTGAAGTCCAAGCCCATCTACCGGATCATCATGATCCTGCCCTATGCCTTCCCCGGCTTTCTCACTGCGCTCGTGTGGGCCGGAATGATGAACCAGGAGTTCGGCTTCATCAACGTCGCCCTCCTCGGCGGAGCCGACATCCCCTGGCTGACAAACGAATGGCTGGCGAAGTTCAGCATCCTGCTGGTGAACCTGTGGCTCGGTTTCCCCTATATGTTCCTGATCTGCACGGGAGCGCTGCAGTCGATCCCCGACGAGTTGCAGGAGGCGGCCCGGGTCGACGGGGCGAACGCCTGGCAGGTGTTCCGCAACATCAAGCTTCCGTTGCTGTTCGTGGCCGTGGCGCCGCTGCTGATCGCATCGTTCGCCTACAACTTCAACAACTTCCAGCTCATCTACATGCTCACCGGCGGTGGGCCGCGCGACGCCTCCGCGGGCATCAACGTGGGCGCCACCGACCTGTTGATCACGATGGTGTACAAGGTCGCGTTCGTCGGATCGACCTCCGACTACGGACTTGCGAGCGCTTTCTCCATCATCATCTTCTTCCTGGTCGCGACGATCTCGATCGTCCTGTTCCGACAGACCAAGTCGCTCGAGGAGCTGAACTGACATGAGTGTGCAACAGTCCCTGGCCGCCCCCGCTGTCGACACACACGCCGACGCCGGTGTCCGCGGCGAGGCGCCGGCTCCGCGTCGCCCCTTCAAGAAGTACTTCCGCGAGACCGGGTGGCGTCACCTCGTCGGCATCGCGGTGACCGTGTTCTGCGTCTTCCCGCTGCTCTACGTCGTGTCGGCGTCCCTGAACCCCGGTGGCACGCTGCTGACGGCGAACGCGCTGTTTTCCAACTTCACGTTCGACAGCTACACGAGTCTGTTCTCCAACCCGCGGCTGCCCTACGGTGCGTGGTTCGTCAACACGCTCGTCATCGGCGTGGCGACCTCGATCGGCACGGTGTTTCTGGGGGCGTTGGCGGCGTACTCGTTCTCGCGCATGCGCTTCACCGGCCGCCGCTTCGGTCTGACGACGATTCTCGTGGTGCAGATGTTCCCGCAGATGCTCGCGATGGTCGCCCTGTTCCTGCTCATGGTGCAGATCAGCGACATCTTCCCGGCGATCGGACTGAACACCCACATCGGGCTCATCATGATCTACCTGGGTGGCGCCCTCGGCGTGAACACCTATCTGATGTACGGGTTCTTCAACACCATCCCGGCATCGATCGACGAGGCGGCCAAGATCGACGGCGCGGGGCACGCCCGGATCTTCTTCACGATCATCCTGCGCCTCGTGGCGCCCATCCTCGCCGTCGTGGGTCTGCTGTCGTTCATCGGCACGTTCGGCGAGTTCGTGCTGGCCAGCATCATCCTGATCGATCCCGAGAAGCAGACGATCGCCGTCGGCCTCTACAAGTTCATCTCGGACGAGTTCTCCAAGAACTGGAGCATCTTCGCCGCCGGCGCGGTGTTGGCCGCCGTGTTGCCGGTCGCGCTCTTCCTGGCCCTGCAGCGTTTCATCGTCGGCGGACTGACTGCGGGCAGCGTGAAGTAGGCGATGCCGCGTCGTCTTCGTCACGCGGCGTCGGTGCTGCCTGTCACCATCGCCTGTGCGCTCGTGCTCGCCGCGTGCGGGGGACCTCCGGCGGAGGTAGAGGAGGCCGCGCCGGATGTCGGCATCCAACTCTTCCAACTCCCGTGGACCTCGATCGCCGACGAATGCGAGCACACGCTCGGGCCCGCCGGGTTCGCGTGGGTGCTGACCTCGCCGCCGCAGGAGCACATCGTCCGGGACGAGTGGTGGGCGGCCTACCAGCCGGTGAGCTACCTCGTGGAGTCGCGCCTGGGCACCCGCGAGGAGTTCGCCGACATGGTCGCCGCCTGCGACCGCGCCGGAGTGGCCGTGATCGCCGACGCCGTCATCAACCACATGACCGGTCAGGATGAGCCGGGCCAGGGGTGGGCAGGGTCTGCGTACGAGCACTATGCCTATCCCGGCATCTACGACGATGCCGACTTCCACCACTGCGGTCTCACCGGCGCCGATGACATCGAGGACTATCGCTCGCGCGAGCAGGTGCAGACCTGCGAACTCGTCAACCTCGCCGATCTGGATACGGCCGATGCGGAGGTGCGGGCGACCATTCGTACCTACCTCGACGACCTCCTCTCCCTCGGCGTCGCCGGGTTCCGCATCGATGCCGCCAAGCACATGGCCGCGGCCGACGTCGCGGCGATCGTGGGCGACCTGCCCGCGGGCACGCGGATCCTCAGCGAGGTGATCCGTGGGGCCGGGGAGCCGGTGACTCCGGAGGAGTACGTCGAGGTGGGCGAGGTGTTCGAGTTCACCTACGCACGCGATCTCGCGCCCCCGCTGTCGAACGGGGTGTTCAGCGACCCGGTCCTGGACGGCGATCGCCCGCTGCACGTGCCGGCGGCATCTGCGGTGGTGTTCGTCGACAACCACGACACCGAGCGCGGCGAGGCCAAGGTCACCTACCGCGATGGGGACGCCTACGTCATCGCGAACACTCTGATGCTCGCCGACGACTACGGCACACCGGTCGTGTACTCCGGCTACGCGTTCACCGATCGCGACGCGGGCGCTGCGGCGGACGAAACCGGTCGTGTGCGGGACGCGTCGTGCGCCGAGGCCACCGGCCCGCGCGAGGACTATGCCGACCGCGAGCGCACCTGCGTGCAGTCGTGGCCGGCGATCCGCGGGCTCCTGCAGTTGCGAGCCGTGGCCGCAGACGCGCCGCGGATGCCGGGGATCGACGACGGCGACGCCTACGGCTTCGAACGCGAGGGTCGTGCGGTGGTGGCTGTCAACGTCGGCGCACAGCCGCAGACGATCGAGATCCCCACCACGCTCCCCAGCGGCGAGTACTGCGATGTCGTCGCCGGTCCCGTCGGGGAAGGATCGACCTGCGAGGGTGCGACGGTGACCGTCTCGGACGGCCGCGCCGTGTTCACGCTCGCGGCGGGTACTGCCGCCGGCATCCATCTGGGCTCTCGGTCGTAAGCGCACCGAGCAGCCGCGCGAACAACTGAAGAACAACCGAACAACAATCTGAGGGCTCTGTCATGGCACGCGCCGTGCAACCGCGTTTCCTGTCCTGACGACGTCTGTCGTCGCCTGACCGAAAGGCACTGCCGTGTTCACCTCGCTCCCTCATCACGACGGATCTCCGCTCCACGTCTCCACCCAGACTCCGTCTTTGGGTGACACCGTCCGCCTCCGCCTGCGGGTTCCCGCCGATTTCGCCGCGCTGGACTCCGTGCGGGTGCGCGCAAATCCCGACCACGAGCCGTCGTGGTCGACGGCCACCCGCATCGGCAGCGCCGACGGGTGGGACTGGTGGGAGGCGGCCGTCGTGGTCACCAACCCCCGGTTCGGGTATCGCTGGCTGCTCGTTCCGGAAGCGGGCAAGCCGCTGTGGCTCAATCAGAGCGGCCTTCACGCGATCGAGACCCTCGATGCGGAGGACTTCTGGCTGATCACCTACCCGGCGCCGCCGTCGTGGATGACGGATGCCGTGATGTACCAGGTGTTCCCCGACAGGTTCGCGCGCTCTGCCGCCGCCGATGAGCGCGACCTGCCGGACTGGGCGATCCCCGCCGACTGGGCCGATCCGGTGGATCCCGAGATGCCCGGACGGTCGCACCAGTTCTACGGGGGCGACCTCGACGGCATCACCGAACGGCTGGGGCACCTGGTCGAGCTCGGCGTGAACCTCCTCTATCTCACGCCGATCTTCCCGGCCGCCTCCAACCACCGCTACGACGCGTCGAGCTTCCACGCCGTCGACCCGTTGCTGGGCGGAGACGAGGCTTTCGTCCGTCTGGTGCAGGAGGCCCACCGGCGTGGCATCCGTGTGGTCGGCGATCTCACCGCGAACCACTCCGGCGACCGGCACGAGTGGTTCCAGGCGGCCCTGGGCCAGCCGGGGGCGGCAGAAGAGGAGTTCTACTACTTCCTCGACGACGCGAATACGCGCTACGAGTCGTGGCTCGGGACGCCGACGCTCCCCAAGTTCGCGTGGGAGTCGCAGGAGCTGCGCGAGCGGTTCATCGAGGGTCCGGACTCGGTGGTCGCGAAGTGGCTGCTCCCGCCTTTCGACATGGACGGATGGCGCATCGACGTGGCCAACATGACCGGTCGCCTCGGGACGGTCGACCTCAATGAGACGGTCCGCACCACCCTGCGGCAGACCATGATCGACGTCGATCCCGAGACGCTGCTCGTTGCCGAGATCACCAACGACGCGGCGGGCGACCTCACCGGCGACGGATGGCACGGCGCCATGACCTATGCGTCGTTCACACGTCCGCTGTGGGCCTGGCTCACCGATCGTTCGCAGGGCCCCGGAGCGCCGTGGTACTTCGGTCAGCCGGTCGGCGGCATCCCCGCCTATACGGCGCGCGACTTCGCGGAGTCCGTCGTGCGCTTCACGGCGAGCATCCCGTGGCGGGTGCGCTTGGGCAACATGCAGCCGCTCGACACCCACGACACGGCCAGGTTCGCCACTCGTGCGGCTGCGGGCTCGATCCCCGTCGCGCTCGGGTTGTCGCTGACGCTGCCGGGTCTTCCCACGCTGTTCGCGGGAGACGAGTACGGAGCGGTCGGCGACGACGGAGAGACCAGTCGTACCCCCATGCCGTGGGGGAGTGAGACCGACCCGGCCGTGGCCGAGCGCATGGCGCTCTACCGATCGCTGATCGCGGTGCGCCGCGAGCACGCCGTGCTCGGCGACGGGGGGATGCGGTGGATCCACGTCGACGACGACACCCTCGTTTTCGTCCGTGAAGGGGCAGCGCAGTCGGCCCTCGTGCTGGCGACGATGGGCGCAGACGTGCACCTGACCGTGGCCGGGCACGTCGTGCCGGGGCTCGCCGATGCCCGGCTGATCTTCGGCGAGGCGGTGCTGCGGGAGGAAGACGGCGAGGTGGCCGTCTCGGCGTCCGGACCCGCGTTCGCCGTGTGGACGCTGCCGGGTGTCGCAGCTCCTGCCGGTGGTGCGCGGTGACCGGTTCCGCCCGGTTCGACCGGCGCAGCGAGCAGTTGCGTACCGCTGCGCTGTCACACCCCGAGCTGACCGGACTCGTGCTCCTGGGGTCGGCCGCCGAGGCGGGTCGCCATCGCCGCGACGAGTGGTCGGATCACGACTTCTTCGCCCTCGCCGCACCGGGGCGGGGTGCGCATGCGCGCCGCGGTCTGTCGTGGTTGCCGGGGCGGGCGGAGCTGGCGGCGACAGCGCGCGAGGGTGAGATCGGGTTCGTCGCGGTCTACGACGACGGGCACGTGTTCGAGTTCGCGCTCGCCGAGGCGGGGGAACTCTCCTCGGCCCTGGTCGAGGAGGCCACCGTCGTGCTCGACGCGGACGGCTCACTGGCCGAACTCGTCGCCGACGCGACCGCCCGGGCCGCGTCAGCGAGCCCCGCCGATGCGGTGAACGAGACGACGCTGGTCTTCGTCAAGCTCCTCATCGGGGTGGGACGCGCGCGGCGGGGCGAGGTGCTGACCGCAGGTCAGTTCGTGCGGACCTGGGCCGTGCAGTGTCTCGTGCGCGCCCTGCGGGCGCGGGCGGTCGCGGGTGACCCATCGCCGGCAGCGGTCGATCCGATGCGCAGGTTCGAGAGCGACCATCCGCAGTGGGCCGCGCAGATCGCCGATGCCGTGGCGCAGCCGGTCGAGGATGCGGCACGCGCCCTGTACGACCTCGTGCGCGCGGGTCTGGAACCGGGGTGGGCGCAGTTCCCGTCGCGAGCGGCGGATGCCGTGGCCGGGCGGCTGGGATGGAGCGCTCGCGGCGGATTGTGACAGGCGGTGGCCGCGGCGGGGTTCCGTCGCGGCCACTCGTCACACGGGCCGGGGGAGCGGCCCCCGCCAACTAGAATCCTGGGGTGAGCAACGGCCGTTCCTTCTACATCACGACGCCGATCTACTACCCCAGCGACCTTCCGCACATCGGTCACGGGTACACCACGATCGCCGTCGACACCCTCGCGCGCTGGCACCGACAGGCGGGCGACGACACCTGGATGCTCACGGGAACCGACGAGCACGGCCAGAAGATGCTCCGCGCCGCCGCCGCCAACGGCGTCACCCCGCAGGAATGGGTCGACAAGCTCGTCGAAGAGTCGTGGTTCCCCCTGCTGAAGACTCTCGATGTCGCCAACGACGACTTCATCCGCACCACCCAGCCGCGCCATGAAGAGCGCGTGCAGCAGTTCGTGCAGGCGCTGTACGACCGCGGGTACATCTACGCGGGCGAATACGAGGCGCTCTACTGCGTGGGATGTGAGGAGTTCAAACCCGAGGCGGAGATCGTCGACGGCACCGGTCCGTTCGAAGGCCTGAAGGTCTGCGCGATCCACTCGAAGCCCCTCGAGCTGTTGCAGGAGAAGAACTACTTCTTCAAGCTGAGCGAGTTCCAGGATCGCTTGTTGGAGCTCTACAAGAACGAGCCCGACTTCGTGCGGCCCGAATCGGCACGCAACGAGGTGATCTCGTTCGTGCGCAGTGGCTTGAAGGACCTCTCGATCTCGCGCTCGGCGTTCGACTGGGGCATCCGGGTGCCCTGGGACGACTCCCACGTGATCTACGTCTGGGTCGACGCGCTCCTCAACTACGCCACGGCCGTCGGCTATGGCACCGACCCGGAGCAGTTCGCCCGCCGGTGGCCGGCCTATCACGTGGTCGGCAAGGACATCCTCCGCTTCCACGCGGTGATCTGGCCGGCGATGCTGATGGCGGCCGGACTGGACGTGCCCCGAGGCGTGTTCGCCCACGGCTGGCTGCTCGTCGGCGGCGAGAAGATGTCGAAGTCGAAGCTCACCGGCATCGCGCCCACCGAGATCACCGACGTCTTCGGGTCTGACGCTTACCGCTTCTACTTCCTGTCGGCGATCGCTTTCGGCCAGGACGGATCGTTCTCGTGGGAGGACCTCTCTGCGCGGTATCAGGCGGAGCTCGCCAACGGGTTCGGCAACCTCGCCTCGCGCACCACCGCGATGATCCAGCGATACTTCGAGGGCATCGTGCCGCCGCCGGGCGACTACCTCGAAGGGGACCTCGCGATCCAGCGCACCGTGGCCGCGGCCGCAGCCGCAGCAGACGCGGCCATCGAGCGCTTCCGCCCCGATGAGGCCATCACCGCGATCTGGACGATCGTCGACACGCTCAACGGTTACATCACCGACAACGAGCCGTGGTCGCTGGCCAAAGACGACGCCCAGCGGGCTCGACTGGGCACGGTGCTGTACACCGCGGCGGAGGGCCTGCGTGCGCTGGCGGTGCTACTCTCGCCGATCATGCCGGCATCCACCGAGAAGCTCTGGGTGGCCCTGGGCGCGGCCGAGGCGATCGGCCGACTCACCGACCAGCCGTTGCGTGACGCAGGGTCGTGGGGAGCGCTGCGGCCAGGCACGAGTGTGAACGCGCTGGCGCCGTTGTTCCCCCGCATCGAACAGCCGTGACCGATCCATCGCAGTACGTGCGCACGCGCGAGAAGGGCTCGCGCGACACGACCTACCCCGATGCGCCCCCGGCGCTGGGTGTGCCCGTCTACGACAACCACGCCCACCTGGAGATCGAGGACGGGGTCGGCCTGTCGCTGGACGAGCAGCTCGACCGGGCTGCGGAGGTCGGGGTGCACGGTGTCGTGCAGGCCGGCGGTGACATCGAGTCCAGCAGGTGGTCGGCATGGGCGGCGGCCGCCCATCCGCGGGTGCTCGCGGCGGTGGCGATACACCCGAACGAGGCTCCTGCTTACGCCGCGGAGGGAGCGCTCGATGAGGCGATCGCGGTGATCGACGAGCTCGCCGCGCAGCCGCGCGTGCGCGCGATCGGGGAGACGGGGCTGGACTTCTTCCGCACGGATGAAGCCGGACATCCCGCTCAGTACGATAGCTTCGAAGCCCACATCGCCCTCGCCAAGAAGCACGCGATCGCGATGCAGATCCACGATCGCGATGCCCACGCCGCGGTGCTGGAGACCCTCGCGCGGGTGGGAGCACCGGACAAGACCGTCTTCCACTGCTTCTCGGGAGGCCAAGACATGGCGCGCATCGCCGCCGACCGCGGGTACTGGCTCAGCTTCGCGGGGAACATCACGTTCAAGAATGCGCAGAACCTGCGCGACGCGCTCGCCGTCACCCCGCGGGAGCGGATCCTCGTCGAGACCGATGCGCCGTTTCTCACGCCCACCCCGCATCGGGGAAGGCCCAACGCCCCCTACCTCATCCCGGTGACGATGCGGTTCCTGGCATCCGAGCTCGACGTCGACCTCGATGAGCTGTGCGCCCAGGTCGCCGCCAACACGCTCGAGGTGTACGGCTCGTTCGACTGAGGCGCGGCGCTCACCCACGTGCGCGGGGGTGGGCGCAGTCAGCGCGTGGTGGATCCGCCGACGAGCTCCCACGGCAGGTCGATCACCTGTGGACCGTCCGGATCGACCGGGGTGCCCACCAGGGAGCCGAGCGCGTCGAACATCACGTCCGCCGCTCGCTCCGGGTGCACGCAGATGTGGGTGACGCCCAGACGTTCGTTGAGCGCGCAGTCGCCGGTGGCCTCGCCGTCGCCGGTGGCCTCGCCCGTGCAGAGCGCGATCAACTGCAGGTCGCGCGGGATCACCGCAGCGGTCGCCTCGAGCTGCAGATAGATCTCGGGGCCTTCCTCGCAGAACGCGAAGACGGCATCTGCGCCGCGCTCGAGCAGGTCGCGCACCTCGCGGGCCAAGCGGCGACGGCCCGGGTCGACCCTGGCGACCAGCGGTGCGCGTCCGCGCACGGCGCTCCACGCGAGGTACGCGCTCTCCCCGATCTGGTCGCGGGGCACCTCGCTCTCGTCGACGAGGAAGCCGATGCGCTGCGCCCCGGTGGACTCGAGGTGGGCGAGACCGGCGCGCACGGCGGCGTCGTAGCCGGTGCGCACGCTCATCCCCAGGGCGCCGGCGATGTAGAGATCGCTCGTGACGACCGGGATGCCGCGCGCGGCGGCCTCGCGGAGCACGCGGCGGTCGTCGGCGGGGTCGGGGAAGTACAGCAGGTCGATCTGAGCGCCGGGGAGGAGGTCGGGGCGCGAGTCGGGCAGCACCGTCACCGTGAACCCGTGTGCGGCCGCCGCGCGCACCAGCGCGGCCAGTTGGCGCGTGCGCTGCAGGGCCCGACGCCCGTCGGAGCGAATGGCATCGCCCATGACGAAGCCGATCGACATCGTCCGGCCGCTGCGAAGGGCCGCGGCGTGCTTGTTCGGCGTGTAGCCGAGTTCGGCGGCGATCGCCTTGATGCGTTCGCGGGTCTCGGGGCGGAGGTTGCCGCGGTCGTTGAGGGCCTGGCTGGTGGCGGCGGTGGACACCCCGGCGCGGCGGGCGACGTCCTTCAGCGTGACGCCGGTCACGGCATCCCCGTCTCGGGCACGTGGTGCGGGTCGTGCTCGGGTGCCGCGGGGAGCACGGTGGCGACGGCGTCGGCCCACTCGGTGCCCCGCCCCCGTGCTGCCAGCGAGTGTCCGCGCGCGATCAGGCCGTGCAGGAGCACTCCGGAGAAGTGACGCAGCGCCGCTTCGGTCTCCGGCGTCGCCGCGCGGGCGACCTCGTCTTCGAGCACCTCCCGGATGTGCGCCCGCAGGGCCACGACTGCGGGGGAGACCTCGTGCACGCGGTGGGCGGCGGCGTGACGAGACGCGGCCGCCTGCACGATCTGGCGCGCATGGTCGATCACCGCCGACTCGTCGATCGGAGCGTGGATGCGGATGGTCTCGAGATCGAGCAGCTCCACCCCGGGCAGCGCCCGCACGCCCGGATCGACGTTGCGGGGCATCCCGAGGTCGACGATCACCTGCGGGGTGCGCACGGCGGCGCGCGCTGCGGCGTGCTCGTCGGCGACGAGGGCGAACTCGTCGGCGGTGGTGGTGCACGTGACGATCACGTCCGCCGCCGCAGCCTCGGCGGCGTAGTCCTCGTCACCGACCACGGTGAGGTGCTCGCGGTGAGCGAACCGACGTCGTCCCGAGCGCGAGTGCACGCGGATGTCGCGGGCTCCCACGTCGCGCAGCGCCGCCAGCGACGCCGCCGCGTAGCGTCCCGTTCCCACCAGCAGCACGCGCGCCGTGTCCCAGCCCTCGACCCGCGAACCGGCCAGTTCGACCGCCAGTCGCACGAGCGATCGTCCCGATTCGCCCAGACGCGTGCTGTTGCGCACGGCCTTGGACGCCTCGGTCGCTCGCTGGAACAGCTGCTCGAGCGGGGCGGTGGTCAATCCGTCGCGCCGTGCCGCATCCAAGGCGCGCCGCACTTGACCGGCGATCTCGTCCTCCCCGACGGCGACCGAGTCCAGGCCCGCCGCCACGGCGAACAGGTGCTGGGCGACGCGGTTGCCCTGGGCGAAGTCGACGGTGTCGCGCACGGTGCGGAAGGGCAGGTTGGTGAGAGCGGCCAGCTGTTCCATGGCGGCGTCCATCGCCGGCACGGGGGAGTGGTCGTCGAGATCGAAGTAGGCCTCGAACCGATTGCAGGTCGACAGCACGACGGCGCCACGGATCTCGTCGTGTGCGTCGGAGAGACGCTGCGCCACCTCGTCGCCCATGCCGGCGAGCCGCTCGAGGGAGTCGAGGGGGGTGGTGCGCTGATGCGCGGTGAGGCAGACGAGCACGCGGAGAACACCTTTCGGATCGGGGTTAGTATATCGATTAACTCAATCAAGGAGCCTGCATCATCGCTGCCGTCGACCACGCCCGGTCCTCCCATCCGCTCGTCGCCCACGACACCGCATCCTCACGGTTGATCCGCGCGTTGCGCGGCGACCGCCCCGAGGTCACGCCGGTCTGGTTCATGCGGCAGGCCGGCCGGTCGCTGCCGGAGTACCGTGCGCTGCGCAGCAGCGGCACGATGATCGAGGCGTGCCTCGACCCGGCGCTGGCCAGCGAGATCACGATGCAGCCAGTGCGGCGCCACGGGGTGGATGCGGCGATCTTCTTCAGTGACATCGTCGTTCCCCTCGCCCTCATCGGCATCGAGGTGGAGATCGCCGCCGGCCGGGGGCCGGTGTTCTCGCGCCCGCTGCGCACGGCCGCCGACATCGCCGCAGCCGTGAGCATCGATCCGGCCCGCGTGGTCGAGCGGGGAGCCCCGATCGTGGACGCCGTCAAGCGGACCACCCACATGCTGGCGGAGGAGTCGACACGGCGAGGTGAGCCGCTTCCGCTGATCGGATTCGCCGGCGCGCCCTTCACGCTGGCCGCCTACCTCGTGGAAGGCGGGCCGTCCAAGGACCACATGGCTGCCCGGCGCCTCATCCACGAAGATCCCGTGGCATGGCGGGAGCTCACGACCTGGCTCGCCGAGGTGAGCGGCCGCTTCCTCGCGCTTCAGGTCCACGCCGGCGCCAGCGCCGCACAGCTGTTCGACTCGTGGGCCGGGGGGCTGCCGCCCGCAGACTATCGTGAGGCGGTGCTGCCGGCCTCGGCGGCGACCCTCGATCACGTGCGCCGACTCACCCGCGACGCCGTCGCCGACGCGTCACCGGACGACGCTCCTCACCACGCAGTGCCGCTCATCCACTTCGGTGTCGGCACCGGAGAGCTGCTCGCCGACATGGCCTCGCTCGACATCGATGCGCTCGGTGTCGATTACCGCGTCGATCTCGACGAGGCGGCGCGCCGCATCGCCGGCCGCGACCTCACCCTGCAGGGCAACCTGGATCCGGCGATGCTGTTCGCGCCCGAGCCGGTGCGCACCGCGGCCGTGCACCGGGTGCTGGAGGCAGGGCGTGCGGCGCGCGCACACGTCTTCAACCTCGGCCACGGCGTGCCGATGGATGCCGATCCCGACGCGATCGGCGCGGTGGTGCAGACGGTGCACGAGTGGCAGGCCCCGTGAGCGACGTCTGGATCGACCGTGAGGTCGATGTCGTGGTGGTCGGCGGCGGGATCGCGGGACTGGCGGCGGCGCACGACCTGGCCGCCGGTGGCCTGCGCGTCGAGCTGATCGAACGGGCATCCGAGACGGGAGGACTCCTGCGGCGCGAGGATCTGGCCGGCATCCCGGTCGACGTGGGGGCGGAGTCCTTTGCCGTTCGCACCACAGGGGTCGCCGACCTCATCGCCGATGCCGGTCTCGCTCTGAAGATCGTGGACCCCTCGCAGGCGGGAGCCTCGGTGGCCGCGCTCGATGACGAGGGGAGCGTGGTGCGCGCGGCGCTTCCGCAGCGCACCGTCCTGGGCATTCCCGCCGATCCGGCGGCGGCAGACGTGGTGGCGATCCTCGGCGAGTCGGCGGCCCGCCGGGCCGCCGACGAGCGTGCCGGCGGTCTCGACGCGTCCGGGACCGGGGAGTTCGATACCGGGGAGTCGGAGCCCAGCCTGGCCGAGCTCGTCTCGGCCCGGCTCGGCTCCGCGCTGGTCGATCGCCTGGTCGACCCGCTGTGCCGGAGCGTCTACTCCACGCCGGCCGGCTCGCTTCGGCTCTCACGGGTGCATCCCGCGATGTGGCGCGAGTTCCGCGCCCGGGGCTCGCTCCTGGAGGCGGCCGCCGCGGTGGCCTCGCCCCTGCGCGCCGGCGCAGCCGTCAGCGGCATCGACGGAGGGATGTGGCAGCTTGCTCCCTCCCTGACGGCCGCCGCGCGGGAGCGCGGCGCGCGAATCCGCACGGCGACCGTGGTGAGAGCGCTGCGCCCGACGGACGGCGGCGTCGAGATCGACATCGACGGAGCCACCCTCCGCGCGCGCCGTGCGGTGCTCGCCACCAGCCCGTCGGCCACGGCCACCCTGATCGGGGTGAGCGCCGTGGCGGCCCCTGCCGTGCGCGTCGTGGCCGCTCGCATCGACAGCGCCCGCCTCGACGCCATGCCGGTCGGATCAGGGGTGATCGTGGCTGCCGCGGTCCCTTCGGCGGCCAAGGCGCTGACGCATGTGACGGCCAAATGGGAGTGGGCGGCTGCACAGTGGGGGACGGGCGTGCACGTGGTCCGGCTGTCCGCGCGCGACGCATCGGCGGAGGGCCTGTCCAGCGAGGCCGACGTCGCTCGCGAGGTCTCGCTCCTCACCGGCATCCCCGTCGAGCCCCGCGCGGTCACGGCGGTCGCGTCGATGATGTGGACCGACGCGGTGGCAGGCCCGCCGATCACCGCCTCCCGCCGGGCGGCGCTGGCACGCGAGGGCGTCGTGCTCGCCGGAGCGGCGGCGGCCGGCACCGGGCTTGCCTCTGTGATCCCCCATGCGCGCCAGGTCGCGCGAGACCTCCTCACCGAACTCGTCCCGTCCACCCCCTCCTGGAGGAAGCCATGACCGAAGAGAACCTCGTCGGCTACACGCTGTTCGCCGTGCTGGCCGGCCCCCGCCCGCGCGTGGCGGCACCGCAACCGTCGGCGCTGGCGTCGCTGCAGGCCGAGATCGACGCGCTCGCCGCGACGGGGGTGACCCTGCGCGGCATGTACGACGTCACGGGGATGCGTGCCGATGCCGACCTGATGCTGTGGCTGCACGGGGAGGATGCCGCGGCCCTCCAGCTCGCCCTCCGCGCCCTGCGGCGCACCGAGGTGCTCTCGGGATTCGCCGCGGTGTGGACCGCGATGGGCGTGCACCGGGAGGCGGAGTTCAACAAACGGCACGTGCCCGGCTACCTGCGCGGCGAGTCGCCGCGCACGTGGCTGTGCCTGTACCCGTTCGTCCGCAGTTATGAGTGGTACCTGCTTCCCGAGCAGGAACGCGCCGCGATGCTGGCCGAGCACGGACGTCAGGGGGCGCGGTTCACCGACGTGGTGGCCAACACCGTCTCGACCTTCGCCCTGAGCGACTACGAGTGGCTCCTTCCCCTCGAGAGCGACAACCTCCTCAGCCTCGTCGACCTCATGCGCGATCTCCGCTCCACGGAGGCGAGGCGTCATGTGCGCGAAGAGGTGCCCTTCTACACCGGCCGGAGAGTAACGGTCGCCGAGCTGGCGGAGGTGCTGGACTGATGGCCGCCGAGATCGTCCGAGAGCCGTTCCGTCCGAAGCCGCCCCGCGCGCACAGCGCCCCCGCCTGTGCCGAGGGCTGCGTCGTCCCCGGTGCAACCCCGGCCGCCGCCGGGGGAGATCCGCACATCGAGCAGGCGGTGAACTACGACGGCGTGCTGCTGCTCGGGTTCGGGGGTCCCGAGGGGCAGGACGACGTGATCCCGTTCCTTCGTAACGTGACCGCCGGGCGCGGGATCCCCGACGAACGGCTCGAGGAGGTGGCGCACCACTATCGTCACTTCGGCGGGGTGTCGCCGATCAACCAGCAGAATCGTGATCTCCGGGCGGCCCTCAAGGGCGAGATCGCACGCCGCGGGCTCGACCTGCCGGTCTACTGGGGCAACCGCAACTGGATGCCGTACGTCGCCGACGCCCTGGGCGAGGCTCACACAGACGGACGGCGGCGGCTCCTGGCGATCGCGACGAGCGCCTACTCGTCGTACTCGTCGTGCCGCCAGTACCGCGAGGATCTTGCGGATGCCGTGGCGGCCACCGAGCTTGCCGGCGACATCGAGATCGACAAGGTGCGCCAGTTCTTCGACCACCCCGGATTCATCGCGCCCTTCGTCGACGGCATCCGCGCGGCGATCGCCGAGCTCGCCGAGCGCGGTATCTCCGATCTCGCCACCGACGTCGAGGTGCTCTTCTCCACCCACTCGATCCCCGACAGCGACGCCGACCGGTCCGGTCCCCCCGAGCGCGGCTTCGGCGCCGGCGGCGCATACGTCGCCCAGCACACGGCGGTGGCCGAGCGGATCATGAGCGAGCTCGGCATCGGCAGCTCGTGGCAGCTGGTCTTCCAGAGCCGCTCCGGCCCGCCCCAGGTGCCGTGGCTCGAACCCGACATCAACGACGCCCTCCGAGAGCTGCCCGCACGCGGACGCACCGCCGTGCTGATCGTGCCGCTCGGGTTCGTGAGCGATCATATGGAGGTGCTGTGGGATCTCGACACCGAGGCGCTGGAGACGGCCGGTGAGCTCGGACTGGTCGCGCTGCGCACGGCGACCCCCGGCATCCACCCCGCCTACGTCGCGGGCCTGGTCGACCTGATCGAGGAGCGTCTGCGGGGCACTCCCGCCGCAGAACGACCCCACGAGACCGACCTCGGGCCCTGGTACGACGTGTGTCGCCCCGGGTGCTGCGAGAACACGCGCCTCGGTTTCCAGCCGGCGCTGGCGGGCATCGCACCGTGAGTACCGCACTGCGACTCGGGACACGGGCGAGCGCTCTGGCGACCACGCAATCCGGCCACGTCGCCGCCGCGCTGCGCGCGGCCACCGGCCGGGAAGTCGCGCTCGTTCCGATCACGACGGCCGGCGACGTGCTGACAGGACCCCTGGCGCAGCTCGGCGGAACCGGCGTGTTCGTCGCCGCGCTGCGCGAAGCGCTGCTGCGCGGCGAGTGCGATCTCGTCGTCCACTCGATGAAAGACCTGCCCACCGGCGCCGTCGACGGGCTGCGCGTGGGGGCGGTGCCCCCACGTGCCTCGCAACGCGACGTGTTGTGTTCCCGCACGGGGGCCAGCCTCGATGACCTGCCGCGAGGCGCCGTCGTGGGAAGCGGATCTCCGCGCCGTGTCGCCCAGCTGCTCCGGCGCCGACCCGATTTGGAGGTGCGCGGCATCCGCGGCAACGTCGATACCCGGCTGCGCAAGGTGTACGACGGCGAGTACGACGCCACCGTGCTCGCCGAAGCAGGGCTGACCCGGCTCGGACGCCCCGACGAAGGTGCCGAGGTGTTCACGCTCGCGGGCTGGCCGACCTCGGCCGGTCAGGGAGCGCTCGCCGTGGAGGTCCGCGACGACGACGACGCGCTCGCTCAGGCGGTCGCCTTCATCGGCGATGGCATCTCGACGACGGCCAGCCTGCTCGAGCGCGCGGTCCTCGCACGGCTCGAGGCGGGGTGCGCCGCCCCGGTGGGCATCAGTGCCCAGCCGATGTCGTCGGGGGTGGAGGCCGCGTCCTCGCCCGAGGAGGCGCGGTCTTCGAGCACGGCGCTCCACCTGATCGCGGAGGTCTACTCGCTCGATGGTGCGCAGGCGGTGCGGGTCGAACGACGCGTGAGTGCCGCGGATGCGGCCGAACCCGACGGACGGGACGCGATCGCCGCCGACATCGTCACGGAGTTGCTCGACGGAGGCGCCGCCTCGCTCGCCGACCTCGCAGGGTCGGCGCGGTGACGATGCTCGACGGCCGGCGCATCGGCGGGGGCCTGCGGGGAACCAGAGTGCTGATCCCGCGCGGAGGTGCCTGGGGATCGCGGGTGCAGGCCGAGGTGCAGCGCCGCGGGGCCCACGCCGTCGTGGCTCCGCTGATCACCTCCGCGCCGCCGCGCGACACCGATGCGCGCGACCGCGCGTTTGCCGCACTGGCCGCCGGCGAGTACGCCTGGATCTTCGTCACGAGCGCGGCGGCGGTGGAGCAGTGGGTGACTCAGGGCGTGCGCATCCCGGCCACCACGCAGATCGCGGCCGTGGGGTCGGCCACCGCACGCGCGGCCGCCGACAGCGGCGCCGAGGTCGCCTTCGTGCCCTCCGGGACCTCCTCCGCGGCGGCGCTGACGGCGCAGTGGTGCGCGGGTCGAGACCCCGGCGCCACCGGTCGCTGCCTGGTGATCCGTTCCGATCTCGCGACCTCGGTCGTCTCCGATGAGCTCGAGCTGCGCGGCTTCGACGTCGACGTTTGCATCGGGTACCGGACGGTGGGCATCGATCTGCGTCCCGATGTCGCCGACGCGCTGCGCGGTGGGGAGATCGACGTGGTGCTGCTCACCTCGCTGAGTGTCGGGCGTGAACTGCGTCGTCAGGTCGGAACCCTGCCACCGTCGACCCTGATCGCCTCGATCGGACCGGGAACCTCACGCGATGCGCAGCGACTGGGCTTCGCTGTCGGCTACACCGCGCGCACTCAGAGCATCGAGGCCCTCGTGGCCGAGCTCGATGAGATCACCCTGCCCCACCACACCGTGAAGGATCAGCCATGACCGGGTTTCCAGGCCACAGGCCGCGTCGACTGCGCAGCACGCCCGCACGGCGGCGGCTCTTCGCCGAGCACGACCTCACCCCGCGGCGCCTGGTGCTGCCGGTGTTCGTCAAGGAAGGCATCGACAGCGCGCAGCCGATCGCGAGCATGCCCGGGGTGTCCCAGCATCCGCTGTCGGCTCTGGCAGACGTCGTGGATGCGGCGGCCGCCGCCGGGGTCGGCGGGATCATGCTGTTCGGCGTGCCGATGCACCGCGACGCCGAGGGCTCGGGTGCGCTCGACCCGGCCGGCATCCTCAACCGCGCGATCGCGACCGCCGTCGAGGCAGCGCGCGGACGCCTCACCGTGCAGGCCGACCTGTGTCTCGACGAGTTCACCGACCACGGTCACTGCGGACTCCTCTCGCTGGACGGGTCGGTCGACAACGACGCGACCCTCGCCGTCTACGCACGAATGGCCCTGGCGCAGGCCGAGGCCGGGGCCGACGTGCTGGGCCTGTCGGGAATGATGGACGGACAGGTGGGCGTGGTGCGGGCGGCGCTGGATGGGGCCGGCTTCGCCGACGTCGCGCTGCTGGCCTACGCCGCCAAGTACGCCTCCGCCTTCTACGGCCCGTTCCGCGACGCGGTCGAGTCGACGCTCGACGGCGACCGGCGCACCTACCAGCTCGACCCCGCCAACGGTCGGGAGGGCGCCCTGGAAGCGCGACTGGACATCGCCGAGGGCGCAGACATCGTCATGGTCAAGCCCGCCGGCCCCTATCTCGACGTCCTCGCGCGTGTGGCGGAGGAGTCGCCCGTGCCGGTGTGGGCATACCAGGTGTCGGGGGAGTACGCGATGATCGAGCACGCCGCCGCGGCGGGCGTGATCGACCGCCGCCGCGCGATCGGAGAGTCGCTGGTGGGCATCCGCCGTGCCGGGGCCGACGCGATCCTCACCTACTGGGCCATGGAAGTCGCGGCGTGGCTGCGCACCGGAGAGGACCTGACATGACCGGCAACGACGAGCTGTTCGCCCGGGCGCGACGCATCATCCCGGGAGGCGTGGACTCACCCGTCCGCGCGTACGGCTCGGTGGGAGGTACGCCGCGGTTCATCACGGACGCGCAGGGTGCGTGGGTGACCGATGCCGATGGCCGCCGCTACGTCGACCTCGTCGCCAGCTGGGGTCCCGCCCTCCTCGGCCACGCCCATCCCGAGGTCGTCGAGGCGGTGGTGGCGGCCGCGCGCCGGGGCCTCTCGTTCGGAGCGCCGACGGCGGCAGAGGCCGAGCTCGCCGAAGTGATCGCCGAGCGCGTGCCCGGCATCGAGAAACTGAGGCTGGTCTCGACGGGTACCGAGGCCACGATGACGGCCATCCGCCTCGCGCGCGGCGCGACCGGTCGCGACCTGCTCGTGAAGTTCGCGGGGCACTATCACGGTCACTCTGACGGACTGCTCGCTGCGGCAGGGTCGGGCCTGGCGACTTTCGCGCTCCCCGGATCGGCGGGGGTGCCCGCGGCGATCGCCGCGCAGACCCTCGTCGTGCCCTACAACGACCGCGCGGCGCTGGAGGCCGTCTTCGCTGCCCACCCGGGGCGTATCGCGGCCGTCATCACCGAGGCCGCCGCGGCGAACATGGGCGTGGTACCGCCCGCTCCCGGATTCACGCGGCACCTCTCCGAGCTGTGCCGACGCGAGGGTGCGCTGCTGATCAGCGATGAGGTGCTCACCGGTTTCCGTGCGGCCTCCGGAGGCTACTCCCAGGTGCTGCGCGAGGCAGGGGAGGCGGTCACGCCCGACCTCGTCACGTTCGGCAAGGTGATCGGCGGTGGCCTTCCCGTCGCCGCGCTGGGCGGACGCGCCGAGGTCATGGACCTGCTCGCCCCGACCGGACCGGTGTACCAGGCGGGAACCCTCAGCGGAAACCCGGTGGCCGTCGCCGCGGGCCTGGCGACACTGCGGCTGGCAGACGCCGCGGTGTACGAGCGCGTCGCGCATGCCGCCGACGAGGTGTCCGGGGCCGTGGGCGATGCGCTCTCGGATGCGGGTGTGCCCCACGTCATCCAGCGCGCGGGCACCCTCTTCAGCGTGTTCTTCGGTTCCGACGTGGTCGGTGGCGTCGCCGACTACGACACCGCACAGCGTCAAGACAGCGCCGCCTACGCCCGGTTCTTCCACGCGATGCTGGATGGGGGAGTGTCGCTGCCGCCGTCGGCGTTCGAAGCCTGGTTCCTCACCGCCTCCCACGACGAGACCGCGCTGTCGGTCGTCCACGACGCCCTCCCCGCGGCTGCCCGTGCCGCCGCCGCGCCCGCGCGGGGGTGACTTCCTCGGGAGGTTCCCGCGGCTGGGTAGGCTGGAGGGCATGACCGTGTCTCTGCTCGGTGCGGCGGAGATCCGTACGCTGGCCGCCGACCTCGATGTGACGCCGACCAAGAAGCTCGGCCAGAACTTCGTCGTCGACGCCAACACGGTCCGCAAGATCGTCCACGTCGCCGGCGTGAGTGCCCACGACCACGTGGTGGAGATCGGTCCGGGGCTCGGCTCGCTCACCTTGGCTCTCCTGGAGACCGGTGCCGAGGTGACGGCGGTCGAGATCGACACGCGCTTGGCCGCCCGCCTCGCGCAGACCGCCGCGGCCCACGGCGTGCCCGACGGTGCGCTGACCGTGGTCGCCGCCGACGCCCTACGGGTCACCGAGCTGCCGAACGATCCCGGGGTCCTCGTCGCCAACCTTCCCTACAACGTCAGTGTGCCGGTGCTCCTGCATTTCATGGAGCACTTCCCCGGCATCCGTCGCGGTGTCGTGATGGTGCAGGCCGAAGTCGGCGAGCGTCTGGCCGCGCCGTCGGGATCGAAGGTCTACGGCGCCCCCAGCGTGAAGGCGGCCTGGTACGGCCGGTGGCGGCTGGCCGGCACGGTTTCGCGCCAGGTCTTCTGGCCCGTGCCCAACGTCGACAGCGTGCTGGTGGCGTTCGAGCGCCATGAGCACGCCCGCGGCGACGACGACGAGCGCCGGCGCACCTTCGCGATCGTGGACGCCGCGTTCCAGCAGCGACGAAAGATGCTGCGGCAGGCACTGGCGGGGGCGCTGGGCGGCTCGGCGGCCGCGGCAGCCGTCCTCGAGGCGGCGGGGGTGGCGCCCACCGCGCGGGGCGAGCAGCTGACGATCGATGATTTCGAGGCCATCGCACGCGTGCGCTCCACCTGAACGTTCTGCGCGCGTTCACCCAGCATTCGGAAACATGCCGGTAACATTTGCGCATGCCCACCGCGGAACATCCGGCACCCGAACGGATCCTGCTCCACCTCAGCGACACTCACCTGCGCGCCGGCGCCCCGATGCTCTTCGATGCGATCGACGGCCGCGCGCACCTGGCCCGCGCCCTTGCCGCCATCGAATCGTCCGGCGTGAGGCCCGACGCGATCATCTTCACGGGCGACCTGGTCGACCTCGGTGAGCGTCGCGCGTACGCCGACCTGCGCGCCCTCGTCGAGCCGTTCGCGCAGCGGCTGGACGCCCCGGTGGTCTGGGTCATGGGCAACCACGACGACCGCTCCGCCTTCCGCGGAGAACTATGGGATGACCCCGATCCCGATCATCGGCCCGTCGACCGTGTGGACGAGTTCGACGGACTGCGGGTCGTGACCCTCGACACGAGCGTTCCGGGCCACCATCACGGTGACCTCTCCGACGGCCAGCTGTCGTGGCTGCGCGAGGTGCTGGCCGTCCCGGCGCCGCTGGGAACCGTGCTGGCGATGCACCACCCGCCGGTGCCCAGTGTCCTCGCGCTCGCGGCCAGCGTCGAGCTGCGCGGGCAGGCGCGCCTGGCCCAGGTGCTGCGCGGCACCGATGTGCGCACGATCATCGCGGGGCACCTGCACTACTCGACGTTCGCGACGTTCGCCGGAATCCCCGTCTCGGTCGCCTCCTCCACCTGCTACGCGCAAGACCTCACGGTGCCGGTGGGCGGCACCCGCCCGCAAGACGGTGCCCGCGCCTTCAATCTCGTTCACGTGTACGACGAGACCATCGTGCATTCGGTCGTGCCGCTGGACGCGCTGGCGCCGGTCGAGTACACCGACCCCGAGCGCGCCCGTGAGCTGCTGGAGGATGCCGGCATCACCGGTGTCCGTGTGAGCCGGCGATCCCCGTCGACTCAGGCGTTGCCGGTGCGCCGCTGACCTCCGCGTACCCGGGCCCGGTGAACCCGGTCGACGTCGACGTGCTCTCGGCCACTTCCCACGGGGCACGCACCGGGAACAGTCGCTCGAGAGTGTCGCGCACGGCCGAGATGCGCAGCTCCTCCGGGATCTCGGAGTACCCGCCGTCGTTGATGCAGAACATGTCCACGTCGCCGCGACGTGTGAGGCGGTCGAGCTGCCGGAGCGATGCCGCCAACGTGGACTGGATGTAGCTCACGCGCACGTCCGTGGTGGCGATCGCGCGACCGGTCATCAGGGCGTAGTAGTGGTAGAGGCTGTTGGTCACAGAGATATCGGTGGCGGAGCGGAAACGCGACGCGGCCGTCCGGGCGAAGTCCGCGGGGAACTCCGCCTCCAGCTCCGCCATCACGCTGCGGCGAAGCGGCGTCGCGCAGTGCTCCAGGTCGCGGGTGATCGACCGGCCGAATCGCTCGCGCAGCAGAGCGCGGTTGATCCGGAGGGCGTTGTCGTGGCCGCTGCGGTGCGGGAGCGGGTCGCCGATGCCGATGCGCACCGGACACTCCACGAACTTCGACACCCCTCCCGCGGTGAAGAAGAGCTCGGGGCCGACCGGCCGGGCGAAGAACATGTCGTCGTTGGAGTAGAGGAAGTGCTCGGACAGGCCATCGATGCGGTGCAGCTGGGCTTCCACGGCATGGGAGTTGTGCGTCGGAAGCACCGCGGGGTCGGCGAAGAACTCCTCGCTACGCACGAGAGTGACACGGGGGTCGTCGGCCAGCCAGGCCGGCCGCGGCGAATCGGTGGCGATGAAGATCCGACGCACCCACGGGGCGTACATGTGGACACTGCGCAGTGCGTACCGCAGTTCGTCGACGTGACGGTAGCGCGCGGCCGTCTCATCACCCTCACCCACGACGTATCCGGCCATCTGCGCCGCGCGCTGCCGCTGGAACTCGCTGGAGGATCCGTCGACCCAGGAGAAGACGAGGTCGATGTCGGCGGTGACGTCGTCCGGAAGCGGATCGAACATCCCGCGCACCGTGCGCCACGTGCGTCCGAACCGGTCGACGGTGTCCAGCTGCAGGTCGGCGAGCGCGAGCGTGCGCCGGGTGAGGATGTTGGGGCGAGGAAGAACGACCTCGTCGCTGCCGAAGCGCCAGAATTCCACCGTCACCGACTGTGCTCTGTCGTAGCGCAGAGCGCCCTGCCGGGTGATCCGCGGGCGGAACAGGCGCAGGAGGTCTGACCGGGCGGACGCTCCGAGGTCGGGCTCGAGGTCGGCGGCGAGGGCGGCAGGCATCCCGCGTCGTTTCGCGTACAGGGGCTCGCTCTCTCCGACGGTGCGCAGGCTGCGCTGCACGGCGACGCTGTCGGTGGAGTCGACGGCCAGGGCCAGGCGATCGCGGCCGTGGCGGATGAGCAGCGTCGGCACGCCTTCGGCGCTCAGGGCGTCGGCGATGAGGAGGAGGTCGGACTCGAACGCCTGCGAGGGTGTGGTGTCGTCGTGGTGGAGACGGAACACGCCTCCGTCGAGCACGACGTCCGGACGCGCCATCAGCCGTGACCAGGAGTGCGGGGTGGCAGGCAGGGCCTGGAGTGTGGACATGAGTCCCCTCTCACAGTGGTGGGCGGGATCGGTGCGGGAGGCCGCGCACGTCCGACCACCCTATGCGTGACGCGTTTCGGTGACGTTTCCGCGCGATCGATCACCCCGGGCGGTGGTCGGAGGGGAAGGCGGTGGATAGCCTTGACCGGTGACCGAGAACCGATTTTCCCCCTCCCGCGGCGGCGACCTCCACCGCCCGTACACCGCGGCCTCCGACCGATACGATGGTGCGGCCTTCCGCCGTGTGGGTGGGAGCGGACTGTACCTGCCGGCCATCTCGCTGGGGCTGTGGTGGAACTTCGGCGACAACTTCGCCTTCGACTCTCAGCGCGCCCTCCTGCGGCACGCGTTCGACCGGGGGATCACCCACTTCGACCTCGCGAACAACTACGGGCCCCCGTACGGCTCGGCGGAGACGAACTTCGGGCGCATGATGCGCGAAGACCTCCGCCCGTACCGTGACGAGCTGATCATCTCGTCGAAGGCCGGCTACGACATGTGGGACGGCCCGTACGGGCAGTGGGGTTCCCGCAAGTACCTCATCGCCAGCGCCGAGCAGTCGCTCACCCGGATGAGCCTGGACTACGTCGACATCTTCTACTCCCACCGCTTCGATCCGGTCACCCCGCTGGAGGAGACCATCGGCGCACTGCACACCCTCGTCACGCAGGGAAAGGCGCTGTATGTGGGGATCTCCTCCTACAGCGAGCGTCAGACGGTCGAAGCCGCCGCGATCGCCCGGTCACTCGGAACGCCGCTGGTCATCCATCAGCCGTCGTACTCGATCCTCGACCGATGGATCGAGGACGGGCTCACCGGGGCGCTGGCACAGGAGGGAATGGGGGCGATCGCCTTCGTCCCCCTCGCTCAGGGCCTGCTCACCAGCCGCTACCTCGACGACGGCACCTCGGAGCGCTCGCAGCAGCGCTCGTCGCTGGCCGGTACCCGGCTCACCGACTCGGCGCTGGCCGGTTTGCGTGCGCTCGACGTGATCGCGCGCGAGCGCGGCCAGACCCTCGCCCAGTTGGCCCTGCAGTGGGTGCTGCGCGGCGACGTGGTCGCGTCGGCGCTCATCGGGGCGTCGCGACCGGAGCAGCTCGACGAGAACCTGGCCGCCGTGTCGGGTCCGGCCTTCGACACCGAGGAACTCGAGCGCATCGACGTGATCTCCGCGGGCATCGGCGAGATCTGGATGCCGGGGGCGTGAGCCTGCATCGGGTGACCGAGCGGCGGGTGCACGTGCGCGCGCCGGGCAAGGTCAACGTGTTCTTCGACGTCGGCGACGCCCAGGCGGACGGGTACCACGACGTCGCCTCCGTGTATCAGGCCGTTTCGCTGTACGAAGACGTCTGGGCCTCTGCGGCGGAGGAGTACTCGATCACCGTCGACGGCGATGTGGAGCTCGGCGGCGTGCCGCTGGATGATCGAAACCTGGCCGTGCGCGCCGCCCGGCTGGTCGCGGGGAAGGCGGGATGGACGGCGGGCATCCGGCTCCACGTGCACAAGCAGGTCCCGGTCGCTGGGGGAATGGGCGGTGGGTCGGCTGATGCGGCGGCGGCCCTGGTCGCCGTGAACGAACTGCTCGAGGCGGGTCTGACGGCGGCAGAACTGCATGCGCTGGCATCCCAGCTCGGCGCCGACGTGCCTTTCGCTCTCCGCGGCGGCACGGCGGTGGGCACGGGTCGCGGCGACGAGCTGGCTCCCGCGCTGGTGCGCGGCCGCTTCGACTGGGTGTTCGTCACCCAGGGCGAGGGCCTGTCCACGCCCGAGGCGTACGCGGGCTTGGACGAGCAACGGGCACGCGCCGATATCGCACCCCCTCGCGCCGCCCCGTCGGTGGACCCCCGGATCTTACAGGCTCTGCGTGCGGGGAACGCCGAGGCGTTGGCGGAGGCGGTCCGCAATGATCTGCAGCCCATCGCCGTGGGCCGGCTGCCGAGGCTGCAGGATGTGATCGACGACGGCCGCGAGGCGGGTGCGCTCGCCGGACTGGTGTCGGGGTCTGGGCCTACGGTGGCACTGCTGGCCTCGGACGACGCTGCGGCCGAGTTGCTCGCGACGCGGATGAGGTCGCGGGGACACTCCGCCGTCGCGGTGCACGGGCCGGTGCCCGGAGCGCGGGTCATGGCAAGAGAAGGATGAGGGAGTTCGACATGTCTGACCGGGAGACACGCCACCACGATGCGCCGATCGATGAGCGCCTGACCGGCATGCTCGGCGACCAGGGATTGCGTGCCGCGGTGGTCGACGACGCCACCCGCGACGAGGTCGACCCGTGGCTCGAAGCGGTCGTGCGGGGGTTCCTGGACGGCGAGCGCACCGAGGTGCAGCGCGAGGCCTTCTTCTCGGGAGGCGCCTATCGCCGCAAGCTGGGCGTCTATGACGACGGCGCCCCGCAGCCGCAGACGCCGGTGGCGACCTTCGCGTCGTGGGGGTCGCGACTCGCGTTGCCCGGCGGCGAGGTCGCGGCATGTGCGATCAGCTCGGTCACCGTCGCACCCACCCACCGGCGCCGCGGGTTGCTGCGGGCGATGATGACCGCCGAGTTGCAGACGGCGGCGGAGGTGGGATACCCGATCGCCGCGCTGACGGTGAGCGAGTCGGGCATCTACGGACGGTTCGGGTTCGCGCCTGCGGCAGCGGCAGCACACTGGAGGATCGACGCTCGTCGGGCGGGGTGGCGCGGACCGGTTCCCGACGGCCGCACCGACTTCGTCAGCCGCGAGCAGGGTCGCGAGGTGGTCGAGACGCTCCATGCCCGCATCCACGCCGAGTCTCCGGGCGAGATCGACATGCCGGGCGGCCACTGGGATCGCTTCTTCGGCACCCGGCCCGATGCGGACAAGGCCGGCGAGATCCGCGTGCTGCAGTACCGGGCGGCGGACGGCTCGGTGGACGGGATGGTCCTCTACCGCGTCCGTGAGAACCACGACGACTTCGCGGCCTCGACGGTAGACGTGAACCTCCTTCTGGCCGCGACCGACGACGCCTATGCCGCGCTGTGGCGATTCGTGTTGTCGATGGACCTCATCTCCACGGTGCGGGCGGGCGAGCTGTCGGTCGACGAACCGCTGTGGTGGATGATCGAGGATCAGCGGGCGGCGACGATCTCCGTCCGCGACCACCACTACCTGCGAATCCTCGACGTGCCCACTGCGCTGGCGGCACGACGGTACGCGGTGGCGGACAGTCTGACCCTCGACGTGCGAGACGACCTCGGGTTCGCCGAGGGGTGGTTCCGGCTCGACGTCGATGCCGAGGGCGTCGCGACCGTGCAGCCGCTTCCTTCGCACGCGGATCCCGACGTCACGCTCGGTGTCGGGGAGTTGTCGGCGATGCTCCTGGGCGGAGTGTCGGCGGTCACGCTCGCGCGGGCCGGTCGCCTCCGCGCTGCCGACCCTTCTCGCATCCAGCGGGTCTTCGCGTCGGCACGCGTGCCGCGCTTGAGCTTCTGGTACTGACGCCGACGCGTTCGCGGCGTGGTCGGCGGGCGTTGGGGAGACCAGGTGGGGAGTTCTCCCCATTGGGGTTCACGGGGGTCTCTGTTTAGGCTGAACCCACCGGTCGGACCCTCATCACGAAGATCCGCCGGCTCGCACTGACAACCCAGGGAGGGTACCCATGGCCGAGATCCGCGTCACATCCGAATCGCTCGCCGGCGTCGCCGGGCAGCTTTCCAGCGGCTCGCAGTCGATCGAGTCGCAGCTGTCGAACCTCAAGTCGCTCGTCGAGGGCCTGATCTCCGGCGACTGGGGTGGCACCGCCTCGCAGAGCTTCAACGAGCTGTACTCGCAGTGGGACCAGGCCGGCATCCAGCTCAAGGAGTCGCTGCAGGGAATCAGCGACCTGCTCAACCAGGCCGCCCTGTCGTACGAAGACAGCGAGAACGCCATCGCCTCGACGTTCAACGGTTGACGATTCTGCGGGGGCGCTGCGCGCGCCCACGCACCGGGGGGAGGAGTGACCCATGGTGACTTTCCGGGTACGAGCCTCGTCGCTGAGCGAGGTGTCGTCGCTGCTGGGGACGGTGATCGCGACGTTCGACGCCAACCTGTCGGCCGTCGACGCGCACGTCAAGCGCACCGTCGACGTCAGCTGGCAGGGTGAGGATGCCGACAAGTTCGGCGAGGGCTGGGACACGTTCCTGGCCACCTCCGCCGCGGTGCGGCAGTCGCTCGTCGCTCTGCAGACGGGACTCGTCGCCGCTGACGGTTCGTACACGCAGTCCGAGGCGGGGGTCCAGCGCAGCTTCACCGGTCGCATCGACTCGGTGCGCAATGTCGGCGGCGCGGCGCGGACGGTGAACGCCCGCGTCGACACCGGCGAGGAGCGTGCCGAGCTGATCGAGGAGTTCTTCGGTCGCGAGGAGGACGGCAGCGGCGGTGCCCTGGTCGGCGGCGGAGGCGTGCGCGCCAGCTCCGGACAGCGCACCGGCGAGGCGCCTGCCGACGATGACGACGCCGTGATCGAGGTCGACATCGACCCGGCGCTGGTGCCCGAGGGGGCACCGGTGGTCGATGCGGGCATGGTCGAGGCTCAGGTCGACGGGTCGAGCGCGGCCGTCGGAGCCGTCGATGCCCGCGTGGATGCCGGAAACGCGTCAGCCGCACAGCTCAGCGGGGGCTTGGACGACCTGGCCGCCGCCGTCGGAAAGGTCGACTGATGGGTCAGCAGAAAGCCGACACCGCCGATCTCCAAGCCCTGGCCGACGCGCTGGGCGAGCTCGTCAACTACTGCACGGCGCTCAAGCAGGGGGCGAGCGGGTTCGCCTATATGCTCCCTGCCGAATGGCAGGGACCGGCGATGTCGAACTTCCTCGCGATGTTCGAGAAGTGGCAGTTGGGCGCAGAAGCCCTCACCACGGCTGCGGAAGGCCTGCAGGACCAGGTCGACGGAGCACGGCAGGCGTACGAGCAGACCATCGAGTCGCTGGACACCGCCTGGAACCAGATCAGATCGTCGCTCGGCTGAGCGGCGGAAGGGGAGTCGGGATCCATGCCCGCAGTGGAGTTGAACGCCGCCCGCCTCGTCGCGGACGGCAATACGTTGCACTCGATCGCGCAGACCGCGTGGCAAGCCGCGCAGGCATGCCAGTCGGCCCTCGGCGGCACCGGAGGGATGGCCGGTGACGAGGAGTCGGCCGAGGTTTTCGCGCACGGTCAGGACGGCGAGCCGGGCTACGACGGCTACGCCCGCGACGTGCTCACGGGCGTCATCAACGCCGCGAACACCCTGAAGACGTTGGACGCCGCGCTCGCCAACACCGGACGCGCCTACGACGGTGCGCAGCTGGTCGGGGCCTTCCGATCGGCAGACGAGTCGAGCATCGCCGAGGAGACCGCGGTGCCCTTCGCCGCCTCGGTGTCCGTTCCCACGGCCCTCGGACCCGGCCCGCAGACCCCGTTGGGGGAGTTCGGGGAGTTCCTCCAGGACGCCCTCGCCCAGATCGGCGTGCGTCTTCCCGACGCCGACACCGGCAAGCTCGGCAGCGCCGAGTCGGCGTGGAACGAGCTGTCCGGTGCGATGTCACGGGTGCAGGGCCGCATCGACTCCGCCTTCACCAACACCGCCTCCGCCACCATCCCGCAGCAGGCGAGCATCCTGGCATGCCAGTCGAAGATGTCGGAGTCGTTCCGGAGCCTCTCCGAGTCGGCATCTTCGATGGGTGGATTCGCTCGCTCGATGATCGACGAGACCAACAAGGCGTGGGAGGAGATCGGCTGGTTCATCGCTCAGATGGCCGTCGAGATCGCCATCGAGATCGGCGTGGGTGCGCTGCTGGGGGCGATCACCTTCGGTGCCGGCGCCGCGGCGATGGCAGCCAAGATCGCGTTCACCGTGATGCGCTGGGCCATCAAGATCGCCAACCTCTGCCGGAAGCTGCGCACCCTCATCGTGGCCGCCCTGCGCGCTGCGCGCCTGGCGATCCGGGCCGGCGTGCGCGTCGCCCGCGAGGCGCTGTCGGCCGGTCTCGCCTCGGCGATCACCACGACCGGGTTCAACACCGTGCGCGGCGCGCTGGATCCCAGCTACCAGCCTCAGAACGTCCTCACTGCGGCACTCGCCGCTACCGCCGGCGGTGGCGCCGGTGGTTTCGCCTCCCGCGTGGGCGGTGCGGCCACCTCACGGGTGACCAACACCGGCCTCCAGCGCGTGACGCACGTCGGGGTCGAGATGGGCAGCGGTGCCGTCGACGGTCTCGTCAGCGCCGGCGCCGAGTCTGGTCTCAACGGCACGCCGTTCAACCCGCTGTCGGCCGTCGTGCTCGGTTCGCTTCTCGGGGGAGCGATGTCGGGACGTCCGGGTGGGGCTCGGCCGACCCCGACGGGCGGCGGCTCGGGAGCGCCGAGCGCCCCGGGCCTCGGCAACATCCCCGGTGCCGGTGGCGCTGGCGGGTCCGGCACCGCGACCGGCGCCGGAGGCGGCAGCTCGGTCACGGTCAACCCCGACGCACCGACGCCCGGCGCCGCGACCGGCGGCTCGTCGAACGCCGTCGGTGACGGCTCCGGCGTGAACGTGAACAACGACGGCCCGACTCCGGGTGCCGGAACCGCCGACGGCGGATCGTCGGCCGGTGACGGCGGCTCGATCGACGTGTCGTCGCAGACCCCCGATCTGCCCGCCAGCCTGGGTGGCGATGGCCCCTCTTCGCCGTCGGCTCCCGATGCGCCGTCTGCTCCGGACGCTCCGTCGTCGCCTGACGCGCCTTCGGCCCCGGATACTCCGTCGGCTCCGTCGTCGCCGGACGCGCTTTCGGCCCCGGATGCGCCGTCTACTCCGGATGCGCCGTCGGCTCCGGATGCGCCGTCTGCTCCGGACGCCCCTTCGGCTCCGGATGCTCCGTCGTCGCCCGCCGATGCTCCGGCATCCACGGTCGACGCTCCGAGCGCCGACGCGCCGGCGTCGCCGTCCACCGACGTTCCCGTCGCGGGTGGTGCTGGCCCGGCCGCCCCGTCGTCGCCGTCTTCGCCCGACGCGGACGCTCCCACGGCTCCTGACAGCGAGGCGCCGACTGCCCCTGACGCCGAGGCGCCTGCGGTCCCGGATGCCCTCCCGGTCGATGCGCCGTCCTCACCGCACGCCGCGGCGCCCGACGGCTCGGCGCCCGACGGTTCCGCTCCCGACGGTGACGCGCCTTCTGCCGAAGCCCAGGCCGCGGCCACCGCCGGTGCCGCGGCAGCGGCGGGTGGTCTGTTCGCGAAGCCCTTCGTGCGCACCCCCGGCGGCAGCTCGCTGTTCGGCACGGCGCCCTCGTCGCCGGACGCGTCGGCGTCATTGGCGGATGCACCGAGCAGCGCCGGCCAGGATGCCGGCTCGCCGGCTGCGCCCGACGCGACCGCTTCCGACGCGTCGCCCTCCGCCGACTCCGACGCGCCGAGCCAGGACGCGCCGTCGCAGGACGGCGAAGCCTCGCCCGATGCGGAGCAGCCGGCTGGTATCGACAAGACAGAGCTGAGTACCGACGAGATCGACGCCGCCCTCGACACGATCAATCCGAACTTCGACCCGACGAGTCCCTCGAACGGATTCGCGACGAACTGCGGCCACACGTCGTCGATCCTCAACGACGTGCTCAACGGTGGAACGGTCCGTGAGGCACCTGGAGGTTCCACACTGTCGATGGCGGAGATGGCCTCTGCCACCGGCCGTCCGCAGACACCCGCCACGCCGGCGCAGATCGAAGCGACGCTGCGGGCCGGGGGAGCTGGATCGCACTGTGTGGTCGGTATCGATCGTTCGAGTGGCGACGGTCACTGGTTCAACGCGTACTTCGATGGAACGGACGTCTGGACCCTCGACGCCCAGACCGGTACCCGTACCGGCTGGCCGCCCCACGAGCCGAACGCGACGAACTGGGACGTCTCCATCGACCAGAGTGTTCTTGTCAACGCGGATGGCACGGCAGTGCACCCGGTGGCCGACGCAGATGCGGACGCGTCGGCTGATGGCGCGACCGCATCCGATGGTGCGACCGCCACCGACGGTGCGACGGGGTCCAACCCTGCGACGGCACCCCACGGCGGCGATTCGCAGCCCGTTGCTTCGGTGGACGACCGCGGATCGGGCGGGGTGGATTCTGACAGCCGGATCGACGACTACCTGACTTCGCACGGGCGCTCGCCGGCAGACGTCCATGACCTGCGGCTTACGCCGTCATCGAGCCTGTCGGCGGCGGACCGGAGTCTCCTGCAGACCATCCGTGAGCTCGTCGAGCCGCCGACCTCGCGGACTCCTCTGGTCAAGGTGATGCCGATCGACAGCGTCTCGCGCTATCTCCGGGGGCCCGACCGCTTCACCCAGGTGGCCGGATATGTGATTCGAGCCACCGACGTGAACCCCTGGGCCGGTCTATCGCAGATCATCGCCGATCTCCGCCTCGACTACACGATGAGCGATGGATCTCCGAGTCCCTTCCAGGCTCCAGGCGTGACCGAGTACGGCTTCATCGAGTTCACGACGAGCAACCCCGATGCGCTTCAGATCCCGTTCTCGCCCGACTTCGGGGGGACGACGACCGACGGCGCACCCGCGACGGGAAACGGCTTCCTCGCCAATGCCGACGATGTGTGGCGTCCCGAATACAAGGCCGATGGCCGCCTCGATGTCAACGACGGCGCGCGTTTGTGGATCGTCGGGCCCGATGGTCCGCGCGTGGTGGGCATCTACCACGCGGGCGCAGGTTTCGTGATGACCGGTGCTGCGCGTTGACGGCGATGCTGCCCCCGGGCCTGTATGTACGGGCCGCGGCTCGTGACTGCCAAGTGATCAGGAGCGGTGGCTGGAAGATCCTGACTCGCGACCCGGATAGCGTTCGGGACGGCTTCCGGTCGATCGGTCACGATCGTTACGTCCGCCCGGTCGGTCGGCAAGACGTGCTCTCGGTCAGGAGGCTGAGTTACGCGGGAACGTACCGGGGGATCCCCGTCGACGCGGAACCCGGCGCGGGCGGGGGGGTGATGCTCAGCACGGGCGATGCACGTGCGCAGGCGGCCGGCTTTGCGTCGCTCGATCGAGGCACGTGGGAGCTCTTGGTTCCCGCCGACGATGCCCGACTGCGGATCTCGCCGCGATGGGAGAGCGTGCGGGCGCCGTGGTTGGATGAAGAGGACGAGCGAGAGGGAGATCGATGAGTCAGCTCACGAAGGCGGTCACTGCGGGGCGTGAAGATGCGTGGCTGAGACGCGGGCTGTCGTGGGTCGCGGGCTACGTCGTTCGCCTGGACGACCTGACCTCGCCGCCCACCCCCGAGTCGCTCTTCTCCGAGTTGGGTCTCGGGTTTCCCTCGTCGCCCTTCGCCGCCGACGAGGCGTTCCGTGACGTCATCAACCTTCCGCCGTCGCCGGACCTGTTGCTCGTATCGCCCGCCGAAGGCGACGGCGTCGCGGCGATGACCGATCATGCCCCTTTCGCCAGTGGCTCGGGGTTCGTCGACAGCGCCGCGGGTTTCGTTCCGGTGTGGTGGGCTGCGCCCTCCCGCATTCCCGCGGGGGCGTCCGTGTGGCGAATCTCCGCCGATCAGGAGCCTCGGATGATCGCGGGCTACGCCAGTGTCGCCGAAGGGTGGGTCGCGGGTCCGGGAGTCACCCTCCCGGATACACCCGTGTTCAACGCGCACCTGCTGGGCATGCGCGCGATGTGGCGCGGGAGCGAACACCTGATCGACCTTCTTCCCGACGGGCGTGTCATTGTGTGCTCGGCAGAGGAGATCGAGGGCGGGGAGAAGTCTGCTCGAGACGTCTGGTGGACGCAGGTATCGCGAGACGAGCTGACCGAGGTCGTCGTGTTGCGCGTGCTCGCGACGTGGCGTGAGGTACCCGTGCAGGTCGTCGCGCTCGAGGAGACGCCCGACGGGGTGACCGCGCAGATCGTGTATGTCGGTCGCGACATGTTCGAGGCGGAGGCCGCGGGAATGATCAAGACGGATGCGGGAGTCTACGAATTGGCCGTCCGCGCCGACGAGTTGACCGATCTGCGCGAGGAGCGGCGGGTCGTCGATCTGGGTGCGGAGACGTCCGCGCGTCGGGATGCCGAGCCTGCTGCGGCGGAGGAATCATCCTCCGGTCCCGTTCCGCTCGGCGACCCGACGAGTGCGCAGCAGCGACTGATCGCCGTCGGCACCGAGTTGATCCACCGCCTCTGGCCGGGAATCGAGCTGAACGCCTTTGCGCTGCCGTCGGATGATGCGATCGTGTTGGTGCAGCCGGCTCGCGGTGGAGTCACCCTGTATGTCGCCGCAGATGAGTCGGTGATGTTTGCCGCGTCGTCCCTGGAACCAGGCGCGGCGCTCGAGATGTTCCGGTCGGGCAAGCGCACCGACAAGGCGGAGTTCGTGCCGCGCAGCCCTGACGGGAGTTCTCGATGACCAGTGCTGCGCTCGAGGCGCGATGCGCGGCGTTGCGGCAGCCGGTAGTCGATCTGGTTGAGACCGGCATTCTGGCGACGATGAAGCCGTCGGAGATGCCGGTGCTGCGTGAGCGCATTGCGGTGGTGCAGTCCGTCTTGGCGCAGGGCACCGACGGCATCGAGGAGGAGTCGTACCTGAGCTGGCATCCGATGGCGGTCGCGACCTTGCATCGGATGGAACAGGCCGCGCGTGCGGGAGACGCAGCGGCGGCCTGGCGGCTGTTCAAGGAGCCGACGACGGGCTTCTTCCCGCTGAGTCAGTCCTGCCAGGGCCAGCCTGGCTGGTGAGCGCAACCGACGCTCAGCGCGGCATCGCACGGGCGATGACGTCGTCGAGGTAGGGGCCCTTCCAACGGAGGGCCGCGGGCAGCTCCTCGAACAGAGCGTGCGCAAGGCGCCGCTGTTTCGCCACACCGAACAGCATCGTGACGACGGCCTGGGTGTCGAGCTCGTCGAAGACGGCATCCAGCAGCAGGGGCACGACGCCGCGGCGGTGGCCGTCGGGCCAGCGCGGGTAGAGGGTCACTCGTGATGCGCCGGCGGCGTCGCGTGCCTGTGCGCGAAGCGCCTCGCCGTCGCGCACCGCCAGTTCGCACAGGACCGTGCCGTTGCCGGCTCGGATCGCGGCGCGTCCGGCCCACCCGAACACCGGCACACGACTCTGACGGGCCACCCGCGCCCGGTCGTTGGTGACGCAGATGAACACCAGGTCGTCCCAGGCGATGGTCGCCAGTCCCGGCAGGTGGATGCCCGCGTGGTCCGCGCGGAGCACACCGTCGCCGGTGGTGAGCAGCCGGAGCATGCGCACCCGTGAGCGTGCCGTCCACATCACTGCCAGACACAGCATGGCGAACACCGCGGCCAAGCCGGAGGTCAACCACGACCCGAAGCCGGTGAGGGCCATGGCGACGATTCCGACGAGTGCGCCGACGAGGAGGACGACCGCCGCCGCCACCAGCCCCACATTCCAGCGCCGTGCCCGTGCCACGCGCGCGGCGTCGGTGCGCACCTCGAACGGGGGAAGGTGCTCTGCTTCTCCCCTCCTGACGGCGTCGCTGTCGGTCACGACCGCAGCTGCGGATCGGTCGAGCCGCCCGAGGCCACATACGGCTTCGCGAAGTCGGCCGCGGTGCGGCGCTTGACCTGCACATAGCCGCGGTCGGCCAGCTCGATGAGCGGCCAGGTGCGCGGCTCGCCCTGCCCGCGCTGTTCGATCGTGACGAAGGCGCGGCGATCGGCGTCGGCGCGGTACACGTGAACCCTCACGTCGCCCTTCTTGGCGACGGGCACGGGCAGGTACTGGGCCGGATCGCCCGTCGACAGACGCCGGTGCAGTTCATCGCCGGTGGCCTCGTCGCCCGCCACGACGAGCTCGAATCCGCGGAGTGCCGTGCCGGTGGAGGAGCGCATCCAGCGCGTCGAGTTCGACAGTGCCAGCCACCCGAACAGGAATGCGGCGAACGCGCTCAGTCCGACGGCAGCGGGGGCGACGATGCCGGCGAGGGCAGTCGTCGATCGGCCGCGCCACGACACACTCTCGGTCTGGGCGAGATCGCCGTAGAACACGACGGCGAGGATGAGCCCCACCAGCGCGAGTGCGGCCAGAGCGGCGAACACTCCGGTGAGCGCGCCAGAGCGCCGCAGAGTGAAGTCGGGATGCCGGGCCAGCGTCGCGTCTTTCATCGTTCCTCCATCGTCACTCGTCACTGATCACAGGGGAGTTCCGCTGCCGCAGCCTCCAGATCGATCGGCTCGCCCCAGCCGGAGAACTCCACGGCGCCCTCGCCGCTGGCATCGGCAGCGACGAACGAGCGCGGGAGTGGCGCGCCGAAGCGCTCGACCGTGAGCACTCCCACGACCGAGCCTTCCTCGCCGGTCACCACGTCGAGGGTCTCGGACTCACCGACCGGTGGGTTCGCTCCCACCCCGCCCGCCCCCAGCAGCGCGGCGACCAGGGCCGCGGGCTCGAGCAGCGGGGCGAAGTCGAGGAGCACCGGGTCCAATCCCGACGTACACACCACGGCGCCCGGCTCACGCCCGGCGTACTCGCGGGCGAAGGCGGCATTTCCCTTCACCCGGCTGCCGTCGGCGGACACGAGGGCATCGACGCGCACGTCGCCCGCGCGAACGGTGGCCATGAAGGCGGAAGCGGTGCCCCGGAAGTCGAGGTCGAGTGTGCGGCCGGGGCGGGGCTCGGCATCCGGATCGGGCTGGACCGTCTCGGTGATCTTGCCGGTGATGTGTACGGGACCAGCCGTACGGACGGCGTCCGCGACGATGTCGGTGACATCGGAGCCGCTGCGCAGCCAGAGCCCGTTGCCGTCACGGGCATCGGCGCCGGTCAGGTCGATGCCGGTGGGGGTGGGGGGAAGGTCGGCGGGCGCCCCGCAGCCGGTGAGCGCGACGACCAGCGCGACCGCGGCCACGATCAGCGGTGGGCGCCTCGTCATCGCGCGTCGCTGACGCACACCGCGGCGCCGTTCTGGGACTGGAGGCTCGCGGCATCCAGCGACACCTGTTCGGTGCGCGAAGCGGGCCGCACGACGAAGCAGCTGCCGTCGTCGTAGAGGTCGGCGGCCGAGAACAGCCACGCGGAGGTTCCCCGCACGAGCTGACTGAGGTCGGCGGCGTCGCCGTCCGGCGACACTTCGTACAGGGCGTAGGCGGCGTCGGGCCCGTCCCAGCGCAGCACGACGTTGCCGGCTTCGGCATCGATCGTCAGGCCGGTCACCCTCACCGAGTCGTCGGTGATCATCGACACGATCCAGAAGGCGGCCGCCGCACCGAGGGCCAGGAAGGTGGTGATGACCGAGACGATGAAGGCCGGGTGCAGCCACCACGGCCGCTGCCGTTCGGGGGCCTCGACGATCTCGGGGAGCGGTGCGCTGCCGGAGCCGAGCTGCCGGTTGGCGGCGCCGACGCGGGGGCGCCCCGCTTCCGTGCCGATGGTGGCATGCGACGAGGATGCCGGTTGTGCACTCATCGGCAACCCTCTCTCGCGCGTGCCCGCGGAACGTCCGCCGAGCCGCGTACCATGCTATATCGGTGCATGCGGCGCCGACGGGTGAGGCGGGAGAGAGCGTGGTCGACAGCCGACGCGGCATCGTTGCAGCGCTCGTCGTCGCCTGCCTCGCGCTCCCGCTGAGCGCCGGAGTCTCTTCGGCCCTCGCCGCCACCGGCGGCGCCGATCCTCTGCCGGCCGGCCCGGCCGACGTCGCGATCCCGTATGCCGACGAGGCCTCGATCGAGCCGCAGGCGCCGTGGCGGGTCGCCTCGTGCCGTGACGTGCGAGCCGCCAGCGACCTCGTCGTCTCCTGCGACCCCGAGTCGATCGTGTTGCGGGCAGGCGCCTATGACCCGGATGCCGGGGTCACCGTTCTTCCCGTCACGCTGACGGGCGGCGGGCGCACGATGACGGTCGCGTACCGCGTCACCCTGGAGGCGCCCCCGGCACCCACCGCGCGCGCCGTGACCGGTCGCGCGATCGCCGCCGGCGCGCTGTTGCGTGTGCCGCTGTCGGAGTTCGCAATCACCTGCACGGTGTGCGCCGACGGCGGCGGCACCCGGGTGCTGGAGGTCGACCCCGCAGAGGCCGGCTCGGCGTGGACGACCCCCACCCATGTGGTCTTCCGCGCCTCACGCGACTACCGCGGCGAGGCCGACATCCACGTCGGGATCGCCGACGACTACGGGACCGAGGCGCGCACCGGGATCGGCGCCCTGGTATACCCCGCGTCGGACGAGCTGACGGCGATGGATGTCGCCGTGCCCGTCGACGCGGACGGGCGAGCCGACATCGATCTCACCTCGCTGGCGTACACCCCCTCCGGGGCCGAGGTCATGATCGTCGGATGCGGGGCGGCCGTCCACGGCACGGTCACGTGCGCTGACGGCACGGCCACCTACTCGGGCACTGGGGTGCGCGATCAGTTCGCCTTCCGCGTGGCCTCCGGCGGCGAGCAGGCGTGGGGATCGGTGACGCTCGTCGAGGCCGGCGAGGAGGGCGCACTCGTGCCGGTCGCCGCCGGGTCGCAGGAGCCTGTCGCCATGTCGATCATCCCGCCCGTTCCCCCCGAGGGTGGGGGCGAACGCGCCGCGGGACTGTTCCGCACGTTCACCGACGTCCTCGACCGGGTCGGGGCGCGATGACCGCTCACAGGAGAGAGAAGAACGCATGTCGCTGAGAGTGACCGTGGGAAGCCGTGCCGGACGTTCGTCTGCGGGAACGTGGGTGCTCGATACCGACGAGGCGACGACGGTCGGCGAGGCCGCGGAGGCGCTCGGCATCCCGGTCGGCGCGATCGCTCCGGGCGCAGAGCCTGCCGACCCCCTCGCCCACGCGCCCGTGCTCTCGGGCGGGATGATCCTCCCCGATGCCGCGCCCGTGGCGCTGGAGCCCGGATCGGTGCGCCTGGCTGTCGTGGGAGGCCCGTTCTCGGGGGAGTCGGTGGCCCTTCACCGCGGAGTGGGGTTCACCGTCGGCAGCGCCGGCGCCGACCTCGTCATCGCCGATGCGGGGCTGCTCCCCGTGCACGCGTCGTTCACCACCACGCCCGAGACGCCGGCGGGAGGCCCCCTCACCGGCATCGTCGAGCCCGCCGGAGACGAGGCGGCGGTCTGGGTCAACGGTGAGCGCGTCACGGCGGCCACCACGCTCGCCCCGGCCGACCTCATCCAGATCGGCGCCAGCATTTTCCGGCTCGGCTTCGTGCCGGCATCCGATGCCGATGTGCACCGTGACGCGCTGGGAGATCGCGCCTTCAACCGTCCGGCACGCATCATGCCTCCCACCGAACCGCCGATCGTCGTGCTGCCGGGGGAGAAGCCCGACGATCCCGATCAGTCGCCCCTGCCGTGGCTGTCGGCGATCATTCCCGTGGTGCTCGGGGTGACGATGGCGCTGGTGTTCGGTCGGGCGATCATGCTCCTGATGGCTGCGGCGAGTCCCATCATGGTGATCGGTTCCTTCCTGACCAATCGCAAGCTGGCCAAGAAGAAGGGCATCAAGACCGAGCAGCAGTGGATCGACGAGGTCCACGCCGCGGGTGACCGCATCGCCGACCTCACCCGTCGGCAGCGGCTGAGCTCGTGGTATCGCATGCCCGACCCGGTCGTCATCGAAGACATCGCCACCGCGCCGCTGTCGCGGCTGTGGGAACGTCGACGCACCGATGCCGACGCGCTGGCGATGCGGTTGGGCGTCGGCGAGGTCGACCTCGACGCACGATTCGAGGGCGGCGGCAAAGACCGGGGCGTCGCGCATCGAGTCGGGGTGACTCCGGCGCCGATCGCCGCCGACCTCCGCCGCGGCGCGTTGGGGATCGCCGGGGATCGAGCGGCGGCTGCATCGCTCGTGCGCGCCCTCGTGGCCTCGTTCGCCACGCTGCGCTCGCCTCGCGACGCACGCGTGGTCATCATCTGCCCCGACGACGCTGCCGACGACTGGGCCTTCGCTCAGTGGTTGCCGCATACGCAGGCCGCCGGGGCGGGTCCGGTGACCATTGGCAACACGGACGACACCCGGCGCGAGAGGCTGCGCGAGCTCACCGTCGCTCTCGAGCACCGCGTGCGTGCGGCCGGCCAGAAGGGCGCGGGACCCGTCGAAGACATCCTCGTGGTCGTCGACGGTGCGCGCGATTCCCGCATGCTGCCCGGCATGGTGCCCCTCCTCGAGCAGGGCGCGGGTGTCGGCATCCACGTCGTCGCGATCGACACCGAGCGCGCGCGGCTGCCCGAAGAGGCGCGGAGCATCGTCGAGATCGATCCCGCCGACCCGGCCGTCGCCCGAGTCGAGACCGGGGGAGCGTACTACCCGGTCGTGCTGCTCGACGGCATGTCGATCCCTCGTGCCGACCGGATCGCCCGCAGCCTCTGCTCGTTGCGACACGTCAGCGGCGTCGGTGACGACGCGATCCTGCCCGATACGGTGCGCTTCGTCGACCTGATGAAGCTCGACCTCGAAGACCCCGCGCCGCTCATCCGTCGCTGGACGGCCCAGCCCCGAAACACGTTCGTCGTGGTCGGGGCCACCGGTGACGGCGAGTTCGCCCTCGATATCAGCCGGGACGGTCCGCACGCCCTCGTGGCCGGGACGACCGGATCCGGAAAGTCCGAGTTCCTGCAGACTCTCGTGGTCTCCCTGGCGCTGGCCAACCGCCCCGATGCCCTCAACTTCGTGCTCATCGACTACAAGGGCGGGTCGGCGTTCGCCGATTGCGAGCGGCTTCCGCACACCGTCGGTATGGTCACCAATCTCGACGCCCGCGAGACCGAGCGTGCCCTCGCATCGCTCGAGGCCGAGCTGAAGCGTCGCGAGCGGGTGCTGCGCGACATGGGGGCCAAAGACATCGACGCGGCGTGGGCGAAGGATGCCGACACGGCTGCGGCCCGAGGTCTGGCGCGCCTGATGATCGTGATCGACGAGTTCGCGGAGCTGCGCACCGAGCTGCCCGAGTTCATCGACGGCCTGGTGCGCATCGCCCGCGTCGGACGGTCGCTAGGCGTCAACCTGGTGCTGGCGACCCAGCGACCGGCCGGAGTGGTCACTCCGGAGATGCAGTCGAACATCAACCTGCGTGTCGCGCTGCGCGTGACCGACCGTACGGATTCGTCCGACGTGCTCGGGTCGCCGGAGGCATCGCTGATCTCCCCGTCGACCCCCGGGCGCGCCTATGTGCGGATGGGACCCTCTGCAGCCCCCGTCGCCTTCCAGGCGGCGCGCGTAGCGGGTCTGCGCCCCGGTGTCCAGCGCACGACGCGGGTCGCGCCCCGGAAGGCCGCGCTGCGGTGGGACACCCTGGGCTTCGCACCGAAGTTCCCGGCGGCGCCGTCGTCGGGCTCCGAGATCACCGACCACGACGACACCGACCTGCGGGCGATCGTCGGAGTGATCGGCCAGGCTACGGCGGAGCTCGGCATCCGGCGCAACCCGTCGCCGTGGCTCGTGCCGCTGCCCACGGTGCTCCCGCTCGACCGGTTCCAAGGGGAGCCGATCCCCGAGCACGCCATCGTGCTGGGATTGGAAGACGTGCCCGGTGAGCAGTCCCAGCATCCGCTGGTGTGGGATGCGCGGTCGGCCTCGCACGTGCTGTTCATCGGCGGGTCGATGTCGGGGCGCACCTCGGCGCTGCGGATGATGTCGGCCCAGCTCATCCAGCAGTTCGCGCCCAACGACCTGCACCTGTACGTCATCGATTTCGGCAACGGCGCCCTGTTGCCGTTGGTCGATGCGCCGCACACCGGTGCGGTGGTCACCCAGCTCGACTCCGACCGCCTGCCACGCCTGGTGCAGGCGCTGCTGGAGGACCTCGCTCGCCGTCAAGCCGTGATGGCTGCCGCCGGCGTCGGCCACATCTCCGAGCAGCGCGCCCAGTCCGCGCCGGCGGACCGGCTCGCCTACTCGGTCGTCGTCGTCGACGGGTGGGAGCGGATGCTCTCCACGATGAACCCGGACCAGCTCGTCACCTTCCGTGACCAGTTCATGCGTATCCTCCGGGAGGGTCCGGCGGTGGGCGTGCGTGTGCTCATCACCGGCGACCGGGGAGTGTCGGGAGACAAGATCACCTCGTTCATCGACGAGCAGTACGTCTTGCCCCTGCGCGACCTGTCGGACTACCGCACCGCCGGCATCATGACCAAGGACATCCCCGTCGACATGCCGCCGGGACGGGTGCTGTTCGGGGCACAGGGTGCCGAGGCGCAGCTGGCCACTCTGTCACGCGACACGGCGGGCGAGGCGCAGACGACGCTGCTGCGGCGCACGGTGGAGCAGGTGCGCGACCACTTCGACCAGTTCCCCGAGTTGGCCGACCTGCCGGTGGCCTTGCGCGTCGATCCGCTCCCGAGCTACATCTCGCTGACCGAGGCACTCACCCTGCCGGTCGGTGACTCGGGCCCGGCGGAGGGGCCGGTGGTCGCAGTCGGCGGCGACGTCCTCTCGCGCTTCACCCTCGACTGGCCGGGTGCCGGCGGCTTCCTCGTGGCAGGTCCGCGGCGTTCGGGAAGGTCGACGGCGCTGGCCGGCATCGTGCACCAGTTGGCCTCGCTCACCTCGACGCCGTTGATCGTCGTCTCGGCACGCGAGTCGGTGCTCACCGAGGTCGCGCGCTCGCACGGCATCCGCATCATCGACAATCCGCTCCTGACGCCCCCGGAACTCGAAGCGCTGCTGCCGGCGGACGGGTCGGTGGTGACGATCGTCGTCGACGATGCTGATCAGCACAAGAACGCGTCGATCGAGCATGCACTCACGGGTGTCAAGCACCGGGCGGCGTTCATCGTCGCGGCCGACAGCGATGCACTGTCGACGCTGTTCGGCGGCCCCGTCGTAGAGGCGAAGCGGTCGAGGCAGGCGCTGGTGCTGCGGCCGGAGTCGACGATCATGGGCACCCAGGCCACGGGCTCACCGATCCCCAAGTTCATGCTGGGACGCGGAACGCCGGGTTCGGCGGTGGTGACCACGCCCGCCGGATGGCTCGCTGCGCGCGTGCCGGACGTGCGCCAGTGATCGCCACCGACCGTAGACTGGTGCGGTTCGTGCCGCGGGGAGGGAGGATCTGCGATGGCATCTGCACGGTGCGTCTACTGTGACGCCACACTGACGCCCAACAGCGCCTACTGCCTGGAGTGCGGTCAGCAGATCCCGCAGGCGTCCGCCTCGCCCTCGCCCTCGGCACCCGCGTTCGCCGGCTCCGCCCCGCGCGCCGAGAGCGGGTCGAGGCCGGCATCCGCGGCCGCCGCGGTGCCGCTGCCGCGCTCGCTTCCGTGGCAGACCACGCGGGCGCCGGAGTCCGAGCCCACTCCGGTCGTCACCGAGGCACCGCGCGCCGTCGAGAGCGTCGAGCTGGTACTGGCGACCGGCCAACGCGTGCGGGTGTCGGGGCCCGTGGTGCTGGGCCGCCAACCGGCCGACACCGCGCGGACGATGGGCGCGCGGTCGGTCGCGGTGCCCGACGACACCCGTTCGGTCTCTCGTGTGCACCTGTTCCTCGAGGTCGCCGGCGGCAAGATCACGGTGGCCGATGCGGGCTCCGCCAATGGCTCGCGCCTGCAGCGCGGCGGAACGATGTATCAGCTGGAGTCGGGCGGCGCCGCAGTGCAGGCCGCTCCGGGCGATGTCGTCTGGTTGGGCGACGTCTCGGTGTCGCTGCGTCCGTGACCGCAGCACCGGGCTGCGGCGCCTAGCCTGGAGTCGATGGCACATCTACTCGGGGCCGAGGCCCTTCACCTGGAGTATCCGACCAAGGTCGTCTTCGACGGCGTATCGCTCGGGGTCGACGAGGGCGACCGCATCGGTATCGTCGGTCGAAACGGCGACGGGAAGTCGAGCCTGCTCGCCATGCTCGCCGGACGCCGCGAACCCGACTCGGGCAGGGTGACCGTTCGCGGTGGGGTGCGCATCGGAATGCTCGATCAGGCCGACGTGCTCGACGACGCCGACACGGTCGGTCATGCCATCGTGGGCGACACCCCGGAGCACGAGTGGGCGGGAGAGGCCGGCATCCGCGACGTCATCTCGGGCCTGGTGGCAGACCTCGACTGGAACGGCACGCTGGGGTCTCTCTCGGGCGGGCAACGGCGTCGTGTGGCGTTGGCGCGGCTGCTGGCCGGTGATTGGGACGTGATCGCGCTCGACGAGCCCACCAACCACCTCGACGTCGAAGCCATCGCCTGGCTCGCCGAGCATCTCAAGAGGCGCTGGTCGGCCACGGCCGGAGCGCTGCTGGTCGTGACGCACGATCGCTGGTTCCTCGACGAGGTCTGCACTCGCACCTGGGAGGTGCACGACCGCATCGTCGACCCCTTCGAGGGTGGGTATGCCGCCTACATCCTGCAGCGGGTGGAACGCGACCGCCAGGCGGCCTCGATCGAGGCGCGCCGTCAGAATCTCGCGCGCAAGGAGCTCGCGTGGCTGCGACGCGGCGCCCCCGCCCGCACCTCGAAGCCGAAGTTCCGCATCGACGCGGCCAACGCCCTCATCGCCGACGTTCCCGAGCTGCGTGACCGCGTCTCGCTCCAATCGTTGGCCGTCGCGCGCCTCGGCAAAGATGTGGTCGACCTCCTGGATGCCGGCGTGACCTATCCCGGTGAGGCGGGCCAGCCCGACAGGGCGGTGCTCACGGGCATCGAGTGGCGCATCGCACCGGGGGAGCGCACCGGCATCCTGGGGGTCAACGGCGCGGGAAAGTCGACCCTGCTGGGACTGATCGCCGGCACGATCGAGGCGACCAGCGGACGGGTCAAACGGGGGACGACGGTGAAGGTCGCCACCCTCACGCAGCGGATGGACGAGCTGATCCCGCACGTGCATGAGCCGGTGCGGGTCGTGATCGAGCGACTGCGCACCACCTACACGTTCGGCTCCGGATCCAAGGCGCAGGATCTGACGCCGGGTCAGCTGCTGGAGCGGATGGGATTCTCGTCGGCGCAGCTGTCGACGCCGGTGCGCGACCTGTCGGGTGGTCAGCAGCGGCGGCTGCAGCTGCTGCTCATTCTGCTCGATCAGCCGAACGTCCTCATCCTCGATGAGCCGACGAACGACCTCGACACCGACATGCTGGCCGCGATAGAGGAGCTGCTGGACGCGTGGGCGGGCACCCTGCTGGTGGTCAGCCACGACCGCTACTTCATGGAGCGGGTCACCGACCAGCAGTACGCGGTGATGAACGGTCACCTGCGCCATCTGCCCGGTGGTGTCGACGAGTATCTGCGGCTGCGCGCCACGCAGAAGACTCCCCGGTCCTCGAGCGAGCGAAGCGAGACGAAACGCCGTGAGCCGGCCTCGCCCGCGCAGATCGGGACGTCCGCGGCTGCCCCGGCAGAGTTGTCGGGGGCGGAAAGGCGCGGCGTGCAGAAAGAAGTGCAGGCCATCGAGCGGAGGCTGTCGAAACTGACCGCGCAGGCGGCCGCCGGCCGCACCGCGTTGGCCGACCACGACCAGTCCGACTATGTGGGTCTGGGCGTGAAGATGAAGGCGATCGGCGAGCTCGACGCCGAGATCGCCGATCTCGAAGAGCGCTGGCTCGCCCTGTCGGAGCAGCTGGACTGACGCCTCCCGCATCGAGGCGACGTTCCGTTTTGCTCCGTGCATACCCCCGGGGGTATAGTGATCCACATGAGAATCGTGATCGTCGGCGGAGTCGCCGGAGGAATGAGCTGCGCCGCCCGCGCCCGCCGACTGGACGAGTCGGCGGAGATCGTCGTGCTCGAGCGGGGAGAGCACGTCTCCTTCGCCAACTGCGGACTGCCGTACTTCGTCGGTGGTGAGATCGCCGATCGCGACGCGCTGCTCGTGCAGACTCCCGCCTCGCTGAAGGCGTCGCTCGACCTCGACGTCCGCACCGGGCACGACGTCGTTGCCGTCGACCCGGCCGGCAAGACGGTGACGGCGCGCACGGCCGATGGCGACATCGAACTCGGCTACGACGCCCTGGTGCTGGCGCCCGGTGCGCAGGCCGCGCGGCCGCCCATCGACGGACTCGATTCGTCGCGCGTGCGCACGTTGCGGACGGTCGACGACGCCGTCGCGCTCCGCGACCAGGTCGATGCCGGCGCGCGACGGGCCGTCGTGCTCGGCGCCGGCTTCATCGGCGTCGAGGCCGCAGAGGCGCTGGCCCATCAGGGGCTGCACACGACCCTCGTGGAGTACGCGCCGCACGTGCTGCCGCCGCTCGAGACCGAGATGGGCTCGCTCGTGACGGCCGAGCTCGCGCGAATCGGCGTGGAGGTGCGCGCGGGGGTCGCCGCCGTCGCGATCGAGCACGAGCGCGAGGGTGATGTCGTCGTGCTCGGCGACGGAAGCCGACGGGATGCCGACCTGGTCGTGCTGTCGGTGGGGGTGCGACCCGACACGGCGGTCTTCGAGACGGCCGGGGTCGCGTGCGAGCGAGGCGCGATCGTCGTCGACGCGCACGGCCGCACGTCGGTGCCCGACGTGTATGCGGTGGGCGATGCCACCGTCTCCGCCGATCCGGTCACCGGAGCGCGCCGCCCGGTGGCCTTGGCCGGGCCTGCCAATCGCGCGGGACGCCTGGTGGCCGACGCCATCCTGCGGCCGGACACGGCGCGACCGATCCCCCAGCCCCTGGGCACGGCGATCGTTCGCGTGGGCGCGCAGACGGCTGCCCTCACGGGGGCCAATCGAGCGGCACTGGAGGCCGCCGGCATCGCGTTCCACACGCTGCACCTGCACCCGGCTCAGCATGCCGGCTACTTTCCGGGGGCCTCGCAGATCCACCTCGTCGTCCACGTCCGCGCCGGAGACGGACTCCTGCTCGGCGCGCAGGCGGTGGGTCTCGACGGCGTGGACAAGCGCATCGACGTCCTGGCCACCGCTATTCGGGCCGGGTGGACCGTTGACGCGCTGATCGACCTCGACCTCGCCTACTCGCCGCCCTACGGGGCGGCGAAGGATCCCGTCAACATGGTCGGGATGCTCGGCGAGAACGTCGGCAACGGCACGGTGCGTCTCTGGTATGCGCAGGACCTCGACTCGGTGACGGCCTCGTCACTGGTGCTCGACGTGCGCACCCCGGAGGAGTTCGCCACCGGGCACGTACCGGCGGCACTCAACATCCCGCACACCCAGCTGCGCGCCCGTCTCGACGAGGTGCGACGGGCGGCGGGTGCTCGCCCTGTGCGCGTGATGTGCCAGTCGGGAGTGCGGTCGGCCATCGCCCACCGTGTGCTCGCGCAGGCGGGCATCGACTCGGCCACCCTGTCAGGCGGGATGCTGACCCTCCGTGCGGTGGTCGGCGAGCAGGCGCTCGCCCTTCCGTGAACATAGACCCCAACAGAAGGAGACGAGCCCATGTGCTCAGCAGTGAAGTGCCGCCAGTGCGGAAAGACCACGTGGGCGGGATGCGGCCAGCACGTCGACCAGGTGATGCGCGACGTGCCCCGCTCGGAGCGTTGCGAGGGACACGAGAAAGAACCGCGCAGCGGCCTGTTCGGGCGTCTGCTGTCTCGATGAGGAAACGGAGCGGGAGATCATGACCGTCAACGACCCCGACGCCCGTCGGAAGATCCTCCACCGCCTGCGTCGCGCGCGCGGGCAACTGGAGGCGGTGATCGCCGCCGTCGAGCAGGAGAAGCCCTGCCGCGACGTGGTCACTCAGCTCTCGGCCGTCTCCAGCGCGCTGGACCGTGCCGGCTTCGCCATCGTCTCCTCGGCGATGAAGGACTGCCTGGCAGACCCCGACGGCATCCAAGACCCGTCGGGGCTCACCACCGACGAACTCGAGAAGCTCTTCCTCATGCTCGCCTGAGGAAGAGGTCAGGTGTCGAACCCGAGGCTCAGCTTTCTCAGCAGCGCGGCCAAGCGCTCGCGATCGGGACGGGACAGCACCGCCAGCAGGAAGGCCTCGGCATCCACGAGACGGGTGATGGCCGCGTCCACGCGGGTGCGGCCGTCGTCGCTGAGCGTGACCAGAACGCTCCGGCCGTCTGCCGGGTCGGCTTCACGGCGCACCAGCCGGCGACCCACCAGCCGGTCGATGCGATTGGTCATCGTGCCGCTGGAGACGAGCGTCTGCTGCAGGAGCTGCTTGGGGCTGAGCTGATAGGGCTCGCCGGCGCGCCGCAGCGCCGACAGCACGTCCCACTCCCACGGTTCGAGTTCGCTGCGCCGGAACGCCTCGCGGCGCGCACGGTCGAGGTGCCGGGAGAGGCGGTCGACACGCGAGAGCACCTCCAGCGGCGAGAAGTCGAGATCGGGCCGTTGGGTGCTCCACGCCTCGACGATCCGGTCGACCTCGTCGTGTTCACCTGTCACAGCCCCATTATCGCCGTGTCGGCATGGCAGACTTGTCGGGCGGCATCCACAACGGCTGCGTGCCCGACATCCTCGGTCGCGCGAAGCCCACTGATGCGGCGGTCCGCCGTGGTGTAATGGCAGCACGACAGCCTTTGGAGCTGTGAGGTCTAGGTTCGAGTCCTGGCGGCGGAGCATGACGGAGAATCTGCTCGACCCCTCGCTGGCGGTGGTGATCCTGGCCGCCGGTCAGGGCACGCGGATGAAGTCGGCGCTCCCGAAGGTGCTTCATCGCATCGGCGGGCGCCCGCTCGTCGGGCACGTGCTCGACACGGCACGCGACCTCGGTCCTGCCCACGTCGTGGTGGTCGTGCGCCACGAGCGCGACCAGGTCGCAGCGGCCGTCACCGGGGTCTCCGACGAGGTCGTCGTCGTCGACCAGGACGAGGTTCCCGGCACCGGACGCGCCGTCGAGATCGCGCTCGATCACCTGACCGACTTCGAGGGCGACGTGCTGGTGCTCAGCGGCGACGTTCCGTTGCTCGACGCCGACACGCTGACGGCGTTCGTGCGCGACCACCGTGCGGGCTCGGCTGCCGTCACACTGCTGAGCGCGGTGGTCGAAGACCCCGCCGGCTACGGACGCGTGGTGCGCGACGATGCCGGCCGGGTCGAGCGCGTCGTCGAGCAGAAGGACGCCACCGCAGCCGAGGCGGCCATCGGTGAGGTCAACGCCGGGGTCTACCTCTTCCAGGCCGGTGCCCTGCGCACCCAGATCGCTCGCGTCGACACGCGCAATGCCCAAGGTGAGAAGTACCTCACCGACGTGATCGCGCTGCTGCGCGCGGACGCGCACGAGGTCGCGGCCTCGATCGTCGCCGACGTGTCGAGCGTCATGGGCGTCAACGATCGGGTGCAGCTGAGCGAGGCAGCACGCGTGCTCAACGCGCGCACGGTGCGTCGGTGGCAGCTGGCGGGGGTGACCGTGCACGACCCCGCCACGACGTGGATCGATGTGACGGCCTCTCTCGAGCCCGACGTCGAGATCCTCCCCAACACCCACCTCCTTCGCGCGACGACGATCGCCTCTGGCGCGGTCATCGGACCCGACACGACGCTCGAGGACTGCGAGGTGGGTGCGGGCGCGGTGGTGCGCCGTACCGATGCGACCCTGGCCGTCATCGGAGAGCACACCCAGGTGGGGCCCTTCGCGTATCTGCGCCCGGGCACGCAGCTGGCCGCGCGGGGGAAGATCGGCACTTTCGTCGAGACCAAGAACTCGATCATCGGCGAGGCCAGCAAGGTTCCCCATCTCTCCTACGTGGGGGACACGACGATCGGTCGCGGCGTCAATCTGGGAGCCGGTGCCATCACCGCCAACTACGACGATCTGGCCAAGCACCGCACCGAGATCGGCGACGAGGTGCACTCCGGCTCGCACAACGTCTTCGTCGCGCCCGTTAGGATCGGAGATGGCGCCAAGACGGGTGCCGGCGCCGTCATCCGCAAGGATGTCCCGGCCGGTGCGCTCGCCCTGAGCGTGGCCCCTCAGCGAAACGTTGAGGGGTGGGTCGAGAACCACCGACCGGGCACTGCTGCGGCCGAGGCCGCCGCACGTGCTCGGTCCGCACAGAGAGCGGACGATGGCGCGCAAGAAGAAGACCTCTGAGGTCGAGCGGGACGACATCGCGCCCGGTCTGGTCGTGAAGACCAAGAAGCGACTGGTCGTCGCCGCCGGCAGCTCGCATCCCGAACTCGCCCAGGCCGTCGCCGCCGAGCTGGAGTCGTCGCTCGTGCCCACCGAGCACCGCACGTTCGCGTCGGGCGAGATCCTCACCCGCTTCGAGGTCTCCATCCGCGGATGCGACATCTTCCTCATCCAGTCGTTCGGCCCACCGGTCAACGAGTGGCTCATGGAGCTGCTGATCATGCTCGACGCGGCCAAGCGTGCCTCGGCCAAACGGATCTCGGTGGTCGCGCCGTACTACCCGTACTCCCGGCAGGACAAGAAGGGTCGTGGACGCGAGCCGATCAGCGCGCGGCTGGTCGCCGATCTGCTGAAGACCGCCGGTGCCGACCGCGTCATGAGCGTCGACCTCCACGCGGCACAGATCCAGGGCTTCTTCGACGGCCCGGTCGACCACCTCTTCGCCAAGCCGGTGCTGCTGGATTACTTCGAGAAGAGCCTGTCGGCCGACGATCGCGCCAAGCTCACCGTGGTCTCGCCCGACACCGGTCGCGTGAGAGTAGCCGACACCTGGTCGGACAGTCTGAACGCGCCGCTGGCGATCATCCACAAGCGTCGCGACCCGAACGTGGCCAACCAGGTCACGGTCAACGACATCGTCGGCAACGTGGAGGGACGGGTCTGCCTCCTCGTCGACGACATGATCGACACCGGCGGCACCATCGTCAAGGCGGCTCAGGCGTTGAAGAAGGACGGTGCGGAGCGTGTGATCGTCGCTGCGACCCATGCGATCTTCAGCGATCCCGCCGTCGAGCGACTGCAGGACCCGGCGATCGACGAGGTGGTCGTCACCGACACCATCCCGCTCCCACCCGAGAAGCGGTTCCCGGGACTCACGGTCCTTCCGATCGCGCCGCTGCTGGCCCGCGCCATCAAAGAGGTGTTCGAAGACGGGTCGGTCACCAGCATGTTCGACGGCGCGGCCTGAGCCTCACCGCCCGACCCGCCGCGGTGCGGTCACCGCGCGACGGTCACCGCGTCGGACGTGCGCACCTTTCGCACGAAGTCGAGCTTCACGCCGGTCACGCGAACGGTGATCTTCTTGCCCTTGTCGGCGGCGACGACCTTGTAGGTGCGGGTCCACGGGGCGTCGATGAGCTTGCCGTTGCGATACCACTTGTAGTCCACGCGCTCGGCTTCGGGTTTCCACGCCGCCGCCGTCGCGCCGTCGGCGCGGAGTTTCATCCCGACGGTGACCTTCTTCTTTCCCGCGGGGAGCGTGATGCGCGGCTTCGGAGTCGCGTCGAACTGATCGAGGACGGTGGCGACTCCGCCCAGCTGCAGCACTGCCTTGCGTGTGCCGGGACCCTTCGCGATCGCGACGACACGCACGACTTTGCCCGTGCTGTCGCGGGGAAGGGTCGCGGTCTTCTTCGTGCTGAGGAGGCTCCACGTTCCGTCCATGTCGCGTAGCTCCCACCGGTAGCTGAGCGTCGTCGGCTTCGGAGAGAACTTCGCCCCGACCGACCACGCGTGGAGTTTCGCCGTCAGCTTCGCCCCGGCCAGCGGCGTGGGTGAGAGGGCGATGACGTAGTTGTTGACACGGCTCCCGTATCCCGTCGGCACCTTCGCCGTGCCCGTCGGCGCTGCCAGGTAGCCCGCCCAGATCGGGGACGTGAAGCCCTTCGCGCCCTTCGGGTAGAACACGGAGAAACCGTTGCCGCTCCCGAACGGCGCGTGCCCGTTCCATCCGCCGCCGCCGGGGCTCAGGATGTAGGTGCCGAGCTCGGACATCTGCGGCGCATCACCACGGAACGTCACCTTGCGCAGCGGGTGCTTCCAGCCCCTCCCGCTGATGCGGTCCTGGTCGAGCGCGCGCGTGCCGATCCAGGTCACCGTTGCGGGGATCGTGAAGGAGGTGATGGCGTTGCCGTAGAAGGCGAAGTCGTCGATCTGCTCGATTCCGGAGGGGATGATCGCCTTGGTCGCGGGCGTGGGTGAGTAGTCCGGGAGCACATACGTCACGGGACCGGCGAACGCGCCCTCACCGATGCGGGTGACCCGGTAGGTGTCGGCGCCGACCGTGATCTTCGCGGGGATGGCGATGGTCTTCTTGCGCTTGCCGCTCCAGCCGGTCACCGTCGCCGTCTTCGCGGTCGTGTCGAGCTCGAACCGGAAGTCGCCGACCTTCTTGGTCTTCAGGGCGGCAATCGGAGCGGGCGTCGTCGCCGACGTGATCGCCGCGGTCGGGGACGCAGACGCCGCCGTGGGCGCGATGCCGACGACGGCGAGTGTGGTGGCCAGGACGAAGGGTAGGAGGCGGCCGAACCGGGCCCGCGGGCGTGAGCGCATGGGGCAAAGATATCGTTCGCGCGGCGTGTTCGTCACGCATAGGATCGCGACATGGGCGCCGCTACGACTTCTTCCGAGTTCGCTGTCTCCACACCCTTCGCGCTGGGCGTCGATGCCGTCGCCGAGGCGCTGGGCACCGGGTCCGGAGGACTGAGCGTGGCGGAGGCTCGATCGCGCCTGGAGTCGGTCGGACCCAACGTCCTCCCGGAGGCCGCTCGCGTCCCGGCGTGGCGCCGGTTCCTTTCCCACTTCAACGACACCCTGATCTACATCCTGCTGGCGGCGGCCGCCATCAAGGCGATCATGGCCGACTGGCTCGACTTCTGGGTGATCATGGCCGTCGCCATCATCAACGCGATCATCGGCTTCCTCCAGGAAGGTCGCGCCGAGAAGGCGCTGGCCGGCATCCGCGGCATGCTTTCGTCCGAGGCTCAGGTGCGGCGCGACGGGGCGTGGTCGACCGTGCCGGCGGCCGACCTGGTGCCCGGGGATGTCGTGCGCCTCGCTCCCGGCGACAAGGTTCCCGCCGACGTCCGGCTGATCCAGGCCACGCAGCTCCGCATCGAGGAGGCCGCCCTGACGGGGGAGTCGGTCCCCTCGTCGAAGCAGACCGATGCCGTCCCCGGCGACGCGGGCGTGGGCGATCGCGCGTCCATGGCGTTCTCCGGCACGATCGTCTCGGCCGGGCAGGGGCGCGGCATCGTGACCGCCACCGGCGCAGCCACCGAGATCGGCAAGATCCAGACCCTCGTGGGTGAGGCGGGCAGCCTCCAGACGCCGCTGACCCTGCAGCTGGGCCGGTTCGGCAAAGTGCTCACCCTCGTCATCCTCGGGATGGCGGTCATCATGATGCTCATCGGGCGTTTTTTGCACCGGATGCCGTTCGGCGAGCTCGTGTCGGCCACGATCGGGTTCGCCGTGGCCGCGATCCCCGAGGGGCTGCCGGCGTTGGTGACGATCACGCTCGCGATCGGTGTTCAGCAGATGGCCCGGCGCAACGCCATCACCCGGAAGCTTCCGGCCGTGGAGGCGCTGGGGTCGGTGACGACCGTGTGCTCCGACAAGACCGGAACGCTCACGAAGAACGAGATGACCGTCCGCCGCCTCGTGACCCCGGTGGGGTGCTACGAGGCGTCCGGCCTCGGCTACGACCCGGTGGGGGAGATCACTCCCGCGGGCGACGACGGCGCGGAGGCCCCGGCATCCGGGGGTGACCTCACGGCACTGCTCGCGGTGGCCGATCTGTGCAACGACGCCCATGTGGTGGACAGTGACGAGGGGTGGAAGCTGGTGGGCGAGCCCACCGAGGGCGCGCTGAAGGTCGTCGCCATGAAGGGCGGTGCTCGCGCGTCGCGCACGTCGCGCCGTATCGGCGTCGTGCCGTTCGATTCGGCGAACAAGTTCATGGCGACCCTCCACGAGTCGCCCGATGGAGCCCGCGCGATCCTCGTCAAGGGTGCGCCCGACCGCCTGCTGGAACGGGCGCTGACCCAGCGTGGGCAAGACGGCAGCGTGCCGATCGACCGGGAGTTCTGGGAAGCGGCCGTCGCGGAGCTCAGCGGCGAAGGACTGCGCGTGCTCGCCGCGGCGCGCAAGGCCACGCGCGCCGACACGGTCGAGGTCGACGATCTGCGCGATCTCGAGTTCCTCGGGCTGTGGGGAATCCTCGACCCGCCGCGGCCCGAGGCGATCGAGGCCATTGCGGACTGCCACCGGGCGGGTATCCGCGTGAAGATGATCACCGGAGACCACGCGGGAACGGCGCTGGCCATCAGCCGTGAGATGGGCCTGGCCTCCGGCGACGACGTGCGCGTGCTCACCGGCGGAGAGCTGGAACAGCTCAGTCAGGAGAGACTCAAGGCGGTGGTCCGCGACGTCGACGTCTACGCGCGCACCAGTCCGGAGCACAAGATCCGCATCGTCCGCGCTCTGCAGGCGCACGGCGAGGTGGTGGCGATGACCGGTGACGGCGTCAACGATGCGCCGGCGCTCACCCGCGCCGATGTCGGCGTGGCGATGGGCATCAAGGGCACGGAGGCCACCAAGGAGGCGGCCGAGATCGTGCTGGCCGACGACAACTTCGCCACGATCCGAAGCGCGATCCGCGAAGGCCGGCGCATCTACGACAATCTGCGCAAGTCGGTCGTCTTCCTCCTGCCCACCAACGGTGCACAGTCGCTGGTCATCCTCGTCGCGGTGGTGTTCGGGCTCACCCTGCCGCTGACGCCGGTGCAGGTGCTGTGGGTCAACATGGTCACCGCAGTGACGCTCTCGCTGGCCCTCGCGTATGAGCCGGCGGAGAAGGGGATCATGGATCGGCGTCCGCGGGCGGCGGGAGGATCGATCATCAACGGGCGTGAGCTGGGGTTCGTACTGGTGGTGTCGCTGCTGATCGGCGGTGCCACCTTGGCCGTCTTCTGGCTGGCATCGGCGGCGGGCGTCGGGCTCGACCAGGCGCGCACGCAGGCGGTGGCGATGCTCGCGCTCGGTCAGCTGGCCTACCTGCTCAACTGCCGATTCCTCGGGAGGACCAGCCTCTCCCCCGACGTGCTCCGCGGCAACCCGGTGGTCTGGGGGTCCGCGGCGGCACTGCTGGTGCTGCAGCTGCTGTACACGTATGTGCCGTTCCTCAACGACCTGTTCGGTTCGAGCCCGCTCCCACTGCAAGGGTGGGTGGCACCGATCGTGTTCTCCGTGGTCATCTTCTTCGCAGTGGAGATCCTCAAGTCGCTCCGGCGCACGACGTTCACCGCAAATGCATAGCTTTGCATAGGGTTTCCGGAAAGAGGCCACGGCTAGCGTTGAGGGCGACCCGCAGTCCGCGGGGGCACGACAGAAGGAGCACCATCATGATCCGCACCACCGCCGTACCCCGGCAGCTCCGCGCGGGAGCCGTCGCCGCATCCGTCGTGGGCATCGCCGTGCTGGCCGGATGCTCCTCCACCCCGACGGCCGAACAGACCGCCGGTACCGGCGACACACCCCAAACGGACGCGGGATCGTCGTCCGGATCCGGCACCTACGCCGACGGCACCTACACGGCCGAAGGGTCGTACGCGACTCCCGAGTCGGTGGAGACGATCTCCGTCACCGTCGCCCTCGCCGATAGTGTCGTCACCTCGGTCGAGGTCTCGGGCAACCCCACCAAGCGCGAGTCCGAGCAGTACCAGAGCCAGTTCATCGGCGGCATCAGCGACGAGGTGGTCGGCAAGAACATCGACGACATCTCGGTGTCGCGGGTCGCCGGCTCCTCCCTGACCAGTGGTGGCTTCAACGAAGCGATCGACGCGATCAAGGCCGAAGCCGCCGGCTGATGAGCGACCCGACGGGCGCCCGGTGGTCGTTCGAGGCCATCGGCACGTCGTGGCGGATCGACACGCAGAGCCCGCTGGACCGCGCAGCGCGACAGGCGGTGCACGACCGCATCGAGCGGTTCGACCGGGAGTGGTCTCGATTCCGCGCCGACTCGGTCGTCTCCGCGCTCGCGGGAGGGGCGCGCTCGGTTCCGATCCCCGCCGATGCCGTCCACATGCTCGATCTGTACACCGAGCTCGATCAGGCCGCCGGCGGAGCGGTCAACCCGTTGATCGGCGACGTCCTGGCGCGGCGCGGGTACGGCCTCGGCTACCACCTGGTCGACGCCGGCCCCGAGCGGGCGGCCGCCTGGCGCGACGTGGTGGTGTGGTCGGGGGAGACGCTGGAGGTGCGCACGCCGTCGATGATCGATGTCGGTGCCGTCGGCAAGGGGCGACTGGTCGACGTCGTGCTCGGGCAGCTGGCACCTGTGGTGGACGGGGTGATCGTCGTCGATGCCAGCGGCGACCTCGCCCTGCGGGGGCGCGAGCGGATCGCCCTGGAGCACCCGTTCGACGCCCGTCGCGCCATCGGCGTGTGGGAGGTGCACGACGGCGCGCTCTGCGCGTCGGCGACGAACCGTCGTGCGTGGGGCGACGGGCTCCATCACGTGCTCGACGCGCGCACCGGCGAGCCGGTGCGCACTGTCGCCGCCACCTGGGCCGTGGCCGCAGACGCCATGACCGCCGACGCGGCGGCGACCGCACTGTTCTTCGAGGGCGGACCGCGCTTCGCCCACGATCACGATGCGGCCTGGGTCCGCATGACCACCGACGGCCGCGTGGAGTGGTCGCCCGACTGTAAGGCAGAGTTGTTCACGTGATCTCAACCCTCACTGCGGTGTGGAACCGCCTGTTCGCGGTGCTGGGGCGCCTGTCGATGTACCGGCTTGTGGTGCTCTCGCTCGCTGCGCTCGGTGTCATCGCCCTCGCCCTGTCCTTCACCGGCTTCATCGCGCCGTCCCCGGCAGAGCTGCTGGTGTCGATGGCGGTGCTCGGTGCCGCGTGCGCCGGAACCGATGCCCTGGCGCACCGGTTCCTTCGATCGTCGTGGCGATGGGAGTCGACCCTGATCACGGTGCTGATCCTGGTGTTCATCCTCCGCCCTACCCTCGACCCGCTCGCACTGGTGGGCCTGCTCGTGGCCGGCGTCGTGGCATCCGCATCGAAGTACCTGCTCGTCTGGCATGGGCGTCACATCTTCAATCCCGCCGCGGTGGGAGCGACGGTGCTCACCGTCGTGAGCATCTGGGTGCCGGCCCTGGGGGCCTCGGCCTGGTGGGTGGGCTCTCCTTACCTCGCCGCTCCGGTGATCGTCTTCGGCCTGATCGTGCTGCTGCGCACCGAGAAGGTGCGCGTCGTGGCGGTGTTCCTCGTGATCGCACTCGTCGTGGCGTTCGCCCGCACCGCGAGCCAGTATCAGAGCGCGGGCCTCGAGCTCGACGCCGCGACCGTGTTCTGGCAACTGCTGTGGTCGTCGCCGTTCCTCTTCCTGGGCGCATTCATGCTCTCCGAGCCCTTGACCCTTCCGCCGCGTCGCTGGCAGCAGTTCACGGTGGCCGCTGTCGTGGGCGTTCTGGCCGGGTGGCCGATTGACATCGGAGAGGTCAGCCTCGGTCAAGAGCGCGCGCTGCTCATCGGAAACCTCCTCGCCTTCGCTTTCGCGTTCCGCACCGCCGTCCGGCTGACTCTGGTGGACCGGGTCGCGCTGACGCCGTCCGTGCGCGAACTGGTGTTCCGCGCCGGCCGCGGTTTCCGCTTCTCGGCGGGGCAGTATCTGGAGCTCGAGGTGCCACACCCGCGTCCCGACGCACGGGGCACTCGCCGCGAGTTCAGCATCGTGTCGGCGCCCGACGAGCTGCCGACGGTGCGGATCGCGCTCCGAGAGGGCTCGCAGTCGAGCTACAAGAAGGCCCTCGCGCAGGTGCAGCCCGGTCAGGCGCTGTCGGTCACCGGTGTCTGGGGCGATTTCGTGCTTCCCGCGCGCGCGTCGAGCCCCGTGCTCATGGTCGCCGCCGGCATCGGGGTGACGCCGTTCGTGTCGCAACTGCGGCATCTGCGCCTGTCGAACGAGGACCGCGATGTCGTGTTCGTCTACGTGGCCGGCGAAGCCGAGGAGCTCGCGTTCCGCGACGAACTGGAGGCCTCCGGCGTTCCGGTCATCGTCTTCACGCGCAATCAGCCCGAGTCGCTCCCGCCCCACTGGCACTGGGCGCGTGGTGTGCGGTTGGATGCCGAGGGCCTTCTGCAGGTCGTGCCCGACATCTCATCGCGTCACGCGTACATCTCCGGGCCGCCGCGGCTGATCGCCGACCTCGCCCCCGCACTCGATCGCGCTCGTTCGATCACCACCGACGCTTTCTCCGGCTACTGACGCGCCGTCCGTCCACGACGCGCCGTGCGCCGCAGCGCCGCTCCGGCGTGTGGTGGACACTCGGTTCAAGGGTCAGGCGGGCTCGGGGGGCCGGGCGGGCAGGCGCACCTCGAAGGTCGTCGAGCCGGGTTCGCTCGTGACGTCGATGGATCCGCCGTGCGCCGACACGATCGCCTGGGCGATCGAGAGGCCGAGGCCGGTGCCGCCGGTCTGGCGCGCGCGCGAGGTGTCGGCGCGCGCGAACCGCTCGAACAGCTCGCCGGCGACGGCGGGATCGATGCCGGGGCCATCGTCGTGCACCCGCACGACCGCCTCTGCGTCCTCGAGTACGAGGGCGGCGGTGACCCGCGTGCCGCGCGGCGTGTGCACCCGGGCGTTGGTGAGCAGATTCGCGATCACCTGGTGCAGCCGGGTTCCGTCACCCGCCACGATGATGGGCTCCTCGCCCACGTCGATGTGCCACTCGTGGTCGGGACCCGCCACCTGCGCGTCGGCGGCGGCGTCGACGACGATGCGCGTGAGGTCGACCGCGCCGTAGACGAGTTCCTTTCCTTCGTCGAGCCGGGCCAGCAGCAGCAGGTCTTCCACCAACGTCGTCATCCGCAGGGACGCCGCCTGGATGCGCTCCAGGCCCTGCTCGGATTGCTGCGCACCCGCTTCGAGCTGGGTCTTCGTGGCGCGCGACCCGGGCTGGCGGAGTGCACGAAGCGACAGCTCCGAGTATCCGCGAATGGCCGCCAAGGGGGTGCGCAACTCGTGGCTGGCGTCGGCGACGAAGGCGCGCATCCGGTCTTCGTTGCGCTGGCGGGCAGACAGCGACGAGTCGACGTGGTCGAGCAGGGTGTTCAGCGCCGCTCCGACGCGTCCGATCTCGTCGGAGGCGTCGGCTTCGTGCTCCGGCACCCGCTCGGTGATCGCGACATCGCCGGATGCCAGGGGCATCGCGGCCACTCGGGCCGCGGTGTCGGCGACCGAGCGCAGGGGCGCGAGCGCGCGCCTGATGACGAAGGCGATCACCGATGCCAGCACGAGCAGTCCGCCGAGGGTCAGCAGGGTGACCGTGGTGAGGATCTGGGTGACCATCGAGGTCAGCTCCGAGGTGGGCATGCCCACCATGTACGCGGTGTTGCTGCCGACCGCGGCCAGCCGGAGGCGGTAGTCGCCCAGCCCGGGGACAGACGCGTTCACCCAGCCCTGGGGGTCGGGTCGGCTCAGACCGGCGAGGAAGGCGTCGACCTCGTCATCCGACAGTGTCACCACCGTGTCGTCGTCGGCGACGTAGGCGGCACTGTTGCCCGTGAAGCCGCTACTGACGAGCACCAAGGTTCCGGCTTCCTGCCGGCCGGACAGAACATCGGAGGCGGTGCTCCCGGGCAGCACATGCAGCCGATCGGATGCCGCGCGCACCTGAGCGTCGAGGTTCTCGACCATCATCGAGCGCAGAATCGTTCCGGTGGCCAGGCCGATGGTCACGAGGATGAGCGCCACGAAGGAGATCACCGCCACGATCAGCCGGGTCTGGAGGCTCCAGCGACGCGCGCCGTGGCTGCGGGTCTGACTCATTGCGGGGCTTTGATCATGTAGCCGACGCCGCGCACCGTGTGGATGAGCGGGTCGCGCCCGGCGTCGATCTTCTTGCGGAGGTAGGAGATGTACAGCTCCACCACGCTGGAGCGTCCGCCGAAGTCGTAGTTCCACACGCGATCGAGGATCTGCGCTTTGGAGACCACGCGGCGCTGGTTGCGCATGAGGAATCGCAGCAGCTCGAACTCGGTGGCGGTCAGCTCGATCTCCGTTCCGGACCGCTCCACTTCGTGCGAGTCCTCGTTCAGGGTGAGGTCGCCCACACGGAGGATCGGATCTGCACCCCCCGCCGTGGCCGTGCCGGCGCGGCGCATGAGGCCGCGCAGCCGCGCGACGACCTCTTCGAGGCTGAACGGCTTGGTGACGTAGTCGTCGCCGCCCGCGGTCAGCCCGGCGACACGGTCGGCCACGGCATCCTTGGCGGTCAGGAAGAGTACGGGAACGTCGTTGCCGCCCTGGCGCAGCCGCTGCAAGACCGCCATCCCGTCGAGGTCGGGCATCATGATGTCGAGCACGAGGGCGTCGGGATCGAACTCCTTCGTCGCCGACAGGGCCTCGTAGCCGGATCCCGCGGTGCGCACGTTCCACCCCTCCATCCGCAGCGCCATCGACAGCAGGTCGGTGAGCATCTGCTCGTCGTCGACGACGAGCACGCGCAGGGGGGAGCCGTCAGCGCGACGGAGGGCCGGAGAGGGGGCAGCAGTGGTCATGGCATCCATTGTGCGCGCGTTGCTATGGACCGGCTATGGGAGCGGCTATGCGCTGGCTGTGAAAGCTGCGGGCCGACACGGCGTCACCACATAGCTCCGCCATAAGCGGGTCTGATCCCGGTCACAACCGTGACTCCTACCGTCGGTCACGGCGCCGAGCGTGCCGAGAGCGCACCAGAAAGGTGGGCCGGCCGGCGGGGAGAAGGAGATCCATGTACTGGACCTATCTGAGACGCGAGCTGTCGGGGCGCGTCAAGCAGACCGTGATCGTGGCGGTGGGGATGGCGATCGCCATCGCGCTCGTGATCGTCGTGAACGCGCTGTCGGCCGGCGTCCGCGACGCGCAGGCCCAGGCCCTCGAGTCGGTCTACGGAGTGGGCACCGACCTCACCGTCACCGGCGCCCAAGCAGAGCCCGGAGAGCGGGGAGAGGGTGGTCCGCAGTTCGACTTCGGCGACGACGGCGGCACGACCGACGACGACGGCACCACCACCCTCAGCCAGTCGCGCCTCATGACCGATTTCCGCAGGGGGACGCTCGAGTCCTCTGCGGTGGCAGCGGTGGCGTCGGTGGACGGCGTCGCTGCCGCCTCGGGTGCACTCAGTCTCACCAACACCACGTTCGACGGTGAGCTTCCGCAGCGTCCCAGCGACACCGAGGGTGGATCCACCGACGGGGGCCAGACTCCGTCGGACGGCGAGCAGGGTGGCGGAGGTGGAATGGGCGGCTTCGGCGGCGGCTCGTTCGACGTCGACTCCTTCACCGTGCTCGGGGTCGAACCCTCCGACACCGCCGTCGGGCCCCTGTCGGCCGTCGAGGTGGCGGACGGGCGCGCGATGACAGACAGCGACGCGGGCGCCGACGTCGCGGTTCTCGACGCGACGTACGCAGCCAGTGCCGGCCTCGCCGTCGGCGACGCGATCGACGTCGGCGGGTCGGCGTTCGAAATCGTCGGCATCGTCGCTTCGACCTCGTCGGATGCCGACACCGCCGCGAACGTCTACATCCCGCTCGACGTCGCGCAGGACCTCTCGGGGGCCGGAGACGTGGTCTCGACGATCTACGTGCAGGCCGTCTCCAGCGACCAGATCTCCACCGTTCAGGGCGCGGTGCAGGAGACCATTCCCGACGCCACCGTCAGCTCGCAGTCCGAGCTGGCATCCTCCGTGTCGGGATCGCTGGCCAGTGCGAGCTCGCTGATCTCGAGCCTCGGCACCTGGTTGTCGGTGATCGTCCTCGGCGTCGCGGTGGCGCTCGCCGTGCTCTTCACGATCTCGGGCATCTCTCGCCGCACTCGCGAGATCGGCACGCTCAAGGCCATCGGCTGGTCGAACCGGCGAGTGGTCGGCCAGGTCGCGGGGGAGTCCGTGGTCCAGGCGCTGATCGGCGGGGTGATCGGGGTGGCGATCGGACTCCTCGGGGTTCTGGCCATCAACCTCGCCGCACCCACCATCTCGTCCACGAGCACGGATGCGCCAAGCGGCTTGGGCCCCGGTGGCATGGGAGGTCCCGGTGGTCTCGGTCAGCTCACTCAGGCGGCATCCGACATCGTGCTCAGCGCGCCGCTGTCGGCGACGATCGTGGTCACCGCTCTCCTGCTGGCCATCGCGGGCGGCCTCGTGGCCGGCGCTTTCGGCGGCTGGCGCGCTGCGCGGCTGAGTCCCGCCGAGGCACTGCGAGCCGTCGCATGAACCCCCACACCGCCCACCCGATCGAGGAGAACGACATGACCATCACCGATACCCCGCTGACCGAGGAGGGCGCCGCACCCGCGGTTCCCGCGTACCACCTGGCGGGCGTGACCAAGACGTATGCGCAGAAGGGCCGCGTCGTGCAGGCGCTGAAGAGGGTGGACCTCGACATCCTGGCCGGCGACTTCGTGACGATTCAAGGTCCGACCGGGGGAGGGAAGTCGACCCTCCTGCAGCTACTCGGAGCTCTCGACACCCCTACGGCGGGCCAGGTGATGATCGGCGCGACCGACCTCGCGACGGCCTCGCGCAGCGAGCTCGAGCGCGTCCGCGCATCGGAGATCGGGTTCGTCTTCCAGGCCTTCAACCTGATCCCGACGCTGACGGCAGCGGAGAACGTGGCGATGGGCCTGGAGCCCCTGGGTCTCGACCGCGCCGAGCGCTCGGCTCGCGTCGCCGACGCCCTGGAGCGGGTCGGGCTGGCCGAACGTGCCGATCACCGGCCGGGGGAGCTCTCCGGAGGGCAGCAGCAGCGGGTCGCGATCGCTCGGGCGATCGCCAAGCGGCCGCGCGTGCTCCTGGCCGACGAGCCGACGGGGAACCTCGACGAGTCGATGCGCGACGAGATCCTCGCCGTGCTGGGGGCGCTCAACGCGGACGGGCTGACGCTCGTCGTGGTGACCCACGACTCCGCCGTGGCCCAGCGCGCGCGGCGCCGCGTGCGCCTGGACAAAGGCATCGTCCGCGACATCACGCGCTGATCCGCCCCCCGCATCCTCACGCATCCCGAACCCACTCCTCCCCGCCGAGCCCTGTCCTTCGCCGCACTGGGGGACGATGGGTTGGGCGGGCGAGGGTGGGTTCGGGATGCGTGGAACGGGCGGATGCCGGATCAGCGTCGCGGGCGCGAGGGGGAGAGGAGGAAGGCCAGCAGCAGCATGAGCAGCATCCCGATCACCGCGCCGAGCGTGTTGGCGATCAGGTCGCGGACATCTGCCACGCGTGAGTCGAGGAAGGTGGCCTGGATGAACTCGATCGCACCACTGGTCAGGAGGCCCAGGAGTGGCGCCGTCCACCAGCCACGGACGCCGAACCAGAGGACGGCGAACACGCCCAGCGGTACGAACATCGCGACGTTCGCCCCGAACTCCACGCGATCGAAGGTGATCCAGGCCGTCGACTCACGCTGGGCGAGCCAGGCGAGCAACCGGTTGAGGGCGCTGGCGATGTCGGACCCGTAGGGGGCTGCCCGAAGGGTCATCCATGCGACGGCCCAGAGGTACCCGGCCGACAGCAACGCCAGCACGACCCGAGCGGCCGCACGGTGCACGCGCAGGCCGACGGGCTCCTCGTATGCCTCGCTCAGTGGGTGTCCTCGGCCGTGACCTCGCTGCGGTCGCCGGACCACAGCGTGTGGAAGGTGCCCTCGCGGTCGACGCGGCGATAGGTGTGGGCGCCGAAGAAGTCGCGCTGACCCTGGATCAGCGCGGCGGGGAGGCGCTGAGCTCGCAGTCCGTCGTAGTAGGCCAACGAGGACGAGAACGCGGGGGCGGGGATGCCGGCGCCGGCGGCGATGGTCACCGTCGATCGCCACGCGTCCTGCGCCCGCGTGAGGGCGTCGACGAAGTAGGGAGCGGTCAGCAGCACCGGCAGTTCGGGTTCGGCAGCGTACGCGTCGGCGATGCGGTTGAGGAACTGCGCGCGGATGATGCAGCCGGCGCGCCAGATCTTCGACACGGCACCCAGATCGATGTTCCAGCCGTACTGGGCGGCGCCGGCGCGGATCTCGTCGAAGCCCTGCGAGTACGCGACGATCTTCGAGGCGTACAGCGCGAGGCGCACCTGCTCGATGAAGGCATCGGCATCCTCGACGGTGAACGCGTCTTCGCGGGGGCCGGGGAGGGCGCCTGCGACGTCGCGCTGCTCGCGGTGGCTCGAAAGGGAGCGGGCGAACGTCGCCTCCGCGATGCCGGAGACGGGCACGCCGAGGTCGAGGGCGGTCTGCACGGTCCACGCTCCGGTGCCCTTCGCGCCCGCCTCGTCGACGATCACATCGACCAGGGGGCGCCCGGTGGTGGCATCGGTGTGGCGGAGCACCTCGGCGGTGATCTCGATGAGGTACGACTCGAGCTCGCCCCGGTTCCACTCCGCGAAGATGTCGGCGATCTCGGCGGGGCTCTTGCCGGTGCCGCGGCGGATGAGGTCGTAGGCCTCGGCGATCAGCTGCATGTCGGCGTACTCGATGCCGTTGTGCACCATCTTCACGAAGTGGCCGGCACCGTCGTGACCGATGTGCGTGACGCACGGCTCACCCTCGGCGACGGCGGCGATCGATCGGAGGATCGGACCGAGGGTCACCCACGCCTCGTCCGGCCCGCCGGGCATGAGCGAGGGCCCGTTGAGGGCGCCCTCTTCGCCACCGGACACACCCATGCCGACGAAGTTGAAGCCCCGGTCGCGCACGGCCTTCTCGCGGCGGATGGTGTCGGTGAACAGGGCGTTCCCGCCGTCGATGATGATGTCGCCCGGCTCGAACACGTTCATCAGTTCGTCGATGACCGCATCGGTGGGACCGCCGGCCTTGACCATGATGATCGCGGTGCGTGGGCGCTGCAGCGCGGCGGCGAACTCGGCGTAACTGAAGGCGGGGACGAACTCCGCCTCGGGATGGGCGGCCACGAGCTCATCGGTCTTGGAACGGCTGCGGTTGAACACCGCCACGGTGTTGCCCTCGCGGCTGGCGAGGTTGCGGGCCAGGTTCGAACCCATCACCGCCAGACCGACGACTCCGATGTTGGCAGTGGCGGTGCTCGCGGCAGAATCAGGCACGGAGGACTCCTCAGGTGGACGCTCGGGGTTCCCTTTCAGCGTAGTCGGCCGCGACGGTGGGTGCGTCCGTGTGACACCGCGTGCGAGCCCTATCGTGGGGGGCACGTGGCCGGGAGGAGACAGAATGCAGCGGATCGTCGTGATGGGACCGAGTGGGTCGGGGAAGTCCCTCGTGGGAGCTGCCCTGGCCGCGCGTCTGGGGGTGCGCTTCGTCGACGGCGATGACCTGCACCCCCGTGCGAACGTCGCGAAGATGGCCTCGGGCGTGCCCCTCACCGACGACGACCGCGCCCCGTGGCTCGACGCGGTCGCGCTGGTGCTCCGTCGCGACGCGCCGATCGTGGTGGCCTGCTCGGCGCTGCGCCGCAGCTATCGCGACCGCATCCGCGCCGCATGTGCGGACCTCTGGTTCGCCGAGCTCGTGGTCGAGACCACCCGGCTGCACGATCGCATGTCGCGTCGTGATCACTTCATGCCGCCCGCGCTCCTGGACTCACAGCTCGCGACACTCGAACCGCTGGCGGTCGACGAGATCGGGGCTCGCGTCGCCAACGACGCGGCGCTGGAGTCGGTCGTGGACCGGATCGCGGCCGTCTACGCGGCTCAGTCCTTGCGGTAGCCCGAACGACCCAGCGACCACAGCGCGCCCACCGCTCCGAGGGTGGCGCACACCGACATGAGTCCCACCAGCCAGAGCAGAGCGTGTGACATCCAGCCGTAGTCCATGGGGGCCTCCTCGATCGGGACAGGGGTCGTTCTCATGGTAGCGGGGGCGCTGGTAGACTCTGGGGGTACTTCGGCGAGGGGTGCTTCGGCATCCGTGATCGACGCGGTGAATCGGCCTTGAGAATCGGCCTGCAGTTCGTCTGCACGGCTCTCTTGTGACTTCCTCACGCGCGTGCGTTCGAGTCGAATCCACAGACCCCACATCAGGCCGATCGTCGGCCGCAAGGAGAACGAACATGTCGACCGAAACCGACACCAAGGTCATCGCCGAGTCGCGCGAGAACTTCGGCAAGGGCTTTGCCCGCCGTCTGCGCGCTGCGGGCAAGATCCCCGCCGTCATCTACGGCCACGGCACCACCCCGGTGCACGTGGCGCTGCCCGGGCACCAGGTGTCGCTGCTGATCCGCCGCGCCAACGCCGTGCTCGAGCTGCAGGTCGACGGCAAGGAGCAGCTGACGCTCGTCAAGGACGTGCAGAAGGACCCGGTGCACCAGATCATCGAGCACATCGACCTGCTCGTGGTCAAGAAGGGCGAGAAGATCCAGGTCGACGTGCCGATCGTCGTGACCGGTGAGTCGTTCTCGGGCACGATCGTCAACCTCGACAACGCGACCGTGCTGCTCGAGGTCGAGGCCACGCACATCCCCGAGAACGTCGAGGTCGACGTGGAGGGCCTGGAGGAGGGCGCGCACATCACCGCCGCCGACCTGAAGCTGCCCAAGGGTGCGTCGCTGGTCACCGAGCCGGAGACCCTGATCGTCGCGATCACGGTTCCCGCTGCTCCCACCGCGGACGACGAGGCGGCCGACGCTGCGTCGGCCGAAGCGGGCGAAGCCGCCGGCGCCGAGGCGTCCGACGAAGAGTCCGAGTAAGACGATCGCGTTCGCGGGCCCGTCTCCACCGCTGTCGGTGGTGGCGGGCCCGCGTCGTCGAAGGGGGCGACATGGCGGACAGCTGGCTGGTCATCGGTCTCGGAAACCCCGGGTCCCGGTACGAGGCGACGCGGCACAACATCGGTCAGATGGTGGTGTCGGAGCTGGCGGCCCGGCGGTCGGAGAAGCTGCGCCCGCACAAGTCGAACGCGCGCGTGGCGGAGACCTGGCTGCGCCCCGGTGGCCCGCGCACGGTGCTCGCGCTGCCGAACTCCTTCATGAACGTGTCGGGTGGTCCGGCCTCGTCGCTGGCCAAGTTCTACGACATCCCCGCCGAACGGATCGTCGTCGTCCACGATGAGCTCGACATCCCCTTCGACACGATCAAGCTGAAGGTCGGCGGAGGGCACGGCGGGCACAACGGCATCCGCGATGTCGCCAAGGCCCTCGGCACCGCCGACTTCCCGCGGGTCCGGGTCGGCATCGGGCGACCCGTCGGTCGTCAGGATCCCGCGGACTGGGTACTCGACCCGTTCTCGGCGAGCGAGCGGGCGACGCTGCCGAACCTCATCGCCGACGCCGCGGATGCCGTGGAGCAGGTGATCGGTGAGGGTCTGCTCGCCGCCCAGCAGCGCTGGCACGCACCGCGCGGCTGAAGCGGATCGGCGCGCGAGAGACGGATCATCCGGGGCGCACGCCCACGCGGAGGCCCGACAACGGCGTCACCGAGGTCGCGTCTGTGACGGCGCCGAGGGGAATCACTCGCTCGACCAGCCGTGCGAACAGCGCGTGATCGGCGCGTTCCAGGAACGCCACCCCCGCACGCAGGTGCCGCGCCTCGCCTCCGGTTCGCGTCGGGGTGTGCGTCTCCGCCGCGCACGGCGGGGCATGGGACGCGACCCGCACCAGTCTCGACGCGGTCGCCGGGTCGGCGCCCCATCTCGGCGGGACGGATGCCGTCTCCGTGAACTCGATCAGCGCGTCGGCGCCGGCAGCAGCCTCGTCGGGATGCTGAGCCAGGCGGGCGCCGAACTCTTCCGCCCACGCGCGTCGTGGTCCTCGGCTGTCGACGGCGACCACCGTCGCCCCCCGTTCGCGAAGCATGGCGATCGCGGTCAAGCCTGCGGCATCGCATCCGGCCACGAACACTCGCGAGCCCGGGCCCACGCCCCCCACCGCCTCGACGGCCGCAGCCGCGGCGGCCGTGGCGCAGGAGGCGAGGGCGAGCACGGTGGGCGGCACCCAGTCCCGTGCCCGCACGATCGCGGTGTGCGCACGCAGGTGGACGTGACTGGCGACTCCTCCCGACAGCTCCCATCCACGACGGGCGGGGGAGTGGCCGTAGACATCCGGTGCGAGACAGTGGACGGATAGGGCGGAGGCAGCCGCGGCTTCGCACTCCGCGCAGCGTCCGCACCTCACCCTCCGGGCCCAGACGATGCGATCGCCGAGCGTGAGAGGCAGGCCGTCACTGGTGACGGCTCGCTCACCCGGACCGTAGGCCACCACCCGGCCGACCTGTTCGTGACCGATCAGCCGAGGCGGGGGCGAGGTGAGCCCGGCCGACAGCGACGCGAGGTCGACCTCGCACAGGGTCGCCAGCTCGACGGCCACGAGCACCTCTCCGCGGCCGAGGACGACCTCGGGAACGGCGATCGGAACGAGAGCGTGCTCCGCGGGGGCCGCGGCATAGGCCTGGGCGGGGTGCCGAAGGGGCACGGAGAGCGATGTCGAGGGAACGTCACCGCTCACCTCGCGTCTGGCCGTGCGCTGAGTCATCGGTCCTCACCTCGCATGAGCGCCTCTCGGTCGGTATCGCCCACGTGAGCGATGCCCGCGACACCGGGCGCCATGGCGGGGACACCGTGACGGTAAGGAAGGGGGGTGACTCGATCGTGACGCGGCGGTGAACGTCGCGAAGCCATGCCATGACCGGCGTGCGCCCGGGCTCCGGGCGGTCACCTGCAGGGGCGACCCGTCGCCCGGCGCGGATAGAATGGTCGGATGCCAGTCGCCGGGATCGTGCGCGCCCTCACGCAGTCAGAAGCGTTCGCCGATGTGCGACTCCACGCCCGTTCGGACACCGATTTCTCCGTCGTCGCCGGACTCGACGCGCCGCTGATCGCCGCGCTCGTCGACGCTCGCGGCACGGGGGATTCCGCCGGATCCGTGTTGGTGATCGCTCCCACCGGACGGCGCGCGGAGAGCATCGGCGACGCGCTGTCGTGCCTCGTCCCCGACGCGTTGGTGCTGCAGTTCCCTGCGTGGGAGACGCTGCCGCACGAGCGGCTGAGCCCCAGCACCGAGACGGTGGGCCGTCGGCTCGACGTGCTGCGCCAGGTCGCGCAGTGGCAGGGAGAGCGGCCCCTCGTCGTGGTGGCCTCGGTGCGAAGCGCCCTTCAGCCCATCGCCGCCGGACTCACCGAGGCGGGAGCAGTCGAGCTGACGGCCGGGGGTCGCGGCTATGACCTCGACGGAGTGGCCCGCAGGCTCGTCGACCTGGCCTACCACCGCGTCGACATGGTGTCGCGTCGCGGCGAGTTCGCGGTCCGCGGCGGCATCCTCGACGTCTTCCCGCCGGTGGCCGACCACCCGGTGCGGGTGGAGTTCTTCGGCGACGAGGTCGACCAGATCCGCGCCTTCTCGGTGGCAGATCAGCGCTCCCTCCCGGGCGACGTGGCCGGCGTCACCCTCACCCCCAGTCGCGAACTCCTGCTCACCGCCGCGGTTCGGGCACGCGCCGCCGCGCTCCAGGACAAGTTCCCGGGGCTGCGCGGCATGCTCGAGAAGATGAGCGAGGGAATCCCCGTGGAAGGCATGGAGTCCCTCCTCCCCGTCGTCGCCGACGCGGTCGTCCCGCTCGTGGACTACCTTCCCGAGAGCACGGCGACGGCGATCGTCGACCCCGAGCGCGCCCGCACCCGAGCGGCCACGCTCGGGGAGACCAACCAGGAGTTCCTCGAGGCCGCGTGGAGCGCGGCCACCGCCGGTGCCGACAGCCCGGTCGATCTCGGCGCGGGTGACTTCCTGAGCATCCCGCAGCTTCGCGAGGCGACCGCGGACCGCGGAGGTGCGTGGTGGACCTTCAGCGGGTTCGATTCCGGCGATGCCGATGCGCACGCCGAGGGCTTGATCGATGCCGACGCCGTGGTGCGGGTGCGTGCCACGGCGGTTCCCTCCTTCCACGGCAATGTGGAGGGGGCCACCGGACATGTGGCGTCGCTCGTGGCCGCCGGGTGGAGCGTGGTGGTCGCCGCCAGCGGATCGGGCCTGGTCGATCGCGCACGCGACGTGCTGGCCGAACGCGGAATCGCCGCGCGCGCGGTGGACGGCATCGACGGGGTTCCCGAGCCGGGGGTCGCCGTTGCGGCGGTAGCGCGATTGGAGGCCGGATTCCAGTTCGCCGAGGCACGGCTCGCGGTGCTCACCGAGAGCGAGTTCTACGGACGCACCATCGGCGGTGACTCCCGGGTGGTCAAGAAGCTCGCCTCGCGGCGGCGCAACGTGGTCGATCCCCTTCAGCTCAAGCCCGGCGACGTCGTCGTGCACGCCACCCACGGCATCGGACGGTTCGTCGAGCTCGTCCAGCGCGAGGTGTCCACCGGCGGACGCAACGCGATCAAGACCCAGCGGGAGTATCTGGTGCTCGAGTACGCGCCCTCCAAGCGCGGCTACCCGGGCGACAAGCTGTTCGTTCCGACCGATCAGCTCGACCAGCTCTCCCGCTACGTCGGGGGAGAGACCCCGACGCTGTCGAAGATGGGCGGCAGCGACTGGGCCGCCGCCAAAGGCAAGGCGCGCAAGGCGGTGCGTGACATCGCCGTGGAGCTCGTGAAGCTGTATTCGGCGCGCATGGCCTCCAAGGGTCACGCCTTCGGACCCGATACGCCGTGGCAGCGCGAGCTCGAAGAGGCGTTCCCCTTCGCCGAGACGCTCGACCAGCTGCAGACGATCGATGAGATCAAGGCCGACATGGAGCGACCGATCCCGATGGATCGCCTGCTCAACGGCGACGTCGGATTCGGCAAGACCGAGGTGGCCGTGCGGGCGGCGTTCAAGGCGATCCAGGACGGCAAGCAGGTGGCGATGCTCGTACCCACCACCTTGCTGGTCAAGCAGCACCTCGAGACGTTCACCGAGCGGTTCGCCGGCTTCCCCGTGAAGGTGCGCGCCCTCTCACGGTTCCAGACCGACAAGGAGGCCCGGGAGATCCTCGCCGGCCTCACCGACGGCACCGTCGACATGGTGATCGGCACGCATCGCATCCTCACCGAGAAGGTCGTCTTCAAAGACCTCGGACTGATGATCATCGACGAGGAGCAGCGCTTCGGTGTCGAGCACAAGGATCAGCTCAAGAAACTCAAGACGAACGTCGACATCCTCGCGATGAGTGCCACCCCCATCCCGCGCACGCTGGAGATGGCCGTGACCGGGATCCGCGAGATGTCGACCCTGCAGACCCCGCCCGAAGACCGTCACCCGATCCTCACCTATGTCGGACCCCGCAGTGACAAGCAGGTGGCCGCCGCGATCCGGCGTGAGCTGCTGCGCGAGGGTCAGGTGTTCTACGTGCACAACCGGGTGCAGTCCATCCAGCGGGTCGCCGCTCAACTGGCCGAACTCGTGCCGGAGGCACGGATCGCGGTGGCCCACGGTCAGATGGGCGAGCACGCGTTGGAGCAGGTCGTCGACGACTTCTGGGAGCGCCGGGCAGACGTGCTCGTGTCGACCACGATCATCGAGACGGGCCTCGACATCTCCAACGCCAACACGATCATCATCGACCGCGCCGACAAGTACGGCTTGAGTCAGTTGCATCAGCTCCGCGGGCGGGTGGGACGCGGTCGCGAGCGCGCGTACGCCTACTTCCTCTACGACGAGCACAAGCCCCTCAGCGAGACTGCCGCCGACCGCCTGGAGACGATCGCCGTCAACAACGACCTCGGATCGGGTATGCAGGTGGCTTTGAAGGATCTCGAGATCCGGGGGGCGGGCAACCTCCTGGGTGCCGAACAGGCCGGCCACATCGCCGGCGTCGGGTTCGACCTCTACCTGCGCATGATCGGTGAGGCGGTCGCGACGTTCCGCGGCGAGGACACCGAGGGCGCCACCGAGCTGCGCCTCGAACTGCCCGTCGACGCGCGGATCCCCGAGTCGTACATCGACAGTGAGCGGCTCCGCTTGGAGGCGTATCAGAAGCTCTCCGCCGCTGCGGCGGTGACCGCCGGCGCGGATGCCATCGACCTCGTCGCCGACGAGTTGCTCGACCGCTACGGAACGGCGCCACCGGAGGTCGACGGACTCTTCGCGGTCGCGCGACTGCGGCGTCGAGCCGCCCAGTCGGGACTGACCGACGTGGTGGCGATGGGCCCGAACCTTCGGATCGCACCGGCGCACCTGCCGGACTCGCTGCGGGTGCGTCTGCAGCGCCTCCACCCCAAGGCGAAGGTGTTGTCGGGGGGAGACGCGATGATCGTGCCGCTGCCGACCGCCGGCGGCGAGCCGCTCGACGACGCGGGGCTCATCGGCTGGACCGCGCAGCTGCTCGATCAGATCTTCCCGCTGCCAGCTCCCGCGACCCCGCCGGCCGACGGTGCCGGAGCGCCCGCGACGAGCGCTGACGCGACGGGCGCCTCGGCATCGGTGAGATGACGTTCTGGGTCAGATGACGCCGTGGGTCAGATGACTCCCTGGGCCAGCATGGCGTGGGCGACACGCTCGAATCCCGCTGAGTTGGCGCCCACGACGTAGTCGCGGGGACGCCCGTAGCGGTCGGCGGCGTCGAAGGCGGCGTCGTGCACGTCCTTCATGATCGTCCGGAGCTTGCGCTCGCTGTCGGCAAAGGTCCAGCGCTGACGCGACGCGTTCTGGCTCATCTCCAGCGCCGAGGTGGCCACACCTCCCGCATTGGCCGCCTTGCCCGGTCCGAACAGCACGCCGGCCTCCTGGAGAGCTGCGACGGCGCCGGGGGTGGAGGGCATGTTGGCGCCCTCCGAGACGGCACGCACGCCGCCGCCGATGAGCGCGCGGGCGTCGTCCTCGTCGAGCTCGTTCTGGGTCGCCGACGGAAGTGCGACGTCGACGGCGACCTCCCACGGCTTGGCCCCCTCGACGAACCGCGCACTGCGGCGTCGGGCGGCGTACTCCGAGATGCGTGCGCGCTCCTGTTCCTTCACGTGGCGCAGCAGTCCCACATCGATGCCCGCGTCATCGACGACATACCCCGACGAATCGGACGCCGTGACGGGTACTGCGCCCAGCTGCCACGCTTTGTCGATCGCGTAGATGGCGACGTTTCCCGAGCCGGAGACCGCGACGCGCTTTCCCTCGAGGGAATCGCCGGCGACGGTCAGCATCTCCTCGGCGAAGAACACCGCGCCGTAGCCGGTCGCCTCGGTGCGCACCTCCGCTCCGCCCCACTGCACACCCTTGCCGGTGAACATCCCCGACTCGTGGCGATTGGTGATCTTGCGGTACGCGCCGAACAGATAGCCGATCTCCCGGGCGCCGACACCGATGTCGCCGGCCGGCACGTCGGTGTGCTCGCCCAGGTGCCGCCAGAGCTCGTTCATGAACGATTGGCAGAAGCGCATGATCTCGGCATCGGATCGCCCATGCGGATCGAAATCGCTGCCGCCTTTGGCGCCGCCGATGCCTTGACCGGTGAGCGCGTTCTTGAAGATCTGCTCGAATCCCAGGAACTTGATGATCGAGAGGTTCACCGAGGGGTGGAACCGGAGCCCTCCCTTGTACGGACCCAGCACCGAGGAGAACTGCACACGGTAGCCGCGGTTGACCTGCAGACGACCCGCATCGTCGACCCACGGCACCCGGAACATGATCTGGCGCTCCGGCTCGACCAGCCGCTCCAGGATGCCGCCGTCGACGAACTGCGGATAGGCCTCCAGTACGGGGGCGATCGAGTGCAGCACCTCGTGGACGGCTTGCTGGAACTCGGGTTCGTGGGGGTTTCGCGACACCACGGTGTCGAAGACGTCCGAGACGGCGTCGGGCAGGGCGAGAAGGGTTTCGGGCACGGTGGAGCTTTCTGTCCGAGGGGTGGAACATCCGCGCGACGCGGCGGCGTCCGGGAGCGGTGGCCGGGGAGCGGATCGTTTTCACCCTAGCGGCGCTGCGTGGTCACTCGACGCACATGACGGCGGCGGCCTACGCTGGCGACATGCGATTCGAGCACCTCGGGGCGCAGCCCCGCATCCATCCGGACGCCGTCGTCGCCCCGACCGCCGTCGTGTCGGGCGATGTGACGATCGGCGCCGGGTGCCAGGTGCTCCACGGCGCCGTCATCACCGCCGAGGGGGGTCCTGTCACGCTCGGCGAGCACGTGATCGTGATGGAGAATGCGCTGATCCGCGCGAGCGCGAGCCATCCCGTACACGTCGGCTCCCACGTGCTGGTGGGACCGATGGCGAGCATCTCCGGCGCGACCGTCGCCGACGACGTCTTCCTGGCCACCGGTGTGCGGATCTTCAACGGAGCGCGGGTGGGGAGGGGGAGCGAGGTGCGCATCAACGCCGTCGTCCACGTGCGCACCGTCCTGCCCGAGGCTGCGACGGTTCCCATCGGCTGGGTGGCGGTGGGAGATCCCGCTCAGATCCTCTCGCCCGATCGACACGAGGAGATCTGGGCGCTCCAGCACGATCTCGACTTCCCCGGCTTCGTCTTCGGTCTAGACCGCGAGACGCCCGACCTCATGGCACAGCTCACCGAGCGCTACGGCTCGTCGCTGGCCCGCCACGTCCACGATCGGCGCCTCGACGACTGAGCGTCACCCGGTGTTCTGGAGGCCTGCGGCAACGCCCGAGACCGACAGCAGCAGCAGTCGCTGCCACTCCGGCGAGGCAGCCGCGTCATCCGAGCGCAGCACCCGCAGCGCGCGCAACTGCAGCAGCGAGAGCGCGTCCACGTAGGGGTCGCGCATCTTCACGGCACGCTGGAGCACGGGGCGATTCGACAGCAGTTCGCCGCCTCCGGTGATCCGGACCACCCACGAACGGGTCAACTCCATCTCTTCGATCACCAGGTCGGCGAGGTCCTGCCGGTCGCCCAGCGACAAGTAGCGGCGGGCGATGCGCGTGTCGGCCTTCGCGAGGCTCATCCCGACGTTGTCGATCACCGTGCGCAGCAGCGGCCATTCGTCGTACGCGCGACGCAGGAGCTCCTCGTCGCCGACGGCTTCGAGCGCGGTGCCCAAGCCGAACCATCCGGCGAGGTTGATGCGCGCCTGTGACCACGCGAACACCCACGGGATCGCCCGCAGGTCCTCGAGCGATTCGACCGACAGGCCCCGCCGTGCCGGTCGCGATCCCAGCGCCAAGAGTCCGATCTCCTCCATCGGGGTGACCGTTGCGAACCAGGATGCGAAGCCGGGAGCCTTCACGAGCGAGAAGAATCGCTCGCGCGACGCGACGTCCATGGTGCCGGCGACCTCGGCGAACCGGGCGGCGGCTTCGCTGTTGCGCGCCTCGATCGACGGAGCGGATGCCAGCAGCACCGCCGCGGCGACCTGATCGATGTGCCGCATCGCGATGGCCGGATCTCCATAGCGGGCGAAGATGACCTCACCCTGCTCGGTGAGTTTGAAGCGCCCGTCGACCGAGTGCGGGGGCTGGGCGAGGATGGCCGAGTTGGCGGGGCCGCCGCCGCGGCCGAGCGCGCCGCCGCGCCCGTGGAACAGCGTGAGACGGATGCCCGCATCCTGGGCCCAGGCCGCGATCTTGGACTGCGCCTCGTAGAGGGCGAGGTTCGCGGCGACAGGGCCGACGTCCTTGGACGAGTCGGAGTAGCCGAGCATGACTTCCAGACGCCGGCCCGTCGCCTCCAGCCGTGCGGCGAACTCGGGATAGCCGACGACCTCGGCCATGATCCCCGGTGCCGCCTGGAGGTCGGCGAAGGTCTCGAAGAGCGGGATGACATCGAGCACGGGGACGACTCCCGATGCCCCGGCCGCATAGCGGGCCAGCCGGTGCACGGTGGCGAGGTCTTGCGCTGATTGCGTGAACGACACGATGTAGCGCCCGGCCGCGCGAGGACCGAAGCGCTGCTGCACCTGGGCGATCGTGCGGAAGACCTCCAACACCTCTTCGGCCTGATCGCTGAGAGCGCCTCCGGCCTCGCATTCGGCCAGCACCTTGGCGTGCACGGCGGAGTGCTGTCGCACCTCGAGCTCGGCGAGATGGAATCCGAAGGTCTCCACCTGCCAGAGCAGCTGCTGCAGGTGCCCATAGGCCTGCCGGGCGGCGTGAGCGGCGACGAGGGAGTCCTGCACGACACCGAGGTCGGTCAGCAGGTGCTCGGGATCACGATAGGCCAGATCGGCGTCGCGCTTCCGGGTGGCCGTGATGCGGCGGGTGATCAGCAGCATCGCCCGTTTGTGGGGTTCGCCCGGAGCGCGCTTGACGGCATCGTTCGCCCCCTCTTCGTCGGCGGCGGACAGGCGCTGGAGCAGACCCTGCAGTGCCGGGCTCGGCGGTGTGGTGTCGGCAGAGAGCGTGAGCGTGCGGGCGATGCGCTCGGCGGTGCGCTCCAGTCCGAGCAGCACGTGCTCCGAGGCGATGGCGGCGGCCTTCTTGGTGACCGACGCGGTGACGAACGGGTTGCCGTCGCGGTCGCCGCCGACCCAGGTTCCCAAGCGCACGAAGGGGCGCACCACGGGGGCCCGGTTCCCGGCCGCCGGACCTTGGAGGGCGTCGTCGACGCGACGGTAGACGTGCGGAACGGCGGTGTACAGCGTTTCGTCGAACACGGCCATGATCGCCCGCACCTCGTCGACCGGCGTGGGCTTCTCGGCCCGAAGCGGACCGGTCCGCCACAGCGTGTCGATCTCCTCGATCATGCGGCGTTCGGCGCGGCGCTCGTCGGCGCCGCCGCGGAGGGCCTCGTCGTGCTCGGTGAGCAGGGCAGCCAGGCGCCGGATGCTCGATGACACTGCCCGACGGCGGGCCTCGGTGGGGTGAGCGGTGAAGACGGGGTGGAACCGCATGTTCTGCAGGCGCTCCAGTGCGGTGTCGTCGCCCACCTCGGCCGCCAGTCGCACGAAGGCGGCGGCGACGGAGTCGGTGACCTCCTCGCGGTCGGGACGTCCATCGCGCTCGCGCAGCACGCGCACCCGCTGATGCTCTTCGGCGAGGTTGACGAGGTGGAAATACACCGTGAAGGCGCGGGCGACCTCATCGGCACGCGACACCGAGAACGAGTCGGCGATAGCCGCAGCCTTCTGGAACGCCTCGGGGGAGTCGTCGGTGTAGGCGGCGATCGTGGCCTGACGCAGACGCTCGACATCATCGAAGAGGCCGGGTGAGCCGCTCTCACGCAGAACACGGCCGAGCAGTCCGCCCAGCAGACGTACGTCGGCACGCATTCGTTCGGGAAGCTCCTGCTCTGCCTCACCGCGTCCGACGAGGTCGATCGCTTCTGTCCGGGTCAGTTCACGCATGCGTTCAACGGTAACGGCACGTTGTTACCGGCTCGTCACGTGTGACGCCGACGCCGCGCCCGGGCAGACGTTCTAGGGTGGCGGCATGGACACCGACCTCGACCCGCTCCGCCGCGCCGTCCAGACGATGCAGGCCGTGCGCCGGCGATGCGTGTGGAGCGCGAGGATCACCCACCGCGACCTCGTGCCGTACCTGCAGGAGGAGGCGGCCGAGCTGACCGATGCCGTCGAGGTCGGCACGCGAGCCGACCTTCGTGAGGAGCTCGGCGATCTGCTCTGGCAGGTGCTCTTCCACGCCCAGATCGCCGCCGAAGATGCCGACGACCCGTTCGACATCGACGACGTCGCCCGTACCCTCACCGAGAAGATGGTGCGCCGGCATCCCCACGTGTTCGCCGGGGCGGTCGCGACGACGCCCGAGGAGGTGCTCGTGCACTGGAACGCGGCGAAGGCCGCCGAGAAGCGCATGCGAACCAGCGTGCTCGACGGCGTCTCGCCACACATGCCGTCACTGGCCCTGGCGCAGAAGGTGCTCGGTCGGGCCGCCTCGATCGGCGTTGAGCCGGCCCCGGCCGCGTCGGGCCGGCAGGCGCCGGCGACCGAAGCCGAGCTCGGTGAGGCGCTTCTCGCGCTGGTAGCCACGGCCCGCGAGCACGGATGGGATGCCGAGCGCGCCCTCCGCGAGCGGCTGCGGGAGGTCGAGGCCGACGTTCGCTCCGCCGAGACCGAGGGTGCGTGACCCGGGGCAGGCGCGCAGACCTGGAAGAATGACCGGGTGGCATCCGTGAACCCGCCGCGCGGCATGCGCGACTTCCTCCCCGCCGACAAGGCTCGCCGCGAGCGCGTGCTCGCCGTTATCCGTGACCGCTACCGGGCCCACGGTTTCGACGAGATCGAGACGCCCGTCCTCGAGGAGTACGCGCGCCTGCACGCCGGCATCGGCGGCGACAACGAGAAGCTCTCGTTCAGTGTGCTCAAGCGCGGGATGGATGCCGAGGCGATCCGGGAGGGCGCGGACGATCCCGCAGCGCTCGCCGACCTCGGACTGCGGTACGACCTCACCGTGCCCCTGGCGCGCTTCTACGCGAGCCACCGTGCGGAGCTGCCCACCGTGTTCCGCTCGATCCAGATCGCCCCGGTCTGGCGTGCCGAGCGTCCGCAGAAGGGCCGGTACCGCCAGTTCGTGCAGTGCGACATCGACATCATCGGTGAGGCGTCCGCGCGCGCCGAGGCCGAGCTGATCACCGCGACGCTCGACACCCTCGACGCGCTGGGGCTCGAAGGCGGCTCGATCCGCATCAACGATCGTCGCATCCTGGACGCGATGCTGGAGGCGTTCGGCTTCGGCGAGCAGGAGCGGGCGGGAGTGCTCATCACCATCGACAAGCTCGACAAGATCGGTGTCGACGGGGTGACCGCGGAGCTTCGGGAGCGCGCAGTGACCGCGACCGCGGTGGATGCCTTCGACGCCTTCCTGCGCCGCCCGCAGGACGCGGAGCAGCTGCCGTTCGGCCAGGGGCAGATCCGGCGGGCGCTTCCCGACGGGGTCGCCGACGAACTGGTCGCGCACCTGGTCGCTCTCGGCGAGGCGGTCGCTGCGGCGCGCACGGCCCCGGCTGGTGCCACCGAAGGTGGGGCGGTCCCCATTCCCCTCGTCTTCGATCCGTTCCTGGTGCGCGGCATGGGCTACTACACCGGCACGATCTTCGAGCTCGCTCACCCGTCGGTCGGGTTCTCGCTCGGTGGTGGCGGACGCTACGACGGCATGATCGGCCGCTTCCTCGGTCAGGACGTGCCCGCGGTCGGGTTCTCGATCGGCTTCGAGCGCATCGTCGATCTGGTCGACCCGGGTGAGGATGCCGCGACCTCTGCGATCGTGCTCGTCCACGATCGCGATGTCGCCGTCGCCGAGCTCGTTGCGCTGAAGTCGGCGCTCATCGCGGGAGGGGCACGCGTGCGTCTCGAACAGCGCACCAAGAACCTCAAGGGCCTGCTCGAGAGGGCGGCGTCCGACGGCTACACCGCCTTCGCGAGTGCTGCTGCGGGCGACTCTCCCGCCGACGTCATCGCTCGAATCAAGCCGCTCGCGTGAGGCGCCCCATCCGTAGATTCGTCCTGGTGGCGCTCGTCTTGCCGGTTGTCACCGTGATCGCGGGCGTCGCGGTGCTCGGCGCAGTGGCCGCTTCCCTCCCCGACCCCGTGGCCGTGCACTGGGGTGCGAGCGGGCAGCCGGACGGCTTCGGACCGCTGTGGCTCGTGATCGGCCTGCTCCTCTGCGTGGTCGTCGGTATCGCCCTGCTGTTGACGGCCCCGATATTGCCCGCCCTCCGTCGGGGCCAGCTCGGGAGCTCGCCGCGCCTGCTCGGTGCGGTGTCGTGGGGGCTGGCCACGTTCCTCACGGTCCTCGTGACGATCGCGACCGCGGCGCAGGCCGGACTCTCCGACGCCGCTGCCGCGAACGCGATCTGGATGCCGCTGCTGGTCGGCGTGGTCGCCGGCGCAGCCGCGGGGGTGGCCGGGTTCGCGATCCAGCCCCGCGTCGTCTTCGTGCCGACCCGGCTCGATGAGACGGTGTCGCTCGAGGTCACCGATGCTGAGGGCGTCGTATGGCTCCAGCGGGCCGTGATGGCCCGCGGCGGCATCGTCATCCTGGTCTCGGCGACGGCCCTGATGGTCGTCGTCACGGTCGCCTCCTGGTTGGGCGGTGTCGACCCGGCGGGTCAGGCGGTGCTCCTGGGAGCGACCGCGCTGGTCGTTGTGCTCGTGGCGACGAACCTCGTGTTCCATGTGCGCGTCGACGAGGCGGGGCTTGCGGTCACCTCCGCGTTCGGGTGGCCGCGGATGCGGGTGCCCCTCTCCGAGGTCGCCGGAGTCGCCGTCGTCCGGGTCGACCCCATGGCCGAGTTCGGCGGCTGGGGGCTGCGCTGGGGGCCCACGGGCCGCTTCGGCGTCGTGATGCGCGCCGGGGAGGGGATCGAGGTGCGTCGCCGGAGTGGCAAGACCTTCACCGTCACCGTCGACGATGCTTCCGTGGGGGCCTCGATCCTCTCGGCGCTCGCTGCGCGCCCGGGGGCCTGACCGGGACCGGCTCCCGGCAGGAGGCCCTCGTCGTATCGGGTCAATCCCTCGACCGCGGTGCGAGGCGGTGCTAACGTGCCCAGCGCGGCAGGAGCGAACGGCACACGCCCTGCGTGCGGACACGAAGGAGCACCATGGCACGGTCGACACCGCAGCGCAGTCCGGAGGCACGACCTCGTGAGCAGTGGACGGGCCAGGTGGGGTTCATCCTCGCGGCCATCGGCTCCGCTGTCGGGCTCGGCAACATCTGGCGGTTCCCCGGAGTGGCCTACGAGAACGGCGGCGGCGCCTTCCTCATCCCGTATCTGGTCGCCCTGATCACCGCCGGCATCCCGATCCTCTTCCTCGACTATGCGATCGGACATCGGTTCCGAGGATCCGCGCCCACCGCCTTCCGCAGGCTCGGGCGTCGGGTGGGGCGCTGGCTCGAGCCCCTGGGCTGGATGCAGGTGGCGATCGCGTTCGTGATCGGTCTCTACTACACCGTGGTCGTCGCCTGGGCTTTGAGCTTCTTCGTGTTCTCGTTCGACTTGCGGTGGGGCGATGACACGGCGGCGTTCCTCATCGGCGATTACCTGCAACGACCCGACGAAGCAGGATTCAGCCTCGACTTCGTCCCCGGCGTGCTGATCCCGCTCGCGCTGGTGTGGATCGCCGCGATCGTGGTGCTCGCTCTCGGGGTCGCCAAGGGTCTGCAGCGGGTGAACGTGGTGTTCCTGCCGCTGCTCGTGGTCGCCTTCGCGAGCCTCGTCGTGCGCGCGCTCTTCCTCGACGGCGCCGCCGACGGGCTCAACGCCCTCTTCACGCCCGACTTCGCCGCCCTCGCCGACCCCAACGTGTGGATCGCCGCCTACAGCCAGATCTTCTTCTCGCTGTCCATCGCGTTCGGCATCATGATCACGTACGCCTCGTATCGTCGGCGCCGGTCGAACCTCACCTCTCCGGGGCTCGTGGTCGCATTCGCGAACTCGTCGTTCGAGATCCTGGCCGGAATCGGGGTGTTCGCGACCCTCGGCTTCTTCGCGCTTCAGCAGGGCGTGGCGGTGGACGAGCTCGAGGGGCTGACCGGTGTCGGTCTGTCGTTCATCACCTTCCCGGCGATCATCTCCCAGATGCCCGGTGGTCCGATCTTCGGCGCGCTGTTCTTCGGCTCGCTCGTCATGGCGGGCTTCACCTCGCTCGTGTCGGTGCTGCAGGTGGTCTCAGCGGCCGTCCAGGAGAAGTTCGGCCTCACCCGCCGGGCCGCGGCGGTGTCGGTCGGCGTCGTCTCCGCCACCCTGTCGATCCTCCTGTTCTCAACCACCACGGGCCTGTTCGCGCTCGACGTCGCTGATCAGTGGGCGAACAACGTCGGGATCGTCGCCTCCGCGGTCCTCACGACGATCCTCGTCATCTGGGTCCTGCGCCGGGGCGGCGAGCTCCGATATCACCTCAACGCCGTGTCGACCTTCCGCGTGGGAAGCGTGTGGGTGTTCCTCGTCGGCGTTCTCGGCCCGGTGGTCCTGGGCTACATGCTCGTGCAGCGCATCGTCGTGCTCATCGTGGAGGGATACGAGGGTTTGCCGAGCTGGTATCTCGCCGTCGTCGGATGGGGAACGATCGCCCTCATCGCGCTGCTGGCGATCGTGCTCACCCTGTTGCCGTGGCGGCGCTCACCGGATGACTTCACCCCGTGGCCGCCGCTGCCGCCCTCCACGGCCACACCCCGCACCGCACCGTCATCGGCTTCACCGAAATCCGCATCCACCTCGAAGGGAGCGCAGTCATGACCCCCGTCGCCGTGGTCTTCCTGGCGCTGTCGATCGTCGTCGTCTGGGGAGGGCTGGTCGTCAGTGCGCTCGCTCTGCGCCGCCACCCCGAACTCGACGAATACCCGCCGGGGGCGACCGATGATCACCGCGCCGATGCCGGGATCATCGAGCACGACACCTGATCGACGCACGCGCTTGACGCGGCTCCGTCTCGCAGGTTGGCTGAAGGCATGACCACCCCTGCGCCCACCGCCGACGCCTGGCGCGGCGTCGACCGCTACTTCGCTGACACCCTCGTCGGCCACGACGCCCACCTCGACGCTGCCGTGGCAGACCAGCAGGATGCCGGCCTGCCCGCCATCGAGGTGGCACCGGTGGCAGGCAAGCTGCTCCACCTGCTCGCGCGCATCAGCGGGGCGCGACGTGTCTTGGAGATCGGCACCCTCGGGGGCTACTCCACCATCTGGTTGGCGCGCGGCATCCCGGCAGAGGGTCGGGTCGTCACGGTCGAGGCCGAGCCGGGCAACGCAGCCATCGCCCGCGCGAGCATCGACCGCGCGGGCGTGGGGGAGAAGGTCGACATCCGTGTCGGCCGGGGCGAGGACGTGCTCCCGACGCTCACCGCGGAGGAGCCGTTCGACCTCGTCTTCATCGACGCCGACAAGGAGTCGAACACCCTTTACCTCGATTGGGCGGCCCGGCTGGGGCGAGCGGGCACCGTGATCGTCCTCGACAACGTGGGCCGGAACGGCCAGGTCGCCGACCCGGAGTCGACGAACTCGCAGGTGATCGGCACGCGACGTGCGCTGGAGATGCTCGGCAGCGACCCGCGGTTCGATGCCACGGCGCTGCAGACCCTGGATGCCAAGGGCTGGGACGGGGTCGCCCTCGCGATCGTCGTGCGTCCGGGCGCGTCGTGACGCTGCGGCCGCCGGTGCGGCAGTCGGCGGTGAACGTCCGCGCGCTTTGACCCGGCGGTCACTCTCTGTGACGTGGCACCTGGGGTCACTAGACTCGGACACGGACCGACGACGCTCCGAGATCCATCTTCCACAAACAAGGAGTCCCCTGTGGCACTGATCGAGGCTGTAGGCGCACGCGAGATCCTGGATTCGCGTGGCAACCCGACCGTCGAGGTGGAGGTGTTGCTCGACGACGGTATCGTCCAGCGCGCGGCCGTCCCCTCCGGCGCATCCACCGGCGCGTTCGAGGCGTACGAGCTGCGCGACGGCGACAAGAGCCGCTACGGCGGCAAGGGCGTGCTGAAGGCCGTCGCCGCCGTCATCGACGAGCTGGGCCCGGCCATCGAGGGGGTCGAGGCGAGCGAGCAGCGTATCGTCGACGAGATCCTCATCGAGACCGACGGCACCGACAACAAGTCGCGCACCGGCGCGAACGCGATCCTCGGCGTCTCACTCGCCGTCGCGAAGGCCGCCGCCGACAGCGCCGACCTGCCGCTGTTCCGCTACCTCGGCGGACCGAACGCCCACGTGCTGCCCGTGCCGTTGTTCAACGTGATCAACGGCGGCGAGCACGCCGACAACGGCATCGACTTCCAGGAGTACTTCCTCGCCCCCATCGGGGCGGACACCTACGCCGAGTCGCTGCGCTGGGGCACCGAGATCTACCACGTCCTCAAGGGCGAACTGAAGGCTGCGGGCTTCAACACCGCGCTCGGCGACGAGGGCGGCTTCGCGCCCGACCTCCCCAGCAACCGCGAGGGTCTCGACTTCCTCATGAAGGCGATCGAGAAGGCGGGTTTCACCCCGGGCAAGGACATCGCCGTCGGCCTCGACGTCGCCGCCACCGAGTTCTTCGCTGACGGCGTCTACACCGTCGAGGGCAAGTCCTGGTCGGCCGACCAGCTCACCGAGTACTTCGCCGACCTCGTCGCCAATTACCCGATCGTCACGATCGAGGACGCGCTCGCCGAGGACGATTGGGACGCCTGGAAAGACCTCACCGACGCGCTCGGCTCGAAGGTGCAGCTCGTCGGCGACGACCTGTTCGTCACCAACCCGCAGCGCCTCCAGCGCGGCATCGATCTCGGTGTCGCCAACGCCCTGCTGGTGAAGGTCAACCAGATCGGCACGCTGTCCGAGACGCTGGATGCCATCTCCGTCGCGACCCAGAACGGCTACCGCTCGATGCTGTCGCACCGTTCGGGCGAGACCGAAGACACCACCATCGCCGACCTGGCCGTGGCCGTCAACGCCGGTCAGATCAAGACCGGGGCTCCGGCCCGCAGCGAGCGCGTCGCCAAGTACAACCAGCTGCTGCGCATCGAGGAAGAACTCGGCGACGCCGCGGTCTTCGCCGGTCGCGGGGCGTTCCCCCGCTACAAGGTCTGAGCGGCGGCTGAGTACACGCGCCCCGAGTCGATGGGCGCGCAGCGGAGCGCCTTCCGCGTCGCGCGGGGTCGCGACGTAGGCTGGACGCCATGAGCAGAGAGGGAGCCGGTCGCACTGCGCCGGCTCCCTCTTCGCGTTCCCGGCCACGAGTCGATGCGCGCGATTGGGTGGGCAGGTCGCGACTGACGGCCTTCACCGGGATCATGCTCGGGCTCGTTGTGCTCGCCGCCCTGGTGCTCATGCCCACCGTGAGTGTGTATCTCGATCAGCGGCAGCAGATCGCCGCCCTCGAGCATGCTGTGGTGGTGGGCAAGGACCGGGTCGCCGAGCTCGAAGCCGAGCGCGAGCGCTGGGCCGACCCCGCATACATCACCGCCCAGGCGCGCGAGCGGTTGTACTACGTCAAGCCGGGCGAGGTCGTGTACCTCATCGACGACGACCTCCCCGACAGTGCCATCCCACCCGAGCAGGGGACGGTCAGCGACGACGTCGAGGTGACCCGCAACGACTGGATGGCGCAGATGCTGCGCTCGGTCGCGGTGGCCGGGATCTCTCAGACGGCCAGCGGCGGCTGAGTCACGTCCGTGCCCGTCTCCGAGGGGGCTCCCGGTGAAGCCGGGTAGCCTGGAGGCATGTCGCCTACCCCTGCTTCCGACCGAGATCTCGCCATCATGCGCGACCAGCTCGGCCGGCCCATGCGTGGCGTGATCGGCATTGCGGCACGTTGCGTGTGCGGCAATCCCACGGTGGTGGCGACGGAGCCTCGACTCCCGGACGGCACCCCCTTCCCGACGTTCTACTACCTCACGCACCCGGCGGCCACCGCTGCGATGAGCGCGCTGGAAGCGACGCAGGTGATGCGCGAGTTCACCGAGCTGCTCGCGGCCGACGAAGAGGTCGCGGCATCGTATGCGGCCGCCCACCGCTCCTACCTTGCCGACCGCGCTGCGTACGGCCACGTGCCCGAGATCGACGGCGTGTCGGCGGGGGGCATGCCCACCCGCGTGAAGTGCCTTCACGCGCTCGCGGGTCATGCGTTGGCGGCCGGACCGGGTGTCAATCCGATCGGCGATCTTGCGCTGGCCCGCGGCGACTGGTCTCCCGAGGTGTGCGTGTGCGCCGATCCCGGCCCGGATGCCGTGGCCCCCGATGCGGCTGAGGCGGTCCGGTGAGGTCGGTCACGGCGCGCGTCTCGGCGGCTTTGGTGGCGGTCACGCTGGTCTTCGGCGCCAGCGCGGCGGCGGCCGCTCCGGACGACGAGGAAGAGCCCGATCCCGACCCCGCCCAGGCGGCGGAGTACTGGCTCGAGGACTACGGCATCCGTGACGCGTGGGAGACCACTCGCGGCGAAGGCGTGACCATCGCCGTCATCGATACCGGCATCGGCCGCGGCCCCGCCGAATTCGAGGGGGCGGTCGTCGGAGGGGCCGACTTCTCCGGACGGGGTTCGGCCGACGGTCGCACCCCGGTGGGAGCGGTCGACTTCAACCACGGCAGCTGGGTCGGATCGCTCGCCGCATCGCGCGGCACCGGTGACGGCGCGGGCATGCTCGGAGTGGCGCCCGAGGCGTCGCTGCTGTCGTTGTCGGTCGGGTTCGGCGCGTCGTCGTCCGTGCCGTTCGTCGATCAGGTGGCGGACGCGATCCGTTGGGCCGTCGACAACGGCGCCGACATCATCAATCTCTCCTTCACCACGAACACCCTCGAATGGGACCGGTCGTGGGATGCGGCCTTCCTCTACGCGTTCCAGCACGATGTCGTCGTCGTGGTGGCGGCGGGAAACCGGGGGACCGGGACAGACGAGGTCGGCGCCCCCGCCACCATTCCCGGTGTCCTCACCGTTGGAGGCGTCGACCGCAAGGGAAAGGCGAGTGTCGAGGCCTCCACGCAGGGCATCGTGATCGGGGTCATGGCCCCGAGCGAGGAACTGCTCGGGGTTTCAGCCGACGGGCAGCTCGTCGTCTGGAACGGCACCAGCGGTGCGGCGCCGATCGTCGCCGGAGTCGCGGCCCTCGTCCGCGCAGCCCACCCCGACCTCGACGCCGACAACGTCATCAATCGCATCATCGCGACGGCACGTTCCACGCCCGCGACCCGTTCGAACCCTGCCCTGTACGGATACGGTCTCATCGACGCCGACGCGGCGGTGTCGGCATCGGTGCCGCGCGTCGACAAGAACCCGATGGGAAGCCTGTCGGAGTGGATCCGTCTCTACCGCCGCGCGCCCGCCACGCCCGAACCGACGCCCACGATCACCCCGGTCGAGGTGCCCCCGCTCCCGGCGCCCGAGGCCGGATCCACCCCGGGATCAGCACTCCTTCCCAGCGGAGACAGCCTCCGCTACGGCACCGTGCCGCTCCTGGCCGCAACGCTGGTGGCTATAATGGTGGGGCTCGGCGTCACCGCTGCTGCCCGGCGAGTTAGATCGGCGCGCATCCCGCGCGAGCCGAGCCGTTGATTCAAGGAGTACCGCGTCCTGTGACCAGCACCGCGACCAGCCCTGCGTTCGAGACCCCGACGAACACGTCCGCCAGCGCTGTGCCCAAGATCCTCGTGGTCGGCGGCGGGTACGCCGGCTTCTACACCGCCTGGAAGCTCGAGAAGCACCTCCGCAAGGGCGAGGCGGAGGTCACCATCGTCGACCCGCTGCCCTACATGACCTACCAGCCGTTCCTTCCCGAGGTCGCCGCCGGTGAAATCGAGGCCCGCCACGTCGTCGTGGGCCTGCGACGCCACCTCAAGAAGACCCGTGTCGTCACCGCCAAGGTCACCGGTATCAATCACGAGACGCGCACCGCGACCATCACGCCGGAAGTCGGCGAGCCGTGGACGGAGACCTACGACCAGATCGTCGTCACTGCCGGTGCGGTCTCGCGCACGTTCCCGATTCCCGGGATCGCCGACAACGCGATCGGTCTGAAGACGATCGAGGAGGCCGTTGCCGTCCGCGACCGCATCCTCACCAACTTCGACCGTGCGGCCAACCTGCCGGCCGGTCCCGAGCGCGATCGCCTGCTCACCGTCGTCGTCGTCGGTGGCGGATTCGCCGGCATCGAGGTGTTCGCCGAGACGCGAGCGCTCGCGTCGTCGCTGCTCAAGCAGTACCCGCACCTGCGCTTCGAAGACACGCACTTCCACCTCATCGAGGCCATGGGACGGATCATGCCCGAGGTCTCGCTCAAGACGAGCGAGTGGGTGCTGAAGGATCTCGCCAAGCGCGGCGCACACGTGCACCTCGACACGCAGGTCACCGGTGCCGTCGACGGCAACGTCGAACTCTCGACGGGCGAAGTGATCCCCACCGACCTGATCATCTGGACGGCCGGCGTGATGGCCAACCCCACCGTCGTGCGTGGCGGCGACCTTCCGGTCGAAGAGCGCGGTCGCATTCGCACCCGGGCCGACCTGCGCGTCGGTTCCGACGACGAGATCGTCGAGGGGGCGTGGGCGGCCGGCGACGTTGCGGCGGTGCCCGACCTCACCGGCAAGGGTGTCGGCGGCTACTGCGTGCCCAACGCGCAGCATGCCGTTCGTCAGGCCAAGCTCCTGGCGAAGAACCTCGTCGCCGTGCTCCGCGGCGAGGTGCCCCGCGACTACATCCACCACAACCTGGGTGCCGTGGCCGGCCTGGGGCTGTACAACGGCGTGTTCCAGTCCGGGAACATCGCGCTCAAGGGCTTCGTCGCCTGGCTGGCGCACCGCGGCTACCACGGCATGGCGATGCCGTCGTGGGAGCGTAAGTGGCGTGTGGTCGGTGACTGGTGGCACAACTTCTGGCTCAACCGCGACAACGTGTCGTTGCAGACCGTTCAGAACCCTCGTTACGTGTTCGAGGAGTTCGCGGCACGACCGCGTCCGGCTGCGCCCGCAGCTGAGCCGGCCTCCGCCCCGATCGACCCCAAGTCGGTGGAGGCAGAGAAGAAGGCCCCCGGCAAGAAGGCTCCGGCCGAGAAGACTGCGGCGAAGGAACCCGCGGAATCCACCGCGAGCTGATCGGTTCGACCTGCGGGATATCGTGGGCTGAGGCCCCCGTAGCCCAATGGCAGAGGCAGGCGACTTAAAATCGCTTCAGTCTGGGTTCGAGTCCCAGCGGGGGTACCCGTCGCTTCCCGATAGGCCCGTTGGTCTAGCGGGGTCGTCGAGCGAGCGCAGCGCCCCCCGGTCGTTGAGCGAGCGCAGCGCCCCCCGGTCGTTGAGCGAGCTGTAGTGCCCAGGGAGGTTGGTTGAGTCGGGGGTAGATGGGTGAGGGCCTCCGGTCCGAGAGTGGAGCTGTCTATGTCCCAACTCGAGGAGGAGGCCCTCGTGGTCCACGCTAATGCTGCTTTGACTCCTGCGCACCGTCTCCGGGTCGCGAGGTTGATCGTGGAGGGTGGGTGGCCGGTTGCGCGTGCGGCGGAGCGGTTCAATGTGTCGTGGCCGACGGCGAAGCGGTGGGCGCATCGTTATGAGGTGTTCGGGGAGGCGGGGATGCAGGATCTGTCTTCTCGTCCGCGGAGGTCACCGAATCGGACGTCGGTGAAGCGAGAGCGGCGGATCATCGCGGTCCGGTTGCATCGCCGGCTCGGTCCGGTGCAGATCGCGACGGTGTTGCAGATGCCGGCCTCGACGATCCATGCGGTGTTGCGGCGGCATCGGCTTCATCGGTTGTCTCATGTGGATCGGTGGACAGGGCAACCTGCCCGCCGGTATGAGCATCCGCACCCGGGG
>QFCS01004965.1_pt1 | contig 121489 bp, 116 predicted proteins | sample 3576561 | NCBI WGS metagenome assembly QFCS01 | reverse complement strand
GTAACCTTTGTAAATGGAGGAACGGTACGGGTATCGAATGTATTTACGCCCACAGCTACCACCACTACTTATGTCGTAACGGGAAATACATTTGAATATAATGGAAATGGTGACCAAACTATTACTGCATTTACCTACAATGTTTTAGTGATTAGCAATACAGGTGATAAAACAGTTTTACCTGGATCAATAGTTAACTGTTTTAATATTGTTATGAATGATAATGCCATTCTTGAACTTCCAGACACATCGGTGTTTAATGTCACTGAGTGAATTCTAACTTAAATCTAATGCCAATTTAATGTGATGTTATTGGTTATCGGAAGAGGTGGTGTAACTTTATAAAAGAAATTTCCCATCAGTAGGAATTATAATTCCGGCAAGTATTGCAGATGCGCTCAAGTAATTTTAATAGCAGCATTACCAATATCCTTACACATTTATTAATTGGTGCGTTTAAGTTGGCTAGAGAAATCTAAAATGCCATAGCCCCATAGTTTTCAATAACCGGATGACATTCGTTTTACTGTATGAAAAAAAAGTTCATAACAGATTTGGAGTATAACTATAAAACCAGACTACTTAACAATAAGGCCAGGCGTTTCTGGATATTCATGCTTTTAGTGTGCATTATCAGTAAAGAAATGATGGCTGCTACCATTACATCGAATAATGTAGCGGGCGACTGGAACAACCCTGCAACTTGGATTGGCGGAAATATTCCTGGAAGTGGTGATGATGTAATATTAAATGCAAATGCCCGTATTACCGTAACTGCAGATGCTTCATGTGCTAGTCTTACCTGGACAGGTGCAATTGGTGCAACAAGAAGACTTACTATTGATCCGGGAGTTACTTTAACCATAACAGGAAATATAGAATTAGGGGCACCTGATGCTAATAACAGAAACAGAATGGTTATCGTAGAAGGAACGCTCTTTTGTAACGACTTTATTATGTCAACCACAAATGGTAATGGGCACGACATTATTTTGGATATAGCAACTGGTGGAATTGCAAACATACAGGGTAACCTGATTATGCCAGGTAATTTTGCCAGAAATCACATTGATTTAAGTAGCGGGGCCATACTGAATATTGGAGGTAATGTAGGTTCAGATGCAAGTGCTACAACCGGCGGCGGAGGTTTTACCGCACCACCTTCAGATGCTGTTATTAATTTTAATGGTTCAGCAGATCAGTTTTTTTTTCCTGGTAATAATATAACCTATGGCATCCTTAAATCCAATAATACTTCAGGAGTTTACCTGAAAAGAAATACAACTGTTCTAACACTTACTATCGGCGACGAAACAGCAAACAGTGTTTTTTGTGACGATGGATTCAATCTTGTGTCAACAGGTACACTCAATTTATTAAATGGCAGTACTTTCAGACTTGGCCGTGCGGGAGATAATTCAACTTTTCCTGCATTCAGTACGTTCAATATTGAGGAAGGGACATTGATGCATTATGTTTGTGAAACAGTCAATCAAACTGTTTCCACAGATCCAACGTATGCCAATTTAAGGTTAAGTGGAGGAGGCTCTAAAAATATTTTAGGAGGCACATTAACGGTAAGAAATAAGTTAACTATTGATGCAGGCGTTACTTTTAACGGTAATGCGAATGATCCATTGATAATACTAAAAGGCGATTTTGAGAATAACGGTACATTCACTTCCGGCACTAGTATGTGCAGTTTTGAAGGCGATGCAGACCAACTAATTACCGGAACAAGTTCGCCGCTATTTAACGGTGGACTTACAATTGCAAATGCAGGTGTGCCTGGAAACAATACCGTAACACTGGAGACAAATATTACCGTCAATAATGTATTAACAATATCAGATGGTGTATTCGACCTGGATATTTATACTGCCGACAGAACATCATCCGGAGGAACATTGGAAATTAACAATGGTAGCACGCTGATAATAGGTGGCGCAAATACGCTGCCCGCGAATTATACTACCCACATAATCGGTATTACAAGCACAGTTGAATACCGTGGAAACAATTCAGTCGTAGCGGCTTTAAATAGTAGCCAGTCTTATGGAAATTTGGTAATCAGTGGAACAGGCGTTAACACAACAAATGATTTTTCCGTTTCCGGTGAAATGCTGGTTAATGGATCATTTACAGCAACTTCCGGACTGATTACCATGAACAACTCTGCATCTGCTATCAGTAATAATGGTGATTTATCATTCAATAATTTATTAATCGCGGCAACTCCTTTAAGTCAATCGCAGTACAATACCAGCTTTGAAGTAAATGGTTCATTTGAAGTTGCATCAGCAGTAAGTTTTGCCCCAAATGGTGGAACTGTTACCATGACAGGTTCTTCTGGACAAATTACCAACTCGGGGGGTAGTTTAACTTTTGATGGATTGAATATCACCGGTACCATCGGCACTTCCGGTAATATGAATATTGGTAGTACAATGGTAGTTGCTGGCAGTTTTAACCCGGATGCAACAACTGTAATTGGGGGAGGTGGAACCATTAGTGGCTCTGGTACAATTTATGTAACGCGGATAACTGATGTTGCAGGATTTTCAGGGCAATACACCCTCAATAATAATTTATTGCAGCTAACAACTATTTATGACGGAGCAGGTGACCAAACGGTAACCGGAGAAAATTATGGCACATTGGTTATAGCTGATAATGGAACACGTACGGTTACCCTGATTGCCAATGAAACGATTGGAGTGGCAAATACTTTTACGCCGGATAATGTTAACACAACTTATGTGGTTGCGAATAATACATTTAACTATAACGGAGATATCGCGCAAACAATTACCGGGTTTACTTATAATACCCTCCTCGTTAGTGGAAATGGCGACAAAACAATACCCACGGGTGTGGTTGTAAATTGCTCCGGCCTTGATATACAAACAGATATTCAGTTAAATATCGAAGGAACAGCCGAATTGAATTTCCTGTAACGAATGGGTGCAGGTCATGTTAATACATGTTAATATTTTTAGCAGGGGCTATTCCGTGACCTGCTTTTATTTATATCTTTATGGAAGTATGCAAAAAAAAATAACAACATCCCTTATTTGTATGTTGATTTTAGCAAATGCTATTGCTCAGAAGGCTCCGGCACAAAAAAAGCCAGCCAATACCACTGCAGCAGTTCAGCTTAATAATATGGCAGACACGCTTCAGTATGCAATAGGGTCTTTTCTGGCTCAGTGGGTCAACAATCAGGGTTTTCTTATTAATAATCCAACACTTTTCATCAAAGGGATGGATGATATTTTTCGAAATAACCCACGATTAATTCCTGACTCAATAATAAGTCCCTTAATTACAGCCTATCAGCAGGTTACACAAAAAGATCGTGCGTATAAGCTGGAACAGCAGTTGTTTACCAATATCAAGCAACGCCCCGGACTGGGCATATTTCCCAATGGGGTTCACTATTTTATTTTAAAAACAGGTCAGGGGGCAAGGCCAACTGCCGGGGATTCAGTGGTGATAAATTTGAAAGGCGCATTGGCAGACGGAACTATTTTTGAAGACACATACAATAATAAAATACCTCAATCCATACTTCTGTCAGACTTGATTCCCGGTTTATCAGATGCTATTCAGCAAATGTCTGTAGGTTCAAAATGGCAATTGTATATTCCATCGGTACTTGCACATGGTGAGAAGGGGGTGCCCGGTAGTAATGGTGTTTATCTGATACCACCAGGCAGTGCACTTACTTATGAGGTGGAACTGTTGGAAATACGTCCTGTAAAGAAATAAGCAAATTTTAAGCTATATTCCAGTAATATCTACTAAATTCTTTATATTTTCGAACTAAACTATACAAAATGAAAAAAGCAGGATTGATTCTTTTATTAGGTGCATTTGTTGCAGGTTCTGCAACTGCTCAGAATAAAACCGCAGCACAAATTGCCAAAGAAAAAGCTACTGAAGATTCATTGCAATATGCACTTGGTGTTTATATGATCAAATCACTTGAGAAGAAAGGAGTGATTTTCAAAGGTGCCATGTTTCAGAAAGCAATAGATGATGTGCTGACTAAAAAGAAGTTGATGATCAGTGAAGCTAAGTCAGAAAGCATGGTAAATATACTTGATGCTGATGTAGCCGGAGTGAAAGGTAAAATGATGGAACAGGCACTTTTTACTGAGTTAGCTAAAAGAAATGATGTAATTACGATGCCAAGTGGCGTTCGTTATGCAGTAATTGCCAGAGGTACCGGCGCCATTCCTGAACCTGAAGATTCTGTAGTGGTTAACGTTAGAGGAACTACTCCAGATGGAACCGTTTTTATTAATTCACAAGAGAAACAAGAGTCTTTCTTATTACCCGTTAGCTGGTTTGTACTTGGTCTGCAAGATGCAGTATTAAGAATGAAAGAAGGGTCTAGCTGGCGAGTATTTATCCCTGCTAAACTTGGTTTTGGGGAGAAAGGTAATGGTACAACTGTTCCGCCAAACACTCCATTAGTGTATGATATCGCTTTGGTATCTGTACGCCCGGCCAAAAAATAGTTCATAAACGTTTTATTATCAGCTTTTTGTGAATATTATAATTCGATACTCATAATAGGTTGATTTGCAAGCAATTAAAAAGCCCTGGAATTCACGCCAGGGCTTTTTTTTCGGGGATAATTAAATCTGTCCAAGCTATTCAGTGAATTGGTATTATGATTACCTTTGCCGCCTTGAAAATGGGAGCTTGTGTTCCCGTTAAAAAAATATTTAAACAAGCACTTTTATGGCTGACTTGAAATTTCAACGCAACTTCGGTATTGCCGCACACATTGATGCCGGTAAAACCACCACTACTGAGCGTATCCTGCGCTATACAGGTATGATTCACAAAATAGGTGAGGTACATGATGGTGCCGCTACCACAGACTGGATGGAACAGGAGAAAGAAAGAGGTATCACTATTACTTCAGCTGCTGTTAGCTGTCAGTGGAACTTCCCTACCGTAAAAGGTAAGGCTGATGCGAATACCAAAAGCTACTATTTTAATATCATTGATACTCCGGGTCACGTAGACTTTACCGTAGAGGTAGAACGTTCTATGCGTGTACTGGATGGTCTTATCGCCCTTTTCTCTGCAGTAGATGGCGTTGAGCCTCAGTCTGAAACCGTATGGCGTCAGGCAAACCGTTACAAGGTACCACGTATCGGTTTCGTAAATAAAATGGACCGTTCAGGTGCAGATTTCCTGAATGTGGTAAACCAGGTAAAAGAAATGTTGGGTGCAAAAGCTGTTCCCCTGCAATTACCTATTGGTGCGGAAGATAATTTCAAAGGTGTGGTGGATCTGATCAAAATGAAAGGAATCATCTGGCACATGGAAACAGAAGGTATGACTTTCGATGAGATTGAAGTACCGGCTGATATGAAAGAAGATGTAGAATTCTGGAGACAAAACCTGATTGAAGCGGTTGCTGAATACGATGATACGCTGATGGAGAAATTCTTTGATGATCCTAACAGCATTTCTGAAGATGAAGTACACGAAGCTATCCGTAAGGCTTGTATCGACCTGAGCATCGTTCCAATGATGTGCGGTTCTTCATTCAAGAACAAAGGTGTACAAACTGCGCTTGATGCGGTATGTCGTTACCTGCCTTCACCAGTAGATATTGAAGATACTGTAGGTACTGATCCTGATACAGGTGAAACACTTACCCGTAAGCCTAGTGCAAAAGAACCATTCGCAGCATTGGCTTTCAAAATCATGACTGATCCTTTCGTGGGTCGTCTGGCTTTCTTCCGTTGTTATAGCGGTCATCTGGATGCCGGATCTTATGTATTAAACGTAAGAAGTGGTAAAAAAGAGCGTATCAGCCGTATCATGAAAATGTTTGCCAACAAGCAAAACCCGATCGACTTTATCGAAGCTGGTGATATTGCTGCGGCAGTAGGTTTCAAAGAAATTAAAACCGGAGATACACTTTGTGATGAAAACCATCCTATTACCCTGGAGAACATGTTCATTCCTGAGCCTGTAATCGCAATCGCTGTTGAACCCAAAACACAGGCCGACGTTGATAAAATGGGTATGGCTATCGCTAAACTGGTTGAAGAAGATCCAACCCTGCGCGTAAATACTGATGAAGATACTGGTCAAACCATCCTACGTGGTATGGGTGAATTACACCTTGAGATCATCGTAGATCGTATGCGTCGTGAGTTTAAAGTAGAAGTAAACCAGGGTGCACCTCAGGTTGCTTATAAAGAATCATTCGGAACTACTATCGAACACCGTGAAGTGTTGAAAAAACAGTCTGGTGGTCGTGGTAAATTCGCCGATATTCAATTCTCAATCGGCCCTGCTGATGAAGAATGGCTGAAAGAAAACGAAGGCAAGCATTTCCAGTTTGTGAACGATATCTTCGGTGGATCCATCCCTAAAGAATTCATTCCTGCAATTCAGAAAGGTTTTGAAACTGCCATGACTACAGGTGTGTTGGCAGGATATCCTGTAAACAACATGAAAGTGCGTGTATTCGATGGTAGCTACCATGATGTGGATTCTGATTCTATGTCGTTCGAACTTTGTGCTAAATCTGGTTTCCGTGAAGCTGGTCGTAAAGCAAAACCAACCTTGCTTGAGCCAATCATGAAAGTAGAAGTACTTACTCCAGATCAGTACATGGGTGATGTAACAGGTGACCTTAACCGTCGTCGTGGTATGCTGGAAGGTATGGACAGCCGCGCTAACCTTCAGGTTATCAAGGCAAAAGTTCCTTTGAGCGAAATGTTTGGTTATGTAACCCAACTCCGTTCATTGTCATCCGGACGTGCAACTTCAACCATGGAATTCTCTCATTATTCCCCTGCACCAAACAATATCGCAGAAGAAGTAATGGCGAAGAACAAAGGAAAAGTGAAGATCGAGGAATAAGCCTCGTTGAACATAATAAAAAGCCCCGGCAAATTTTTGTCGGGGCTTTTTTTGTGAATGGTGAATGGTGAATTGTCAATATTGAGTAGTCAGTAGTCTGTAAGTCAATTCTATACTTGCTATTCACCATTCACTATTCACCATTCACATCTCACGTCTATTTGCAAAACTGCGCAAGTATATCGGCCGCTCCGGGATATTTTTTTGCTACCGCTATTTGCATAGCACTGCATCCATTTGCTTTATCGCCGGAATTAATCAGACTGGCGCCTTTAAAAAATTCTGATTTGCCATCTGTGGTTACTTTCATGGCAATTACTTTGTCGAAATAGTAAATTGCTTTTTTATATTCTTTCAAGTTATAATAACAGATGCCGGCATTTTCAAACATGCTATAGCTGAATGGACTAATCGTAAGAGCAGCTACAAATTTTTTGGCAGCATTGGCATAATCACCTTTGCCAAATGCGGCCACCGCTTCATTATATACGGCCGTTGCCCGGTTAATGTCTTCCTGCGAAGATGCACCGGCTACCCTTGCATTCATATTATTCTGAATTTCCTCTCTTCGTTTAACCAGTAACTGGTAATCTGCACTCGGTTGTGTATTAGGAGCTGGCTTGAAATAGTTTAGGGCGCTATCGGCCATTTTTAATAATTCCGGACTGCCTTTTTGTTGAGCGTTCAACATACCAAGTAAATACAATTGCCAGGGGAAAATTTCATTTCTATAATGGGTATAGGTTCTGAAAGCTTTACCAATTGCGGCGGTATCTCTTCTCTTTGCTTCAACTGCTATTAATGTCTGGTAATAGGTATTGGCCCGGGGGCGATTATAATAGGCTAAATCGGCGTAGTGCTTTGCACTGTCGTATTTTTCTGTTAAGAAGTAAACATTTGCAATTAAAAAATGGCTGTAATAAACATAGGGATTATAAGGCATGGCTTTGCGCAATAATTTCAATGCCTCATCATATTGTTTATTTTCAGAGTAATACCTGCCTATAATGGCCTCAATAGGTTGAGACGAAGAAGTAAGGTTTGGAATAGGAGGGAAGAGACTCTTTACTTCGGCCAATGGCAAAGTCATGGGCTCATTTTTCAGATCAGGAACCACTTTCAACTGAGCCTTTAAGGAAACGTATGTTAGATAGGTAATGTAGGTTGCAGGTAGCAGTATAAGAATAGCAAAAAGGCCAAAAAGTGGATGTGCAAGCGGTTTCGTGGTTTGTGTGTCTTCACTTTTCAGTTCTTTTCTACCCATTATAAAAGCACCGAGGTTAAATGCACAAACTACCGCGAAGAACACCTGCATGATAGCCCTTTCAATTGGAAAGTTAAAGAAGGCATCAACTGCATATACCAATAGCGCAAAAAAGGAAAAAAGAGACATTAGCTTGATTTCTTCGGAAACAGCAGATCGCCAGGTTTTTAAGGTACATATGAAGAGACTAAAGTATAGCGATAGGTATAAGAGTCCACCTAATAAACCAAGTTCAGCAGTATGCTCCAGAAAATCATTATGGGCATGTGCGGGTACGTTAAGGTCATTGATGTATTCTTTTTCATATGGAATAGAAGCGAGTTTCCAGTTACCATACCCTGCTCCCATAATAGGGTTTTTACTGATATAGTCTATGGCATGCTCCCATAATTTAAAACGATAACTGGAGGCATCATTAGTAAGAGCTATCGAACTAAGATTGCCAACCACATTTCCATACCTGCCTGCATTGTTGTCCTGAAAAGTGGTAGCCTGGGTATAAGATATCTGGGAGATAAAAACAGCCGCTATAATTGGAATAAATAGATAAGCCAACCGAAATAAAAGCGTTTCCGTTTTTTTAGATTGGGTATATTGTATTATTAGAAATATGGTATAACAGATGCTGACTAATATCAGGCTCACATAGGAAGCACGGGCACTGGCCATGAAAAGGGTAGCAATGCCAATGCTCAATGCTACAAGGTGAAAAATTCTTTCGGCGAGTTTCGAATAGTACAATGCATAAAGCACAAACGGAATTTTAATGGCAAGACTTGCTGCAAAAATGTTTTTATTACCTGTATTACCATTAAGGTTGTTGATCAGGGTTCCCATGGGGGTTTCTGCTATCCCATTTAAGAATTTGCCAAAGTATTGTACAGATTCAACGAAAAGCACAACTGATAATAGTTGGGCAACTAATTTGAAAAGGTTTTTGTTTCCGTAGAAAATCACCGATATATTAAAGAAGGCAACGATGGTTACAATGAATCGTACATAACAAACCCAGGCTTCAACCTGATTTATAGCAAAGAAGATCGAAAAGCCGGCAAGTACGAAAAGAGAAAGGTATATTTTAGAGAACAATTGTTTTATAATCAGTTGAACCGTATCGAAATAGAGGTCTTTTCGCGCCAATATATACGCACTTACAACTATATCGAGGATAGAAAGGTACAGCCACTGCGGTCCCATTACATCAATAGCGTTCATGGTTGGTATGAAATGAACGGCCATATAAAGAACAAGTATCAGAAATGGTAACCAGGCTGTCTTAGTGTTATTTTCAAGATGTGTAAAAGGCTTTTTTTCAGCTATTTGCTGGGGGATGGTAGGGGAGACAGTTTTTTTTCGGGCCATAAGTTCAATTGAATGCCGTGAAATTAATGAATTTAGGAAGTAATGTGAGTTGTGAATGGTGAATTGTGAATAGGGAGTAGTCAACAGGTCTATTCACAATTCACCATTCGCAACTCACTTATACTGATCAACAAAGCTTCGATTTGCCTTATTTTCGGTGAATTAAATGAAAAAAGGGGCTTTTTTCTTAAAATTATTTCCAAAATTCTTGACCATTCCAATATAGACCCCTACCTTTGCAACCCCAATACGAAAATTGGGTTTCGACTATGTCTCAACGAATCAGAATCAAATTACAATCTTACGATCATAATCTGGTAGACAAATCTGCTGAGAAAATCGTAAAAACTGTACGCAGTACAGGTGCCGTAGTAACTGGTCCAATTCCCTTGCCTACACACAAGAGAATTTTCACTGTTCTGCGTTCACCACACGTAAATAAGAAGAGCCGTGAGCAGTTTCAACTGGCTACTCATAAGCGTTTATTGGATATCTATACTTCTTCTTCAAGAACGGTAGATGCGCTGAGTAAGTTAGACCTGCCTTCAGGTGTTGAGGTTGAGATTAAAGCCTGATAAAATAGGCTGCAAGTTTCAAGCTACAGGCTACAAGTTGAGTTTGAAACACTAGTTCTTACAAATGAATTAATCATCTGCCAACTCTCCGCCTCAGGTGGAGAAGAAAGCAGCTCTGAATAAATAAACGGTCAAAGACAGCAGATTCTGCCTCAAATCAGACATCCGCCATCCGCGATCATACATATAAACAGGCCCTTCGAGGTTTGTTTACTTCCGGTACTTCCAACGACCACCGTAGCTTTAGCGAAGGTGGTTAGCTACAAGGCAACCCTCCTTCGCTAAAGCTACGGCGGGTAAAGGGAAAAGGTCGGCAGCAAACAAGGATTGAATCCCGCTTCATCGGTGGGATGTCCTCTTTAACCTTGCGGGGCATAAACCGCAAAACGATGAAAGGTATTATTGGTAAAAAAATCGGGATGACCAGCATCTTCTCGGCAGATGGTAAGCAAACAGCTTGTACCATCATTGAAGCTGGTCCATGTACCGTAACTCAGGTGAAAACCCAGGATACTGATGGTTACACCGCACTTCAACTGGCATTCGGCGACAAAAAAGAAAAGCACTCCACTAAAGCCGAGCTTAATCACTACGCAAAAGCTCAAACCGCCGCCAAAAAATTCGTAAAAGAATTCCGTAATTATTCCATAGAAAAAGCATTGGGAGAAACTGTTACTGTAGACATTTTCGCTGAAGGCGAGAGCGTTGAAGTAGTTGGTACTACCAAGGGTAAGGGTTTCCAGGGTGTTGTAAAGCGCCATGGCTTCTCTGGTGTGGGTGAACAGTCTCACGGTCAACACGATCGTCAGCGTGCACCTGGTTCTATTGGTGGTTCTTCATACCCTTCACGTGTATTTAAAGGTATGAGAATGGCCGGCCGTATGGGTGGCGACAGGGTTAAAATGAAAGGTCTGAAAGTAGTGAAGATCTTCCCTGAAAAGAATTATATCCTGATCAGCGGATCTGTTCCTGGTCATAACGGTTCTATCGTTTTAATCCAGAAGTAATCACAACTTAATTGAATTGACCATGCAAGTAGATGTATTAAATATAAAAGGACAGAAAACCGGCAGAACGGTAGAATTACCTGCTGAGGTTTTCGGTATCGAGCCAAATGATCATGTGATCTATCTGGCTGTAAAACAGTACCTGGCTGCAGGCCGTCAAGGTACGCACAAAGTTAAAACCCGTGCTGAAGTGCAGGGTGCCAGCCGTAAGCTGCATAAGCAAAAAGGTACTGGTGGCTCACGTAAAGGTAATATCCGTAACCCTTTATATAAGGGTGGTGGTACCATCTTTGGACCAAAACCACACGCTTATGATTTCAAATTGAATCGTAAGGTGAAGGATCTGGCGAAGATTTCTGCACTGAGCTATAAAGCTAAAGAAAGTGCCATTGTAGTTGTTGAAGATATTCAGATGGATGCACCTAAAACCAAGCAATTGGTTGAAGTGATGAAGAGCCTGAATATTGCCGACAAGAAAACACTGGTAGTATTACCTGAGTACAATGATAACCTGTACCTGAGCACTCGTAACGTGCCAAATGTTGCCAGCACTTTATTGGCCGACATCAACACTTATGAAATCATGAATGCAGATGTACTGGTAATTACAGAAAATACCGCCAAAATCTTCGCAGAAGAAGAGGCAGTAGCTTAACCAATTAGAAACGTTTCAACCGAAATACAATGAAACTGAGTGAAGTATTAGTAAAGCCTATTTTAACTGAAAAAGCAAATGCCCAGCAAGAAAAGCTGAGAAGATATGCTTTTAAAGTAAACCGTAAGGCAAACAAACTCGAGATCAAAAAAGCAGTAGAAGAATTTTATGGTGTTAGTGTGATTGATGTGAATACTGCAGTTGCTCCAGGTAAAAACAAAACCCGCTACACAAAAGCTGGTTTTATTCAAGGTGCGAAACCGGCTTATAAAAAAGCTTTCGTAACTGTAGCCGAAGGAGAAGCAATTGATCTGTACGCAAACATTTAATTTATAGTACGCGGAGCTGAGAATTCCGCAATTAAACAAATAGAAAATGGCACTTAAGAAGTACAAACCGATGACAGCCGGCACACGCTGGAGAATCGGAAACGCTTATGCTGAGATCACCACCAACAAGCCTGAAAAGAGCTTATTGGAGCCTCAGAAAAAGACTGCTGGACGTAACTTCCAGGGTCGCCGCGCAATGCGTTATATGGGCGGTGGTAGCAAACAACACTACCGTATCATTGATTTCAAAAGAAACAAAAGAGATATTGCTGCTACAGTAGTATCAATCGAATACGATCCAAACCGTACTGCGTTTATTGCATTGTTGCAATATACAGATGGCGAGAAAAGATACATTATTGCACCACAAGGTTTACAGGTAGGTGCAACAGTTATCGCTGGTGATGAAGTAGCTCCTGAAATTGGAAATGCACTCACCATGAAAAACATGCCACTTGGTACCATGATTCATAATATTGAATTACAGCCTGGTCAGGGTGGTAAAATGGTTAGAAGTGCCGGTGCATCTGCACAACTTGCGAACAAAGAAGAGAAATATGCAGTATTAAAAATGCCTTCTGGCGAACTGCGTAAAGTATTGATCAATTGTTATGCAACAGTTGGTGTGGTATCAAACAGCGACCATAACCTGGAAACTGCAGGTAAAGCTGGTAAGAACCGTTGGAAAGGTATCCGCCCTCGCGTTCGTGGTGTAGCCATGAACCCGGTAGATCACCCGATGGGTGGTGGTGAAGGTAAAGCTTCAGGTGGTCACCCACGTAGCAGAACTGGTAAGTATGCAAAAGGTGAAAAAACCCGTACCAAAGGTAAATCAAGTGATAAACTGATTATCCAGAGAAGAGACGGAAAAAAATTAGCAAAATAATTTGAAAGTGTGGCAATTTGAAAATTTGAAAATGAAAACCTCAAATTCTCAAAGTGTCAAAACAAACACTCTCAATTTTCAAATTTTCAAATTTTCAAATTAACTCATTACTATGGGTCGTTCGATTAAAAAAGGTCCTTATGTAGATGCCAACCTAGAAGGTAAAGTAGTGGCAATGAACGATGGTAAATCAAAGAAAGGTGTTATTAAAACCTGGAGCCGTCGTAGCACTATTACCCCTGATTTTGTTGGTCACACATTTGCGGTACACAATGGTAACAAGTTTATCCCTGTTTATGTAACCGAGTTCATGGTTGGACATAAATTAGGTGAATTTGCTCCTACACGTAACTTCAGAGGACACGCAGGAACTAAAAAGTAATCATTAGGTTGTAGTCCATGGTCCATAGTCCATAGTTAATGGTTAAGGAACAGATTACACCAGAAACAAATAAAGAAATGGAAGCAGTAGCTAAACTGAACAATTATCCTACAGGGCCGCGCAAAATGCGTTTGCTGGCTGATGTGATCCGTGGAATGGAAGTAGAGAAGGCGTTGGCTATTCTCGAGCACCACCCACAGCACAATGCTGTGCCCCTGGCAAAACTGCTGAAGAGTGCTATCAGCAACTGGGAGCAGAAAAACAATGGCGCCAGTGCCGCAGACAGCAGCCTGGTGGTAAAAACTGTATTTGTTGACGGAGGTCGTGTACTTAAGCGTATGCGTCCAGCACCCCAGGGCCGTGGCTACCGGGTTCGCAAACGCAGTAACCATGTAACATTAATCGTAGATTCTAAAAACTAATTGTAAAACCACTATATGGGTCAGAAAGCAAATCCAATTGGTAACAGGTTAGGTATCATCCGCGGATGGGAAAGTAACTGGTATGGTAGTAAGAAAGACTATGCTACTAAGTTAATTGAGGATCATAAAATCCGTACTTACCTGAACGCCCGTATCAACAAGGGCGGTATTGCCAAAATTGTAATAGAGCGTACCCTGGGTAAGCTGATCGTTACTATTCACACGTCTAAACCAGGTATCATTATCGGTAAAGGCGGTGGGGAAGTAGACCGTATCAAAGAAGAGTTGAAGAAATTAACCGGTAAAGATGACGTGCAGATCAATATCCTTGAGATCCGTCGTCCGGAACTGGATGCAAATATCGTTGGTGATACCATCGCTCGTCAGATCGAAAACCGTATCAACTTCAAACGTGCAACTAAAATGGCGATTGCTTCTACCCTGAGAATGGGCGCAGAAGGTATCAAAATTAAGTTGAGTGGTCGTTTGGGTGGCGCTGAGATCGCTCGTAGCGAAGAATTTAAACAAGGTCGTGTGCCTTTGCATACATTCCGTATGGATATCGACTACGCTAACGTATACGCTCAAACTGTATATGGTAAAATCGGTATCAAAGTATGGATCTGTAAAGGTGAAGTTCTGGGTAAACGCGAACTCAACCCCAATTTCGTTGGCGGTAAAAATGATATGAGCGAGAGAAGAGGTGGTGAAGAAAGAAGCGGTGGCGGACGTGGAGACAGAAGAGATGATCGTGGTGGTCGCGGCGGTGATAGAAGAGATAACCGTGGAGGCGGAAGAGACAGACGTTAATTTGAAAATGGGGCAATTTGAAAATTTGAAAATGAAAACAGATTCAAATGATCAGAAAGCCCGGTAAAATTCCAATCATTTTCAAATTCTCAAATTTTCAAATTTTCAAATTGTAATAAATGTTACAGCCTAAAAGAAGTAAACACAGGAAACAACAGAAGGGCCGCATTCGTGAAGTGGCTAAGCGTGGTACTTCCATTTCATTTGGTTCATTCGCTCTTAAAGCGCTGGAGCCAATTTGGTTAACAAACCGCCAGATCGAATCTGCCCGTCAGGCTATGACGCGTGCTATGAAACGTGAAGGGAATGTTTGGATCCGTGTATTTCCTGATAAGATCATTACCCGTAAGCCTCTTGAGGTAAGGATGGGTAAAGGTAAAGGTAACCCTGAATTCTGGGCTGCAGTGGTTGAACCAGGACGTATCATTTTTGAATGCGATGGTGTATCACAGCAAGTTGCTCAGGAAGCCATGGAACTGGCTGCTCAGAAGCTACCGATCAAAACCAAATTCATTGTAAGAAGAGACTTGCAAGCATAATTTGAAAATGAGGCAATTTGATCTGCCTAAGGCAGATGAAAATGTTTTCAGATTGCTAAACCCGGAAAGCGATTTCCCAATTTTCAAATTTTCAAATTTTCAAATTGAAGATAATGGCAAATAAAAAAGTTGAATTCAATAAAGATCTGAAAGACATGAATGTTGCAGATCTTAAAGCGAGAATCCAGGAAGATCAGCTCCGTCTGAAAAAATTGGAATTCGCACATGCAATTTCACCCCTGGAAAATCCAATGAATATTCGTGGACTTCGCAGAGATATTGCACGTCTGAAAACAGAACTGAAGAAAAAAGAATTAGGCATATAATACAGCTACGAGCTGCGAGCCAGGAGCTGCGAGCTTGTACTAAACCAAAATGCTCGAATCAGCCTTAGGCTGATCAGATCTCATAGCTAAAAAAACATAACAATGGCTGAAGTAAGAAATTTACGTAAAACAAGGATCGGGGTAGTTACCAGCGATAAAATGGATAAAACCATTACTGTTGCGGTTGAAAGAAAAGTAAAACACCCTATCTACGGAAAGTTCGTAAAGAAAACCACTAAGTTCCATGCGCACGATGAGAAAAGCGAATGCGGAATTGGCGACGTAGTGAAAATTATGGAGACTCGTCCCCTGAGCAAAACAAAGCGTTGGAGACTGGTTGAAATAGTTGAGAAAGCAAAATAATCTTCCGCCTCAGGCGGATTCAAGCTGCAAGCTGCAAGAATTTGAGCTGTAGCCTCTGACAAATTGATAAAAAGTTCGGCCGAGGAAAACGAAGCCGGAAGCTAAAAAGCTAAAACAATGATTCAGCAAGAAAGTAGATTGAATGTAGCTGATAACAGTGGTGCCAAAGAAGTACTTTGTATCAAGGTACTGGGTAACAGCGGACAAGACTATGCTAAGATCGGAGATAAGATCGTAGTTACTGTTAAAGACGCTATCCCTGCCGGCGGTATCAAAAAAGGTACTGTATCAAAAGCGGTAATCGTTCGTACCAAAAATAAACTGCGTCGTAAGGATGGTTCTTATATCCGTTTTGATGATAACGCAGTAGTGTTATTGAACAACTCAGACGAGCCACGTGGTACACGTATTTTCGGGCCAGTAGCGAGAGAATTGCGTGATAAAGGATACATGAAAATTATTTCATTGGCTCCTGAGGTTCTTTAAGAAAATAAGCCATTAGCTATTAGCCATCAGCTATTAGCGATCGACATAATAAATCATGGTTGGCATTTGCCAGCCCCTAAAAGCTAAAAGCTCAAAAAATGAGTACAAGATTCAAACCCAAATTCAACATCAAAAAAGGCGATACCGTAGTGGTAATTGCCGGTGATGACAAGGACTTGAAAAAGCCTCGTAAGGTGTTGGAAGTAATTGTGGATAAAGGACGTGTTTTAGTAGAAGGCGTAAATATCGTAACAAAACATACCAAGCCTTCGGCACAAAATACCAAGGGTGGTATCGTGAAAGTTGAAGCTCCTATCAATATCAGCAATGTTATGTTATGGGATGCTAAAGCTAGCGCAGCTACCAAAGCTAAGCGTACACGCGTAGAAGGAAAATTAGTTCGTATATCTAAAAAATCAGGGGAGGTAATCAAGTAATGAGTACTACAAAATACACTCCGAGATTAGCAGATAAGTACAGCAAAGAAGTTGTACCTGCTTTAATGAAAAAGTTTGCTTACAAAACTGTAATGCAGGCACCTAAACTGGAAAAAATCTGTATCAACCGTGGCGTTAATGGTGCGGTAACAGATAAAAAACTGGTTGATATCGCTGTAGATGAACTGAACATGATCACTGGTCAGAAAGCAGTTCCTACCATGTCTAAGAAAGATATCTCAAACTTCAAATTACGTAAAGGCATGCCAATAGGCGCGCGTGTTACGCTGAGAGGTGAGAAGATGTATGAATTCCTTGACCGTTTAGTATCTGTGGCTTTACCACGTGTACGTGACTTCAAAGGTATCAGCGATAAGGCATTTGATGGTCGTGGTAACTACACTTTAGGTGTTACTGAACAAATCATTTTCCCTGAAATCGATATCGATAAAGTAAACAAAATTACTGGTATGGATATTACTTTTGTAACCACAGCCCAAACTAACGAAGAAGCTTATGAGTTACTGAAAGAACTGGGAATGCCTTTCAAAGGAGCTAAAAAAGACAATAACTAAAAAGTAACTGGTAGCAGCCGGTTTGTAATAAGCAAATCCGGAACCTACTCAAATCTAAACATAAAAAAATGGCAAAAGAATCAGTTAAAGCCAGACAAAGAAAGCGCGAGGCATTAGTTGCCCAGTATGCTGAAAAACGTGCAGCCTTAAAAGCAGCAGGCGATTACGCAGCATTGGACAAACTTCCTAAAAATGCGTCTCCTGTTCGTTTAAAGAACCGTTGTCAGCTTACAGGACGTCCGAAAGGTTATATGAGATACTTCGGTCTCTCAAGGGTAATCTTCCGTGATATGGCACTGAATGGTAAAATTCCAGGTGTTAAAAAAGCAAGCTGGTAAACACTTTTTCCCGGTTTGAAATCGGGGAGATGAACAAAACAATTTGAACACGAATTAATTCTAATAAAAATGGTAACTGATCCAATAGCAGACTTCTTAACCAGAATCCGTAATGCACAGATGGCTGGTCACAGACTGGTAGAAATTCCTGCTTCTAATCTGAAAAAACGTATGACAGAGATCCTGTACGAACAGGGTTATATCCTGAAATACAAATTTGAAGATGATAACAAGCAAGGTCTTATCAAGATCGCGCTTAAATACGATCCTTCTACTAAACAACCTGCAATCCGCTCACTCGAAAGAGTAAGCCGTCCAGGTCTGCGCCAGTACGCTAAACCCGCTGAAATCAAAAGAGTAATCAATGGTCTGGGTGTTGCTATCCTAAGTACATCTAAAGGTGTATTAACCGATAAACAAGCAAAAGCGCAAAATGTAGGTGGTGAAGTACTTTGCTACATCTCTTAATTGAAATTGTCCTGTCTGACAATTAAGCTTTTAGTCGGAGCTGAACACGGTCAGGATTTTAGTTGAACAATAAAAAAGAAACGACTATGTCACGTATTGGAAAAAAACCTGTTACAATTCCTGCTGGTGTTACCATCACCGTTAGTAAGGAGAACGAGGTTACTGTAAAAGGACCTAAAGGTGAATTAAAACAACTGATCGACAGAGATATCATTGTTGAGATCAAAGACAATGAAGTTATTTTCTCTCGTCCAACCGACCAGATTCGCCACCGCGCTATGCATGGTTTATACCGTGCGTTGGTTAGCAACATGGTTAAAGGTGTAACTGAAGGAATTAAAAGAGAACTGGAACTGGTGGGTGTGGGTTTTAAAGCCGCAAATACCGGTAACCTGTTGGATCTTGCTTTAGGTTATTCTCACAATATCATTTTCGAAGTTCCTAAAGAACTAAAAGTAAGCACCGTAACTGAAAAAGGTCAGAACCCAAAGATTATGCTGGAAGGTATTGACAAACAATTGATCGGTCAGGTTGCTGCTAAATTGAGAAGCTTACGTAAACCAGAACCATACAAAGGTAAAGGTGTGAAATACGCTGGTGAAATCCTGAGAAGAAAAGCAGGTAAAGCAGCCGGTAAATAGTAAATAGTTTATGGTCCATAGACTTCGGTCTATGGACTTAAATAAAATGTAAAACAAACTTCCGGCCGAATCGGGAGTGACAAATAAAACAAAATGGGTAAATTAATTCAAAGGCAAAAGATCAGGTACCGCATTCGTAAGAAAGTGGCAGGTACGGCTGCAAAGCCCCGCTTATCTGTATTCAGAAGCAACGCTGATATTTATGCTCAACTGATCGATGACGTGAATGGTCTTACACTGGCAGCAGCTTCATCTCGCGATAAAGACATCGCTGCACAGAAAGTAACCAAAATCGAAAAATCGAAACTGGTGGGTGCTGCAATCGCACGTAAAGCTACTGAGCTGGGATTGAATACTGTTGTATTTGATCGTGGTGGTAATCTGTACCATGGCCGCGTTAAATCCGTTGCTGATGGTGCTAGAGAAGGTGGTCTTCAATTCTAATCTGCTAACAACAATTAATCGTTAGATAAATGTCTAAAGTAAACGTAAATAAGGTAAAAGCTGGTGGCGACATGGAACTGAAAGAAAAAGTAGTTGCCATTAACCGTGTGGTGAAAACCACTAAAGGTGGTCGTACCTTCAGCTTCTCAGCACTGGTAGTAGTGGGTAATGAAAGTGGTGTGGTTGGACAAGGTCTGGGTAAAGCAAAAGAGGTTCAGGAAGCTATTACTAAAGGTATCGAAGATGCTAAAAAGAACCTGGTTAAAGTTCCTGTAATGCACGGAACCATTCCTCACGATCAGTGGGCGAAAGAAGGTGCTGCTAAAGTGTTGATTAAACCTGCTGCTCATGGAGCCGGTGTAATCGCAGGAGGTAGCATGCGTGCAGTACTGGAAAGTGCAGGTGTAACAGACGTACTGGCAAAAAGCCTTGGTTCTGCAAACCCACATAACGTGGTGAAAGCAACTATTAAGGCCCTTAGCCTGTTGCGTGAGCCTGTACAGGTTGCTAAAACACGTACAGTGAAACTGAGTAAAGTATTTAATGGATAATCATTGGTAGATAGTCTATAGTCCATGGTCCATGGACTACGGACTATGGACTGACTCAATAACTCGTTATGAAAAAAATTAAGATCACACAGATTAAAAGTGGTATCGACAGACCCGAGCGTCAGAAACAAACCCTGATCGCATTAGGCCTGAAGAAACTGCATGCTTCAAAAGAAGTAGAAGCTACTCCTCAAATCCTGGGTATGGTGAATAAAGTTAGCCACCTGGTGAAAGTAGAAGAGCTTAATTAATTTGAAAATTATTGAATTTGAAAATTTGAAAATGAGTCATTACACTTGATTCATTTTCTATTTATAAAATTTCAGATTTCTTCATTTTCAAATTAGCACATTTTCAAATTTTCAAATTAACACGCGAGGGGTGATTCCCCGAAAGTTCAAAATCACATAAGTATGAAATTACACAATCTCAAACCTGCTGCAGGTTCAACGCACAAAGAAAAACGTTTAGGTCGTGGTGAAGCATCTGGTAAAGGTGGTACATCTACAAAAGGTAATAAAGGTGGTCAGAGCCGCGCCGGTTATAAAAGCAAAATGGCCCATGAAGGTGGTCAGATGCCAATCCAGCGTCGTGTTCCTAAACGTGGTTTCAAAAACAATAACCGCATCGAGTTTGTAGTATTTAACCTGGGTCAGATCGACCAACTGGTTGAAAAATACGGTTTCACTGAATTTAGCCTTGAAAACCTCTATATAAATGGTTTAATCAGCCGTACTGATAAAGTTAAAGTACTGGCAAATGGCGAGTTAAAAGCTAAAGTAAGCTTCAAAGTGAATGCGGCCAGCGAAAAAGCAAAAACTGCTATCGAAGCTGCAGGTGGTAGCGTTGAAATTATAAAATAATTTTATCGTAACTTGCCAGACGCACATCGACAAAGTGCGTCTTTTTTTGGTTTAAGACTATTAACGCTTACAATTGCATTCAAGTGAAAAAATTAGTTCAGACATTAAGGAACATTTGGACGATAGAGGAGCTTCGTAATAAAATAATCGTAACACTTGCGCTTGTTCTTACATACCGTATCGGTACCCAGATTGTATTACCTGGATTGGATCCTGCCAGAATCGAAGCAGCACAAGCTACTGCTCAGAAAGGTGGTGGTCTCTTAGGTATTTTTGATATGTTCGCAGGTGGAGCCTTCTCTCAGGCGTCTATTCTGGCCCTGGGTATTATGCCCTATATCTCTGCTTCCATCTTTATGCAACTGATGACGATCCTCGTTCCTCAATTGCAGAAAATTCAGAAAGAAGGAGATAGCGGCCGTAAGAAAATTAACCAGTGGACACGTTACCTCACCGTAATCGTTACTGCTTTCCAGGCTGGAGCTTATGTAGCCTATTTAAATAGCCCCGGATATGCAGAAGCTATTATACCTGCTTATGCACCATACTTCTGGTTCTCTACTGTTATCACTTTAACAGCGGGTACCATGTTTGTAATGTGGCTGGGCGAAAAAATACAGGATAAAGGACTTGGTAATGGTACATCTATTATCATCATGGTTGGTATCCTTGCACGTTTGCCGCAATCTTTAATTCAGGAATTCAGCGCCAAAGGTGAAAGAGCCGGTGGTGGTTTATTGATCTTCCTGATTGAAATAGCTATCCTGATTACAGTTATCCTTGGTTTGATTGTATTGGTTCAAGGTGTTCGTAAAATACCTGTAAACTACGCTAAGCAAATCATCGGAAACCGTCAATTCGGTGGTGCACGTCAGTTCCTGCCGATCAAAGTGAACAGTGCTGGTGTAATGCCAATCATCTTTGCGCAGGCTATCATGTTCCTGCCTACACTTGTATCATTTACTAATCTCGATTCGGCTCAAGGTATCGTAAAGATCTTCAACGACCATAGTAATGCATGGTACATGCTGATCTATTCGGTAATGGTAATTGGTTTTACCTTCCTATATACAGCATTGATCTTTAATCCGAAACAAATAGCAGAAGACCTTAAGCGTAACAATGGGTTTATTCCCGGAGTTAAACCAGGTCAACCAACAGCTGATTACATAGGTTCTGTGATGGACAAAATCACATTACCTGGTGCTATCTTCCTTGCATTGGTTGGTATTATGCCAGGTTTTGCCCAGCGTCTGGGTGTTACCCAAGGTTTTAGTACTTTCTTCGGTGGTACCTCACTGCTGATTATGGTTGGTGTTGTTCTCGATACATTACAACAGATTGAAACATACCTGTTAATGCGCCAATACGACGGTTTGATGAAAAGCGGTCGTGTTCAAGGCAGACAAACTGTTTCAACAACAACCATCTAATATAAATTAGTATCTACCCATGGTCCATGGACTATGGTTAGAAAATACGATATTTGCAAACCTGTCTTTCCCATTAAGCGGAACGGCAGGTTTCTTTTTTTATCATGACGAGACGAAACAATATGATTATCTATAAAACAGAAGCGGAACTGGTATTGATGAAGGAAGCTGCAATGCTGGTTAGTAAAACACTCACAGAAGTGGCTAAAGTATTGAAGCCTGGCATGACTACCTTACAGATTGATAAGCTCTGTCATGATTACGTTAAGGATCATAAGGCTATACCTTCTTTTTATAATTACAGAGGCTACCCTCATAATGTTTGCGCATCAGTAAATGATGTGGTGGTACATGGGTTCCCAAATGAAGTGCCATTAAAAGAGGGAGATCTGGTTAGCATAGACATGGGTGTTATTTTAAACGGATGGCATGGAGACCATGCTTATACTTTTATACTAGGAGAAGTAGATGCATCTGTTCTGCAACTGGTTAAAGTAACCAAGGAATCATTATACAAGGGTATCGAGCAGGCTATTGTAAACAACCGCGTAGGAGATATTTCTTATGCCATCCAGGAACATGCAGAAAAAAAGCATGGCTATGGTGTTGTACGCGAACTTGTTGGACATGGTTTGGGAAAAAGCCTTCACGAAGATCCACAGGTACCTAACTATGGTAAAAGAGGCAATGGGCCTAAAATGAAAGAAAACCTGGTGCTGGCAATTGAACCTATGATCAATATGGGCACCAAAGATGTGTATACAGATGATGATGGGTGGACTATAAGAACACAGGATGGTAAAGTAGCCTGTCATTTTGAACACGATGTATGTGTGAAGCGTGGAAAAGCATTAATTCTTTCAGATTATAGTATTATCGAAGCTGCTGAAAAAGCTAATGCAAACCTTAATGCAGCCTATTACTAGACATTAAAGTCTTGCATGAAAACTGCTCAATGATGAAAACACTATTGTTTCTTTTCACTTTCTCTGTGCAGTGTTTAATGCTTAATGCACAATCTCCTTCTATTGAAAAAGTAAGGAAATTCAGGCAGTCAAATGAGCATGAATGGCTTAGTGAATTCATGCAATTTCTTGCTATTCCCAATTTAGCTGCTGATTCCTACAATATTCAGCGCAATGCATCAGCTATTATGGATATGATGCGTAAACGTAATATCCAGGATGTAAAACTATTATTACCTGATACAAAAGACGCAGCACCAGCAGTATATGGAGAAATAAAAGTGCCGGGCGCAGTTAAGACCATTATTTTTTATGCGCATTACGATGGACAACCGACGGACCCATCCAAATGGGCAAAAGGGTTTCAGCCATTTACACCTGTATTGGTAAAAGGAACAAACCCGGATATTGAAAAAGTGGTTTCTCTTCCAGCTAAAGGAAATTTTATCGATGAGGAATGGCGCATTTTTGCGAGAAGTGCATCTGATGATAAGGGAGGAGTAATGTCTATACTTTGGGCTTATGAATCAATCATCAAATCCGGCCAGTTACCAAACTGCAATATCAAATTCTTTTTTGAAGGAGAGGAAGAGCAAGGATCTGGCCACCTGCAGGAAATTTTGCAGAAATATCCAAAGGAGCTTCAGTCGGATATTTGGGTAATTTCTGACGGACCAGTACACCAGTCTGGCAAGAAGCTCATCTGCTTTGGCGTACGGGGCGATGCGAACATGGATATTACCGTTTATGGTCCTACACGGCCCCTGCATAGTGGACATTACGGCAACTGGGTGCCAAATCCGGCAATGATGCTGGTAAAATTGCTTGCTTCCATGAAAGATGAAAAAGGGAAAGTAACGATTAAAGGTTTTTATGATGATGTTGTTGCTTTATCTTCTGCAGAGAAAGAAGCCATAGCCCGAATGCCACAGGCTGATGAACAAATGAAAAAAGAATTAGGCTTTATTATGCCTGAAATGGAAGGGGTTTCCTTACAGGAATCACTGATGCTGCCTTCTTTAAATATTAACGGCATACAAAGTGCCAATGCAGGTAAACTAGCGGCGAATGTTATTCCCTCAACAGCGCATGCAACACTGGATCTGAGGCTGGTAAAAGGTAATGATTACCAGGTACAGCAACAGCGTGTGGTAGATCATATTAAAGCACAGGGTTATTTTGTTACAGACAAAGAACCTACAGTTGATGAAAGAAAAAAATATCCCAAAATTGCCCGGATTATAAAACACGATGGATATAATGCACAACGCACTTCCATGGAATTACCTATCGCAAAAGAAATTGTTGAAGCTGTAAGAACAACAACTAAAGAACCCGTTGTGATTGTTCCTTCATTAGGAGGAAGCCTGCCTTTGTATAAGTTTGAAAAATACCTGAAAGCAAATACCATATCTGTTCCTATCGCCAATCATGATAATAACCAGCATGCTGAAAATGAAAATATCCGTATCCGTAACTTGTGGGATGGTATAGAAACCATGGCCTCAATTATGCTAATGAAATAAATACATGCAACAGACACTTGTAGTGATAGGAGGGGGTGCAGCAGGTTTTTTCTGTGCCGTAAATGCTGCGAGAATGAATCCTCGACTCAAGGTAGTTTTATTGGAGAAAACCGGCAAGCTGCTTTCAAAAGTGAAAGTGAGCGGAGGAGGAAGATGTAATACCACACATGCCTGTTTCGAAATTCCGGAATTGGCAAAACGATATCCACGGGGGCAAAATTTTCTAAAAAAATCATTCCATTGGTTTAATACAAATGATACCATTACATGGTTTGCTGAGCGAGGTGTTATGCTGAAAACAGAAGAAGATGGCAGAATGTTTCCTGAAACAGATAATTCACAAACAATTATTGATTGCTTATTACGTGAAGCAGATGCATATCATGTAGCAGTGCAACTTCATAAAGAAGTAATAGGGATTCAAAAAAAAGAATCAGGCTTTGAAATTGTACTTCAGCAAGGAACAATGCTGGCAGATTTTATTTGCGTAGCTACAGGAGGTTATCCTAAGTCGGCAATGTTCGAATGGCTAAGGGTTACCGGACATAAAATTGCTGAACCAGTTCCATCCTTGTTTACATTCAATATACCCGGACATCCAATAACAAATTTGATGGGTGTAAGTGTGCCAAATGCTGCCGTTAAAATTGCTTCAACCAAGCTTGCAGAAAAAGGACCTTTATTAATTACTCATTGGGGATTAAGCGGACCTGTTATACTACGACTTTCTGCATGGGGCGCAAAGATACTTGCAGAAAAGCAATATACATTTACTGTATTTGTTAACTGGCTTGGTGAGGAAACGGAGACAACATTAAGAGATCGTTGGTCGCAAATAAGAGACGAGTATTCTTCTCAAAAAATGGGTAATAAAAACCCATTTCAATTGCCCTCGCGTTTATGGAACTATTTATTGGAATCCTCAAATATATCAGCGGAAACACGTTGGGCAGAGCTAACTTCAAAAATGCAGCATAAACTTATCCAAAACTTAACCGGTCTGGAATTATCTGTAAAAGGTAAAACTACTTTTAAAGAAGAGTTTGTAACCTGTGGTGGAATAGAATTGGCAGATATTGATCCAAGTACCATGCAGAGTAAAAAACTACCTGGGTTATTTTTTGCCGGAGAGGTAATGGATGTTGATGGAATTACAGGAGGATTTAATTTTCAAAATGCATGGACCAGTGGCTTTCTGGCTGCAAATACAATTGCAAAACAGGCTCAGAGCTAAAATACAGGAAGTTTGAGTTAATCGGAAAGAGGTTCTTTTAATCCTAAGTCGATAACTTAGGCTTTAAAACCCCTTCTATGCAATCACTTGATACGGGCTTCTCTGTTAAAAAGACAGGTTTGTTTTTCATGGGTCTTTTCTCCTTTCTACTGATAACAGCACAAACTCCCACCATATATTTTAAAGTATCATTTCCTGAGGCAAAGGAACATTTGTTGGATGTTGAAATGAACTATGATCCAAAAGGGAAAAAAACAATTGATTTTGAACTGCCTAACTGGACAACAGGATATTATCAATTGATGAATTTCTCTAAGGATTTGAAAGATTTTTCTGTCCGGAATATAATGGGAGATACGGTTGAATGGAAGCAAACTAAAGCAAATGGCTGGAAGGTTTCCGGTGATGGTAAGCCATTTGTAGTACGATACCGCATTTTTGGTAACAGGCGATTCGTAGCTTCAAACTATATTGATGAAGAGGTTGCTTATTTGTCTCCTGCAGGCATTTTTATATATCCTGTTAACGGTATAGCTTATTCATCAACCATTGAAATCCAGCCATATAAAGAATGGAATAAAGTTGCAACCGGACTGGATCTCGTAAAAGATAAGATTTTTACCTATAAAGCACCTGATTTTGATATTTTATACGATAGCCCTTTTTTATTGGGCAGTAAGCTGGAAGAGTTGCCGTCTTTTATGGTAAATAATAAACCCCATTATTTTATCGCCTATAAAGCAGGGGAATTCGATAAAGCTGCTTTTATGAATGATCTGCAGAAAATAATAAACACTGCTTCAGGAATCATTGGTGATATACCCTACCAGCATTATAGTTTTTTAGCAATTGGTCCGGGTAGTGGAGGTATTGAACACCTGAATTCAACATCTGTTGCATTTAGCGGGCAGGGATTGTCGACCAATAAATCTGCACGTATAAGAATGTATCACTTTCTGGCGCATGAATACTTCCATCATTACAATGTAAAAAGAATACGGCCGATTGAACTGGGACCATTTGATTATAATAAAGGAAGTCGCACCAATTCATTGTGGGTTTCAGAAGGGTTAAATGTTTATTATGAAAACCTGATCCTTAGGAGAGCTGGATTAAAAACGGATGAAGAAGCTTTAGCAACTGTTCAACAGCAGGTAGCGGCATATGAGGCCAAGCCTGGAAGGTTATTTCAGACCCTTGCTCAGTCGAGTTATGAAACATGGTCAGACGGACCATTCGGTAGAACCGGTGATGAAGTAAATAAAACAATTTCTTATTATGATAAAGGGCCTGTTGTAGGGGTGATGCTTGATTTTAGAATCAGGTATGCAACTAACAACAAAAGATCGCTTGATGATGTAATGCGTAAGCTGTACTATGAATATTATAAAAAGAAAGGAAGAGGATTTACGGAGGATGAACTCAAAAAGGAAATTACAACAGTAGCGGGTGAGAATATGGACGATTTCTTTGAATACATTTATACGCTAAAGCCACTCGATTACACACGATATTTTGCTTATGCAGGTTTACTGGTTGATCAAACTCCAATAATGGTACCGGCTTACTCAGGTTTAGTATTGTCTGAACGACGTGATACAGTTATGGTGAATGGGGTAGACTGGCAGTCGCCGGCATGGAACGCAGGTATAAGGAGACAGGTAAAGATTCTCTCAGTAAATGACCAGCCTGTAAAAAAAGTAGCAGACTATAATAAAGTGGTAGCCGGAATGAAAACAGGTGATGAACTGAGGTTGCATGTTATTACCGGAAATGAAAGTATTGTGCTGAAACTTAAGCTAGGCGAAAAGGAAGAAAGGTCTTATGCTTTAACTATTGATCCATCGGCAAATGCAACTGCTCTAAAAGTTAGAAATGGATGGTTGAAAGGCGAAGTACAAAAATAGAGCCTAAAAAACTGTAGAGACTTAATAGAATAGGGAAGAATTGACAAAATAGTTAAAAATCTTTCTACTGATTTATTGTAATGCTTTTTGGTACTTTTCAAGTGCTTTTTTATAAGGGAGTAGTTCCTCGCTATCTAATTTATCCTGAACGGCCAGCGCTATCGATTTTTCCTGAGCCTGAACAGCTTCCTTGAAATTATTGGTCAGAAAACAACTTAGTGCATACGTGTCATAATAATCATAATCCTGATTTTCTGGTTTGCTAATAATAAGACTCATCCATTTGTTGCACTTATTCAGGATATCTGTATTTATTTTAGCAGCAGATTCGCATAAGTTTCTTACAAAATTGTTTACCTGTAATGCCGGTAATAGATAGCTATAGTGATTCATGAGACTATCATATTGCAAGGTCATATACGCTATTTGTTTTTTGTCATTTATGGCTTTATTCAAATCGGTATTGTTTAAAGTTCTGATCTTTTGAACTAATGCCGCCATTGGATGGTTAGAGGAATTAACCAGTAATTCTGCACGTTTGCGATGTGCTTCATCTTCATTAATCATCAACCCTTCTCTAAGAATAGTATAAATAGCTTTATTGACACGCTCATGTCCGTTTTGTTGGTCAAATAAAGGTTGGTGTTCTAGGAGATAAGTAAATATTTTCGAAAATGGATTGGCTACATAATTTTCGATGATACGCCAGTTTTGAGGCAAAACATAGTCTTTCTCTGGAATCATATCGAAATACCTATCTAAGGCAATTTGGGCCATACAATCGTAGTTGTCATTAGCATACAATGCCGGCTTCTGCTCGGCAGATAAATAGTTAAGCATTAAAGATGCATCCGCATATCCTGCATCTATTTTTTCCTTCCAAACTTTGTAATTATCATTACTGATGGCCTGTTTTCCAGTAAGAAGAAACTGTTCGGTTTCCTTATATCCTGATTTATGTATGATGGTACCCGTACTGTCTGTGAAAATAAAAGTAGGGTTGGAGATAATTCCATATCTGCGTCTTAATTGTTTGGTAGCAGAATCAGGTTTTTTGAAGTCATCAAATGATTCAACATTGATAAAATTGGTATTGTAAAACTGACTGATCTCTGGTTTTGGAAAAACATTCTTTTCCATCTTTACACATAAAAAACAACCTGTGCCGGTAAAATAAATCAGTACAGGTTTCTTTTCCTGTTTTGATTTTTCGATTATTTCATCATACTTCAAGTGCTCGAACCGGATGGATTCCTGCGCAGGAATACAGTTTACTGACAGCGCAAATAGGAGGCAGGTTAGCGAAATGAATTTACGGATTTTCATATTGTGTTACTCTAATATATGTTTTTTCTCAGGACTAACCCCTTTGAAGCTAAAATTTAACTTTATCTGTTTATGGGATGTCTTTTTATAACACTTATTGTTAAATTTTACCACTTATCCAAACCAATAGTAATAATTGAACAGCTTTGATTATTTTGAATTCAAACTAAAACACTCGCTATGAGAAAACCTTTGATAGCCACATTATTATGTGCAGGTATATTGGGTACAGGCGTTTATGCGCAACAGCCTCCAGGTACCCCTCCCGGTACAAAACCAGCCGGAGACACTTCCAAAGCTCCGAGTGCGCCAAAAAAGCCTACCGTTGCTGACAAAACGAAAGGGCAGAAAAAGATTGATGGTTTATTTACCCTTTATCAGGATACTACAACAGGTAGTATTCAGATGTATGTGCGTAAGGACCAGTTAAACAAGGAATTCATTTACCAGAGTTTTTCCATTAATGGACCAACTTCTTTGTTCCTTCACCAGAGTATGCATAGAAATACGGGTGTGTTTACCATGAAAAGGGCTTACGATAAGATTGAGTTCCAGGTGGTAAATACGGGTTTCTTTTATGACAAATCAAACCCGGTAAGCAAAACCGAAGATGTAGATAAACCCGAGGCGGTTTTTTACAACGACAAGTTCAGTATTGAAGATTCTTTAGGTTATTTGATTAATGTTGATCAGCTTTTCCTTAGCGAGAAGATGGACCCCGTTAAGCCCATTTTTGCTCCAGGGCAGGCTACACCATTTACCTTTAACCTTGGTGGATTAAACCCTACTAAATCTAAATATGCGAATATCCGTTCGTTCCCGAATAATACGGATATTGTAGTTGATCTTTCTTATGATAATCCTAGCACGATAGCTGCTACCGGGCCGGATATCACCGATGCACGTTATGTGCGAGTGCGCATGCAACATAGTTTTATTGAAATGCCTAAGAATGATTTTCGTGGCAGGAGAGATGACCCAAGGGTAGGGTATTTCACACAACAACGAAACGATCAGACAAGTATAAGTCCAACACCATACAAAGATTTAATCAACCGTTGGGGTTTAGTGAAGAAAGATCCATCTGCAGCACTGAGTGAGCCGGTAGAACCACTGGTATACTGGATTGAGAACACCACTCCAATTGAGTACCGTCAAACCATAATGGATGCAGGACATAAATGGAACGAGGCATTTGAAAAAGCAGGATTTAAAAATGCTGTTCAAATGAAAATCATGCCGGATGATGCTACATGGGATCCTGCCGATATCCGATACAATGTAATTCGTTGGGTATCTTCTGCACAGCCTCCTTATGGAGCTATCGGACCAAGCTTTGTTAACCCTCGTACAGGCCAGATATTAGGGGCGGATATTACAGTTGAATGGTTCTCTGGAAGTGCTACACCTATATTTGACGAACTATACAACGGCCCATCTATGGAGAATGCCATGCATTTACCTGGAATGAGCATTCAACACTATGCAACCTGTACACTTGCGGGTGAATTGAAAGCACAGTTCATGACTGGCCAAACTACCTTACAGGCTATGGATGCTCCTGAAGCTGAGATTAAAGAAATGCATAAGCAATTCCTCACTTACCTGATTATGCACGAAATGGGACATACACTGGGGCTTAACCACAACATGAAAGCAAGCCAGATGTTATCGCCAGCAGAAATCAATAATACGTCTATTACCCATCAAATCGGTTTAATCGGTTCGGTAATGGATTATCCTGCCATCAACGTTTCTTTAGATAGAAGCAAGCAAGGAGATTATTATACAACCAAGGCTGGCCCTTACGATTTATGGGCAATAGAGTTTGGTTATACACCATTCTCTGCAGCCGGAGAAGAAGTTGGTATTACTAAAATCCTTTCACGCAGTACAGATCCTAAACTGGCATTTGGTAATGACGGTGATGATATGCGTTCACCAGGTAAAGCCATGGATCCACGTGTAAACGTAAATGATCTCACCAGCGATGCCATTGGTTATGCGGAAGAACGTTTCAAACTGGTGAATAACCTAATGGGTAAACTTGTTCAGAAATACAGCAAACCAGGACAGTCATATGCCGAATTGCGCACACGTTATGGGGTATTACTTGGTCAGCGTAACAGCATGATCAACGCAGTGAGTCGTTATGTAGGTGGTGTATATATTGACAGAAGTTTCCCTGAACAAAACTCACCTAATAAACCGTACACCCCAACTCCATTAGCAACACAGAAAAAAGCCATGGAAGTGCTTACTAAATATGTATTTGCACCAAATGCTTTTGATGCTGATGCCCAGGTATTCCCTTATCTGCAAATGCAGCGTCGTGGGTTTAACCAACCTAATAATGGGGAAGACTATAAAATCGTAAATAATATCACCGCCATCCAGGTAGGTGGTACATTGGCCCATATCCTGAATCCGGCTACTTTACAGCGTATCAACAATACACGTTTGTATGGCAACCAGTACAGTGTGGCAGATGTAATGAACGACCTGGTAAAAGGTATTTTTGATGCTGATATCAATGGAAATGTTAACCTGTATCGTCAGTACCTGCAGACCTCTTTTGTAAAAGGTGCAAGTAATTTCCTGAACCCACAGGCACCAATTGATGACGTTTCTAAAGCAGCTACTTTATACACTTTACGTAAGCTACGTACCAAACTGGTTGCAGCGGTTTCAACCAATGAAGAAACCAAAGCGCATAGAGCCAATCTGGTGTTCCTGATTGACAAAGCGCTGAAAGTCGACTAAGAACAGAGAAACAGAGGAATAAGGAATAAGAAATCAGGAAGTAGGGGAGACCTCACTTCCTGATTTCTTATTCCTTATTTCATATTTCATATTCCTTTCTGCTTGCAAAATCCAATTCTACTTGCTATATTAAGGGTCTAAAAAGCCTGCCATGCGAAAAGTTAGTAATGTTCTTGAAAGAAAAGGGAACCGTGTAACAATTGTTACCCCTGAAATGTCTGTTATTGATGCCCTCCGAATTATGGCAGAGCAAAATATCGGCTCTGTAGTTGTTATGAAAGATGATCGTTTTGCCGGCATTATGACCGAAAGAGATTATTCACGAAAAGTAATTTTGAAAGGGAGACACTCCAGTGATACACCGGTTGGTGATATTATGACCACTGATTTTCCCTATGTAGGAATAAATGATGGGGTAGATTCCTGTATGCAACTGATGACTTCACACCGACTTCGGTACTTACCTGTAATAGAAGATGAACAATTAGTGGGTATCATTTCTATTAATGATCTGGTAACAGAAACTATTCTTACCCAGGCGGAGACGATTAATCAATTGCAGAGTTATATTCAATCGTAGTATGCCTAAATAAACTATAAAAGGATATAACTTCAAATCACTTTTAAATCCCAATAAAACAGAAGACTGATAAGGCGATGGTGATAAATGTGAAGAGTGTCTTTTCCTAGTTTGTTCTGTTTACGGTAATTTTTTCTGCAGCGAAATTGAGTAAAGTATAATCTGGTAACGGTTAATTTTTAAGCTCAGTATTAAAATCAGTTGTCTCTACCAGCAACTGAAAGGCTCTGGTGAAATTATACAGGTCTTCCTTCGTTTTTTCATCAGTTATAATTCCTTTATCAGTTATTTTCCCTCGTATACCCTGGATCAGTAGGGTAGTTTCTTCTGTAAATACAGCCATTACTGTTTTCATGATTAATTGAAGTGATTCATGCCCTTTTCTTCCATCTGCAGAAGCAGTAATAATGCCCAGAGGCTTGTCAGAGAATACGGTTGTAGATACACACCATTCAATAGCATTTTTTAATCCACTGGGAACACTAAAAATATATTCTGGTGTGCAGATGATAATGCCGTCTGCCTGTTGTATCTGATTCCGAAATTCAATAATTATTTTCGGTGTCTTAGTAGAAGAAGCAAAAGGGTCGAAATGGGGGAGTAGCTTCAGTTGATTGAAGATGGTGAAGTTAAAATAGTCTTCGGAAAGATTTAGTAAGTTATCAATCAGCCGCTCATTCGATGAGTTTTCACTGGCACTTCCATTGATAATAAGGATATTCTTTTTGTTACTCATTGGGTAATATAATAATACCCGACAATGTCGTACAAAATAGTTTACAAACAGTAGAAAAATTAAGCGAAAAGAAACAATATGTTTTGGATGAGTATAGCAGGCAACTAGTTAGGGGGATGTTGAACTATTAAAATGGAGATGCTAATATGCAAGACAGATGATTAAAAATGTGATGCTCTACTGAAGGGAAATTCAGGAATTTCTCAACAGTAGAGCATCATGGCAGCTCATTTTAGAGGAGTTTTTTTATGGGATTACGATAGTTCTTTTTTGATAAGTATTTGCACCAAATACACCAATTGCATTCCCCTTAATATTCGTTATAGGATTATCCGGAGCAGCTAGTGGACTGCCTGTGGATGATTGCGAAAAACTAAACCAATATTTGTAGTTGGCAAGATCTACACAATTCATTTCTACATCAATAATATCCGCTTTTTTAAATTCATCGTTTTCCCTTGAATAGATCAGGGGAAAAGTAATTTTTTTACCATCTATAAATAAATCATCATAGGCAAAAGCATCTTTTATTAGCCTGCCATTTTTAAACAAAGAAAAATTATAGTTATTACCCAAGCCGATTGGGTCATTGTAAAAAGGCGTTACTACCTTAACTGTTTTGCCAAAATTGGGAAAATCTTCGATTACCAATGAGTCGAGATTTACCATTACCGGCATCTTGGAACTAGCTGTAAGTATGCTGCCATTTGCTACTACCTTTAGATGGTATGATTTACCCGTAATACCCACTAAGCCTGTATTTGTATAAACACCACTGGTTGTTTCGGGTAAAGAATAAATCTGGCCATTATCTTCCTGTATAGTTACAGTAGCACCAGTTAATGGTACAATGCTATTATCAGATTGCACCTTTTTGGTAAATGACAGTTTAACTATGCTGCCGATGGATGCACTGTTGGTTACCTTTCCATCCACTATTATGATGGGAGCAGTGGTATCTAAATCGAGATTTATTACTTTTTCGCAACTTGTTAATAAGCATACGAGTAATGTGATGTATAAAAGAGAATATATTTTTTTCATGGCTTAAAATTTGAAATTGTAGGAAATGGATGGAACCCAACGGAATAAACTGGTTTGTCTTATTTCCGTAATGTTTGGATTGTCTTTGTTGTCTTTAAAATCAATTGAAAAGGCATTCTCTCTGCCATAAACATTGTATAAACTGAATACCAGTTCTTTAGTCCATTTTTTTGTTTTCTTCAATTGCATGGTTGCACCAAAATCCAGGCGATGGTAATTCGGCATCCTGTCAGCGTTTCTGCTATTGTAGTAATAGGTGGTTTGTCCGTTCACCTGGTATTTACCGGCAGGAAATGTAACGGCACTGCCTGTGTAAAAAACAAAATTCCCGCTTAATGTCCATTTCTTGTTCAACTGATATATCCCAACAATAGATATGTCGTGGGTTCTGTCTTGTGTTGCATTGTACCATTTGTCATTATTAATACCAGTTATTTTTCTTTCGGTTTTACTTAAGGTATAACTAACCCACCCAGTTAGCCGCCCTGTTTTTTTCTTAAACATAAACTCTATACCATAAGCTCTCCCTTTACCAAAAAGTAATTGGGATTCTACAGTTTCGTTTAAGAAAAGGTCGGCGCCATTTCTATAGTCTAACACATTATCCATTTCCTTGTAATATGTTTCAACCGTTAATTCATATTTATTTTGTAAGACATTAGCGTAATAACCCAGGCTATATTGGTTACTTATTTGGGGTTTAATGATATTGCTGGTACTTGCCCATTTGTCTAATGGATTAGAACCATTTGAATTAGTGATTTGATGCATATACTGTGCATTACGGGTATAAGCAGCTTTGATCGATTTATTAGCGCTCAGCATGTAACCAATAGAAATCCGTGGCTCAAGGTTGTAATAAGTTTTTATCACTTCCCCTTTTGCATATCGGATGGTATCGGTGATATTCCCATTCCCATCTATATTATAAAACTTTCCGCCACCTAATACGCTAAAAGCACTAAGTCTTGCCCCAAGTGTTATATTCAGGTTCTTACTTGTCTTAAGTACATTGCTTACATAAATGGCGTTTTCAAATGAGTATCTTTTATCCTGAATTTTATCATTGATGCTGGATGTAGCATTGCTAGTAATTTCTCCCGGGCGAATAATGTGATAAATGCTTGACCAACCAAAACGTAAATTGTTTTGATTATTGATGCTATACTGGTAGTCCTGCTTTAGATTCCAATCTCTGATCTGTGAAAATATGCGTATATCGTTAGTGCCGTTTTTTACTTTAAATGCATAATTGTAATTGCTGAAAATGGCTGAAGTGTTTAAAAATAAACGACTGTTGAAAATATGATTCCAGCGTAAAGTACCTGTTCCATTGCCCCAGTTGGTGGCAAACTGATTGTTAAATCCGAGCACATCTTTACCAAAATAGCCGCTTAAGTACAGTTTGTCTTTTTTGCCTAATTCATAGTTAAGCTTAGCGTTTAGGTCATAAAAATATAACTGGTTGTTTTTAAATTCTTCATCCAATTTTAGAAATACATCTGCATACGTTCTTCTGCCTGTAATTAAAAAGGATGACTTATCTTTTTGAATCGGCCCTTCCACATTCAGTTTAGCACTAATTAGTCCTAAACTACCATTTACGCTGGTGGTTTGATTATTGCCCTCGTTCATCCTTACATCCAATACGCTGCTTAATCGTCCTCCGTATTGTGCAGGCATTCCTCCTTTATAAACGGAGATGTCTTTAATGGCATCGCTGTTAAAAGTAGAGAAGAAGCCAAACAAATGCGCTGCATTGTAAATATTTGCTTCGTCTAATATTATTTGGTTTTGGTCGGTACTTCCACCTCTTACAAAAATTCCACTATTTCCATCACCGGCAGTTTTAATACCAGGTAGCAATTGAATGGTTTTTAAAAGATCCTTTTCGCCAAAAATTACCGGAATGTTTTTTGCATCCTGTACCGATAGTTTTTCAATGCCCATTTGAGAGCCAGTTACCGATCTGCCGGAAGACCTGCTGCCGGTAACGGTTACATTTGCTAATTCGTTGGTGGCTTCAGATAGACCGATGTTTTTTTCGGTGTTACTTTCTAAAGTAATACTTAGGGTGTCGGGAGTTTTGCCTATTGCGCTAAACACAATTTGGTAGGTTTTCGGGGACAATGAAAGGCTGTAAAAGCCATATTCATTTGAAGTTGTACCTGAATTACTATTCAACACTTTAACACTGGCGCCAATTATGTATTCGCCTGTGGTTTTACTTTTAATACTGCCGCTAATCGTATAGTTCTTTTGTCCAAAGGCTTTTAAACCTGAACTGAAAAATAGTAGTAGTAACAGTGAAGTGATTGCTTTTCTTGGTTTCATATTTTGTCTTACTTAGGTAAATGCTTTTTCTCTTGATTTATTTAAATATTGAAATGCGGATGAATGGTTTTATGCGACTTTCGTCATTTTCTATTTTGAGAACTGATTTAGTTAGGGGCCATAGGATAGTGGTAAGGAGCGGTGTTTTTTTCCCAGGATCATATAGAAACGAGGTACTCAAGGGTGATGTATTGGTCAGGTTTATGTGCCGCATAGAACCCAGCTTCTGTCAGGTAATTTTTAGGCTACAAATTTTACCGGATTATGCATTAGCCTTGAATGATCAATTAAGATTTTGTGGGGACTGTTTCTGACCATTTCCAGGCATGGTAGATGATCAGGCAAAGCAACACTACTTCCACTGCAGCAGCGAAGATCATGTGTAACCAGGCCTCTCCAGCCAGGTTAAAGAGCATATAAGGAATTAACAAAATGGCCACAATGATATTGGTTAATCGGTTTGCCTTGGCAGCAAGGGTAACCGATAAAAAAATCATCAATATTGGAATGGTGGCCAGAAAAATTGCCGTAAAAATGAATCCTTGCGTAATATCAAATACATATACCTTTCCTTTCTGGATGTCCTCTATTTTACTCGGCATATACAAGTGAAAATAGTCTACATAAATATAGAGGAACATAAAGCTTGCCCATAGTGCGCAAAGTTTCAGTTTAACACTTATCGTGAAGTCTTGCAATTGTCTTTGCAGTATTTTTTCTGTACTCATACTAGTCGTCTAAAAATTAAATCCAAAGTCAAGTCCGGGTTGAACAAAATAATTGTTCCATTTTTTTTCTACTGATTTGAATGATGCAGGTACATTAGATCTTATGGGCCAGTAACTAATTCCGATAGAGGGTTCGAAAAAGAAACGGTTTTTGAAAAATTTGAACTGGTAACCAAGGTAGAAGTCCAGGTATAAAGTGTACCCATTTCCAATCTTCTGCTTATTTGAATCGAAATATTTTTCAAAAGCATTTAATGCATAAACGGATGAGTAGGCGCCTTTCCACCAAAAGCGCTGGTATCCTAAGGTTGGTGCCAGTATGCGTGCGTGTCCAGGATAGTTTTCTCCCTGGGCATCAAATGAAGAAGAACCAAATGGAATTCCTAATGGCCATGCATAAATGGATCTTTTGAATCTGAAAGAAACAACATCTTTGGGTGTTATCCTGTAACCAACATTTAATTGTATATACTCTGGATTGTTTACTTTGTCGAAATTGCCCAACATCAGCAATGAACTTCCGACAAACCATTTTTTAAAACTACTGTCTTGTTTTACATCTTGTGCATTTACCTTTAAACCGCTTGCCAATATAATGACAAGTCCAAGCCATAAATTTTTCTTTTGCATTTCTGTACTAATTCAATTAGCGTTAAACGATAATGCAAAAGTAGATGGAGAAGTAGCCAGTAAACGTTCACTTAAGTGAAGAAATGAAACTTAGCTCTTGCTTTTTTCAACAATTCTAGCTCTTAGTCTGCTTAGTGATTGGGGTTTAATGCCTAAATAACTTGCTAGCTGATGTTGAGGCACACGTTGAATAAGGTCGGGACGTTTTTGAAGTAAGTTTTGGTATCGTTGTTCGGGGGAGGAAGTTTTAAATTCATCGAATTCGATGCGTTCCTTGGCCAGTAATTCTTCTGAAAATTTCCTGCACATCAATTCAAACTTTGGAAACTTACTGTTAACTTCTGCTTCCATATCCTCAGTTGAAACTAATAGAATACAGTCTTCCAAGCAACTAATGTAATAATCGGACGGCGTTTTGTTGATTACGCAGGCAGGTGTCAAAGCTTCCATTTCAGTGTAGAAAGCAGTCGTTTTCTCTTCGCTATCTATAATATAATAAGTTCGGATACAGCCTTTGAGAACAAAATAGCTACTCTTCGAATGTTGACCTTCTTTGAGTAAAATGCTTCCTTTTTTAAAGGAATGAAAAAGATCTAAAGAAATGAGTGCATTTTTCTCCTCATCAGTAAGGGTAATATATTTTGATATAAAGTCGAAAAGTATAGTCTCCATTTTATGATTGTTGCCAGCATTGGTTTTGCTTACTGGTTGCTGTAAAAGTAGGATATAAAGTAGAGAATAGCTTGTCTGTTAGTTCAATTGGAATGATACGGGATGATTTTTACTGCCCGGTTTTTTCAGGAGATAAAGAGTTTGTTATGTTTTGGGGAGATCTGGGGCTGGATACCTCACCAGTGAGCAGTCATCCTGAGGCGCATTGAAAACCGCAGGTTATCATCTGCGACGAAGGATCTGTTTGTATTGTTCTCAATCTTCTTTTTTGATCCCAATGCACTAACAAATTTTCTATTTTGCTGTAAGCTGTGAAGTAGCATTTGGCAGATTAAAAGGGGAGAAGTAAAATGTTATGCTATCCCCTTTGCAAATAAAATTACATCCTCAAAGCGATCTGTCTTTTTTAATACATCTGGTAGGTTGTGGTGCAACCAGGAAAGAAATGAATAGATTTCTTTGTATACTAATTCAAGATAATGGAGGTTCCGAAAAATGGGCTCATAATGATACACGCGGTTGCGTAATGTTCTGATGCGATATAAAGAATCATCGATTGTATCTCTTCGTCTTTGTTTTTTGGGTAAGTGTATAAAAATAGTACGAAGGGGTTTCCATAATAATTTCGCATAGTGCCTGTTAAATAAGCGGTTCCAGAAACCAAAACTTAGCTCCGAAACAATTCTGTCAGGCGTTATTATTTTTTGTTGAAAACGAATATTTTGTTCTGCTTTCTTAACTGCTTTTTGAAACTCAACAGGTAATTTATTTTTGAACCAATAAGGGTCATTGAAATAACTGCTGAGTTGTCTGTGTATGGCATTACGTAATGAAATTTCCAGCACAGATAAAACCGGATAGAGTGCTTCGGATAGCTCGATGTTTGTCAGGTATAATTGGTATGCGTCTTTTACATTATGATTCTTTTGGTGTAGGTACTCGTTGAATCTGGGGTATGAAATAAAAAAATGAATTTCCTGTTCTGTAATCATTTTATTTTTTTTGGGTAAAAACTTCTTACATTTGTGTTATGATGCCAGTTACTCCTCTCCCGGTCTTTTTGCCGGTGATGAAACTGGCTTTTTCTTTTTAGGGAATCAGCATCACTTCGTAGCGTTTCTTCTTTTGTATAAACTATCATTTACTGTATCCTTTACTACATTTATTTATGGCATTTTCGCTATAATTAAAATGAAAACTTAATGAGATAAAAGTGGTTATTCATCCCTCCAAAATCAGAAAGAATTGAATAGTATTTCCCGCAAATTTTATAGTTGGTATTTTGAATTCGTCTCAGCCGAATTGCTAAACTATTCAGGAAGTTTGAGAGACTGATGAGGAGGGAATGGAACACGGATTTTCATGATTGTAATGATCTATCATGATACATCATCATCATTATTGAAGTTTTGTTATAGGATTTTTCTATGTTACTAAATCCTGAGAAGTAGCGTTTGGCAAATGAACAGGGTAGCATCAAAACCAAATGTTATAGCATAGCTGTGTAACTAGCACGGAGTCCTTTACGAGAAACATCGGTGACGAATACGTTCTGTAGAAGTAAATATAAACGAGTGCTGAAAGGGTCCTTAGCTAAAGGGTAAGGAATGTGTCATTTAGCTATGAGCTAAATAAAAACGGGATAACTTATGCTGAAATAATTATATATGTAACCCTTTTTTTGTTTAATAAGGGAAAACTGCCCATTTTCAGCCTCAAAACCCCAACTTTCGGCCTCCCCGACTACCGGACTTTCGGACTTTTTCCCTACTTTTGCACCCCCGATTTATTAAACCATCGGGATCATTTTATGAACATTTTCCGTAAACAATTAAACGCAGATGCTCAGGAGAACGCTGGTGCCCCAGAGGCAGCAGAAGTTACTACTGCGACAACAAATGCACCTGTAGCCCCCGCGCCGGTTATTGAGACAGCGCACGATGATTTCGACTGGAGCATCGACAAACGTAATGTGAGTCATTATGCTGAGTCTGAAAGAGTAAAATACGACAAAGTGTATGACGACACTTTCGTACAAATTGAAGATGGCGAAATCGTAAGAGGTGGTGTAGTGGCCCTTACTAAAACAGATGTTGTTGTAAACATCGGTTTTAAAAGTGATGGTCTTGTATCACTGAACGAATTCCGTGATGTTCAAGGTCTGAAAATCGGAGACGAAGTAGAAGTAATGGTTGTTGAAAAAGAAGACCGCAATGGTAATCTGCACCTCAGCCGTAAATCTGCACGCATCTTCCGTGCTTGGGAGCGTATCGTTGAAGTTCACAAAACAGGTGAAGTAATTACCGGTACTGTAACCAGCAAAACCAAAGGTGGATTGATCGTTGACGTATTTGGTATGGAAACATTCTTACCAGGTTCTCAGATCGATGTTAAACCTGTAACTGATTACGATCAGTTCGTTGGTAAGACCATGGAATTTAAAGTTGTTAAGATCAATGAAGCGATCAAGAATGCCGTTGTATCTCACAAAGCACTGATCGAAAGCGATATCGAAGCACAACGTGCAGAGATCATGAGCAAACTCGAAAAAGGTCAGGTATTGGAAGGTGTGGTGAAAAACATCACAGATTTCGGTGCATTTATGGACCTCGGAGGTTTGGATGGTTTGTTGTATATCACCGATATTTCATGGGGCCGTATCTCTCACCCAAGCGAAGTGGTGAAAATGGACCAGAAATTACAAGTGGTGGTACTGGACTTCGACGACGACAAAAAACGTATCAGCTTAGGTCTGAAGCAGTTAACTCCACACCCGTGGGATGTGCTGCCTGAAGGTCTGGCAGAAGGTTCAGTAGTAAAAGGTAAAGTGGTAAATATCGAAGATTACGGTGCATTCTTAGAAATTCAGCCTGGTGTTGAAGGTCTGGTACACGTATCTGAAATCACATGGGCTAATACTCCAATCAATGCGAAGGAATTCTTCAAATTGGGTGATGAGTATTCTGCTAAAGTGGTAACCCTCGATAAAGATGCCCGTAAGATGAGCCTGAGCATCAAGCAAATGAGCGAAGATCCATGGAGCACTATCGAAACCAAATTCCCTGAAAACAGCAAGCACAAAGGTCTGGTTAAAAACATCACTCCTTATGGCGTGTTCGTTGAACTGGAACCAGGTATCGGTGGTATGATCCATATCAGCGACCTGAGCTGGCTGAAGCGTTTCAACCACCCAAGTGATTACACTAAAGTGGGAGAAAACATCGATATCATCATCCTCAGCATCGATAAAGAAAACCGTAAACTGCAACTGGGTCACAAACAACTGGAAGAAGATCCTTGGAATGCCCTGGAAGATACTTTCGCTGTTGGAACCCTGCATGAAGGTACCGTTACCCGCAAAGACGATAAAGGTGCCCTTGTACAATTGCCTTATGGTTTAGAAGGTTTCGCCCCTAACCGTCACCTGAACAAGGAAGATGGTACTCAGGTGAAAGCCGACGAAACTGCTCAATTCATGGTGATCGAATTCGATCGCAATGAAAAGCGTATCGTTCTGAGCCATGCCCGTATCTGGGAGAAAGTAGTAGCTGAAGAAAAGGAAATTGCCAAGAAAGAAGCAAAAGCTGAATCTGACAATACCAAGAAAGCTGTGAAAAACATCCAGGCTAAGGTTGAAAAAGCTACCCTCGGCGACCTGGGTGCTTTAGCTGAAATTAAAGCCAAACTTAAGGAAGGAGAAGGCGAGAATCAATAATCGTCTTCATTTGAATAGGTAAAGAAAAAGGCTGTTCTGCTTCGCAGAGCAGCTTTTTCTTTTAACAGAGGAATAAGGAATAAGAAATAAGGAATGAGAAAGTAAAGGGAGATGAAGGGTGAGTATACGGGTATTAGTACGCTTTTGGGGTGGGAGATAGGGGTGGGATGAGATTTGTGGGTAAACTTGTTTGATGGAAACAAGACACAAATTTGACCTTGAAGACAGACTGATTCGGTTTGCGGTTAGTTGTATTCAGGCTGCGGAGAAACTTCCCAGATCGTTTGCCGGAAATCACCTGAGCGGCCAGCTTACCAGAAGTGGTTCAGCACCGGCCTTGCATTATGGAGAAGCCCAATCGGCCGAATCAAGAACCGATTTCATTCATAAAATGAAAGTGGCACTAAAAGAATTACGCGAAACAAAGAACTGTCTCACGATTATAGAAAAATTAAACTGGCCTATCTCAATAAATCTCTCCGCTATTATAAAGGAGTGTACCGAACTGGTATTCATCTTCCTCAAAAGCATAGAAACCGCCCGCAAAAACACCCCTCCAAAGCCCCGCCACCCCTAAAAAAACTTCCTCATTCCTCATTTCTTATTCCTTATTTCTCCGTTCCTCCTCCCTCACCACTTTCTCATTCCATATTTCTTATTCCTTATTCCTCTGTTTTATGCTTTTCTTAACTCCCTGATAATCAATTCCCCAATTCTTGTTTCTAAATTGCCGGTAATTAACTAATTTTGCCAACTTGTATGAATAGGATTTTACTCATTTTATTGGTTTCTGTATCCCTGGCTTCCTGCTCCAATAAGTTTTCCAAAACTTTAAAGAGCAAGGATTATGAGTACAAATACAAAATGGCTGAACAGTATTATGCCAAGAAAGACTATACAAAGGCTCAGGTGCTCTTTGAAGATATCTTTCCTTATGTAAAAGGTACTTCCAGGTATGAGGACATGTATTATAAGTTCGCTTATTCCTATTACTACCAGTCGGATTATATGAACGCGGAGAACCTGTTTAAAAGTTTTGTAGAAAACTTTCCAAACAGTACCAAAGGTGAAGAGTGCGATTATATGCGCGCTTATTGTTATTTTAAACAATCACCAAAGATTGATCTCGACCAAACAAACACAAATAAAACCATGCAGTTGATGCAGGTTTTTATTAATACACACCCTGGTTCAAAAAGAATTGCTGAAGCAACCGAAATCATTGATAAGTGCAGAGAGAAACTAGAAGCCAAGGAATATAGAAGCGCAGAACTGTATTATAACCTTGGTTTTTATAAGGCAGCAGCCATCGCTTTTGGTAATGTGTCTGATAATTTCCCTGATTCGAAGAAATCAGATGAATATAAGCTGCAGGTTATCAAAGCTTATTTCCGTTATGCAGAAATGAGCTATGAAGAAAAACAAAAAGAACGCTTTGAAAAAGTAATTACAGAATGCAACGATTTTCAGGATCGTTTTGCAGAAAGTAAGTACCTGGATGAAGTAAATAAGTACAAATTACAATCAACAAATAATATCAAAAACCAGAAATATGAGCAAGCTAAGAAGGCAAATGAGCGCTAATACCGCTAGTGTGGTTGAAACCAAAAGCCTGATTTCTATTAAAGAGAAAACAGGTAACCTGTATGAATCCATCGCTATCATTGCGCGCAGAGCTAACCAGATTAATGTGTCTCTCAGAGAAGAGTTGCACAATAAACTGGAAGAGTTTGCAAGTCATACAGACAGCCTCGAAGAAATCCATGAGAACAAGGAGCAAATCGAGATTTCAAGGGCGTATGAAAAAATGCCTAATCCCGCAATTCTTGCTACCCAGGAATTCATGGAAGGCAAAGTATACCACAGACGCAACAACGATAATGACCTTTTCAGATAAGGTATATCGATAAATGATAATTTTATGAAAACGACAGTTATTATAACTGTCGTTTTTTGTTACTTTGGTTGTGAATAGTGAATGGTCAATGGTGAATAGTGAATGGTTGTTTATGAGCATTGACACAGCAAAAAGTACTGGCAGCTGATAAGGAAATGATTCCAGGATCGTCTTTATCTGTAAAACAGTCTTATTCACCATTCACAATTGACAATTGACGATTATGCTAAAAGGTAAAAAAATATTAATCGGTATATCAGGAAGCATCGCTGCTTATAAAACCATTACACTGGTTAGATTGCTTATTAAAGCTGGTGCCGAAGTAAAAGTGGTAATGACACCTGCGGCCAGAGAATTTGCCTCACCTGTTGTACTCTCTACTTTATCTAAGAATACGGTTATTCAGGACCTCGTAGAAGGAGATGCATGGGCAAACCATGTAATGTTGGGCCGATGGGCCGATGTTATGGTAATTGCACCGCTTAGTTGTAATACCATGGCTAAAATGGCCAATGGTATTTGTGATAATGTATTGATGGCAGTATACCTTTCAGCAACTTGTCCCGTCGTTATTGCTCCCGCAATGGATGAAGATATGTGGCATCATCCTTCTACCAAACGAAATCTTGCTCAATTGGTAAAAGACGGTAACCACCTGATTAGTGTGGGTAATGGAGAACTTGCAAGCGGTTTATTTGGTGAAGGGAGAATGGCAGAGCCAGAAGAGATTTGCGAATTCCTGATCGCACAATTTTTCAGATCGAAAGAACTGGCAGGCAAAAAAGCCATTGTAACAGCAGGCCCAACTTATGAAGCAATTGACCCGGTTCGTTTTATCGGTAACCATTCATCCGGCAAAATGGGATTTGCCATTGCAGAAGCATTATACCTGCGAGGTGCAGAAGTATTATTAATTGCCGGTCCAACAAATCAGCGAACCAATTACAAGGATATTAAAGTTAAGTCGGTAGTTTCTGCAGACGAAATGTATGACGCAGCCGTAAATGCATTTGATGATACGGATATTGCTGTGATGTCAGCAGCGGTGGCAGATTATAAACCAATTCAGGCAGCAACAGATAAAATTAAAAAGAAGCAGGATGAATGGTCAGTAGAACTGGTAAAGAACAAAGACATTTTACTACAACTAGGGAAACAAAAAAAGAAGCATCAGTTTCTACTTGGATTTGCACTTGAAACCAGTAATGAAAAAGAAAATGCGTTACAGAAACTGCAGGCAAAAAATGCAGATGGAATTGTATTGAATTCGCTGAATGATAAAGATGCGGGCTTCGGAGTAGATACGAATTCAGTAACTATTTTTCACCAGTCGGGTACCGAAGAAAAGACAGGTCTTAAAACAAAGCAGGAAGTAGCTGCAGATATTGTTTCATTCATCATAAAGCACCTGCATGTATAAAAAAATCGTAACCATACTATTGTTCGGTATTTTGGTTAAACAGGTCAGCAGCCAGGAACTTCAGGCTAGGGTAACCGTTTTATCGAACAGGGTAACTACAAATATCGATCGTAAAATATTTACAACACTGCAGAATCAACTGACTAACCTGCTCAATAACAGAAAGTGGACATCTGATACCTACAAGCAAAACGAAAAAATTATTTGCAGTTTTATCCTGAATATTGAAAGTGTTCAGGAACCAAATGTCTATAAAGCTTCTTTAAATATTCAGGCAGCCAGGCCTGTGTATCATTCTACCTATCAGGCTGCCATCATTAACTTTCAGGATGCAGATGTGCTCTTTAAATATGTAGAGTTTCAACCGGTTGAGTTTAATGAAAACCGCGTTCAGGGTACAGATGCTGCGGTAGCGAATCTTACTGCCATCTTTGCTTATTACGCTTATATAATTCTGGGTTTCGACTATGATTCCTTTGCGCCAAAAGCAGGAGAGCCCTATTTTAAAAAGGCACAGAATATTGTCAATAATGCACCTGAAGGTAGAGGTATATCCGGATGGCGGATTTTCGACGGACTCAGAAACCGTTACTGGTTGAATGAAAACCTGATGGGAACCAGGTATAATACCATTCACGACATTATTTATGGTTATTACCGAAAGGGGCTGGATAATTTATACGATAACGAAGCGGAAGGAAAAGGAGGGGTATTAAACGCGCTGATTCAACTACAGTCATTCGGAAAGGAAAATCCGAATACCATGGTACAACAGTTTTTTATGCAGGGAAAGTACCAGGAACTAGTGGGTATTTTCAAGAAAGCAAATAATGCAGAAAAAACCAAGGCACTGGAATTATTAAGTGAACTGGATGTAATTAATGCATCAAAATATAAAGAAGCATTGCGATGAGAGTTACGGTGGTTTTATGCATATCATTCCTGCTATTCATGCAAATGGGTTGTAATAATGGACCTTCAAAAGCAGTTATTCCGATCGATAGCATGAAGCTGATCATGTGGGATATGATGAAAGCGGATGAATGGTTTAGCCGTAAGGTAATTAAGGATACAAATGCCAACAGGAACAAAGAAGATGTAAAGCTCTATGAAATGGTGTTTAAAGTTTACGGAATTACCAAAGAAAGATACTATTCAAGTTACCGATATTACGAAGGCAGACCAGTGTCATTCAAACGCCTGATCGATTCATTGGAAGCATATGCAAACCGCGAAAGGATAAAGAGATACGAAACAGAAAGAGGTGGTAGTGCTAACCCCACAAAATAATTAGTTTATGAACAAAGTGTATAAGAACGCAATAGAAGCCATAGAGGGTATTCAGGATGGACATACATTAATGCTTGGTGGATTTGGATTGAACGGTATTCCGGAAAATGCCATCGCAGCACTTGTTGCCAGCGGCGTTAAAAACCTCACCTGTATTTCTAATAATGCGGGCGTGGATGATTTCGGATTAGGCTTACTGCTTAAGACCCGACAAATAAAAAAAATGATCAGCAGTTATGTGGGTGAGAATGCTGAATTTGAAAGGCAACTATTACGCGGAGAACTGGAAGTAGACCTTGTGCCACAAGGCACATTAGCAACCCGTATTCAAATGGCGGGTATGGGAATTCCTGCATTCTTTACACCTGCTGGTTATGGAACAGAAATAGCAGAAGGAAAAGAAATAAGGGAATTCAACGGCAAGCCTCACTTAATGGAAATGGCACTGCATGCTGATTTCTCACTGGTGAAAGCATGGAAAGGTGATACCATGGGTAACCTGGTATTCCGTAAAACAACACGTAATTTTTCTACTTCCATGGCGAAAGCAGGTAATATTACCATCGCAGAAGTTGAACATCTGGTACAACCGGGTGAACTGAATCCAGACGAAATACATGTAGCCGGCGTATATGTTCATCGCATATTTGAGGGAAAAGATTATGCGAAAAGAATAGAGCGTAGGACGGTGAGATTGGTGAGTAGCGATAGTGGGGCGTGAATGGTCAATTGTCAATTGTCAAATATGGAAAGCGAATAGCTATTCACCATTCACCATTGACAATTCACGCCACATGAGTATTGAGGGGTGAATTGTCAATTGTCAAATTTGGAAAACGAATACCTATTCACCATTCACCATTGACCATTCACATCAAACAAGTGTTTCAAAAAACCAAAAAACAATCAGATGGCTTTAGATAAATTCGGTATAGCAAAAAGAATCGCACAGGAATTACGGGATGGCATGTATGTGAATCTCGGAATTGGTATACCTACGTTGGTAGCAAATTTTATTCCTGAGGGCATGACGGTTGTATTTCAGAGCGAGAACGGGATTTTGGGTATGGGACCTTATCCAACAGAAGATGCAATTGATGCTGACCTGATTAATGCCGGCAAGGAAACTGTAACGGTTATACCCGGTGGCGCATTTTTTGATAGCGCGGAAAGTTTTGGTATGATCAGGGCTGGTAAAATTGATCTGACTGTATTAGGGGCCATGGAAGTGAGTGAAAACGGGGATATTGCCAACTGGAAAATCCCAGGGAAAATGGTAAAGGGAATGGGTGGTGCCATGGATCTGGTTGCCAGTGCAAGGAATATCATTGTAGCAATGATGCATACCAATCCCAAAGGGGAAAGTAAATTATTGCCCAGATGCAGTTTACCCCTTACAGGTGTTGGCTGTGTAAAGAAAGTAGTAACTGAACTGGCTGCACTAGATATAACCAATGAAGGGTTTGTACTACTGGAACGAGCCCCTGGTGTTTCGGTCGAAGAAATAAAAGCAAAAACAGCCGGAAAATTAATCATCCCAGACCATGTTCCGGAAATGCAGTTGTAATCAGCCTCAACTTTTTTTGACCAATATTGTTTAATCAGCAATTAACTTTAAAACAAATAATATGAGTATTCAAGTAGGTGTTCAGGCACCGGATTTTTCACTGTTCGATACAGATAAGAACAAAGTAAGTTTAGCAGAGCAAAAAGGAAAAAATGTAGTAGTACTATTTTTTCCGTTGGCATTTACAGGTGTTTGTACAGCCGAGTTGTGTAATGTGCGCGACAATATCGGCCTGTATAACAATACCAATGCAGTAGTATTTGGCGTTTCTGTAGATTCCCTGTTTTCTCTGGGTAAATTCCGCGAGGAGCAAAACCTCAATTTTCAATTACTGAGTGATTTCAACAAGGAAGCAGCAAAAGCATACGGTGTACTTTATGAGACTTTCCCCGCTTTTGAAATGCAGGGTGTGAGCAAACGTGCCGCATTTGTTATTGATAAAGAAGGCGTAGTAAAATATGCAGAAGTTTGTCCAACCCCAGGTGATCTTCCAAACTTTGAGGCAATACAGCAAACGCTGAGTAGCCTGTAAGATGGTTGATAGTCCATGGTCCATAGACCATAGTCGATAGACCATAGTCCATAATCAATGGACCATGGACTATGGTCTATGGACTATCGCCCTACATAACCAGATCCCTCCCAATTCATTGATTCTACATTCATTATCTGTCATTCCCCGGGTTTTAACACTGGTTTTTGTAAAAATCAAGTCAATTAACTAACTTTATAGTATCATACTTAACCCATGGGAAAAAAGTACACAATACTTTTACTGGTATTTTTTGTACTTGGAAGCAGTTTTGCATCCGACCCGGTATTTAATGTCAATAAGCTAACCTCATTTCCAGAGCTTCAATCAAAAGTTTCCCGTTTCTATCCCAACCCTGCTACAACCGTTATTAATTTTGAATTTGATAAAACTGTCGATAAAACCTATACCCTGGTTATCTGTAATTTTCTGGGTAAACGTATGACTGAAGTTCGGATCACCGAAGCGAAAATTGTGATCAATCTTGACGATGATTATTATCGTGGTTTATATGTTTACCAGCTTCGCGACCAGCGCAACCGGATCGTAGAATCCGGCAAGTTTCAGGTGGTTAAATAATAGCCTGACTTTCCCCCTCTGCTTTGATACCCCCATACAATTTAAGCCAGAAACCTTCCTTTTATTCTTTATATTTAAGTCTGTCTGATAATCAGGACATAGAAACTAATCTTGCTTATATGAAACAATTTTTATCCATTACCCTGAGGGTATTGGTCTACATTTTACCATTAGCCGCTATTGCTCAAAGCAAAAACAACAGTGCTTCAGAATTTAATAGCGCTACCTTTTCCAATCTGAAATTTCGTTCGATTGGTCCGGCAGTAACATCTGGCCGTATTTCCGATTTTGCAGTAAACCCTCTGAATGCAAGTGAATACTATGTAGCCAGTTCTGCAGGCGGTGTATGGAAAACGACCAATCATGGGGTAACCTTTCAACCCATATTCGATGCCCAGGGTTCTTACTCAATTGGATGCGTAACCATTGATCCTAATAACCCAAATATTATCTGGGTAGGGTCTGGTGAGAATAATAATCAGCGATCAGTATCCTACGGTGATGGCGTTTACAAATCAGAAGACGCAGGCAAGACCTGGAAGAATATGGGTCTGAAAAATTCGGAACATATCGCAGAAGTTATTGTTGATCCCACCAATTCAAATATCATTTATGTGGCGGCTTATGGTCCGGTATGGAGCGAAGGGGGAGAGCGTGGTGTATATAAATCTGTAGACGGGGGTCAAACCTGGAATGCCATTAAAACGGTAAGCAATTATACGGGTTGTAATGACCTGGTAATGGATCCTCGCAATCCTAATGTACTATATGCTTCTTTTCATCAGCGCATGCGTAAAGTGTTTACTTATATAGGTGGTGGACCAGAATCCGCTCTGTATAAAACCACCGATGGGGGCGCAACATGGAAAAAACTGGAAGGTGGTTTTCCGGGGGGTGAATTAGGTAGAATTGGTTTGGCTATTAGTCCTGTTAATCCAGACATTCTATACACAGTTGTCGAAGGCAAAGACAATAAGGGAGGTATCTTTCAATCTAAAGACCAGGGACTGAGTTGGGAAAAAAGAAGTGGCTATGCAACTTCTGGTAATTACTACCAGGAAATTGTTTGCGATCCTAAAAATGTAAATCGGATTTTTATTACCGATACTTATTATAAAGTAAGTGATGATGGCGGTAAAACTGTTTACAATCTCGGAGAAATTAATAAGCATATTGATAACCATGCTATCTGGATTGACCCCCAAGACACAGATCATTTGATGGTTGGTTGTGATGGCGGTGTCTACGAAACCTGGGATTATGCAAAGACCTGGGATTTCAAATCTAATTTACCCGTTACGCAATTTTACAAAGTAGCCACTGATAATGCATACCCATTTTATGGCGTACATGGTGGAACGCAGGATAACCTGAGTTTGGGTGGGCCAAGCAGAACCACATCTGCCAATGGAATAGTGAATGCGGACTGGTATGTTACTTCACTCGGTGATGGATTTGAAACTCAGGTAGATCAATCAAATCCCGATATCATTTATGCGCAGAGTCAATATGGTGGTATTGTTCGATTCGATAGAAAAAGTGGCGAGTATTTAGACATCAAACCATCCGAAGGTGAAAATGAACCTGCCTATCGATGGAATTGGGATGCGCCCTTGCTGATTAGTCAGCACGATAATGCCCGCTTATATTTAGGTGCAAATAAATTATTCAGAACAGATGACAGAGGCAATAGCTGGAAAGTAATAAGTCCTGATTTAACCCGTCAAATTGATCGGAATAAAATTGAAGTAATGGGAAGGGTATGGTCCGTTGATGCAATTGCAAAAAACGGAAGCACAGATATTTTCGGACAACTTACTTCTGTTGCCGAGTCAAAAATTAATCCAGATATGTTATGGGTTGGTACAGATGATGGATTAATTCAATTAACCACAGATGGTGGTAAAAACTGGACCAAATTCGATAACCTTCCAGGTGTTCCTTCTATGAGTTATGTGCACCAGATAATTGCTTCTTTACACGATGTAAATACAGCATACGTTTGTTTTAACCACCATCGCTATGGCGATTTTAAACCTTATGTTTTAAAAACAACCGATGCGGGTAAAACATGGAAACCTATTCAGGCTAATCTCCCACAAAAGGGGAGCGTTTATAGTATCGCAGAAGATCATATAGATAAAGAGCTCCTGTTTGTTGGTACCGAATTTGGCGTTTTCTTCTCCAATAATGGCGGTCAGGAATGGATTCAATTGAAAGGAGGATTACCAGTTACAGCAGTTCGTGATATCGAGATTCAACGAAGAGAAAATGACCTGGTACTTGCAACATTTGGTCGTGGTTTTTATATACTCGATGATTACAGTGTGTTACGTTCTTTTAAAAAAGAAAGCCTTACCAAAGACGCAGCAATTTTTCCGGTAAAAGAAAGTCTTATGTACATCGAAAGACTACCACTGGGTCTGCGCGATAAAGGTCATTTAGGTAGCAGTTATTTTAGTACACCTAACCCACAAGTAGGGGCAGTTTTTACTTATTACATTAAAGAGGATAATAAAAAATTAAAAGAGATTCGCGCCGCCAGGGAAAAGGAAAAAACCGAAAAAGGGGAAAAAGTTTATTATCCGGATATCGACAGTCTGCGTTTAGAAGATAACCAACCTGATCCGTACTTATTGTTCACTATTCGTGATAAAGCAGGAGACATTGTCAGACATCTCAAAGCGCCAGCTAAAAAAGGCTTGCAAAAGATTGTATGGGATTTCAGGTACGCTACACCTGCTCCTGTAATAGGCCGGAGAACGCCTGCACCTGATGAATTGTTTGGCAGAGAAGAATTGGGGCATCTTGCAATGCCGGGTGAATACACTGTTAGCTTGTCCAGGTTTGAAAATGGATTACTAACTGAAATAGCCGGACCAGTTTCTTTTACCTGTAAATTATTGCAACAAAGTAGTCTGCCTGTAAATATGGAAGATAATGTAGCATTCTATAAACAGGTATCATCATTACGTAAAGCTACAAGTGCGGCTACGGATATATATGGTGATATGCGTTCGCGTATCAGCAATATCCTTGCAGCAGCCCAGGATATTCCGGCTTCTCCAAAATCAATCATCGAAAAAGCATATATCCTAACTAATAAGCTGAATGAAATTGGCATTCAATTAAACGGTGATGCAACAAAATCCCGTCGTGAATTTGAAACACCACCTTCCATCAATGCTAGGGTAGGTAACGTAGAAAATGGCGTATGGAATTCAACATCGGCCATCACTACAACTTATCGGAATGATTATGCGATTGCATCAAAAGGCTTAACCGTGGTAATCGCCGCCATGCGCAAACTCGATGAAGAAATCGTTGCCCTTGAAAAGCAATTAGAACTTAATAAAGCCCCATATACTCCGGGAAGGTGGCCGGAATGGAGGTAGGGGTGAGAATTCAAAAGTCAAAATTCAAAATTCAAAAATCAAAAGTCAAAAGTCAATACTGATTGGTATAACGGTTTTTTGACTTTTGACTTTTGACTTTTGATTTTCGAATTTATCTATCCGCCACTTCCACAATCAGAAACTTCAAATAATTCGTGTTTTCCATTCCCCAGATAATGGGGTGATCACTTGCCTGGGCTTGAAAAGTTACCTGTCTTATTTTTTTGCGGGCATCTTTTGCGGCCATTTCAATGGTTTGGAGGAATAAATCTGGTTGAACAAGGTTGGTACAACTGGAGGTAACCAGGAAACCACCATTACGAATGAGTTTCATTCCTCTCAGGTTAATTTCTTTATATCCGGTGATAGCTTTCTGTATATTCTCCCTGCTTTTGGTAAAAGCAGGTGGGTCAAGCATAACAACATCGTATTGACGACCGTCTTTGCCCCATTGTTTTAAAACATCAAAAGCATTCATTGCCTCAAACCGGCAAATATTTTCCAGTCCGTTCAATGCGGCATTTCGGTTGGCCTGTGCTACTGCATTTTCAGAAATATCTAAACCAAGTACAGATTTTGCACCGTAGTGTGCAGCGTGTATTTCAAAAGTACCGGTATAGGTAAATGCACCTAATACTTCTGCTCCTTTTACAATATGTTGAATAGCCCTTCTATTATCCTGCTGATCGAGGAAATACCCCGTTTTCTGTCCGTTTTCGAGGTCAACATGGAACTTTAATCCATTTTCATTGATGATGATCTTTGGATCAAAGGGGGCAGATAAAAAACCTTTTAGTTGTGAAAGTCCTTCCAATTCCCTAACCGGGACATCATTTCTTTCATAAATACCTTTGGGTGAGAATATCTCATTTAATGCGGCTACAATAGCAGATTTCCATTTGTCCATACCCAGCGACAGGGTCTGCAAAACAAAATAATCATTGAATTTATCGATGATCAAGGCCGGCATATAATCTGCTTCGCCAAAAATAAGGCGGCAGTTTTCGGTATAACCAATTTTTTGGCGGTATGACCATGCCTGGGCAATACGGTTATAAAAGAACTGGTCGTTTATTTCCTCCTGTTTACGGGTGAGGAGGCGCACCATAATCTGTGATTTTGGGTTCACATAACCACGTCCGGCGAACTTGCCATCCGCAAAAAATACATCTACTATATCACCTGCTTCCACAGGTCCCGATAGTTTTTCAACTTCATTTCCAAAGATCCAGGGATGTCCATTGGCAATTCTGGGGGCAATTTTCTTCCGGAGAAACACATTTATCATCCGGCAAAGATACTTAATAGCAGAATCTTCAATGCTGTTAAAGCGACCGGAAAAGGGGCTGTTTATTGGTTTTCGACTGACAAGTCCAGCTATTTGCCCCCATAAACTGCCAAATTTTCCCGTTTCTTTGCATCGGCAAAATTTTTGACAGGTTTAGCCACATTAAGTATTAAGTAAAATAATTATGGAAGAGCAGGCAACCACATCGAATATGAATGAAGCAACAAACCAGGAAATCGATATCAATGCGGATGAAAATGCTGCAGGAACCTCGCACCTGAATGAACCGGTGGCTGACGACAGCGAACTGGAAAAATTACAGGCTGAGTTGCAGGAGCAAAAGGATAAATACCTTCGCCTGATGGCCGAGTTTGACAATTTCAGACGCAGAACAGCAAAAGAGCGTATTGAGCTAATTCAAACTGCGGGGAAAGACGTAATCGTTTCTCTGTTGGACGTACTTGACGACTGTGACCGTGCTGAAAAACAGTTGCAAAGCAGTGATGATATCGCTGTTCAGAAAGAGGGAATACAACTCGTTTTCAATAAACTTCGTTCAAATCTGCAGGCGAAAGGTGTAAAAGCAATGGAGAGTATCAACGCTGATTTCGACGTGGAAAAACATGAAGCCATCACAGAAATTCCTGCACCTTCTGAAGATATGAAAGGGAAAGTGATAGATGAAGTGATGAAGGGATATTATCTCAACGATAAAATTATCCGCTTCGCTAAAGTAGTAGTAGGAAAATAATTTTCGAATCTTTGATTTTTTGATTTTTCGATGGAAGAATTAAAAATCAGCAAATCAAAGATCAAAAAATCAAAGATCAAAGATCAAAAATGGCTAAAAGAGACTTTTACGAAATATTGGGGGTGAGTAAATCTGCTTCCGCCGATGAGATTAAGAAAGCTTATCGGAAAGTGGCGATGCAATTCCACCCAGACCGTAACCCTGGAGACAAAGAAGCCGAGGAGAAATTCAAGGAAGCGGCGGAAGCTTATGAGATATTGAGTGATGCCGACAAAAAAGCAAAGTATGATCGTTATGGTCATGCTGCGTTTGGACCTGGTACAGGTGGTAATGCCGGTGGTTATGGTGGAGGAATGAATATGGATGATATCTTCAGTCAGTTTGGAGATATTTTCGGTGATGATATGTTCGGTAGTTTCTTTGGTGGAGGAAGAAGAAGCAGTGGTGGTGGCAGCTCAAGAGCAAGGGGGCAAAGAGGAAGTAACCTTCGCATCAAACTCAAACTAAACTTTGAAGAAATTGCCAAAGGTGTTACCAAGAACGTAAAAGTAAAAAAACACATTCTCTGTAATACCTGTGGAGGTAATGGCGCAAAAGATAAAAACAGTGTGCAGACCTGCGGAACCTGTGGCGGAACGGGACAGGTAAGACGCGTAACAAACACTTTCCTTGGTCAAATGCAGACTGTTAGCACTTGTCCAACCTGTAATGGTGAGGGATCTACTGTAACCGCAAAATGTGGCAGTTGTAAGGGTGAAGGAAGGGTTTATGGTGAGGAGACCATTAGTATTGATATTCCGGCAGGTGTGCAGGAAGGCATGCAACTGAGCATGAGTGGTAAAGGAAATGCCGGAGAAAGGGGTGGATATGCAGGTGACTTGATTATACAAATTGAGGAAGAAGCACATCCTGAACTACAACGCGATGGATTGAATGTTGCTTATGAATTACATCTTTCATTTCCTGATGCAGTATTCGGCACCCAGGTAGAAGTACCTACGATTGATGGAAGAGCTAAAATTAAAATACCAGCCGGCACGCAAAGTGGCAAAATTTTCCGTCTGAAAGGAAAAGGTTTTCCTGAAGTGCAAGGATACAATAAAGGTGATCAATTAATTTATGTGAATGTATGGACTCCTCAGCAGGTAAGCGATGAAGAAAAACGTATACTTGAAAAACTAGGGGAGAGTTCAAATTTCAAACCTAATCCAACCAAAGGCGATAAGAGTTTCTTTGAAAGGGTTAAGGAAGCTTTTAGCTAGTGGGTGCTGGATGAGCCATTAGCTATTGGCCTTTAGCCCTTAGCTATCAATGCGAATCAAGGGTTGAGATTGCATAGGAGCGAGAAATGGAACGCAGATTTATCATGATTATCATGATAGATCATGATAAATCCGTGTTCTATCTAAGCAGCCAAATAAGATTTAAAGCTATTATTTCGTAAGAGCCTGCCTTAATGACCTCGAAAGATTCTTCTATTGATGATTTTTCATTTTTAGCTAATTCCAACTCTTAATTCGACTACTTAATTATCATCTATTTACAATAAACGCTTAACAATTAGCAACTAACTGCTAATGGCTAAAGGCTAATAGCTAAAAGCCAAAAAGCTATTTCCTTTTTTTCTTCGAAGGATTATACAACTGTATCGCCTGTTCTAATAGCTTGCCAAATTCGTTCTGCAAAACATTGTTTTTTTGTATGCCGGATTTGGCAAGCGTTAATACATCTTCCAACATATAATCCTTAGTAAAGTGGGAATCTCGTAAGACTGAGCCAAACATCGCAACTGAAGCAGCAAAGCGGTAAGTGCTGTCGGTTTGTGTAATATCAACAGGCTGGTAATGGCAAGAGAATATTTGGCGAATCAGTTCATTCGACCCTGGTTTTTTATACCTGAGCTCTAGCGATGCCATCAGTTGTTGAGCAGAAGCTGCACTATCTTTTGCGGGGCATAATTCGAAGATCGCGGTGATTGTATGGCCACTTCCTATTTCTCCACCTTCCAGTATACTGCTGCTGTCTTCAAGGGCCGATTTTTTATTATCGAAACCAATAAGTCTGTACTGATGCACTGTTGCATTGTTAAACCGAACATTTATTGCAGCATCATCCGCTACCGCAAAAATGGTTTTGGTAAATTCTTTCACCAATACTTTTTCTGCTTCCCTTATTTGGTCAATATAAGCAAAATTGCCGTTGCCTTTTTTGGAGAGTGATTCTAGTTTACTGTCTTTATAGTTACCCATTCCAACACCCAAACAAGTAAGGTAAATGCCTGATTGCTGGTAGCGGATGATTAAATCTTCCAATTCTTTTTCCGACGATTGACCAACGTTGAAATCCCCATCTGTAGCAAGGATAACGCGGTTGTTACCATTGGGTATAAACTGATCTTTTGCCAATTTGTAAGCAAGCTGAATGGCACCTGAACCAGGGGTGTCGCCTCCTGCAGTGAGAGAATCAATGATATTTCGCATATGCGCTTTATGTGCGCCACCAGTAGGAGGGAGTACAATGCCAACACCGCCACCATAAGTGGCAACGGTTACAGTATCGCAATCACGTAAATTATTGACCAGCATTTTAAATGCCGATTGCAATAATGGAAGCCTGTTAGGTTTATCCATTGAGCCGGAAATATCTATCAGGAAAACGAGATTGGAAGGAGGGATGTCATCAAGTGGTAAACTCGGTGCTTCAAGTTGAAGGAATAATAATTGATTGTTTTTATTCCATGGGCAACTGGTATGTTTATAATTAAAACGGAATTGTGTTTTATCGGTAGAGTGCTGTTGTTCTGGAATAGGCAGGCTGAAATAGTTAAGCATCTCTTCAATCCTGACCGCATCTTTGGGAACAAACATTTGGTTTGAAATAAACCTTCTTACATTGCTGTAAGCCGCATTGTCGATGTTGAGAGAAAAACCGGTTTCCGGAAAAGTGGCGGCAGTTATAAACTCATTTTCAACCAGGTTGCTGTAACTCTCGCCAAGAGATGAATAAGGGGTGTTATCACCATTTACCGCATTGGTAACAATTGAAGAGCGATTGTTTTTATACAGTTTAAGTGTACCTGGTATTGTTTTGAGTGTTATATGCAGGTACGACTTACTCCCAGCAAAAAGATTAAGTGTTTCATAACCCTCGAAAGACAGATTAATGGAGTCGTTCTGTTGTTTAATGGAAATACCAAATGCCCCGCTATGCCCTGTTGTAAATACTTGTCCTGGTTTAGACTTCAGTTTTATTTTTACACCATCGAGTAAGGTTCCAAATTCGTTTCTTACTTCCCCACGCAAATAGTATTGCGCAGCTACGGGTAGCTGAATGGCAAATAGGCAGCATGATAATATCCAAATGGGGGTACGCATTTGGCAAAAGGGGTTTCTACTACAATATAACGCTTAATTGGCGGCCTTTGTATATAGAATCCGTTAAAGCCTTGTTATGCTTCGGTCTTAAGCTGGTAAATTTCTTTGATATTTCTACCGAGGCCGTCATAGTCTAGTCCATACCCTAATACAAACCTGTTAGGGATGGTAAAACAACAATAATCGATATTGATCGGGTATTTCATTGCATCTGGCTTGTGCAAGAGTACAGCTACTTTAAGTGAAAGCGGTTGCTGGTTGAAGAGCTGGGGCAGAAACTCGCTCATGGTTTTACCTGTATCGATAATATCTTCAAGGATAACAACATGACGGTTATTGATTTCAGTATCTAAACCTATTGCAGTAATAACTTGTCCGGTTGATTTAGTGCCCTTATAAGAAGCGAGTTTAATAAAACAGATTTCGGCTTCAATGCTCAGTTCTTTAAAAAGATCTGCTGCGAACATGAATGATCCGTTAAGGATAGCAATAAATAAAGGCTTTTTACCAGCATAGTCTTTGTCGAGTAAAGCAGCCAGCTCCTTAACTTTTTCACGGATCAAATCTTCAGGTAAATAGGGAACAAATTCTTTATCGTGAACAGTGATCACATTCATGCGGAATTATTTTGTATTTTTTGTTTTTGCTTTCGGTGCTGCATTTTTTATCTCAGCAGGTGAACGCAGGTATAGTTTTTGACCTGCACTGATTTGACTGTCTTTTTTGAGTTTATTGTACTCCATCAGGCTTTCCAATCGAATACCTTCTTTCTGTCCTATGGCATGTAAGGTTTCACCCGGAGCCACTTCATGGATATCAGAAGCACCTCTTTTTTGTTTCTTCTCAATGAAAAGCAATTGATCCGTTTCAAGGATATCGCTTTCTGGTAATTCATTAAAGTCGAATAATTTGCTTAGACTGATATCATACCTATGTGCGAGTGCCAGTAAGGAAGTACCTTCTTTTGCATAGATGGCTTTGGTATGATTAATGGTGAATACGCCTTCCGGATAGGGTGATGGTTTTTTATCAGCAACCGCAGGTGTATTTTTCTCTGTAACAACGGTATCATCAGTAGCTTCTGGGATTACCTCACTAGCTGTTTGTGCAGGAGTACCTTTAACTGGTTCTTTTGCTTTAACTTCTTCCGTCGTTTTTATTTCACTTGCTTTATCTGTCGGAGCTTTGTCTTCCTTTTCTTTTATTTCTGCAGGCTTCAGCTCAGCAGGGGCAGGTTTGGCAGGTTCCGCAGTTATAGTGGTTGATTGCTGTGGAATAGGTGCATTCCTGTTATCTCGGATGGCCAGAGCCAGCATCGTGTATTGGTGTAACTTATAATCCTCAATAACCCTAAGTAATTTCTCCGGATAGGTAGAACTGGTGGCATAACCGGCGCGTTTTAGTCCATAGGCCCATCCGGTAATATCTGTTGGTTCCAGTTTAAAGAGGAAGGCGTAATGAGGCCTGTTTTTAAGAAAATCCGAATGGTCTTTATACGATTGTTCAACTGATGGATAAACCCTAAAGCATTCTCCTTTTGCATCGTCATCCTGGTAAGTTTTATCACCTGTCCATTCAGTTTTACATTTTATACCAAAATGGTTGTTGGCATTTTTGGCAAGTGGACTTTCACCAAATTTAGACTCAAGTATACCCTGCGCCAGTTTAATAGAAGCGGGTACGCCAGTCCGAAGCATTTCTTCGATGGCCAGGTCTTTATAGCTATTGATATATGCTTCTGTTTTTTCTTTCACAGTTAGATCCTGTGCAAAAACCATTGTTTGCATAGAAGCATAAACTGTGATCAATAATATCCATTTTTTCATTGTTCTTTTCCCTGGTTTTTGTTGCATCAAATTTGTCCGCAAACATTTCCTGTTCAAGCAAGTAATGTTCGGCGTTTTTTCAGGCTTCTTTCTTTTTTATCATTAACAAACCGTCTCTGATAGTTAATAATACCTGTTCTGTTCTTTCGTCATTACGCACATGTTCATTAAATGCGTGAATGGCTTTGGCATTTTTCCCGCTAATGGGGTCTTCCAATACTTGTCCATGAAACAGGACATTATCTGCCAAAATGATTCCATTTTTACTGAGTTTCGGAACTATTTGTTCATAGTACCCGATATACCCTGTTTTATCGGCGTCGATAAAAACGAGGTCCCATTCGTAAGGTAAACGGGGTATTATTTCCGCCGCATTACCGATGTGCAAATTTATCTGATGGTTTCTATTGCTTTTGCTAAAATAATTCCGCGCTGTGCTGGCATCCTCCTCCCGACACTCCAGTGTATGCAATTCTCCGTCTGGTGTAAGTCCTTCTGCCAGACAAAGTGCGCTATACCCTGTAAATGTACCTATCTCTAAAACGTACTTTGGGCGCATAATAGTGCTCAGAAAGGATAAAAATTTCCCCTGTACCTGTCCGCTAAGCATATGGGCCAGCGGATGTTCCTTTTGGGTGAAGGCGGCAATCTCCTGTAAGAGTCCCTCTTCCGAAGTGGTAAATGCCTGTGCATAAGCCTCTGCTTCGGGGGAAATAATCAGGGGGGTATTCATATTACAAAGATACGAAAACCCATCTGAAGGGTAGAAGGCGGCAGATTTTAGCTTTTTACTACCATAGAAAAGGTGTAGTTTAGGTTTAGAGTAAGGTGTTAGGGGTTAGGTGTTAGGTGTTAGGAAGAAATTGCAGCGTCTGGTACCGCACCCTAATACCTAACACCTAACCCCTAACCCCTAACCCCTGTATTTACATTCATCTATTTAAAATATAAATGACATGTCACTACCTGAATTTCCAAATGGATTTGATTCATGGCAAAAAACGCATTTTGAAGTAGTAGAAGTGTTGTGTTATATCCGTTCCTTAGAGGAAGCGGAACAGCCAAAAAGTTTTGCCGAAGTGGTTGACCAAACGGCCAGTGAAGAAATGTATCAGCTTGCATTTGACCTCACTAATAAGTACGAGGCCGTGTCTAAGGGTAAAACAAGAACCCGCAGTCTTTTTGATGATATTGAGGAGTTTGTATGGGGTGAGGTAAAGAAAGAGGCTTAATCTACCTGCGGAAAGAATTGTTTAGTGATGGCAGTCTTTTCCTTGTTTATATAAGCCAGAAAAGCAGTAGCAACTGGTGATAATTTTTTCCCTTTTAGCCAGATGAGTTGCCAGGCCGTTTGAATGGGCAGGCCTTTTACGGGGATGATTTTCATATCTCCATTCTTCAACTCATTCTTAATACCGATCAGGGGCATTATAGAGTAACCCAGTCCAGCGAGCACTGCCTGCTTTACAGCTTCATTTGAAGTAAGTTCCATTTTTTTACGAAAAATGAGGTGGTGTTTTTCGATAAATCTTTCCATGGTTTGCCTTGTGCCAGAACCATTTTCCCTGAAAATCAATGGCAGTTCTTCGAATATTTTTTTTACGGAGCCTTTGGCATTTATTTTAGAACCACGGGCACCGACTAAATATAGTTTATTGGGTAATAATTCGATTCTGTTTAATTGAAGGGTGTCGGGGATGATGGAAACCAGTGAAAAGTCGACCTCATTTCTGTCAAGACTTTCAATCACTTTTGCTTTATTGGTTACATCCATTAGTAGGTCTACGCCTGGATGTTGTTTCATAAATCCGGTCAGGAAATACGGCATCACATATTTGCCTGTTGAAACAACAGAAATCTTAAGCCTGCCTGAAATCTGTCCCTGATAGGCCTGTGTCTTATAATTGATGGCATTTACTTCATTAAGTATAGCCTCGGCGGCACTGGCAATTTCTTTTCCAAAATCTGTTACGTATAATTTCCGGCCTACTACTTCGGTAAGTGGTATATCAAACTGATCCTGAAAATTTTTTAGCTGAATGGAGACCGCAGGTTGTGTAAGGTATAGTTCTTCTGCAGCCTTTGTAACACTTTGTGTTTGCGCCACTTTCAGGAATATCTGCAATTGGTTGAGCGTATAATTCATAAAAATAATTTATGGATAATATTGTAAAGATAAATAATAATATATAATCAGTTCCGCTCATTTTTGCGTCATCAATCACAAAAACCAATCAAGTATGACAAGAATCACAATTGCAAAAGGAGATGGAATTGGTCCTGAAATTATGGACGCTACGCTGGAAATTCTCATGGCAGCCGGTGCACAGATTGAAATCGATGAAATTGAAGTAGGCGAGAAAGTGTACCTGGCCGGAAATAATGCTGGTATCGCCAAAGAAGCATGGGATACCATTCGCAGGAATAAAGTTTTCCTGAAAGCCCCGATTACTACGCCACAGGGAGGCGGGTATAAAAGTTTGAATGTAACCACCCGTAAGTTCCTGGGTCTTTATGCAAATGTGCGTCCATGTATGAGTCTTCACCCCTATGTGAAAACAAAACATCCAAAAATGGACATCGTGATCATCCGCGAAAATGAAGAGGACCTTTATGCCGGTATCGAGCACCAGCAAACGGATGAAGTAGTACAGTGTTTAAAACTGATCAGCAGACCAGGGTGTGAGAAAATTGTACGTTATGCTTTTGAATATGCAAAACAGTATGGTCGCAAAAAAGTAACCTGTTTTACCAAAGACAATATCATGAAACAAACAGATGGTTTGTTTCACCAGGTATTCGATGAAATTGCGAAGGAATACCCCGAAATAGAAAACGAGCACTGGATCATCGATATAGGTGCTGCAAAAGTAGCCGACACACCAGAATATTTCGATGTGATTGTTATGCCGAACTTATATGGCGATGTACTATCTGATGTTGCCGCACAGATTACGGGTTCTGTTGGACTTGCCGGCTCTGCTAACATCGGAGAATCATGCGCTATGTTTGAGGCAATCCACGGCTCTGCACCCAGGAGAGCAGGACAGAATGCCGCCAATCCTTCGGGTTTATTGCAGGGTGCGATAATGATGTTGAATCATATCGGTCAGCCAGCAATCGCTGAAAAAGTTCAGAATGCCTGGTTGAAAACAATAGAAGATGGTATTCATACCTACGATATCTTCAAAGAAGGGGTAAGTAAGCAACAAGTGGGTACAAAGGAATTTGCACAGGCTGTGATTGCTAACCTCGGTCAGAAACCTGTTCAACTGAAAGCGGTTGAATACAATGAACAGGCTGTATTAAACCTGCCAAAGTATACACGTAAAACACCTTCTAAAAAAGAACTGGTTGGCGTAGACCTCTTCGTTCACTGGGATGGGTACAAAGCCGATGATCTTGCTGCGAAGATTAAGCAGGTAGAAGTACACGGTGTTGAATTATCTATGATTACAAACAGAGGTATTAAAGTATGGCCGGAAGGTTTTGATGAAACATTCTGCACCGACCATTGGAGATGCCGCTTTAAACCAGCTAATGCTGCCGGTGTAACTAAGCAGCAAATCATCGAGCTATTGGAAAAAGCAGAAGCGCATGGAATCGATACCATTAAAACCGAAAACCTCTACACTTTTAATGGTAAACAAGCTTATTCACTTGGACAGGGGCAATAAACAAAATCAATAATATGGTACAATTACAATTAATCAAAGGCAGTTTCGATAAGTCAGAAGCACTTGAACTTATCTCGCAGATGGTACATGTGAAAATCAAGTACCATGAAAATAAAATCAAAGGAAGCGAGAAGGAAGAAGATATCAAGATGCGTGAAAAAAGAATCAAACAATTGCAACATGAGTTTCATGAACTCAGGACACAACTGATGTCTGTGGATCAAACCATAAACATCGAATCTGGAATCGGGATAGCTTAAATAATCAATATGAAAAACACAGAAAATATAGTGCTAATCAAAGGCGAGTTTACACCAGCCGAAGCAAAAGAAGTATTGTTTGCAATACTCAACAACAAAATCAACTTCCATCGCATGAAGAACTTCAGCGCAGAGGAACGTTTCGGTAAAGCAGATCCATCATCAAGTAAAAGATTGCTCGAGCTTGAACAAAGCAGGGAAATGATTAAAGACTACCTCTCTGCCATGGAAGCAGGAGGTAATATGGTTGTTATGGAGTCGATGGTTCAGCTTTCAGCAGGTGATAAAATGAAATCGCCCGAGCCAGCAGAAGAAGTTCCAAGGACCTCTGTAAATACTGAAGCAGATTTAATTCAGCTTTGGTAGTGGGTGCTGGGTGCTGGGTACTAGGTGCTAGGTATTAGGTGTTAGGTGTTAGGTGTTAGTGTTATTTTTTAAAGACTAATTTAAAATACCCAGTACCCAGTACCCAGTACCTAAAACCTAAAACCTAACACCTAATACCTAATACCTAACTCCTAACCCCTCTAACCATTGCTTCTCCGTGAAATCAATAATAATCCCAGGAAGGTAATTAGTCCGTTGATGATCAGGAGTTCTAATCCGATCTCAAAAGAACCGAAGAGTTGTTTCTGGAATTTATCTACCAGGAGACAGAGTAACGGAGAAGCAATACATATTAACGGAACAAGCTTATCGTTTACCGCTCGTTTCATCAATATGCCAAAGGTGAATAGGCCGAGTAATGGACCGTATGTATAAGCAGCCACTTTAAGTATTACGCCGATCATACTGCTGCTATCGATCCATTTGTATACCATTACAAAGAGTAAGAAAATGCCGGCAAACACCAGGTGAACACGTTGTCTTATTTTTTTCTTTTGCGCATCGGTCCAGTCGTTACGACGCTGTAGTCCGATAATATCAATACAGAAAGAAGAAGTTAAAGCAGTAATAGCTCCATCAGCACTTGGGAAAAGGGCAGATATTAGTGCTATGATAAAAATTACCGAAACCATTTTTGGCATGTGTTGCAATGCAATGGTAGGGAACAGTTTATCGCCAGTGGCTGCAATCCCTTGGGCATCTGCATAGAGGTGCAATAAACCACCCAGGAACAGGAACAATCCTATTACTGCCAGCATGATAAAGCCAAGCGTAACCACATTTTTTTGTGAATCTTTCAGTGTCTTAACCGAAATATTTTTCTGCATCATTTCCTGATCCATACCAGTCATGGTAATGGTAACAAACGCACCGGCAAGAATTTGTTTCAAAAAGAAAAAACGGCTTTCAGGTTCGGTAAAGAAAATTTTGGAATAACCTTTATCGCCCATGGCCGCAAAGCTCTCACCAATACCCATATTGAGTTGACTTAGTATATAGACCACACAAATAACCAGACCAATCAGCATACAGGAAGTTTGTAAAGTATCGGTCCAAACAATGGTTTTCACCCCACCTTCATAAGTGTACAATAAAATCATCAGTAATATAATAAGGGTGGTTGCCCAGAAAGGTATATGAAAGCTTTCGAGTATAGCATCCTGTAATATGCGTACTACCAGGTACAAACGAGCTGTGGCGCCCAGTGTACGTGATAGAATGAAAAAAGAAGCACCTGTTTTATAGGAGGCAAACCCAAGCCTTGAACTCAGGTAATTATAAATGGAAGTAAGGTTAAGTTTATAATAGAGTGGAAGTAATACAAAAGCAATCACCATATAACCAATAAGGTAGCCAAGGGTAATTTGCATGTAGGCGAATGATTCTTTGGCTACGGCACCAGGTACACTTACAAAAGTTACACCGCTTAGAGAAGTGCCAATCATACCGAAGGCAACCAGCATCCAATTACTGTTTCTGTTCCCAATAAAGAAAGATTCATTATTACTGTTTTTACCTGTATACCAGGCTACTACAAGCAGAATAAGGAAATACAGTATTACAAAAGAGAACAGGAGTAATGGCGACATAATAGTAGATTATTTAGTAGCGAAATATCAATCGTTCAGGGTAAAGATAGGGGTACTTTGCGGTTTATTGCGGGATTTTAAACCGAAAACTTTACAATTTTTACACCGGCTATTTTAGCTTGTAATCTTAAAGCTGCTTACATTGCGCCATAAATTGACCTTAATGCAGTTAAAGCGTATTGCAGTTTTTTGCGGTTCAAAGAATGGAAATAACCCACTTTTTCAGGCTGATGCCAGTCGCTTGGGAAAGCTGATTGCTGAATCAGGTATCATACTTATATACGGTGGCGGGAATAAGGGGCTAATGGGAGCAGTGGCTAATGGTGTGATGGATCATGGAGGAAAAGTAATAGGCGTGATACCCGAAATATTATTAGAATGGGAGCATCAACATGAAGGCATTACTGAATTACATGTTGTAAAAGACATGCATATCCGCAAGAAGATGATGTATGAATTGTGTGACGCTGCGATTGTATTACCAGGGGGAAATGGTACACTTGATGAATTGTTTGAAATGCTTACCTGGAATACGCTTAATATCCACAATAAAAAAATTATCCTGCTGAATACAGCAGGATATTATCAGCATCTTGTGGCACATATTGAGCAGATGGCACAGGAAGGTTTTTTATATGAAAACTGGCAAGACCGCCTAATCGTGGCAGCTTCAGCCGAAGAAGCTATCGCTTTTTTCGGTTAAGGTACATGCCAAATCCCGCCCTGAAAACAGGCAAAGGATCATTGAACTGATCACGGTACGGTGAATTGATATTTTGCAGCACATCAATCATCAGGGTAACATAGGAGTATTGCCCACCAACAACCCTGTTACCATAACCAATACCTACAAGCAGGCTTTCTGCATTATAGTTATAACGGGCTGTTTGATTGGTAATCACATTCTTTTGAGAAGAATTAATCCAGTTGTATTCCGGTTGCACTTGCAGGTGTAAGAAATTCACCGGCCAGATGCGGAAAAAAGTACCGGCACCATAATTGAAATTGCGAAAACGGGTGTTGCTGAAATCCGATGCATTTTGTGAGAAATAGTTAATGTTTAACGATACACCTGCATCGAGCCATTTGTTCAAACTATAACCCAGTTCCGGGTTTACACCAATATTAAAAAAGCGATTGCCAAGCGAAAGGTTTAAGCTAGATCCAAAAAACATATTTTCTCGCTTAAAACCCTTTGGCTGATCATCTGTTTCAGATTGCTGGGCAAACAGAATGGTGCTAAACAGTATTAGAAAAGTCGATAAAACGCTTTTTTTCATAGTCACTGGTGTTTATGCAAATGTACGTTTCATTTGAGATCGAATATTTTACCCGCATTTAAAATATTGTTAGGGTCAAATGCTTTCTTTATTTCGCGCATAATGAACAGATTAGCATCGCGGAATACTGTTGTCATATAAGGCTTCTGAATAAGACCAATACCATGCTCCCCGCTGATGGTGCCTCCCAAACTTTTCACCAGTTCAAATAATGCTCTCAGGGCTTCAGTCATTTCAGCGTTACCATGGCTGTTTTTAATAGTAGGGTGGTTGATGCGGATATGTAAATTACCATCTCCTGCATGACCATAACAAACCGCATGAAAGCCATATTGTTTGCCGAGTGCTTTTACTCCTTTTATCAAAGCAGGTAATTCGGCCCTTGGTACAACCGTATCTTCTTCAATTGTATAACCACTTGTTTTTACTGCTTCGGCAACACGGCGGCGCAATTTCCAGAGCTCTGCTTTCTGTTGTGCATCATCGGCAAAAAATACCTCGCCTGCTTCAAAGCCAGTAAGTAATTCAGCAATCGATTCCATCTCACTCATCAATACCTCCATATTATTGCCATCTACTTCGATAATCAGGTGGGCTGCAATACTGTCGTCTACAGGCACGGCTGTACTGTCAACCATTTTGCTGACAATTTTCAAAGCATCAATCTCCACCAATTCCAATGCACTAGGCACAAAACCCGCTCTGAATATGGCACTTACTGCTTCACTTGCTTTTTCCAATGAAGCAAAAGGAACCAGCATCAGTAAATCATATTTTGGAAAAGGAATTAGCTTGAGTACAATTTTGGTAACAATGCCAAGTGTACCCTCACTACCCACTACCAGTTGTGTAAGGTTATAACCAGTAGAGTTTTTCAATACATTGGCGCCGGTCCAGATGATTTCTCCATTAGGTAATACAACTTCGAGGTTTAGTACATAATCTTTTACCACGCCATATTTTACAGCTTTAGGTCCGCCACTGTTTTCGGCAATATTTCCACCAATAAAACAACTTCCTCTGCTACTCGGATCAGGAGGGTAAAAAAGGCCCTTTTCTTTCACAGCATTTTGCAATACTTCTGTAATTACGCCTGGCTCTGTTATTACCTGCAGGTTACGTTCATCAATAGAAAGTATACTGTTCATTCTCTCTGTAGATAATAATACACCTCCTAAGTGTGGCAGTGCACCGCCACTTAAACCAGTTCCGGCTCCTCTTGGGGTTACCGGAATGAGGTCTTTATTACAGATTTTCATGATAGCCGAAATTTCCTCAGCAGTACGTGGTTTTATCACTACTTCCGGCAGGTATAATAAATGCTCGGTTTCATCGTGCCCGTAATGGTTCAGGTTTTCTTCATCTGCCAATACATATGCATCGCCCAATATTGTTTTGAATTGCTGGATATGTTCCTTACTAAGGGTTCCCGCTGCCGACATACACTAATAATTTTGGTAAAAATACTTGTTGGAGGGGAGACAAGTGCAGGATTTTGCGTTTTTAGAAGAAATTTTTATAAAAACTTCAATTTTAGCAGCAGACATTTAGGCATTTTAGGAAGGGATGTTCTGTTTTTTGAATATCCATCAAAATTTTAACGATAAGCTTAAGAAATAGCAACGTGTAGAACTTACATAAAATATTTTGGGAATAGGTTTATCCAGTATTTTTGCCTTACTAACTAACGATTGTTCGTATATGACTGAATCTATGACCCAGCTAAATCTTCAGCAATTAGTTGCGTTGGGATTAAAACCAATGCAAAATGTTCATTATCAATTAAGTCCGGAACTGTTAACCGAGCAAACCTTGCTTCGCAGTCAAGGCACGTTAAATGATACGGGTGCCTTGTGTGTTGAAACGGGAGAATTTACCGGTCGTTCGCCGCAAGACAAATTCATCGTAAAAGATGTTATTACGGCTGATACGGTTCACTGGAATAATTTTAATATTCCGATTGAAGAAAAATATTTCTTTCAGCTCAGGGATAAAATGTTACAGTACCTGAATGGCAGGGAAGATCTTTGGATCAGAGATGCTTATGCCTGTGCGGACCCTGCTTACCGGGTAAATATTCGTGTGATTAATGAAAATCCCTGGAGCAATTTATTTGCTTACAATATGTTCCTTCGTCCAACGGAGCAGGAACTGGATCAATTTGCGCCTGAATGGCATATCATACAGGCACCCGGTTTTAAAGCGGATCCTGCTGTTGACGGAACCAGACAACATAATTTTGCGATTGTTTCTTTTACCCATAAAACCATTCTCATCGGCGGTACTGGCTATACAGGTGAAATGAAGAAGGGTATTTTTACTATTCTCAATTATGTATTGCCACAGGAAAAGAATGTATTGAGCATGCATTGCAGTGCCAATATGGGTGAAGCTGGTGATGTTGCCATTTTCTTTGGGCTTAGTGGTACTGGCAAAACTACCTTAAGTGCAGATCCTAATCGTAAACTGATTGGAGATGATGAGCATGGGTGGACAGCCAATAGTGTCTTTAATTTTGAAGGTGGGTGTTATGCCAAGACCATTGATTTAAGTGAAGATAAAGAGCCGGAAATATTTCATGCGATTCGTCCGGGTGCATTGGTGGAGAATATTGGATTTGTAGCAGGTACAAACCAGATTGATTTTTCAAGTAAAAAAATTACGGAAAATACCAGGGTAAGTTATCCATTGCATTTTATCAGCAATGCTGCTTCGCCAAGTATTGGAGGGTTACCTAAGAATATATTTTTCCTTACCTGCGATGCTTATGGGGTATTTCCTCCCATCAGCCGCTTAACACCTGGTCAGGCTATGTACCAGTTCATCAGTGGTTATACTGCTAAGGTTGCGGGTACGGAAGCTGGTGTAACCGAACCGAAATCAACCTTTAGTGCCTGCTTTGGTGCACCATTCCTGCCATTACATCCTGGTAAATATGCAGAGATGCTTGGACAAAAAATGCGTGAGCATGATGTAAATGTTTGGATGATTAATACCGGATGGAGCGGTGGTTCCTATGGAGTTGGAAGCAGGATGAAACTAAGTTATACACGTGCAATGATTACTGCTGCATTAAAAGGTGAGCTGGATAATGTAGCATTTGAAGCACATCCGATTTTCGGAATGATGATGCCAAAAACTTGTCCTGGAGCACCTGAGGAAATATTAAACCCAAGAAATACCTGGGCAGATAAAGATGCTTATGATGAAAAGGCAAAAGATCTGGCACAACAGTTCATTAATAATTTTTCAAAATACGCTGCTGGTGTTAGCGAAGAAATTTTGCAGGCAGCCCCTAATGTTTAACTGATTATATATCGCCTTAGGCGATATCAACTTGGTCTCTTCGATTGCTTTGTCTGTTTGAATGGAATCCCGTCAATTATGGCGGGATTTCTGTTTTTATAATGTGGAACGAGTTGAGGAAGTATTACAATATACGACCATGAAACTGCTGCCAAAGACGATAATAGTATTCTTTTTTGCTCATTAATACTTCATGCGATCCTTGTTCAACAAGCTTGCCATTTTGCAAAACAACGATGGAATTACAGTTTCTGACTGTAGATAAACGATGTGCAATAATGATGATCGTTTTCCCTTGTAACTGAAACCATTGAAGTGTATCCTGTACCTGTTGTTCACTTATAGGATCGAGATTACTGGTAGCTTCATCAAGAATCAAAATTTCCGGATCTCTGTACAAAGCCCTGGCTATTGCTAAACGCTGTCTTTGTCCGCCAGATAAATTATTCCCCTGTTCATTCAGTGTACAAAAATATCCATCTTTTAATTGCGTGATAAATTGATGTATTCCCAGCAGTTCACATAATTGAACAACGCGGGCTAAATCGGGAGACGAATCTCCGATAGCAATATTATCTAAAACAGTTCCATTGAATAGGTCAATTTGCTGTGGAACAACGGCAATTAATTTTCTCAATGTATGATTGCTGATGTTTTGAATATCGATACTACCGATAAAAATATTGCCCGATTTTATTGGGTATAGATTTTGCAATAATGCAGCCAGTGTTGATTTTCCGCTTCCTATTTCTCCGACAATTGCAGTGGATTGTCCTTTTATAATTTCCAGGTTAAAGCCTTCAAATACCACCGATCTTGTACCATACCTGAAATAAATATTCTTGAAATGGATATTGGCAATCTGATTGCGGTTGAACTGAATGGCAGTGTTTTTTTGTTGTTCAGTTTCCAGGTCAATGATTTCAAATAGTCGATCGGCTGCTATTAAAGCATCCTGTATTTGTTTATTTGCACCAATCAGAGCAGATGCAGGTCCGGTGAAATACCCGATTAAAGCGTAAAAAGATAAAAGTTCCCCAGGTGAAAGTTCATGACTAATTACATAATAACTTCCGGTCCACAGCAGGCCAATGGTGAATATGCGCGTAAAAAATTCCGTACCCGTTCCAATGTATATGCTATAAATACTGCTATTATATACACTTTGTAGTAATTGGAAAAATCGTTCCGAAGTTTTATCATGCGTCACATCTTCGAGTCCGAATTGTTTAATGGTTCCAATAGCATTCATGCTTTCTACCAGTTGCGACTCCAATGCGGCAGCTTCTTCCATTAGTTTTCTTTGCCATTTTTTATTTACCTGATTGCTGATAAAATAGAAGATCAGGTAAATAGGGATAATGGCAAGCATTAGTAAAGCCAGTTTCCAATAATAAATAAACATAACGGCCAAACTGAATAGAATGATAAGTCCATTTACTACAATATTCAGCGCTACACTATTGATGAATTCCCTGATTTTTACCGCATCATTTACCCGACTAATGATTTCACCGATACGCATGGTGTCGAAAAAACGCTGGGGTAGTGATAACAAGTGTTTATAATAGCCCAGTATCAACCTCGCATCAATCAATTGTCCCGTGCGTAGTCCAAAAACTGTTTTGTAGCCTCCGATAATCAGTTGAAATATCAGGATAAATACCATTGCCAGGCTAAGTAGGTTTAACAGTCTTAGATTTCCTTCAACCAGTACATGGTCGATAATTTTCTGAAGATAGATGGATGTCGAAAGACCGAGTATGGTATAAATAACGGCACCTATAAGTGCCTGTATCATGATGAAACGATGTGGTCTGATAAGTTCCCAGCATTTTCTCAATGTACTTTTTTGTCTGTCGTTACTTATAAAGTTTTGGTCTGGTAACATGAGCACTATCACACCACTCCAGGATTCCTGAAATTTATCTATTGTAACTTTATGCAATAATCCATCGGCAGGATCCATATAAAAAATCTTACTGACCTTGGCTTTATAAATTACCACATAATGGTGTAATCCATCTTTTAATACCAGATGCGCAATGGCAGGAAGCGGAATCTTTGCAAGGCTTTCCGAATGACCTTTAGCACCTTTTGCCTGGAAGCCCATTTTTTCTGCTGCTTCTATTAGTCCGAGTACGTTGGTACCTTTTTTGTCTGTCCCTGCATATTGTCTGATACGGCTTACAGGAATGTTGTGATGGTAATATCGGGCAATCGAAGCCAGACATGCTGCACCACAATCAGTGATATCTCTTTGTTTTATGCGAATGTTACGGGTACTCATGGTGCTGTAGGTTCAAAAAGGGTAGGGGCTGTTGGATTAAGCCAGTTGTCGATTTGATCGAAAAGCAGTTGCCAAACTGTTCGCTCTGTTACTATAAATCTCGCTTGCAACGTCAACCCTTTTTTCAGCATACCCCTATATCCATTTTTTAGTAATAATTGCTTTTGGTTGAAACTGCACCTGACTTTGAAAATGGGTTTATTGTCTATTATACTGAAGTCGTTGTCTATGGATACTACTTTTCCTGTTAGTATACCAAAGTAGTTGTAGTCGAATGCATCTATCTGAAACTGGACTTTTTGATGCATTTGTATTAAGCCGATTCTTGATGCATTAATCGGGCATTCTGCCACTAATTCAGTTTCAGGTGAAATGGTACATAATGATTCCCCAGCCTGTATATACCTTCCAATATAGTGATGCTGGCTATTTTGTACAATACCACTCAGTGGGGCATATATTTTGTGTTGTTGTTTTTCTGTTTCAAGAACATGCATTTGAACCTGAATTTGTGAAAGCTCCTGTTTGTAGCGGCTAAGCTCTTGTTGCCAGTTCGATTGCTGATTAAACTGAAAGACTTCAAATTCGGATCTGCGTTTCTGAATTTCTTTTTCTTTATCGAAATATTCTTTCGGGGCTATTGCTTTGCTTGATAGTAAGGTGTAATTTATTTCCAGTTCCTTTTTCAATTTATTTATATCATCTTCCTTTTCCGCAAACTCCGCCAGAAACCGGCTTAGCTCTAGTCGATACAGGGGTGTTTGTAATGCTGATGGTTCAATGATTTCCTTGCCGGTGAGTTTGGTTAGGTCCGCAATGAAATCCTGTCGTTGTTTTTGTTCATAATGATTCAGGATTATCTTGGGAGTAGTAGTTCGATCCTCTATAACTGCAAGCAACTGCCCTTTTTGAATAAAATCTCCTTCTTTGATTAGTATTGATTCGAGTATGCCGCCGATAGAAGGCTTTATATCTGTTCTTTCTGTTTGTGGTCGTATGATGCCAGTACTTTTTATGGATATAGTTGTTTTGATAAATGGAAGGGAGCCAATAGCAGAGACTACCAGTGTAAGTGTGACTAAATAAATGGCCTTGCTTTTTTTCCATAGGGTCGGTTGATGATTATGTATTGATAGGGTTTGGATTGGTATCATTTGTTTTGAATGAATAATAAAAGCAAATGGTCTTAATTAAGACAGTTAATCCAATTAAGATTGTCATGAACAGATGTTTAGTTGGTGGAGGTATAAATCCATAGATATACACCAGCTTTCCTTTTATAGATAACCAGGGTGGGGATTGCAAATCGATACTCCAGCAGAAATGCTGTTTCACCTGGACATCTAATAGTGCATGTTCGCGTAAATATGCAGCGCAATAAGTTGATAAAAGATTGTCTGTTCCAATAAGCAATTTCATAACCAGGTATCCCGCAAATATTGACTTGCACCAGGAGAGGATAATTTTTTTCTGCGTTTTTAAAGTTGAATGGGAAGTATGATTGAGTGCATAAAATATAGGAATACTATACAATGCTTGCCATACCAGGCAATCTGTGATCAGCAATAACCAGCCACCGTTGAATGTCTGTACTACCCAATTTCCTTCGAGGGAAAGGTCTGGCGACATGATATAAGTACTTATAAGATCATAAGCATTCAATATTGTCATCCATGAAATGATGTACACTTTTTGCTTCATTTTATTAAGAGGGTAAGGTGCAACCACCTTACCCATTTGTTTATTGATGAATAATGGTGTCACGTTTTACGCCATTGGAAATAATGATAGTATCTCCGTGGTGTGTATTCAGATTGTATATATTGGTTGTGTTACCAGTGCCATTTGTAGTATTAGTCTGATTGCCTACACCGTTTCCACAGCTACTAAGCAATAGGCAAGCTCCGATGGCAATAAGCCAGATAAAACCACCATCTGTTTCCTCTAATTCCTGTGCATTTAGCTCAGTTAATTGAAATTGAGATAATTCCATAATGCTTCTTTGTTTAAATGGTTACAGATTATTTTTTGCCAGGTAAGGGCACTTGTAATGAACCATGTGCGCTTGAACTGTTTTGAACAGAATCCTGACTGAAGTGGCTCGTGTTATTATTATGATCTCCATTGAAACTGTTCACCTGATTACCGCTTCCATTTCCACATCCGGATAGCAGGGCACAGGCAGCTATTACAAGAAACCACACAAAGCCTCCATCTGTTTCTTCCATATCTGACTGAGACATAGGTATAAGTCCAAAGCGGTTTAATTCTATTGTTTGCATACAAGGTGTTTTAATGGTAAATACTCGTCTGATGTTCGTTGTACATCCGAACAGGGCTTACAGTAAATTTTCCCTTCGACGGCCTCTTTTTCTTTGGGTTAGACCGTACATCATGATCCCGCAATTAGCAGCTGCTGAATGACTGGCTATAGTCGATTGCACGACCATTTTAATTGGTAGCTGATAGCGCAATGAATAACTACAACCTAATTTGGTGTAGCCTTTACTTTCTGTAGTTGGGGGGAGCGATCATTGAATGATCTTTTATTAATCCATTGTGCTGTTAAGCGTGTGGATGAATGTGGATGTAAAATTAGCTTGAGGGAGAATTCTATGCAATCAGGATTATACACAGATTGAGAAAGAATGAGATGTTGGGTGCGACTGAGGCTAAATAATCAACGAGCGGCGTAGTGAAATCGAAATCGATTGGTGCGAGTGAAGTGGAGTAGGTAGGATAGCTGATTGAGGGGAAGGCTAATGGGAATAATCATATCTTTTAAATGCCACTGAGGGCACAGAGAAACACTGAAACGATTCTGTGCTTCTCTGTGCCCTCAGTGGCATTCAATTAAATGTAACCTATTTAAAAAAGCCCAAATAGCATACCATCAACTTTGCTGATGATTTCTCCAAAATGCTCTTCACTTTCTGCGAACTTATTTTTATCGCAATCGATCACCAGTAATTGGCCTTCTTTGTAGCCATCGATCCATTTATTATAATATTCATTCAGGCGTTTTAAATAATCAAGCCTGATATTTTCCTCATACTCACGACCACGCTTCTGAATCTGTGCCACTAGTGTAGGAACAGATGCCTTTAAATAAATCAGCAAATCAGGTGGTTGTACCATGGTCTTCAGGGTTTGGAAGAACTGGTAATAATTATCGAAATCTCGCTTACTCATCAAACCCATTTCATGCAGGTTAGGCGCAAAAATATTAGCATCCTCATAAATGGTTCTGTCCTGTATCACCGTTTCAGTACCATGGTGAATATCCAATAACTGATTTAAACGACTGTTTAAAAAGAAGATCTGTAAATTGAAACTCCATCTCGGCATGTCTTCATAAAAATCCATCAGGTATGGATTATGATCAACATCCTCAAACTGAGGAATCCAGCGATAATGCTTGCTCAGCATTTCAGTTAGCGTAGTTTTACCGGCGCCGATATTTCCGGCAATAGCCACATGTTTTGGTTTCTTGATTTTCGCCATAAAAATGAAAATACGAAAGTTGAGAGAATTAGGCAGAGAATTTTCAGGGAAGATGATGGTTTGGGGCCATAGTCCATGGTCCATAGACCATAGTGAATGGTCAATGGTCAATAGTCTTTGGTTAATTTACTATTACTATGGACCATGGACCATGGACTATGGTCCATAAACCTAATAATCCATCCCTACAGCAGATCGTACCAGTTTTAGGGTAGCTGATGCGCTTTGCCTTGCTTTTTCTGCTCCTTGCCTGATGATTTTTTGCAACAGATCGGGGTTGTTTTGAATATCTGAGGCTTTGGCCCTGATCGGTTGGATAAAGCGAATCATATCTTCTGCCAACTGCTTTTTCAAATCGCCATAGCGAATAATACAATTGCCAGCACTGCTATTATTGAAATCGTCTTCGAATTTTTTTACCGTATCAGCACTACTCACCAGTTTCATAAGTGTGAACAGGTTTTCTATGTAATCAGGTTTTATGGAATTAGGCTCAGATGGTCCCTGGTCGGTCTTGGCTTTCATGATTTTTTTCCGGATGCTATCATCTTCATCAGCCAGATAAAGTGTATTCATCTGGTTCTCACTCTTGCTCATCTTTCCAACGCCATCCAGACTTAATATTTTGACCAGTTCCCCTCCATAATTAAATGCATAAGGTAAAGGCAATACATCGCCATAACGATGGTTAAACCTTTCGGCATAATTACGGGCCATTTCCAAATGCTGTTCCTGGTCCTTACCCACGGGCACTTTTACAGCCCTGTGAATCAGTATATCGGCGGCTTGTAAAACCGGATAGGTAAGCAAACCAGCATTTACATTATCTGGCTGTAACCGCACTTTTTCTTTGAATGTAACCGTCTTTTCAAGCTCACCCTTATATGCCATCATATTAAGGTATAAGTATAGTTCGGCAATCTCGGGTACATCACTTTGTACATATAAGGCCACTTTTTCAGGATCTAATCCACAAGCAACATTCTCAGCAATTACCCTGTAAACACTATTTTTTAATTCGCGTGTGTCGGGGTGGGTGGTAAGACTATGCCAGTTCGCTACAAAAAAATAACAGTTAAACTCATCCTGCATACGAACATAGTTACGCATAGCTCCAAAATAATTTCCCAGGTGCAAAAAGCCAGTTGGGCGAATTCCACTTAAAACAACCTCTTTTTCCATCCGGCGAAGATAAGAAAGAGAAACTATAAGCTGCAAGACGCAAGCCATTGCGGTCGGGGAAAAAAAGCTTCTAGCCTCTAGCTGCTAGCTGCTAGCTTTTTTTGCTATTAATTTAGTCATCCACAAGTGTGGATATGGTAATCAAATATTTATTTTAAGTAGGTTTTTACAAAACAAATTCGCAAGCCCTGTCATTTATTCAAATAATTGCAGAAAACCTAAAATATGCACCAATCAAGGCTAGCAGCTAGAGGCTAGAAGCGCGCAGCCTATTTTCCCTTGACAGTTTTGGCCGCAAGCTACAAACTGCAAGGCTTAAAAATTTTCCACTTTTTACTGTTGCCTGTAACTTGCCCTTAGTTTCAAAGATTGAATTTTCTATATCCTTATCAGGGAGGATATTTGTAAAGAAAAAAGGGACAGGTACATAAACCATAAAACCACCTCCCCAAAATCAAAATTTAAAAACCAAACACAAATCCGACATCAGCCATCCGACATCCTCCATATTATCCACCCCCATCGAGTTCCTCAAAGGCGTTGGTCCGCTACGGGGTGATTTATTGCGAAAGGAACTCGAGATATTCACTTTTGGCGACCTGTTAGATCATTTTCCTCATCGCCATATTGATAAGACAAGGGTCAATAAAATTGCAACCATTAATTATCAAACAGATTTTGCACAGGTAGCAGGAATTTTACAACAGTTCGAAATATTGGGTGAAAAGCGAACCAAACGTTTAGTCGCTTTGCTGAAAGACGATTCCGGCAGCATTGAATTAACCTGGTTCCAGGGGATTAATTGGGTGCAAAAAAATCTGGTGCCGGGACAGAAATACCTTGTTTTCGGGCGAACAGGTTTTTTTAATGGGAAACCTCAAATGGTTCACCCGGAAATTGAACCTTATGTTGCTGCCAAAGCCGATGGTAAGGAATATCTTGAACCCGTTTATCCAGCCACTGAAAAATTAAAAGCCCGCAGTTTAAATGGTCGTCAAATAGGGAAACTCACCTATCAGTTGTTTTCCCAAATTAAACCAACTGATATCCCAGAAAATCTTCCTGAACATATCATAACTGCACATGGACTAATCAATCGCTATGATGCCTATGTGAATATTCATTTTCCTGTTTCACAGGATGCGTATAATCGTTCTCTCAAGAGACTCAAATTTGAAGAGTTGTTTATTGCGCAGGTAAGACTTAACCTGATACGATTAGAGCGACATAAAAGCAGCAGGGGAGTGCTGTTCGAAAAAGTGGGTGATCTGTTCAATCAATTTTACAATCATTTTCTTCCTTTCCAACTTACCGGTGCACAAAAAAGAGTAATCAGAGAAATTAGAACGGATACCGGACGGGGTTATCAAATGAACCGTTTATTACAAGGTGATGTAGGAAGTGGTAAAACAATTGTGGCTTTACTAAGCATGCTGCTTGCTGCAGATAATGGATACCAAAGCTGCCTGATGGCACCTACCGAAATACTGGCCCAGCAACATTATACTGGCCTTAAAGAATTGCTGAAAGAAATGCCTGTTGAAATTGCCCTGCTTACAGGTAGTGTAAAAGGAAAGGAAAGGAAAAGAATCCTGGCCGGACTACTAAACGATACGATTCATTTTGTGGTGGGAACACATGCGGTTATTGAAGATGTGGTTCAGTTTAAAAACCTTGGACTGGTTGTTGTAGACGAACAACATCGTTTTGGCGTAGCCCAAAGGGCAAAATTATGGGAGAAAGCCGCGATACCGCCACATGTGTTGGTGATGACGGCTACCCCAATACCCAGGACCCTGGCTATGACCGCCTATGGCGATCTTGATTATAGTGTAATGGATGAATTACCACCGGGCAGACAACCTATCACTACTGTTCATCGTAATGAAATAGCAAGGGCAAGTGTAATGGATTTTGTAAAAACAGAAATTCAAAAAGGCAGACAGGCTTATTTTATATACCCACTGATTGAAGAAAGTGAAAAATTAAGTTATGAAGACCTGATGCAGGGCTATGAGCAGGTTAAAAGTTTTTTTCCTGAACCAAAGTATCGTATAAGTATGGTGCACGGCAGGCAAACTGCAGATCAGAAAGAAACAAACATGCAACGTTTTGTATCCGGCGACACACAGATAATGGTAAGTACCACTGTAATTGAAGTAGGCGTAAATGTTCCCAATGCCTCGGTTATGGTTATCGAAAGTGCCGAAAAATTCGGATTATCACAATTACACCAGCTTCGAGGAAGGGTGGGAAGGGGTAGTGAGAAAAGTTTTTGCATTTTATTAACGGGTGCCAAAGTAAGCAAAGAGGGCCGTGAACGGATCAATACTATGTGTGCCACAAATGATGGTTTTAAAATAGCAGAAAAAGACCTTGAACTGCGTGGCCCTGGTGATATTGAAGGCACCAGACAGAGCGGTGAATTGAATTTTAAAGTAGCTAGCATAGTGCAGGATAAGGACTTATTGGAATTGGCCCGGACAGCCGCAGAACAAATTTGTGAGGAAGATCCGGACCTGAATATGGCAAAGAATTTGCTGTTAAAACATTACTTGAAGTCACAGAAAGGTAAAAATGCCTGGAGTAAAATATCCTGATGTGAACTTTAACATGGCAGGAATCGTTTATTATAGTAACTTATTAAAAAATTGAGGATTGGCAGCACTGAAGAAAATAGTTGGTGTAGTGGTATTGCTTATGTCAGGAATAATGACCTTTGCACAGAATTATCTGGAATTTGTTGAAAACAAGGGGCAGTGGGACAAGAAAATACGCTTTCTGGCTAATACAGGCATTGGATCCGTGGCGCTCCAATCTGATGGATACCGGGTTTTACTTTATAATGAATCAGATTTAAGCAGGTTGAACCCTCATGCTGGTACGCACCAGCATAATACGCCAACTCCTACAGTAAAAACTTCCTCAAATGTGGACATTCCCCGAAATCCTGAAGGAGGTGGGGGGACATCTGAAAACGGTATTTTAAGAGGGCATACTTACCAGGTTAAGTTTCTTAATGCAAACCCCAATGCCGAAGTGGTTCCTGATAAAGCACTTTCCGCTTATAACAACTATTTTATCGGAAATGATTCTACGAAATGGGCGCCTAACTGTAAGATATACCAGGCAGTTACGTTTAAAAATATCTATCCCAATATTGATATCCGTTATTACACAACAAGCGGGGTTTTAAAGTATGACCTTATTGTACATCCAGGAGGTAATATCGATGATGTAAACCTTTATTTTGAAGGTGCAGACGGACTTAAAGTAAAAGATAAAAAGCTGCTGATCAAAACATCAGTGATGGATGTTCAGGAGATGGAACCTTATAGTTATCAACTACTACGTAATACTAAAAAGGAAGTTCCCTGCAGTTTTGATGTGAAAGGTAATATTGTTCGTTTTAAGCTGAATGGCGCTTATAATAAAGATGCTACGTTGGTCATAGATCCATCTATTGTTTTTATTAGTTATTCCGGTAGTACGGCAGATAACTGGGGTTTTACTGCAACCTATGATGCGCAGGGTAATTTTTATGGTGGTGGTATCGTATTTCAGTCAGGTACATTCCCAGTAAATAATGGTGCATTCCAAAGAACTTTTCAGGGCGGTGTACGAGAAGGCGACTTACCTGCTAACGATATTGCAATTATCAAATTTGATCCCTCCGGATTCAACAGGATTTATGCTACCTATCTGGGTGGTACAGGGAATGAGCAACCGCATAGTCTGGTTGTTGATGGACAAGGAAATTTATTTATAGCCGGACGTTCCAGTTCTGGAAATACCTATCCTACGCGTGGACTTGGTTTATACGGTAGTGGTGGTGGGGCTGATATAATTATTACTAAATTAAATGCCTCTGGCTCTGATATTCTTAGTTCAATTCGTATAGGGGGTACTGGTGATGAAGGTGTGAATGTACGTCAGAACTATACACCGCCTTTTGTAGCAGAAAGTACCCGCAGAAATTATGGGGACGATGCACGCAGTGAAATCATACTTGATGCGGCAGGTAACCCTATTCTGGCATCTGTAACCCAGTCTGTGAATTTTCCAATAACAGCTTCCGCATTTCAAACTACTCCGGGAACAGCTACTCCAACACGTTTTCAGGATGGAGTAGTAATTAAATTAAATGCAGATCTTAGTGCAGTTCAATTCAGTTCATTTCTGGGTGGAAATGGAGATGATGCCGCTTTTGTACTTGCCCTGCACCCACAAAATGGAAATATCTATGTGGCCGGTGGAACCATGAGTAATAATTTACCAGGTGATAAATCCGGCGTATTATTTCCAACTTTTCAAGGTAATGTAGATGGCTTTGTATCAATTATTTCACCAGATGGTTCTCAAATTCTTAAAACAAGTTATTTCGCAACAAACGGTATAGACCTGATCTATGGAATTCAATTTGACCGAAATGGGTTTCCTTATATCATGGGAACAACTACTGTTGCCTGGCCTGTAATAAATGCACCTATAAACGCGAATAATAGTCAGGCAACCGGTAAGCAATTTATTTCTAAACTACAGCCTGATTTATCTGGCTTTATATATTCAACCAATTTCGGAACGGTTACGGGTAGTGTACCCAATATTTCACCAACCGCTTTTCTTGTTGATCGTTGCGAAAATGTCTATGTATCCGGTTGGGGAGGAACCTTACAAACAGGGATGCCCTCATCTGGTACAAGGGGATTGGTTACTGCAGGAACAGATCAATTTAAAACATCAACAGACGGGGAGGACTTATATTTCTATGTAATTGAAAAAGATGCCCGGTCTATTTTATTTGCTTCATTTTTTGGCGCCTCAGCATTAAATGCAACAAACCCTCCTTCACCAGACCATGTTGATGGAGGAACAAGTCGTTTTGATCGCAATGGGACTATCTATCAATCAATTTGTTCCTGCTCCGGCAATTCAGATGGCTCTGGAATGGTAACGGGCACAGCTGGAGCCTGGGCAAGAAATAACCAGAACCAATCTAATGGGGGACGCTGTAATCTATTGGCCATAAAATTATCATTCGACCTTGCAGGTGTTGGTGCAGGTATTCAGACATCTATTAACGGCGTGCCTAGAGATACAGCAGGTTGTGTACCATTAACTGTCGATTTCCGTGATACCATTGCTCAGGCAAAAGCTTACTGGTGGAATTTTGGGGATGGTACACCTGATATTCGTACCACCACTCCATCTATATCACATACGTTTAATAATATCGGACTTTACAGGGTTAGATTGATAGCAGTTGATTCCAGTAAGTGCAATCTTGCCGATACAGTTTATATCAATATGAGGGTAAGAGGCGATGAAGCTGCATTATCATTTACGGCAACAAAAGTGCCGCCTTGTGAATCATTAACTTTTGAATTTAATAATACTTCTGTTGCTCCCGCGGGTAAACCATTCACCAATCAAAGTTTCAGGTGGGATTTTGGTGATGGAACAACCAGGATTGCAGGTACTGGCATTGTTACACATACCTATGCCGCTGGTGGTACGTTTGATGTAAAACTGGTCTTAATTGACACCAATTACTGTAATCATGCAGATAGTATTATTCAACAGATTCGCATTTCGCCAAATGTAGATGCAAGGTTTACTACACCTGCAATTGGTTGCGCTCCATATAATGCTGTATTCAATAATACATCATTAGCCGGACAACAATTCTTCTGGGATTTTGGCGATGGAAGCACATCTACGGCAACGAGTCCCACCCATTTATATGCAACCCCGGGTTCTTACACTGTACAATTAATTGCAGTAGACAATGCAACCTGTAACCTGCGCGATACAACCACACAAACCATTACGGTTAGTGGAAGTCCGACAGCAGCTTTTACCTATTCACCTAACCCAACAGAACCCAATACACCAGTTGTATTTAATAATGGCTCGGTTGGCGGAACAAGTTTTAAATGGTTATTTGGTGATGGGGATAGTACCATTACCACCGACCCGGATATACAGGTGCCACATCAGTATAATAGAACCGGAACTTATAATGCATGCCTAATTGCGTTTAATGCGGCTGGTTGTAGTGACACAACCTGCCAATCAATAAGCGTAACCGTAAATGCAAATGCTGAAGTGCCCAATGCATTTTCACCAAATGGCGATGGCACCAATGACCGCATATTTGTGAGGGGTTTCGGAATTGGTAAAATGACCTGGCGCATTTATAACAGATGGGGGGTACAGGTTTATATTAGTAATAACCAGACAGAAGGCTGGGATGGTACATACAAAGGAAGGTTGCAGCCACAGGATGTGTACCATTATACTTTACAGATTGAATTTACGAGTGGAGATAAGGTATCCAGAAAAGGAGATATTACATTACTTCGATAATTGCCAGTTATGCATAGTGTGTTGAAAACAGCAGGGATTATTTTGTTATTGATCATTGGCGTCAATGTTAATGGGCAAGGTTTGCATTTTTCTCAGTATTATAATGCACCATTATTAGTTAATCCGGCCAATACTGGTTTTAATCCGGATTACGATTATCGTATTGGAGGTAATTATCGCAATCAATGGGCAAGTGTGGGTAATCCATATCGTACCATGAGTGCCTGGGGCGATACCAAATTATTCACCAATCGATTTGAAAATGGATGGATGGGGCTTGGCGCGGCATTATATAGCGACAAAGCAGGAAGCGGGAACCTTGTTTCTACCAATGCTTATGCTAGCGTAGCATGGCACCAGATGATTGGCTATAATAGTTTATTAAGTGGTGGGTTTAGTCTTGGATTGGTGACCAAAAGAATTGATATAACTAAACTGAGTTTTGATAACCAATGGAACGGACAATTTTTCGATATCAATGTTCCTTCAAATGAACCATTTGCTTATAGCCAAACTTCCTACGTAGACCTGCAGGTAGGGATGAATTATGCTTATTTTGCTTCTGATAATTTATACCTGAATGCTGGTGTAAGTGTAATGCATCTTAACACGCCTCAAGAGAGTTTCTTTTCTCCGAATGTGGCTGATACACGCGTTAACAGGAGGTATACCGGCTTTGTAAATGCCAGTATGAAAATTGAAGATAGATGGATTGTTAATCCAAATATTTATGTGAGTAAAATGAGTAATGCATGGGAAACCGTAGTTGGTTTTAATGCAAACAGAGATTTGAGTGGCGATGGTGCACAACAACTTATTCTTGGTGTTTATTATCGCCATAAAGATGCAGTGATTCCTCTGGTTGGTTATCAGGTAAATGATACCCGTTTTACGTTTAACTACGATGCAACTACCTCTAACCTGAGTAGTATAAATGGTGCCCGAGGGGCTTATGAAATATCCATAGTAAAGAGTGGCATTTTCACCAATGGTGGAAGAGGGGTGAAGTGCCCTACGGTTAGGTTTTAAGACAATAGACGATAGTCCATAGACCATGGACCATGGACTATGGACTATCGTCAAGCATTAAATTTCGATGTCATCATCATCATCGTCAGCATCCCTTGTTAGGGTATAATCTTCATCTGACAGGTATTCACTATATTTCTTATTAACAGCATCAGACTGCGCTTTGCCATTGATGTAGAGCTTATGGTCCTTCACCTGTATTTTATAACTATCTTTTTTGTTGATAAGCCCGTCTTTATCTAAGGCATCAACAAATGATTTCATTCTTACTAATTGTTTTTTTGCGGTATTAATACCTTCTTTGGCTTCAGCCAAACCTTTTTCTACTTCTGTTTTTATTTTTTTAAAGTCAATATCATGCTTGAACTTTTCTGACTTAAGTTCCTTTTTGGCTTTTGCCATTTCCAGGTCTATTTCTTTGAAATCAATTTCTTTTAATGCCGCTGCAACTTCTTTCATAGCCTTTTGTACTTCCACCTGGATTTTGTCTAAGTCTACTTTTTTTATTTCTTCCATGGCCTTTTTGATTTCCACATCCATTTTGTCGAGGTCTATTTTCAGGTCGCGGTTCATTTCAATGGAAGCTTTATCCAATTCCCTAATGGCTTTATCAAGATCGTGAATCTTGTAGTCGCGATCATCTTCATATTTAAACTTGTATTTCTTTTTTGGTTTGATGGTATCCTGCATAAAATAATCACCATCTGGTGTATCTGCTGTGTTGTTGTTGTCGGATACCTTCCATGCAGTAAAGCTGATGGTTAACAAGGCCAGTACGATGCCTGTTGCCCATTTGTTGAATAAGATTGTTTTCATAATGTTGAATTAGTGATTGACGAATTATTTCGTAGTAAACGTACGATAATATTCGTAAATAGATAAAAAATCTGGATAATCGGTTGTTTTTTAACATTTGTGGTTGTTGGGGTGGTTGAATTGTCTGGTGCTGTCAGCGCTTATTGTTTTATATTGCAGCACTTCAAACGAACCTATATGAAATATCATTCATTAGACCCTAACATCTTCATTACCAATAGGGAACGATTCATTAAGGCTATGTTGCCCAATAGTATTGCCATTTTTGTAAGTAATGATGAATGGCCTATGAATGGTGATGCCCTGCATAAGTTCAAGCAAAACAGTAACCTCTTTTGGCTAAGTGGCATAACACAGGAAGATTCCATGGTCATTTTATTCCCAAACTGTCCGGATCCTAAATACAGGGAAGTACTGGTTTTGGTTCGTCCTAATGAATTGAAAGAAAAATGGGATGGCAAAAGGCTGAGAATTAATGAAGCAACCGCTATTTCCGGAATTCAAACTATCGTATGGCTGGATAGTATTGATGCATTATTACAAACCTGGGTTCATTTGGCCGATAATGTTTACCTGGATACCAATGAAAATGATCGTAAGGCCTCACTAATCAGAAGTCGCGATTATCGTTTTGTTGATGAAATGAAAGCGCGTTATCCTTTACATCAGTATCATCGTTCAGCAAAAATCATGCGTTCGTTGAGGGCCATTAAAACAAAAGAAGAAGTAGCGGTTATCCAGCAAGCAATCAATATAACTGAACATACTTTCCGTCGCTTGCTTGGGTTTATTAAACCCGGTGTAATGGAATATGAAATAGAAGCCGAAATCTACCACGATTTTTATAGTCAGCGGGCTACAGGTCCAGCATACGGAAGTATTATAGCCAGTGGTGACCGGGCACGCATACTACATTATGTGTCGAATAACCAGGAATGTAAGGACGGGGAAATGATTCTGATGGATTTTGGAGCCGAATACGGTGGTTATTGTGCAGATCTGACGCGTACCGTACCAGTTAATGGAAAATTCACACGCAGACAAAAAACAGTTTATAATGCCTGTTTACATTTGCATAACTATGCGAAAAGCATCTTAAAACCGGGGATAACGATTGTAGATTATACCGATAAAGTAGGAGAGGAAGCCACACAGCAGTTCTTGAAAATTGGCTTGCTCAAAAAATCTGATGTTAAGAATGAAAACCCTGAAAACAGGGCATATCGTAAATATTTATATCATGGTATTTCTCATCACCTCGGCATTGATGTACATGATTTGGGTACCAAAACCGAACCCATAAAAGCGGGTATGGTTTTCACCATAGAACCGGGTATTTACATCGAAGAAGAACAAATGGGTATACGTATAGAAAATAATTTCTGGATCACCAGGAATGGCAATATTGACCTGATGAAAAATATTCCGATTACAGTAGAAGATATAGAAGCATTGATGAAGAAGAGGTGATAGCAGTTAGCAGTTAGGTATTAGGTGTTAGGGATTAGTTATAAATTTAATAAACCTCTCTCCTAATACCTAACACCTAACACCTAATACTAACACCTAATACCTAGCACCTAGCACCTAACACCAGTAACGCATAAACCTATTGATTCGCCTCGTAAGTTTTAGGCAATAAAAAAGTTCCATGAAACAAATTCCGAATTTATTCACCCTGCTTAACCTGATTTTTGGTTGTTTGGCCATTGTTTGTATTATGCAAACTGGACTAACTATTACCAGTTCTTCTGCAGGTGAGCCTATTGTTGAAGTGCCGGAACAAATGCAATGGGCCAGTCTATTACTTGCCCTGGCGGCTGTAATTGATTTTTGCGACGGTTTTGTGGCCAGATTTCTCAAAGTACCTTCCGATTTGGGTAAGCAGTTAGATTCTCTGGCTGATGTGGTGAGTTTTGGTGTGGCGCCGGGATTAATTGTATATCAATTTCTAAGGCTATCTATGGCACAGGAACCCGATGGACTTGACACTTCCATTATTTGGCTTTTCCCTGCTTTTTTATTGCCCTGTGCCGGCGCATACCGTTTGGCCAGGTTTAATATTGATACGCAACAAACCTATGGGTTTAAAGGTGTGCCGATTCCGGCCGCTGGTTTATTGTTTGCTTCATTTCCACTGATTTACTGGAACACAAGTGAATCATGGGTGATTAATCTGATGCTCAATAAATGGTTTTGGTATGTATTGGTTACCGTGGTTAGCTATCTCATGGTATCTACTTTACCTATGATGGCACTTAAATTCAAAAATATCAGCCTGAAAAAACTGGCACCATTTCTTATTATTGCTGCTGTCGCAGTAGTTGGGGCTTTCTTATTTGGGTGGCTTGCAGTTCCGCTTAGTTTTATTGCTTACGTAGTTTTATCTTTGCTCCTTAAACAAACAGAATCATGACCTATAACGTGCAGATTAAAGTAATGCCTTTAAAAGACCTTCTCGACCCTCAGGGTAAAGCAGTGTTGGGCGGATTAACAAATCTTGGATTAGGATCGGTTACCGATGTAAGAGTTGGTAAACATATTACTTTACAGATCGATGCTGCTACAGAAGCTGAAGCAAAACAAATAGCCGAAGATGCCTGCAAAAAACTACTCGCTAATCCAGTGATGGAGTTTTACGAAATAGAAATGATACAATAAAAATTGATGGCTGATATCTGATGGCTGATGTCTGATTTGTAATATCAGCCATCAGACATCAGCCATCAGACATCCTATCTCTCATATGCTCTACCTCGTTCCTACACCACTTGGGAATTTAAAAGATGTAACCATTCGGTCTATTGAAGTGTTACAGCAGGTAGACGTAATACTATGTGAGGATACACGCACTTCTTCCCGGTTTTTAAATCATTACCAGATTCAAAAACCGCTTTCTCCTTATCACCAGCACAATGAACATAAAATTTTAGCTCACCTCGTTGATCAGATGAAAGCCGGAAAACAGTTTGCACTCATAACAGATGCCGGTACACCTGGAATTTCTGATCCCGCATTTTTATTGGTGAGGGCTTGTTTACAGGAAGGTATAAAAGTGGAATGTTTACCAGGCGCTACTGCATTTGTACCTGCATTAGTTAACAGTGGCATTCCTTCTAACCGCTTTGTATTCGAAGGCTTTCTCCCTATAAAAAAGGGGCGTCAAACGCTCTTTAAACAATTGGCACTGGAAACCCGCACCATGATTTTTTATGAAAGTCCTGTTCGACTGGTTAAAACACTAGATGAAATGGCTGGTTATTTTGGTGATGACAGGGCCTGTTCCGTTAGTCGTGAGCTTACTAAAATGTATGAAGAAAATTTCAGGGGCACTATCAAAACAGTAGCCGATCATTTCAGGGCGAAAGCCGTGAAAGGTGAAATTGTTATTGTAATTGGTGGCATAGAAGAATAAGCAATCCCCCTGCATTTTTCTACACTAATACCATACGCTAATCTCATCCAGTTTTTTTCTGGATAAATCTGGCACAAAACATTCTTCTATCGGATATCCCACGGGAATAAGTAAATAAGGCTTTTCATTCTCCGGCCTGTTTAAAATTTTACTGAGAAAATTCATAGGAGATGGGGTATGCGTAAGCGCAACCAATCCTGAATGATGGATTGCGGTTAATAAGAACCCGCAAGCGATTCCACAACTTTCGGTTACATAGTAATTTTGTCGTTTCTTTCCCCTGCTATCGATCTCATAACTTCTCCTAAAAACAATTATTAAATAAGGAGCTGTTTCCAAAAAAGGTTTTTGCCAATCAGTTTGCAAAGGAGCCAGGTCTTCCAGCCACTCTTCGCTCATGCGTTGGTCATAACTCTCTTTTTCTTCCATTTCTGCTTCCAAACGTATCTGGCGCTTTATTGCCGGGTCTTTAACTATACAAAATGTCCATGGCTGCTTATGTGCCCCCGAAGGAGCTGTAGAGGCCGACAATAGTATATTTTCAATGATGGAAGGTTCAATTGGTTTATCTGAAAAGTCGCGAACTGTACGTCTTTTATCCATCCATTCATAAAATTCCCGGGCTCTTTGTTTAGTTTCCCCCGCATTATATGTTTCTTTATGATAAGCAACAAATGGAAAGCCATTGATTATCTTTGAAGTTGCCATAATTCTTTTTTTCTGAAATTAGCATAATAAACGATTCTATCACACATGAAAAAATCATTGTACTTTTTATTGCTCGTAACATCATTCATTGTTAAGTCATCGATGCTTCAGGCACAACCCGATCGTTGGCAGCAACGCATCAAGTACCAGATCAATGTTAATATGGATGTTAATACAAACCGCTTTGCCGGTACTGAGAAAATTGACTATTGGAATAATTCTCCGGATACTTTAACCCGTATTTTCTTTCATCTGTACTGGAATGCATTTCAGCCCAACAGCAGCATGGATGTTCGAAGCCGTGAACTGGGTAAAACCGTATTGCGCGAACCTTCCCGCTTTGGTGACGGACTCGATTGGGATCCCAGGGTAAAAGACAGGATCAGTAAACTTACACCTGATGAAATCGGCTATCAAAATGTGGCGACCGTTAAAATCGCTGGTGTTGCACAGGAACTCAAAGTGCATGAAACAATTCTGGAAGTAGTGCTTGCAAAACCCATCATGCCTAAATCAAAGATTCAGTTGGATGTTCAGTTTGAAGCACAAGTACCAAAGCAAATCCGCAGAAGTGGCCGTGATAACGCTGAAGGTGTACGCTATAGCATGAGCCAGTGGTACCCAAAAGTGGTAGAGTATGATTACCAGGGTTGGAATGCAAACCCTTATATAGCGAGAGAATTTTATGGCGTTTGGGGAGATTTTGACGTAAATATTACCATCGACAAAAATTATTTTGTTACCGCTGGAGGCGATCTGGTAAATGCCAATGAAATAGGCAGAGGATATGAAACACCTGGCGCAAAACCAGTTAGTCCTTCAGGAAGCACTGTTACCTGGAAATGGCAGGCATATAATGTGCATGATTTTATGTGGGCAGCAGACCCTTCCTATCAAATGATTACAAGAAAAACGCCAAACGGTCCATTGCTTCGAATAGTATTTAAAGGAACTGATACGCTGGATGCACGTTGGCAGAAAGTAGCCGATTCTACTGCATTGGCTTATCCGATTATTGCAAAAACCTTCGGCCCATATCCTTATAAAACCTACAGTTTTGTACAGGGTGGTGATGGTGGAATGGAATATCCAATGGCAACACTTATTAAAAGTGCAAGCATTGGAACTGCCATTCATGAATGGATGCATAGCTGGTATCAGATGATGATGGGGACCAATGAATCATTATATCCCTGGATGGACGAAGGATTCACAGATTATGCGACATCTCGTGTAATGGCTGAAATGCGCGGTAGATCAGGCTTTGCTGCGGAGGGGTCTTACCGTAGTTATTTTAACCTGGCAAAAAGTGGAATGGAAGAACCCGCTAGTACACATTCAGACCATTACAATACCAACTTCGCGTATAGTGCAGCCGCTTATAGTAAAGGGGCAGTATTTATGGCACAACTTGGATATATAGTGGGAGAAAAAGTACGTGATCAGATTCTGCTGGATTATTATTACCAGTGGAGGTTTAAGCACCCCAATCCCAATGACTTTATTCGTATAGCCGAAAAAAGAAGTGGGATGGAGCTTGATTGGTACAAAGAATATTGGATCAATTCAACTAAAACAATTGATTATGCGGTTGGTGATATCAATGTAGAAAATAATAAAACCATGCTGTCGATAAAACGTATTGGTAAAATGCCGATGCCGATAGATGTGCTGGTTACTTATAAAGATGGATCACAGGAAATGCATAATATTCCACTAGATCTGATGTATGGCGTTAAACCGGCTGAAAATGATATTCCCCGAACTGTACATGAGCCATGGCATTGGACGCATCCTGAATATAAATTCTCCATCAGTAAGGGGATTCAGGAAATCAAATCCATAGAGATTGATCCAAGTATGCGGTTGGCAGATTTAAACCGAAACAATAATAAACTGGTGATACCAGATTAATCATCTTCGAAAAAGCATCCTCCGGGATGCTTTTTTAATATTCCATCTTTCTAAGGCTCGGTGCTTTGAACCAGGTAGTAATTACAACGACTAAAGTCATACAGCCACCAAAAACAACCGAAGGAACCACCCCCAGAAGTTTTGCGGCAACGCCACTTTCAAATTGACCAAGTTCATTACTGCTGTTAATGAACATGGAGTTAACACTCATCACCCTTCCCCTCATTTGATCAGGTGTTTTTAATTGAAGTATGGTACCTCTTACTACCACACTGATGCCATCCAGGATACCACTTAGCATTAATACAAAGAAGGATAACCAAAACCATTTAGACAATGCAAATGTGATGATGCAGATACCAAATCCACCTACGGCAAGTAATAGTTTTTTCCCCTGCTGTTTTTTTAGCGGGAAAATGGTCAAAAGAATTACCACAAGTATGGCCCCAATATCAGAAGCCGCATTTAGCCATCCAAAACCAATTGGTCCGATTTTTAAAATATCCTTTGCAAATACCGGGATCATTGCTACGGCACCTCCAAATAGCACCGCAAATAAATCCAGACTTAAAGCACCTAATACTTCTTTAGTTTTAAAAACAAATCGCAACCCTTCTTTTACACTATCCAGCGTTTTTTTCTCACCCGGTTCATTCAGGGAGGGTTTGGGTTTTATACGGTACATGAAGGAAAAACCGATGGCAACCAGGGAGCAGATGATGATCAGGGATCCTGTATTTCCCAGCAATGCAATCATAAAACCAACCGTTGCATGTCCGGTTACTGATGCGGTGAGCCAAATGCCCTGGTTCCAGGTGGTTGCATTCTGTAGTTGTTCCCTTGGAACAATTGATGCCACCATTGTTCCAAAAGTAGGACCGGTAAATGCCCGAATGATTCCCGTAAAGAAAATGATTACATAGATACTGAAAGCAATCCAATGATTACTTAACTGATCGGATGTATAATTGGTTGATAAGAGCAATAAAAACAGGGCACAGGTAAAATAAAGACTAACACCGCGCAACAGTAGTTTGCGCTTTTCGCTGATATCAATTACGTGCCCGGCATATAATGATAAGGATACAGCCGGAATTACTTCAGATAACCCAATTAATCCGATAGCAAAAGGATCATTGGTGAGCTCATATATCCACCAACCAACAAGTGTACCCATCATTCGCAGTCCCATGATAAATAGAAATCGTCCCACCATCAGGTGGCGGTATTCTGCAATACGCATTGCTGCAAAGGGGTCGTAGCCTGAACTTTTGGTAGTCATCTGCTGTGCTTTAAAGAGCCTTTATTTAGCTGCTATGGCAGACTGAAATAATGTTGGCCACTTTCATAATCTTTTTCCAATGCTTCCAGTACAACATTCAAATGTTTTTCATTGCCCAGAAAATCTGCATTGCTGGCATCAATGAAAATAGTTTTGATATTATGCTGTTTAATATAACTGGTATAGGTTTCCTGGATATTGAATAAATATTCATCCGGAATCGCCTGTTCGTATTCTCTGTTTCTGCGCTTGATATTCTGCTGTAATTTTTGCACCGGTGCGTGCAGATAAATCAGTATATCAGGGAATACCAATTGCTGGTGTATGATGTCGAATAATTTCTGGTATAACCTGAATTCTTCCTCTGGCAGGTTTACTTTGGCAAAAAGCAGGCATTTTGTAAAAAGGTAGTCTGATACGGTAATATGTTGAAACATATCTTTGGTATGCAGCATATCTTTTAACTGTTTGTAGCGCTCGGCCATAAAGAACAGTTCCAACGGAAAAGCGTATTGTTGGGGGTTATCATAAAATTTGGGAAGGAAGGGATTATCCGCAAACTCTTCCAGTATCAGTCTGGAATTAAGTTTTTTAGCTAATAAATGCGCCAGTGTGGTTTTACCTGCTCCGATATTTCCTTCTACTGTAATGTATTGATACTTCATAGTACTTGCTGCGATACCGTCAAAATTAACAGCAGGGCTTAAGTCGATGATTATTTTTTTTGCACATTTAAGGTATCTGAGCATGCTTCCAGCAATTCTGCGATGGTTTTGCCTTCTATTGGATGTACCAATGAAGGGGCAATTTCAGCCAGTGGCATTAAGGCGAAACGCCTTTGTGTCAATGCCGGATGTGGAACAGAAAGTAAGCTGCTTTCAATTATCAGGTCGTCGATCAGTAAAATATCCAGGTCGATGACACGCGGGCCCATCTTTTGGGTCCTGATTCGCCCCATTTCCAGTTCTATTTCCAATAATTTCCGCATAAGCTGGTCGGGAGAGAGGCTGGTTTGGAACATCAGGGCCTGGTTATAAAATGCCGGCTGGTCTGTAAACCCCCATGCGGCAGTTTCATAAATAGCCGATCGTCTGGTAATTTCGCCACAATATTGTTGTATGTACTGCTCGGCCTGCGCCAGGTTAAATGATCTGTTGCCCATATTGCCGCCTGTCAGCAAATACACTGTATTCATAAATTGGAGATATTAGCGGGTTCAAATATCTTTAAATTCACGTAGTCTTGATGATAAATACCTGAAACTGACAACAAAAAGACAACTGGTTTGTAAACAAAGTATATGAAGACATTTTTCAAAATATTTTTTGCCTCCCTCTTAGCCCTTATTGTGTTTACCGTAATAGGGGTGTTTATACTGATTGGCTTTATCTCAACTGCTACAACAGCAGAAGTACCGGTGGTTGGTTCAAAAGCCGTTTTGGTACTCGACTTATCGATAAATTTCAGGGAACAGGCAAAAGAAGATCCTTTCGGAACTATTTTATCTAACGTAGAAGCAAATAAACCATCTTTATTTGATGTGGTTAGGTTATTAGGAGAAGCTAAATCTGATTCTGCGGTAAAAGGTGTTTATGTATTGGCCAATGACAATGCAAATGGTTTTTCCTCAAGTGAAGAACTAAGAAAAGCCTTGCTCGATTTTAAAAAGTCGGGAAAGTTTGTTGTTGCTTATGGTGAAACGATGACGCAGAAGGCCTATTATGTTGCCAGCGCTGCTAATAAAGTATATGTACATCCGCAGGGTGGATTAGAATGGTCAGGTTTTTCTTCTAATCTTTTTTTCCTGAAAGGCATGCTTGAAAAACTTCAGATTGAACCACAGATTTTTTATGCGGGTAAATTCAAAAGCGCTACTGAACCTTTACGTGAAACAAAAATGACGGAAGCAAACCGTCTTCAAACTGCGGTATGGCTGGGTGATTTATATGGCGCTTTTCTGAAAGCTGCAAGTACTGCCCGTAAAATTGATACTGCCGTACTTCATCAATTGGCAAATGAAGGAGATATTCAAACTGCACAGGATGCAGAAAAATACCAGTTGGTTGATGGTTTGAAATACGACGATGAAGTAAAAAAAGAACTGCTGGAGCGTCTAAAGAAAGGAGCTGGAACAAGCATCAATTTTGTTACCATCAACGAATATGCCGCTGCTACTTCACTCGAAAATTATTCCAGTGGGGGTAAAATAGCCATTATATACGCACAAGGAGATATTGTAAGTATGGAGGGGGATGATGAACAGGTTAGCAGCGATTTATATAAAAACGTAATTCGCAAAGCAAGACTTGATAAAACCATTAAAGCGATTGTACTTAGGGTTAATTCACCCGGTGGTAGTGCATTGGCGAGTGATGTGATCTGGCATGAGATATCGCTAGCCAGAAAAGCTAAACCAGTGGTGGTGAGTATGGGTGATGTTGCTGCATCCGGTGGATATTATATAGCCTGTAATGCCGATGCCGTTTTTGCAAATGAAACAACCATCACCGGATCTATAGGTGTGTTTAGTATCGTACCAAATTTCGAATCATTCTTAAAGAATAAACTAGGTATTACAACTGATCGGGTACGCACCGCACCGTATGCAGATATGGGAGCTGGCGACAGGCCGCTGACCGCTATGGAGAAAAAGTTTTTTCAGGCATCTACAGATTCTATATACCATACATTTAAGAGCAGGGTAGCTGATGGCAGGAAAAAAGACATAGTTTATATTGATAGCATTGCGCAGGGGCGCGTTTGGACAGGTAAGCGGGCATTGGAGATAGGATTGGTAGATAAAATAGGAACGCTGCAGGATGCAGTAAAGCATGCTGCAAAACTGGCTGGCATAGAAGATGATTATCGGTTACGTGAATACCCTGAAAAGAAAAATTTCATTGAGCAGATTATGGGTAACTATAAACGATCCATAAAAACCAACCTTATTAAAGACGAAATAGGCTTGGAGCAATGGCAGTTGATGCAACAGTTCCGACAAGTAAAGCAAATGGTTGGTGAACCTCAGGCAAGAATGCCCTATTTCTTAACGGTACATTGAGGGGAATAGTCGTTCATCGAAATGAAAATTTGAAACTTCTTTTAACCTGATCCGGTTATAGTCTTTGTGAGCCGGGTTCAATAAGAAATTTTTCTCCTGCGGAACAATAGCAGATGGGCATGCAATAGCCAGGGTATTTTTATCCTGAATTATTTCGCTACCCATCCACTGGGTGTATTCAAAATCATGGTGCCAGCTTTTTTTCAGGGTTTTAGTTTCAATGCTATAAACCGGGGCATCATCAGGTAGGGTTAATTGCATTAATTTGAATAATTGTAACATATCGAAACTGCCAGTATTTACTAAAACTTCAAGTAATGCAAGTGAAATAGAACTGCTGGTGTATAATACGGCCGTACCTGCATTGTTCCATCGGCCGCCTTTTAGTTTGGCACCTGTTCCTGATAAATCTTCGGCAAATTGGTGATGTGCAAACCGGTATAGTATCATGCGTATACCCCTTGTTGAATGCGTACCAGTTGGTTAATGGTTTCCTGTATGCCTCTATTGGTAACCAATGATTCAAAGTTGAGGAGATGCCCCATGACCGGTTTATCTTTTTTCAACCAATTATAAAAAGCTTCCGGCGAGTTAAAGGTGTTGAGGCCTGTTTCGATTAGTTCTTGTAATTGTAATATTCGGTCGGTATAAATGCCTTCAAATGAATGGTTTGTTTTAGCATAACGCTGCAATGTTCGTTCTGATAAGTGCAAAATGCTTGCCCATTCAGCCTGTGTAAATGGAACCATGTCGGCAATTCTTTTGAATTTGCGATAAGTGAATGAAGCTACTTCCGTTAAATATACGGCAACAGGCTCTTCAACTTTTTGTGTGCCCGCAGTAGGATTTTTTTTCGCTTTCGCCATAGGTAACATTTGTCACACAAATATACGACATTTGTCATAAATCAAAGAATTCCCTTTTCTCTTCCTTCAGAATAGGATAGATTTGTTTTTCAAGCAAAAGCCTATGTCTGTAAAGTACAGTCAGTTAATGGCCATGATGGCCATCACCAAAGGAAGTTTGAAGGCGGTTTTCCGTAGTCCTTCTGCAGTTATTTTCAGTATTGCTTTTCCCTTGATATTTATCCTCGTGTTCGGGTTTATTGGTGGGGGAAGCAGGGTATCATTAAGTATTGCTTTTGCCAATGGTACGGATACGCTTAACCCTGTTTATCCTGCATTGAAAAAAATTGCCGGACTTCGTATTATTGACAAATCAGGCCAGGCATTAAAAGAAGACCTGGAAAAGGGACGGGTTACAGCGGTGTTAGACATACAGAAATCGGGACTTGCAAGTCCTCCGTATACCATTAATATTTCCAGTTCAGAAGCCGTAAATCCGCAGAACCTGCAGGTTTTACAGTCTATTTTAAATGCTGTGATTGCCGGTATCAATCAACAAACTTATAGCAATACACCTACTATTGCGATGGTGAATAATCGTATCGAAAAGATACCTGGCAGGGTTTACAGAACGATTGATTTTATTTTACCGGGTCAATTGGGTTTTTCCTTATTAAGTGCGGGGGTATTCGGAGTAGCTTTTTTGTTTTTTAATCTCCGCCAGCAATTGGTATTAAAACGATTTTATGCAACCCCGATTCGTCGTCCATATATCGTGTTGGGAGAGGCTTTTAGCAGGGTGATTTTTCAGATGATGACTGCCGTAATCATTATCGGGGTAGGGCATTTTGCATTTAAGTTTACCCTGGTTAACGGAATGGAAACATTTCTCACCATTATGTTGCTTAGTTTTATTGCGCTTATTCTCTTTATGGGATTTGGATTTATTGTGAGCAGCCTGGCAAAAAATGAGAGCAGTATTCCTCCTTTTGCAAATTTGATTACTCTGCCTCAATTTTTGCTGGCAGGTACATTTTTTTCTATAGATGCATTCCCTTCCTGGCTGCAACCTTTGTGCAAAGTTTTGCCCTTAACGCATTTTAATAATGCCATGCGCAGTATTGCATTTGAAGGAGCTGCTTTGTCGTCTTGTAGCAAGGAGTTGATGATTCTCGGAGCCTGGACAATTGTGGTATATGCTGTGGCTTTCAAAACCTTTAAATGGGAGTGATATGAAACTGTTGAAGTTAGGGTTGATCAGTATGGTGGCTTTGTTTGCTCTGGCAACTTTAATCGGAGCATTATTGCCATCTCAGGTATTGGTATCGCGTGCAACTGATATTAAAGCTGATCCGGATTCAATCATGACTCAACTGCAGGATATTTATCAATGGAAGCATTGGGTAGAAGGCATGAATGATTCTTCCGTGCATATACAATCATCCGAAAAGGCAATGATCGGAAGAAGTCAGGTTTCAATAACTCATATTGGCGATACTGTTGTGGTAAGCGAATGGATAACAGGTTCAAGATCGAAGCAATTAAGCACTATGCAGGTGATTTATCAACCTGCCAGACAAATAACCATTGTGCAATGGCAATTTGAACAAAAAGTTGGTTGGCTACCCTGGGAAAAACTGGGGACGATGATGAATGATAAGATTTTAGGGCCAATGATGGAGAAGAATCTCGAGCAATTAAAGACCTATCTGGAAGCTCAAACAGGCAAATTTTAGTCGGTTTATGCCATTTTATCCCCATTTTTAAAAAAATAATTGCGGTTATTTGCGTTTTTTAAAAAATAGTTGCAGTTTTATACTACAGTTACAACTAATGTTTGTTAGTTTAGGTAAACATTAGATTCAGTTTTGACAACTTCTTATAGGGTATATGGGAGTTGTTGGTTGTTAAATGAAAAAAGCCATCCCGCTTAGGCAGGATGGCTTTATCATTTATAATAGCTTATTGTTAGATGATCAGCAAAGCATCACCATAACTAAAGAAACGATATTTGTCTTTGATGGCTTTTTTATAAGCTTCCATCGCCAAATCATAACCGGCAAAAGCACAGGTCATAATCAGCAGACTTGTTTTAGGAAGGTGGAAATTGGTTACCAGGCTATCTGCCACATTAAAATTATAAGGTGGGTGAATAAAATGGTTGGTCCAACCTTCACTAGGTTTCAGTAATTTTTGTGCGGTAAAGCTGCTCTCCATAGCACGCATAGTAGTAGTTCCGATAGAACAGATTCTATGTCCGCCTTCTTTGGCTTTGTTTACAATTTTGCAGGCTTCTTCAGAAATAGCATAGTATTCAGCATCCATTTTATGTTTACTGAGGTCTTCTACTTCAATAGGGCGGAATGTACCAAGACCAGTATGCAGTGTTACTTCTGCGAAACGAATACCCAGGATCTCACAACGCTTGATCAGTTCTTTACTAAAGTGTAAACCAGCGGTAGGAGCTGCAACCGCACCTTCATGTTTTGCATAAACGGTTTGATAGCGTTCCTTATCTTCTTCATCAGGTTTGCGCTTGATGTATTTTGGAAGTGGGGTTTCACCTAAGAACTCAAGCATTTTTTTGAAGCTTTCGTCATCATCATCCCATAAGAAACGGATGGTACGTCCGCGGCTGGTGGTATTGTCAATAACTTCTGCAACCAATTCTTCGTTGTCACCGAAGTAGAGTTTGTTTCCTACACGAATCTTTCTTGCGGGATCAACGATAACATCCCATAAACGGTTGGGCTTATTTAACTCACGCAAAAGGAACACTTCAATCTTGGCACCGGTTTTTTCCTTTCTTCCGTACATACGGGCAGGAAATACTTTGGTGTTATTTACTACAAACACATCTTTGTCGTCGTAATATTCCAGGATATCGCGAAAATGTTTGTTCTCCATGTGACCACTTTTACGGTCAACTACCATCAGACGACTGTCTTCTCTTCTTTTGGTTGGATTTTGTGCAATGAGGTTAAGGGGTAAATCGAACTTAAATTGAGATAATTTCATGTTACGGCATGATTTTTTATGAAGTCGGCAAAGGTACTGATTTTTTGCCGTTTTTGGTGCAAATAATGAAAAATTACCCCATTTTCAATCCCGGAATGGCTTCCAGCAATCGTTGTGTATAAGCAGATTTTGGATGGTAGTAAACCTGTTCAGCATCACCTGATTCAACTATACTTCCAGCTTTCATTACCATAATTCTATCACTGATGTACTTAACTACCGATAAGTCGTGTGAAATAAAAATGGCCGTAAAGGAAAAACTGCTTTTCAATTCATTCAATAAATTCAGTACCTGGGCCTGAACACTTACATCCAATGCCGAAACGCTTTCATCGCAAACAATAAAGGATGGCTTCAATGCCAGTGCCCGGGCAATGACAATTCTTTGTCTTTGTCCACCACTGAATTCATGTGGGTAACGGTTATAATGGGCCGTACCAAGCTGTACTTTTTCCAGTAAATCCATTACCTGCTCTTTTTTTTCCGCAGCCGATTTTACCATTCCGTGCACTTGTAATGGCTCACCAATGGCTTCTCCAATGGTCATGCGAGGATTCAGCGATGAATACGGATCCTGGAAGATCAATTGCATATCGCGCCTGAAAACCATTCTTTCCCGGGCTGTCGCATGCGTAAGGTCATGCCCCTTATAAAGAATTGTTCCGGAACTAACCGGGGTTAGTCCTAATATGCTACGCCCAAGTGTAGTTTTGCCACATCCTGATTCTCCAACCAAACCAAGCGTTTCTCCTTCTTTAACGGTGAAGCTTATCTGATTAACAGCTTTGAAATAGTCGATCGGTTTTCCCAGGAAATTCTTTTTTGTAGGGTACCATACACAGAGGTCCTGAACGGTTAACAGGTTGTTGTCGCCAGGTTTAACGACAGAAATATCCTGACTGGTGTTGACCACTTTTTTTTCCGTTAAATCTCCTGCCATGAAATCACTCACTACGGGTAATTTTTTTCCTTTAGGATGTAATGCAGGTCTGCATGCAAGTAAAGCTTTGGTGTATGGATGGGAGGGATGTTGGAGCACTTCAGTTGTACTTCCTTCCTCCAATAATTTTCCTCTGTATAATACAGCAATATGATCAGCAATTTCAGCCACAACGCCAAGGTCATGGGTAATAAAAATCACCCCCATTTCGTGATGAAGCTGCAGTTCTTTGATCAGCTTTAAGATATTTTTCTGCACAGTTACGTCCAGAGCAGTTGTAGGTTCATCACATATCAATAGCGAAGGGTTGCAACTCATCGCCATAGCAATCATCACCCTTTGTTTCTGACCTCCGCTAAGTTGGTGTGGGTATCTGCTACCGATTTTTTCCGGATCAGGTAATTGAACCTGACGGAAGAGTTCGGTTACTTTTTTTGTGATATTTTTTTCCTCAATATCCAGGTGTCTGCGAATGGCTTCCGCCACCTGCTCACCACAGGTTATAACGGGGTTGAGTGCGGTCATAGGTTCCTGAAAAATCATCGCGATTTTTTGCCCCCTCAGATCCTGCATGGCTTTCTCCGAAATGGTTAAAAGGTCTACGGGAGTTTCATCGTTATAGAATAATATTTTTCCGGATGGATAGTTAACCTGTTTCCCCTTTAGCAGCCTTAAAATAGAGAGGGCAGTAACGGATTTGCCAGAGCCAGATTCACCAACAACAGCTACTATTTCTCCCCTGCGAATGGTCAGGTTTAAACCGTCGAGGGCACGGTGATTACCGCTGGGCGAGGTAAAATCTACACATAGCTGCTGGATGGATAGGATGGGATCGGCCATATTGCCACAATATAAGCCCGAATGGCCGAATCTGGCTCAGCCTGTTTTTGGATTTATGTGGAGAGATATTTTACACTTTGCTGGCTTTTATTGGTGGCCTTTCACCTAATTTTGCGCCAAACAGTTGTTAGTTTGACCAGGGTCGGCAGCAACTGTAAAAAACCGATCATGATTCGAAAAGCCTGGTGGAAGATATTAGCCTTTCTGTTACTTATGTATACCTGTTCCTATGGATTCCTGGTAGAAGTTCCCAGGCTGGATGACAGGTTACAGGAATCCATTCGAAATTTCTTTTTCCATGTACCCATGTGGTTTTCCATGATGATTCTACTTGGTGTATCTGTGGTATATGCCATCAAATACCTTCGTGGCGGAAAACTGGTGCATGATCAGTATTCAATGGCCTTTGCCATTACAGGCACAATTTTTGGATTTCTTGGTTTAGCAACGGGAGCAATATGGGCCAATTACCAATGGGGTAGTCCATGGAGCGGAGATCCAAAACAGAACGGTGCTGCAATTGCTATGCTGATTTACCTGGCATATTTTGTTTTGAGGGGCAGTATGCAGGAAGAAGAGAAGAAAGCCAGGATTGGGGCGGTGTATAATATTTTTGCCTTTTTCATGCTATTTCCTACACTTTGGATATTACCCAGATTAACAGAGTCGTTACACCCAGGTGGAGAAGGTAGTGAAGGTAATCCCGGATTAAACGGAAAAGATATGTCGGCTACTATGCGGACTGTTTTTTATCCTGCAGTAATTGGCTGGACATTACTTGGCGTATGGATCAGTACACTGCGTATTCGTTATGAAATGATTAAAGAACAAAGATTAACCCATGAATAAAATATTTCAGAGAACAGCAATTACGTTCGTAGCATTATTGCTAACCACCGTAGTGTCAGCACAACAAACCGAGAATGCTGATTTTATGCGCAGTAATGGGAAAATCTATGTAGTAATGGCAGTAGTGGTCACCATCGTATTAGGTCTGTTCATTTATGTAGCCAACCTGGATCGCAAAATCAGTAAACTGGAAAAAGGCAGGTAGTCCATGGTCCATAGAATATGGTCTATCTGCTACACAATAAACGTCAAAAAACAAAAACGATTAGCTCATGTCAGAACACAAACCGTATAGCTTTTTTCAAAGTGTTGAAAGAAGTTTTGATAAAGCGGCCAAATTCACCAAGTGGGAGAAGGGATTGCTGGAACAGATCAAAGCCTGTAATAGTATTTACAGCATGCGTTTTCCGGTAAAAATGGATGATGGCCGCATTGAAGTAATTGAAGCCTATCGCGTGCAACATTCACAACATAAATCTCCCTGTAAAGGAGGTATTCGTTTTAGTGAAGAAGTAAACCAGGATGAAGTAATGGCGCTGGCATCTCTGATGACCTATAAATGTGCTATTGTAAATGTGCCATTTGGTGGTGGAAAGGGCGGTATTAAAATTAACCCACGTAGTCACAGTGCGTATGAGTTAGAAAAAATTACCCGTCGTTATACAGCGGAACTGGTAAAGAAAAATTTTATTGGTCCTGGTATCGATGTACCCGCACCAGATTATGGTACCGGTGAACGCGAAATGGCCTGGATCGTTGATACTTATGCTTCACTGAAGCCGGGTGAAATTGATGCAGCAGGTTGTGTTACCGGTAAACCAGTAACACAAGGAGGTGTGCGTGGTAGAAAAGAAGCTACAGGCCTTGGTGTATTCTATGGCATCCGCGAAGTATGTAATATGCCTGATGTAATGCAGAAATTAGGACTTACCGTTGGAGTAGAAGGAAAAACTGTGGTGGTGCAAGGTTTAGGTAATGTTGGATACCATTCTGCTAAATTTTTCCGTGAGCATGGTTCTAAAGTTGTAGCAATTGCAGAATATGAAGGAGCTATTTATAGTGCAGATGGATTAAATGAAGATGAAGTGTTTCTGCACAGAAAAAAAACAGGTTCAATCCTGAATTTCCCTGGCGCAACCAATCTTGCTACAAGCACTGATGCACTTGAATTGGAATGCGATATCCTGATTCCTGCTGCATTGGAAAATGTTATTAATGCAGAGAATGCACCAAGGGTAAAAGCAAAAATTATCGGGGAAGCTGCCAATGGTCCGTTAACGCCAGAAGCTGATGAGATCTTCGCGGCAAAAGGAATACTCGTAGTGCCAGATATGTATCTGAATGCAGGTGGTGTTACAGTTTCTTATTTCGAATGGCTAAAAAACCTGAGCCATGTTCGTTATGGCCGTATGGAAAAGAGGTTTACAGAAAACATGAATAACCATATCCTTGGTCAGATTGAAGGACTCACAGGAAAACAGGTAAATGATAAAGAACGTTCTTTCATATTACATGGTCCGGAAGAAGTTGATCTGGTACATAGCGGTTTGGAAGAAACCATGATTACTGCTACCAGAGAAATCATGGAAATATGGAAAAGCAATCCTGATATTCCTGATATGCGTACAGCAGCTTATGTATGCGCAATCAATAAAGTAGGTACTTCTTACTCTGAACTGGGTATTTTCCCATAACAGGTTTGAAGTGGATATTACAATAATAAAAATGGGGAGCTTTTGCTTCCCATTTTTATTATGTGCCTGTTACAGATAATCCGGTAAAGCATCTAAGGATAGAATTTCATTTTCTTTTACTGTCCAACCCCTTGTTTCATTACCATTGGTAATCACCATAAAGCTTGCCTGCAGAGCAGATTGGTACCTTAGCATTTGGTGGAATACCGATTCTTCAACAGGGGTATTCATTTCCTTACATTCTATCAATAACCAGGGTTGGCTATTTTTATACACGAGGATATCAAATCGTTTACGGAGTTCGCCAACCGTTATTTCTTTTTCAACAGCAATAAGTGCTGCGGGATATGCTTTTACCTGTAACAGGTACTGAAGCAGGTTTTGCCTGACCCATTCTTCCGGGGTGAGGCGTACCCATTTCTTTCGCAATGGATCAAAAATATGTTCCCTGCCTTCTTTTTGTTCTATCTTAAAAGGGTAGGAAGGATAGTTTATTTTGATCATAATGCTTGCAGGTGGGATTGTTTTTTTGTATTTTAGCCAATTAACTTGTTCAAAGATACCGAGCAGGTTGACCAAAATAAATATATTATGAAGACGAAAGCCGAAATTGTGAACAACTGGTTACCCAGGTATACCGGTGAAAAGCTAGAGAACTTTGGTAAATATATTTTACTCACCAACTTCAGTAATTATGTTACCATGTTCGCCAAATGGAACAAGGTAAAAGTGGTAGGAGCAGACAGGCCAATGCAATGTGCTACTGCAAATGGCATAACCATCATCAATTTTGGCATGGGTAGTCCGGGTGCGGCAACCATTATGGATTTATTAACCGCCATTGCTCCGGAAGCGGTATTGTTTTTAGGTAAATGTGGTGGTTTAAAGAGAAGGAATAAACTGGGCGACCTGATTCTTCCTATTGCTGCAATCAGGGGTGAGGGCACATCCAATGATTACTTCCCACCAGAAGTTCCTGCAATGCCGGCATTTGCACTGCAGAAAGCGATTTCAACAACTATACGCGATTATAAAGTAGACTATTGGACTGGTACCGTTTATACCACCAACAGACGTGTTTGGGAGCATGATGATGCATTTAAAGCATATCTCACAAAAGTGAGGGCCTATGCCATCGATATGGAAACTGCAACAATTTTTACCGTAGGCTTTTTCAATAAAATTCCAACAGGAGCTTTGTTATTGGTGAGCGACCAGCCCATGATTCCGGATGGAGTTAAAACAGAAGCCAGTGATAAAAAAGTAACTGCGGACTATGTTGAAAGGCACCTGAAAATCGGTATCGACTCACTGAAACAACTCATCAATAAAGGGCAGACGGTTAGACACCTGAGGTTTTGAAATGATGGCTGATCTCTGATGTCTGATGTCGGATTTGGCAGATAGAGCTAAATATTGAAATCTCAAATCAGACATCAGACATCAGCCATCAGAGATTCACTTTAGTCTTTCCAGAGAAAAGGAAACAATATCACAGAAAGAACAACAACCAATATATCAAAGCCGGCGAGCATTGCGATCATTTGCCACCAGCCTGCCTGGATAACATCAGAAAAACCTGTTCCGGCAATTTTCATCAGTAACAATAACTGGGGTATTATTAAGGGGAATCCCATGATGGCTACCATGGCAGATTGTTGTTGTGCTTTTGCGGCGATTGCTGCCAGAAAAGTAAATACAAGGCTCAGGCTGATTCCTCCCAAACAGGCGATAAAAGTAAATTGTAAGAAATTGTAGAGGGGGTTACCAAGCAGTAAAGAAAAAATGAGCAGGCTGAGTAAGCTCATCACCAGCATAAGTATGAGGTTGAAGAGGAGCTTAGCCAGCACAAAATCTACTGGTCCGGCAATGGTATAAAAATATAACATCCTACCCCGGCCTTCTGCCAGAAAACTTTTAGCTACCGCATTCACGCAAACGAAAAGCTGAATTACCCAAAACAGGCCGTTCCAGACTGTATCTTCCGGCTGCCCCATCGATAGATAAACAACGAAAATGGTAGAAGCTACATAGAGTAAAATCCCATACAAAGTGTACTGTTGCCTCATTTCAAGCAACAGATCTTTTTTTACCAGCGCTAATATGGGACTGCCTGTTTTCAAATAGTTATTTTTTGATGAATGTGGGTACTTTAAACGTAAAGATAATTATTCGTACTGTCCTTTAAAAAATCAGTTATGAGCTACGAGCCATTGTTGTCAAAGGAAATTTAACCGCGAGCTGTAAGTCTCGCGTATGATGGAACACAGATCTTCATGATTTTCAAGATCTATCATGATAAATCCTGAAAATCATGAAGATCCGTGTTCTATTAATAACTCATTGTGCAATAGCAGCAATCAAATATTTATTTAACCAACTGATCCAAAATAATCTAATTCGCGGGCTCCTCATTTATTCCATTAAAAGCAGAAAGTCAAAAATGGCACCCATCAAGGCATGTAGCTTGCAGCTTGCAGCTTGAAGCCAAATTTATCCTTGCTGGTTTGTATCGTGATAGCATTTTCTGCACCTCGGTTCATAGGTTTCTTTTTCTCCAAGCATCACCTGGTTTTCGCCTCCCACTTTCCTGTAAGAAACATTCGCAATATTGCCACATTTCATGCATATAGCATGTAGTTTGGTGATATAATCAGCAATGGCCAACAAATTCGGCATTTGTCCAAATGGCTTACCCAGGTAATCCATATCAAGTCCTGCAACAATCACACGAATACCTCTTAAAGCAAGGGTTTCACAAACATGCATAATTTCGGCATCAAAAAACTGGGCTTCATCAATACCTACCACATCAACATCTTGTGCCAGAAGTAAAATTGTTTGAGAATTTTCGATCGGGGTGCTTTGAATGCTGTTTGCATCATGACTTACTACCTGTGTTTCATCATATCGCACATCGATTGCAGGTTTATAGATTTCAACTTTAAGGTTGGCAATCTTGGCCCTTTTCAGCCTTCGGATCAGTTCCTCTGTTTTGCCACTGAACATGCTTCCACAGATCACTTCAATCCATCCTCTTCTTTCTCCTGATAAATTTGGTTCTATAAACATGTTAATATAAATATAAACGGGCGGGGCAAATTACTTTAAACGAACCTTATTTTCATATTTTTGTTTAAACCGAACCCGGAACATCGTTTCCATGAGCAAATAGAAACAGTATGAAGGAATTCCTAAAGAAGATAATTATAGTGCTACTGCTCATGGGTTTTACAAATATGGTAACCGCCCGTCCGGGTTGTCATTTTTCATCGGGTTCACTAGCCGATGATGCAGGTGATTTGCGCTTCAATAAGACTGAATCCTTTACTTTACTTGAATTTTTATTAGAGCAGGTTCATGGATTGCCCGATAATATTCCCAATAATGAGGAGTCGGGTGCTCATTACAGCCTTTTCAGGGTTGTTCAGAAAACCGCTGTTCCCAGAATCGGTATAGCTGCTGCACTAAAGAAAGCAGTGCAGCCAAAGTTGAAGGAAACATCTCTACAAAGAACTACGCAATTATATTACCCTACTCCAGGGTTAGGACATTTCCATGGATTCTTATTTAGGTTAACCCCATTCTGATCCCCCTCATTTTTATCGATTGATTGCCTGTCCTGCACTGTACAACAGTGTTGGTGTACTTGTATTATATCATCAACAGACATCAAATAGAAAATGAGTATAAAATTACCCCTTGCGTTTTTTCTTTTTATCATACTTGCGTCCTGTAAGAGCAAGAAAAATCAAGAAATAGATCAAAATGCCCATGCAGCTTTGCCTGTTTTGGCCATTCAAAAAAAAGATACCATGCTGCTGACCGAATATGTTTCGGAAATTCAGGCAGTTAGAAATGTTGAAATACGTGCCAGAGTGCATGGATTTCTGGAAAATATTTATGTAGACGAAGGCCAGGAAGTTAAAAAGGGGCAATTGTTATTTCAGATCAATGACCTGGAATATGTAACGGAAGTAGCTAAAGCCAAAGCAAATGTTTCCAATGCAATGGCAGAAGCAAAAGCTGCTGAGCTTGAGCTAGACCGGATTAAAATGCTGGTAGATAAAAAAGTGATTTCTGCTACCGAATATGAACTTGCTTCCGCTAAGTTAAGGGCAACTAAGGCCAAAGTGGAAGAAGCTAATGCAGAACTGGCCAGTGCTCAAAATAAATTATCGCTAACAAGCATTAAATCGCCTTTTGATGGAGTTATTGACCGGATCCCTTTAAAAATGGGAAGTCTGATTGATCCCGGCGCATTACTTACTACAATATCTGATATACATGATGTATTTGCTTATTTCCATGTATCAGAAAGTGAATACCTGCGTCTGCGAAAAGACCAATCAAATTCATCGGCAAGAAATGAAGCAATACAATTAATACTTTCTGATGGAACTACTTATCCTCAAAAAGGGAAGATAGAAACCATGGATGGAGAAATCAATGAAAATACCGGCGCAATTGCATTTCGGGCCAGGTTCCCAAATCCGGCAAAGCTTTTAAAACATGGCGCATCGGGTAAAATTTGTTTAACCAGTGTAGTAAAGGATGCCATGTTGATACCTCAAAAATCTGTTTTTGAAATACAGGATAAAAACTATGTTTTTGTTGTAGGTAAAGACAATACCGTAAAAATGCGAGGCTTTACTTATCACCATCGGGTGGCTGACTTTTTTATTGTTGAACAAGGTATTCAACCAGGGGAGATGATTGTGTATGAAGGAGTGAAAAACATTCGTGATGGGATGAAGATTACCCCTCAATTGATTACCGAAGCCAACTTTATTGCTTACTCCAAATAGTCAGTCAAATGTTTGAAATATTTATTAAGCGACCGGTGTTGTCGCTGGTGATCTCATTATTGATCACCCTTCTTGGTTTACTGGCATTGTTTACATTGCCTGTAACACAATTCCCGGATATTGTTCCCCCATCGGTAACAGTAACTGCAAAATATACAGGCGCCAATGCAGAAGTATGTGCGAAAGCAGTAGCAACGCCATTGGAAAGAGCGATTAATGGAGTGCCTGGCATGACGTATATGTCGTCTGTATCCAGTAACAATGGTACTACACTTATTTCTATTTCATTTAAAGTAGGTACCGACCCTGACCAGGCCGCTGTGAATGTACAGAACAGGGTAACCACTGTACTTGATGAGTTACCGGAAGAAGTAATCAAAGCAGGGGTAACGACAGAAAAAGAGGTAAACAGTATGCTGTTGTACCTCAATATCATGAGTGAAGACACCACTGCTGATGAACAATTCATTTACAACTTCGCCGATATTAATATACTGCAGGAACTAAAGAGGATTGATGGTGTTGGATTTGCTGAGATCATGGGTTCACGCGAGTATGCAATGCGTGTATGGCTCAAACCAGACCGCATGCTGGCTTACCAGCTTTCAACGCAGGATGTGATTAATGCACTGCGTGATCAGAATGTAGAAGCAGCTCCAGGTAAAACAGGAGAGAGTTCTGGTATGAACCCAGGTTCACTACAATATGTATTAAGGTACACTGGAAAAAAATCGGCTGCAGATCAATATGAAAATATTGTTATCAGAGCCGAGTCGAATGGTTCTGTACTTCGGTTAAAGGATGTTGCCGACATAGCATTTGGCTCTATGACCTACAGTATGGAATCAAAAACCGATGGAAGACCTTCTGCCTCTATCATGCTTAAACAAAGGCCAGGATCCAATGCTCGCGATGTAATTGATAATGTAAAGAAAAGGATGGAAGAACTGAAAGCAAGTTCCTTTCCTCCCGGTATGAAATACAATTTTGCCTATGATGTATCCAGGTTCCTTGATGCTTCCATTCACGAAGTAGTAAAAACCCTGTTTGAAGCATTTATCCTGGTATTTATTGTAGTGTATATTTTTCTGCAGGATTTCAGGTCAACCCTTATCCCCGCTTTGGCAGTTCCGGTAGCACTGATTGGTACACTTTGCTTCATGCAGTTATTAGGGTTCTCTATCAACCTCTTAACATTGTTTGCATTGGTATTGGCAATCGGTATTGTTGTTGATAATGCCATTGTGGTGGTAGAAGCGGTGCATGTTAAAATGAGTGAGTATCATATGTCAGCAATGGATGCAACGATTGCTGCAATGAAAGAAATCAGCGGAGCGCTGGTAGCTATTACACTGGTAATGTCGGCTGTATTTATACCTGTTGCATTTTTGTCTGGTCCGGTAGGCGTTTTCTACCGGCAGTTTTCGTTAACACTCGCGATATCGATTGTGATATCTGGCATAAACGCAGTTACATTAACACCCGCTTTATGTGCGATTATGTTGAAGCACCAAAAGTTATCGCCACGGAAAAATCTGTTAGATCGCTTCTTTGCAGCTTTCAATAAAAGGTACGATGCTACATCCAGTAAATACCAGCGAATATTAAAGGCTATTGCAGGTAAAAGAATAATTACACTGGCATTACTCGTGGTATTTTTTGTGGCAACATGGGGCATATCTGCAGTGTTGCCCGGTGGTTTTATTCCAACAGAAGATCAGGGTATGATTTATGTGAATGTTACCACGCCTGCAGGGTCAACCGTAGAACGTACGGAAACAGTAATGAAGCAGGTACAGCAATCAATTGCTGATGTAAGTGCCATCGAAAATGTATCTACACTTTCAGGATATAGTCTGGTTACTGAGGTTGCTGGTGCTTCTTATGGAATGGCTATGATTAATTTAAAACCCTGGAAAGAACGGGAGGAGTCGGTAACTGAAATTATTGACTTACTAAGATTAAAAACGGCACATATCAAAGATGCGGATATTGAGTTTTTCCCACCACCTACTGTGCCTGGTTTTGGTAATGCAAGCGGGTTTGAAATGCGTATTCTGGATAAAACCGGATCGGGTGATTTGAAAAGAACGGCAGATGTAGCACAGGCTTTGATTGATACACTTAAGCAGACAAAAATCATCGGGTCAGCATTTACGAGTTTCGATCCATCCTTTCCACAATACCTGATTCATGTAGATCAGGATATGGCTGCCAAGAAAGGGGTAACAATTGAGAATGCAATGAGTACACTGCAAACTTTGATTGGTAGTTATTATGCAACCAATTTTATCCGGTTTGGACAGATGTATAAAGTGATGGTTCAGGCCTATCCGCAATACCGGTCGAAGCCGGAAGATATACTTCAACTCTATGTAAAAAATAATAGAGGTGAAATGGTATCGTATTCCACTTTTATCAGGTTGGAAAGGGTATTTGGTCCGGAACAACTTACCCGATACAATATGTATACTTCTGCCTTAATCACGGGAGATGCTGCGCCAGGCTATAGTAGCGGAGATGCGATTAATACACTGAAGGCAGTAGCTGATCGTGCCTTACCCAGGGGGTACAGCTATGAATGGTCTGGAATGACGCGAGAACAGATATTATCGGGAAACCAGGCTGTATTTATTTTTGCGATCTGTTTATTATTTGTTTATCTCCTGTTAGCGGCACAGTATGAAAGTTTTCTATTACCACTGGCCGTGATTTTATCATTGCCAGCCGGGGTTTTTGGCGCTTTTCTTGGACTAAAACTATTTGGTCTGGAGAATAATATTTATGCGCAGGTGGCGCTGGTAATGCTTATCGGATTGTTGGGTAAGAATGCAATACTTATTGTTGAATTTGCCATTCTACGCAGGAAGCAGGGTTTACGCATTATTGATGCTGCGCTGGAAGGTGCTGTGTCGAGGCTCAGACCTATTCTCATGACCTCCTTCGCGTTTATTGCCGGATTAATTCCGCTTTGCATTGCTTCAGGCGCAGGAGCTATGGGTAATCGATCTATCGGTACAGCAGCAGCCTCGGGAATGTTGATCGGAACCTTGTTTGGGGTACTGGTTATTCCCGGACTTTACTACCTGTTTGCCATTCTTGCTGAAAAAACAAGTCGTAATAAGCAACCTGTAGTGGCTGTGACAGACGAGAATGCAGAACAATATATGGATCAATAAAAACAAATTCATGAAACAAATTCATCGATATAAGCATCATTTTATTGGGATTATTTTTCTGGGGATGATTGGATGTGCGGTGCCAAAAACCACACAAAATTTTAAAGAACTATCATTGCCCCATACCTATCAAGGCAGTAAGGATACATCGAGACTGTTAGATATGCAATGGAAAAACTTTTTCCATGATACTGTTTTATTGCATCTCATAGAAATTGCAGTGAACAATAATTTCGATCTGCAAAAGGCAATACAGCGTATTCAAATGGCCAGGGCTCAAATGAATATAGCAGCCAATGCAAAATTGCCATCGCTTGAAGCTGTGGCTTCATTAGGGTTCAATAAATACGGCAAATACACCATCGATGGGGTAGGTAATTTTGATACCAATCTGTCGCCCAATATCACTAAAGACCAACGTATACCTGTAGTAACTCCTGATTTATTATTGGGCCTGAGGAGTAATTGGGAGTTGGATGTTTGGGGAAAGTTGAACGACAGAAAAAAAGAAGCTTTTTCTAATTTGATGGCAACAGATAAGGAAAGGCAGTGGTTGGTAACCCAACTGGTGGCACAGGTAGCAAGTATGTATTACGAATTGACAGCCCTGGATAGTGAAATGGATATTTTGCAAAAAAACATCCACTTACAGGAAGATGCACTTAGTGTGGTTAAAATTCAAAAAGCGGGAGGAAGAGCGAATGAACTGGCGGTTCAGCAATTTGAGGCCCAGTTATACAATACCAAAAGTTACACCGCATTAATCAGGCAAAGTATTGTAAAAACAGAGAATGAACTCAATTTCTTACTTGGAAGGATTCCTCAACCAATCAAAAGACAAAAATCAGTGTTTGACCTGAAATTGAGTATGAGGGTTAAAATGGGGGTTCCTTCAGATTTATTGATGAATCGTCCTGATTTACGTGCGGCCGAATTCAAACTATTGGCAGCAGGGGCAGGGTTAAGTGCCTCACAAAAATCCTTTTTACCATCATTCAATATATCGCCCTATCTGGGTTTCAATTCTTTTAGTGCTGCACATTTAATAACACCTGGCTCGGTTGCATATGGGCTGATTGGCAGTATTACCGGCCCAGTATGGAACAGGGGTAGATTAAAAGGAATGTTAAAAGAATCGGAAGCCAAACAGCGTGAAGCCTGGTATGAATACCAGCAAACTATGTTAAGGGCATTTCAGGAAGTAGAAACAAGTATGGGAGCAGTGGTGAATAATGAAGAGGTTTATGATTATAAAAAGAAACAGGCCCAAACGCTGGAATCCGCAGTAGTAACGGCTCGTGAGCTTTATGTAACCGGATATGCATCTTATCTGGAAGTAATTACGGCACAGCAGGGGTTATTGGAATCACAGCTTCAATCGGTGTTGACCTATAAAACCCTGCTACAATCTCAAATTGATTTATACAGGTCGCTCGGTGGCGGGTGGCAATAAATGAGGGGGAGAAATACTAAAACCTTCTAAAAATCGTTAGTAACTTGTGTTTCTCCCCCCAAAAACTCATGCCATGGAAAGAGTAGGAACTTTGATCCATAAACTGAAAGAGCAGTTTGAACAAGATGCAGATCCGGCAAAACTGTTGGTAAATACCCGTTTATTACTGGCAGAATTACAAACGGTTTTGCAACAGCAACCCGTGTCTGTAAGCGGTAAAGTCTCTGTAGTAATGCCCACTGCTTACATGTCTGGTATTAGTCAACCTGTTGCACCAGTGGAAACTCCTGTCGCAGCTATGGTAACACCAGAGCCCGAGCCCGAACCGTTAATTGAAGAGCCGGCTAAAGAAAATAAAGAAGAAGAAACGGAAGAGACTATTCCCTGGATGATGAATATGTCTGTGGAAATACCCACTATGGTGCACCAGGATACCCAAATGGAAAAAGAAGTGTTTGAATTGAATGAAGTACTCATTGCGCAACAGGAACAACCAGAGCTGAACGAAAGATTGAAAGAAAATAAAATAGAAGTAGCCACAGTTTTACAAAGCGCACCCGTTCGCGACCTTAAGAAAGCAGTAGGTATCAACGACCGTTACCTTTTTGTAAATGAACTGTTTCGAGGTGATGAAAGCATGTATGAAAGAAGCCTCAAAACCATTAATGCCTTTTCTATTTACCCTGAAGCCCAATATTGGATCGAAAGGGAATTAAAAGTAAAGCTTGGGTGGAACGAAGGTTGTGAAGCTGCAAGACTTTTTGATCAGTTGGTAAGAAGACGTTTTGCCTGAATATAATCAACGATAGTGGCCGTTGCCCCTGCCTGTGTTTGTACATAATTTCCGGCACTATCACCTGCTTCTTTCAATAAATGTTGGTTGGATAGCATGAGCTTTAGTTGCGCTTCCAATTCTAATGCATCATTGATACTAAATGCAGCACCTGTTTCTACCAGGTCGATGGCTTCCTGGTATTTATCATAAACAGGCCCGAATACGATGGGTTTACTGAATACCGCAGCCTCTAATGCATTGTGAATACCATCGTCACCAAACCCGCCTCCTATATAAGCGATGGTAGCATAATGGTATAGTTTACTCAACATGCCCATATTATCCATAATCAGTACATTTTTATTTTGACCTGCTGCATTATTTGCAGCGTATACTGAATAACGAATACTATTTGTGTAAAGCTGCTCACATTCTTTTAACCTGTCTTCGTCGATATCGTGTGGTGCTATAATGAAACGAATATCTGCATAGGTATTGGCAAAATGATCCAGGCTTTCGTCGTCATCTGTCCAGGTACTTCCGGCAACAATTACCGGGTGGTCGCCACAAAAAGAATCGATGGCTGATATCGGGGCAAACCTTCCAGCAATTTGTAAAACCCTGTCAAAACGGGTGTCTCCTGCCACAGAAAAAGCATCGGTAATATTCAACTGTTTGACTAGTTCAAATGCCGATTGGTTTTGTAAAAACAAGTGGGTGAATTTCTGGAGCATTTTTTTATGAAAACCACCATACCATTTAAAAAAGGGCTGGTCTGGTCGGAATATCCCCGAAACCAGTAATAGAGGGATGTTCCGTTGTTTAATCTCATCCAGGTAATAAAACCAGAATTCATATTTCACAAACAATACCAGCGATGGTTGTACAATATTCAGAAAACGGGCTGCATTATAGGGTCTATCCATGGGCAGGTAACAAACATGGTCTGCAACGGGGTCGTTTTTCCTGATTTCATATCCCGAAGGGGAGAAAAAACTCACCAGGATAAAATGTTCCGGATATGCTTGTTTTAAAGACTCCAATACAGGCTTCCCTTGTTCAAACTCTCCCAGTGAGGCACAATGCATCCAGATGACCGGTCGCTGATTGGTATGAAAAATGGTAGACAGGTTACGGAACTGGTTTTTACGACCTTTTATCCAAAGTTTTGCCTTCGGGTTATAAAATGATAATAACCATGCGGCTTTGGGGTAAAACCAAACAAATATGCGATAGAGTAAACGCAAAGGCAGTTTTTATTGGTACAAAATAACAACATAAACTTCTTGTTTATTCCATTAATAGCGGATAACCTACAATACCCACCGGTCTAAACTTGTAGCAATTGCTGTCCGGGGCTAACAGCTATAAGCCATTAGCTGTTAGCCACTGGCTTTTTTTGCCATGTATTCAACCGTTCACAAGCATAAGTGTAGCGTATGATGGAACACAGATTTTCAGGATTTATCATGATATATCTTTAAAATCATGAAAATCTGTGTTCTATTAATAACGGATAGTGCATTAGCCGCAACCAAATATTTCTTTAAGCAACTGACTTTAAATTTTCTCTCCTTCTTTAATTCCATTAAAAGCAGAAAGCCTAAAATAAGCACCCTTCAAGGCTTGTAGCTTGCGGCCTGCAGCTTGAAGCCAAATTTCCCAGGTCAGTCATGATTCTATACCGGGGCTTAAACTGAACTTTTTTGCAGTAATTTCGCCTCCTAAAGTGAATAGCGTATGAGACCCATTCAGATGGTGGATACAAAAAGGCAGTACGAGCAGATAAAAACGGAAGTAGACGCAGCTATCCAGGAAGTGTTGGATGGTGCTGCATATATCAATGGAAAAGCGGTGCAGGATTTCGCACAGGGACTAAACAACTACCTGGGAGTTAAACATACCATTCCATGTGCCAATGGCACAGATGCACTTCAGATTGCTATGATGGCTCTGGGACTTCAGCCGGGAGATGAAGTAATTACCCCTTCATTTACCTATATCGCTACTACCGAAGTAGTGGCATTACTCAGGCTTACCCCTGTATTTGTGGAGGTGGATCCCAAAACGTTTTGTATGGATCCCGATTCACTCCGCAAAGCCATTACACCAAAAACAAAAGCCATTGTACCTGTTCACTTATATGGACATGCCGCACCAATGGAAGAGATTATGCAGATTGCTAAAGAACATAATCTTTATGTTATAGAAGATAATGCCCAGGCAATCGGATGCGATTATACCTTCAGTGACGGAACCACCAAAAAAACAGGTACTATCGGAACAATTGGTGCCACTTCGTTCTACCCAAGTAAAAACCTGGGTGCTTATGGTGATGGGGGAGCTATTTTTACCAATGATGATGCGCTGGCTCAACAATTAAAAATGGTGGCTAATCACGGCCAACAGAAAAGGTATTACCATGAAGTTGTAGGGTGTAATTCAAGACTCGATAGTATACAGGCAACTATATTGAATATCAAACTTAAAAAACTGGATGAATATAATGCTGCAAGACAATCCGTAGCTGCTTTCTACAATAAAGCATTTAAGGGTAATGAGCATATTATTACACCGCATGTTGCAGATTACAGCAAACATGTTTACCATCAATATACCCTGGTATTAAATAATGTAGACAGGGATGGATTGGTTGTGCATCTTGCAGAACATAAAATTCCTTCTATGATTTATTATCCTGTACCCGGGCATAAACAGGATATGTTCAAATCATTCGGTTTGCCTGACTACCAGCTAGCAACAACAGATTGGTTAACCGAAAGGGTTATTTCATTGCCGGTTCACACCGAAATGGACACGGAACAATTGACATATATTACGGAAACGGTTTTAAATTTTGTAAACAGATAAGGTATGAAGATTACAGTTGTTGGAACGGGATATGTTGGTTTGGTAACAGGCACTTGTTTTGCTGAAACAGGAAATAAAGTGGTTTGTGTAGATATTGATGAATCGAAAGTAAGCAGGTTGTCAAATGGTGAAATCACTATTTACGAACCCGGGCTTGAAAAGATATTTTTACGCAACCTGAAAGAAGGTCGCCTGAAATTTACCACCGACCTGGCTGCAGGGGTTAGTGATGCAGAAATCATTTTCCTCGCATTGCCAACACCTCCAGGTGCAGATGGTGCCGCTGATCTGAAATATGTATTGGGTGTGGCTGACCAACTTGGGAAAATATTAAATGGATATAAAGTTATCGTAGATAAAAGTACTGTGCCTGTGGGAACTGCCGATAAGGTTAAGCAGGCCATTGCGGCAAATTATAATGGCGCATTTGATGTGGTGAGTAACCCGGAATTCTTACGCGAAGGTGTTGCTGTGGATGATTTCATGAAACCAGACAGGGTAGTGGTTGGTACAGATTCTGAAAGAGCAAGAAAGATTATGGGTGATTTGTTTGCTCCATTTGTACGGCAGGGTAATCCGATCATTTTTATGGATGAACGCTCTGCTGAATTAACCAAATATGCAGCCAATTCATTCCTGGCCACTAAAATATCTTTCATGAATGAAATTGCTCAGCTCTGTGAACGTATGGGAGCTGATGTAGATATGGTTCGTCGTGGTATAGGAAGTGATGACAGGATTGGTAAACGCTTTTTATTCCCTGGTATAGGATATGGTGGTAGTTGTTTTCCCAAAGATGTACAGGCATTGGTACGTTCTGCGGAAGAAGTCGGATATGATTTTAAAATTTTGAAATCAGTTGAGTTGGTAAATGCAAAACAAAAACTCCACCTTGTAGAAAAAATTAAGCGTTACTATAATGGTAATCTGAAAGGGAAACAATTTGCTGTTTGGGGACTGGCTTTCAAGCCGAATACAGATGATATAAGAGAAGCTCCAGCTATTGATATGATTGAATTATTATTGGATGAGGGCGCAAAAGTGGTATCCTTCGACCCAGAAGCGATGAACAATGTTAAACAGGTGCTGGGTGATAAAATAGGGTATGCGGAAAGCCAGTACGAGGCATTGGACAGTGCAGATGCATTGATTATTGCAACAGAATGGAGTGAATTCAGAACGCCAGACTTTGAAGCTATTGAGAGCCGCTTAAAAACCAAAACCATATTCGACGGAAGAAATTTATTTGATGTAAAGCAAATGAAGGATATGGGTTATTATTATGAAAGCATTGGAAGAAGTTAGGGTTTGATTGTTCTTCTTTTATGCATTTCAAAAAGCAAAAAATTATGTCAAAGAAAAGAATACTGATAACCGGGGCCGCAGGTTTTTTAGGATCGCATTTATGCGACCGTTTTGTGAAGGAAGGGTATCATGTTATTGGTATGGATAACCTGATTACAGGTGATATGCGCAATATTGAGCACCTGTTTAGTTTGCCGGATTTTGAATTCTTTCACCATGATGTAACAAAATTTATTCATGTGCCCGGGCAACTGGATTATATCCTGCATTTCGCTTCGCCGGCAAGTCCGATCGACTACCTGAAAATTCCTATTCAGACATTGAAAGTGGGCGCTTTGGGAACACATAATTGTCTGGGTCTCGCAAAAGATAAAAAAGCAAGAATACTGGTAGCCTCTACAAGTGAAGTATATGGAGACCCGCTGGTGCATCCCCAAACGGAAGAATACTGGGGTAATGTAAATCCTGTTGGTCCAAGAGGCGTATATGATGAAGCCAAGCGATTCATGGAATCTATTACCATGGCCTATCATACCTATCATGGGGTGGAAACAAGGATTGTGCGGATATTCAATACCTATGGTCCTCGTATGCGTTTAAATGATGGCAGGGCACTGCCAGCCTTTATTGGGCAGGCATTAAGGGGTGAGGACCTTACTGTATTCGGCGATGGTAGTCAAACCCGCTCTTTTTGTTATGTAGATGATCTGGTTGAAGGTATTTACCGATTGTTGATGAGTGATTATAGTCTCCCGGTTAATATTGGCAACCCCAATGAAATATCCCTACTCGATTTTGCGGAAGAAGTGCTTAAGTTAACGGGTTCAACCGTAAAGATTATTCATAAACCTTTGCCGGTTGATGATCCGAAACAGCGCAGGCCGGATATAACCAAGGCAAAAGAAATTCTGGGTTGGGAACCTAAGATTAACAGAGCAGAGGGATTGGCAAAAACCTATGCTTATTTCAAAGCATTGCCGAAAGAAGAATGGTCGAAACAACCTAAAGAGTTCAACTAAGCATGCCGAAACCACAAATACTTGTTACGGGAAAAAATGGACAGCTTGGATGGGAGATAATGCAACTGGCTGATGAGTATAGTCAGTATGATTTTATTTTTCCAGACAAAACCGAACTCGACCTATCCAATCCATCTTCAATTAAAGAAGCAGTACAAAAGTACCAGCCAGATTATTTTATCAATTGTGGTGCATATACAGCAGTAGATAAGGCTGAGACAGAACAGGATTTAGCTTATCAGGTAAATGCTTTGGCTCCGGGCATTATTGCTGAAGCATGTAATAAGATAGGTGCAGTATTGATCACCATTTCTACTGACTATGTTTTCAATGGAAAAGGTACAAAGCCCTATAAGCCAGATGAAGCTACTGAGCCTGTTAATTATTATGGTTATAGTAAACAGGTGGGAGAGCAATTGGCTTTAATGAATAATGCATCTGCCATTGTTATTCGTACATCCTGGGTATATAGTACCCATGGAAATAATTTTGTGAAGACAATGCTTCGTTTAATGAAGGAAAGGGATAGCTTAAATGTGGTAGCCGATCAGATAGGTTCACCAACCTATGCATTTGATCTTGCAAAAGCTATATTGCAGATAGTAAATGATGTAAAAAACGGTAACAGACATTTTGGATTATTTCATTTTAGCAATACAGGAGTTACCAACTGGTGCGATTTTGCAAAAGCCATTCGCGATGAGGCAGATCTTTCCTGTGCCATTAATCCGATAGCTAGTTCCGAATATCCAACACCTGCCAAAAGGCCCGCCTATTCGGTAATGGATACAGCTAAAATTCAAGACTTGTATGGCGTTGCATTGCGGAGCTGGAGAACAGCTTTGCACGAATGTGTGGGAAAAATGAAAGCCTGATAATTTTTATAGTAAGCCACAGATGCACAGATTTATCTGTGTATCTGTGGCTTACTCATTTCAATGCAATATGCCGCTTGTCATATCCTGATAATCCGGCTATAATGGGAATTGTATTTTTGTTTTATGGAAATACAAAACAGTACAATCGAGGATATTGATGTGATCTTCGACTTATACAGAATGGCCGCAAACTATATGAAAGAGCGATTCTGGGTTCATTTTCCTGAATTCAACCGAAATATGGTTATCCGGGAAATTGAAGAAGGACGTCAATGGAAAATGATGATTGATGGTGAGCTTGCCTGTATCTGGGCTATTACGTTTAATGATCCGGAAATATGGGAAGAAAAAGATGCGGATCCTTCAATTTATATTCATCGCATTACAACAGTGCCCGCATTCAGGGGCAGACATCTTGTAAAAGAAATAGTAGCCTGGGCAAAGACTTATGCGAAAACAAAAGGTAAAAAATTCATACGCTTAGATACAGTAGGAGAAAACCAGCGATTGATACAGCATTACCAGGATAGTGGGTTTAAATTTCTAGGACTCGTTACCTTAAAAGATACCAGTAAATTACCCGACCATTATAAACTCGATAAAGTGAGTTTGTTTGAATTGGAAGTTTAAATTAAGCTGCAAGCTTCTAGCCATTGTTGTTCGGAGAAAATTGGCTTCAAGCTTCAAGCCGCAAGCTACAAGCCTTGATGGGTGCTTATTTTAGACTTTCTGCTTCTAATGGAATTAAAGGTGGGAGAAAATTTAAAGTCAGCTGCTTAAAGAAATATTTTGTTGCCGTAAATGCACT
>QFCS01004964.1_pt1 | contig 121666 bp, 106 predicted proteins | sample 3576561 | NCBI WGS metagenome assembly QFCS01 | reverse complement strand
CTTTCCGAAGTCTTATGACATTAGTCGTCAGACACTAGACTACAGACATATGACGTCTGACAGCAGTCATATGACATCAGTCTGCTGACAGATGTCATCTGTCATCAGTCATCAGACATCAGACATCAGACATCAGACATCAGACATCATACATCAGACATCAGACATCAGACATCAGACATCAGACATCATGAAAGTTCCTCGTTGGTTAAAAATTATCATTTTGGTTTATGCACTGATTGGAATTTTATTTTATTCCTTTCAGCGGCGTGTTTTATTTCAGCCTGTAGTGGTGGCTCAGGATAGCGTGTATCAATTCGAACAACCTTATGAAGAAGTCTGGATTCCGGTAGATCAAACTGCAAGAACGAATTTGATTCATTTTACTGTTCCCGATAGCCTTCGCAAAGGAGTGGTATTGTATTTTCATGGGAACAGGGGAAATGTAAGGAGGTATCGACGATTTGTTAATCGCTTTTTATCAAACGGCTATGCGGTATGGATGCCTGATTATCCTGGGTTTGGAAAATCAACCGGTGTGTTAAGCGAGACTGCTATGTACGATCAGGCATTGCAGGTTTATAAAAGAGCAAGACAGTTTTATAAGCCCAATGAAATAATTATTTATGGTAAATCAATGGGAACAGGCGTAGCAGCTCAGCTAGCATCTGTAAGAGATTGCAGACGGCTTATACTGGAAACGCCTTATAATAGTATGCGTTCTTTGGTAGGAATTTATTTATGGATGTACCCGCTAAAATCAATCCTTAAATACCAATTTCCGACAGATGAATACATGGGTAAAATTACTGCCCCAATTAGTATTTTTCATGGCACCGATGATGGTGTGATACCATACAGCAATGCAAACAAACTCAAAAAATATTTAAAGTCCACCGATGAATTTATTACCATTGAAAAAGGCTCACACCGCGACCTTAACAGCTTTTCGCTGATGCAGGAAAAATTAGATAGTTTATTGAAAGAATAATGTGAGTGTTAGGTACTAGGTACTAGGTATTAGGTGTTAGGTGTTAGGTTAATTGCTAATGGCTAATGGCTAATAGCTAACACCTACATTTCCTTAAGTGTAACCACTTTATTTCCTACTACCAATTCATGTTTAACTCCTACTTTCAGCGGGTAGTTTTCTGTGGCATGACTAACCGGAAAACCGAAACAAACAGGAAAACTATATTTTGCAATGCGCTCTTGAATAATTTCTTCCACAGTTGCCCCAAAAGGAACAAGGGTATCTTTCATTTCCGTAAAACCGCCGATGATTAGTCCGGCAAGTTGATTAAACATGCCACTTCTTTCTAACTGAATCATCATTCGATCAATATTGTAGATGTATTCACCCACATCTTCCAGGAATAATATTTTTCCTTTTGTCTTATAAGCCGATGCCGACCCAATCATATGTGCAACAAGTGAAAGATTTCCACCAATCAATTCTCCACTTGCTTTTCCGGGTCGGTTAAAGCTATGGCCTGATGATTTGTAGGATAAACGATTTCCTTTTAAACCCTTTCTTAGTGTTTGAATATACTCGTTGGCGAATTCACCGTCGTTAAATGCGGCTGCCATTGGGGAATGAAAAGAGGCAATATTAAACTTTGTATATAAATGAGCATGCAATAAAGTGATATCACTATAACCAATGATCCATTTGGGTGATTTCCTGAATTTGGTAAAATTCAAGCTGTCAATAATTCTACTCATTCCATACCCTCCCCTGCCACAAAGAATCGCTTTTATTTCTGGGTTGTCGAGCATTTCCTGCAAATCTTGCCTTCTTTCTTCATCTGTTCCAGCAAAATAATGAAATTGATTGCCTAGTGTTTTTCCAACTTTTACCTTATAGCCCCATTCTTTCAGTACACGGATGCAGGTTGTTGCTTTATCGGCTTGCATGAAACCTGATGGACAAACTATACCGATTGTATCCCCATTGCTCAGGTAGTCTGGAATTTTACTCATCGTGGTTGGTAAAAGCTTTTATTTTTTAATTTTTTGTTTTCCACTTGGGCCACAGGGTTCCTTTTTCCTGCCGGCTTCTTTAAGTGCTTTGTCAAGTAACATTTCAATTTGTCCGTTCACACTACGAAATTCATCTGCCGCCCATTTCTCCAATGCGGCATAAGCCTGTTCATCCATTCTTAGTACAAATGATTTCTTACTCACGTTATGCTAATTGATGGTAAAGATACTATTGATATAAACTTCCTGTATTCAATACAGGCGATGCTGCTTTATCGCCACAAAGCACCACCATCAGATTACTCACCATTGCAGCTTTCTTTTCATCATCGAGTTGAACAATCTCTTTTTCAGAAAGCATATCCAGAGCCATCTCAACCATTCCTACTGCACCTTCCACAATTTTACTTCTTGCGGCTACAATGGCTGTTGCCTGCTGTCTTTGTAACATAGCTCCGGCTATTTCGGGTGCATAAGCGAGGTGACTGATTCTTGCTTCTGTAATAACGATACCTGCTTTTGCGAGACGCTCGTTCAGTTCCGCTTCCAGCAATTCAAATACCTTTTCTCCCCCATCACGCAATGTGATATTTGCATATTCATCTTCAATACTATCGTAAGGGTAGCTAGAAGCCAGGTGGCGTATGGCTGCTTCACTTTGGTTTGTCATATACTCGTTAAAATTTACCACTTCAAATACAGCCTTGTAAGTATCTTGCACCTGCCACAGAATCACAGCGGCAATTTCTATCGGATTGCCCATCTTATCATTCACTTTCAATTTTGCACTTTCCAAACTTTTTGAACGAAGGGATACTTTCAGTTTTACAAAAAGAGGGTTTACAAAAGAAAGACCATTCTCTTTTAGTGTGCCCACATATTTACCAAAAAAAGTGAGTGTAATGCCATAGTTCGGTTGCACGATTACCAATCCTTTCAGGATAAAAACGGTTGCCACAAAACAAATAATCATGGCAACAATCATTGCTCCATCCGGACTAGCCGAGCCTGCTACATGCTCAATAAGGATATAAATGCCAACTATCAGCAAAACCAGGGCTGCGAATAATGCCGCGAAGCCTGAGAAACCTTTGTATGTTTTTTCCATAAAATTCAATTTGATATTAAAATGATATCAAAAATATATTATTCTCTCCGGACCGCCAAAATTCTGCCGGAAAATCGCTTTTAACTGCTTTAGCGCTCATTCTGTATTTTTGCAGCCCGGATTACCGGAATAAGGAGCAGAAAGCATGAATCAACCGAAAAGATACCTGATAACAGCGGCCCTTCCCTACGCGAATGGTCAAAAACATATTGGTCACCTGGCAGGTGCCTATTTACCTGCAGATATATACGTGCGTTACCTGAAAGCAAGGAAAAGAGATGTTGTTTTTGTATGTGGAAGCGATGAGCACGGCACGGCAATACCCATTCAGGCAACAAAAGAAGGAACTACCCCAAGGGCTATAATTGATAAGTACCATCCTTTAATGGAACAAAATTTTAAGGACCTTGGTATTGCCTTTGATATTTATCATCGCACCAGTGACCCTTTGCACCATGAAACCGCACAGGAGTTTTTTACAAAGTTGAACAATGATGGTGCGTTGGAAATCAAAGAATCTGAACAATACTACGACGAAGAAGCAAAAACTTTTCTCGCCGACCGTTATATAAAGGGTACTTGTCCGAATTGTAGTTTCGATAGCGCCTATGGCGATCAATGCGAACGATGCGGTAAAAGTTTAAGTCCGGATGAACTGATTAATCCGGTTAGCACCCTTAGCGGCAAAACCCCAATTAAGAAAAGCACCAGACACTGGTACCTCCCGCTTGATAAACATGAAGCTTTTCTGCGTGAATGGATCCTTGGGGAACATGCCAATGACTGGAGAGCCAATGTACTGGGTCAGTGTAAAAGCTGGATCGACGGCGGCTTGCAGCCCCGGGCAGTTACCCGCGATCTTGACTGGGGAGTGAAAGTTCCGTTGGATGATGCGCCCGGTAAAGTATTATACGTTTGGTTCGATGCACCAATTGGTTATATCAGTGCCACCAAGCAATGGGCCATCAATACTGGTAATGATTGGAGACCCTATTGGGAAGACAAGAACACCAAGTTGGTTCATTTCATTGGAAAAGACAATATTGTATTTCACTGTATCATTTTTCCGGTGATGTTGAAATTGCATGGTAATATTTTACCAGACAATGTTCCTTCCAATGAATTCATGAACCTCGAGGGTGATAAAATGAGTACCAGTCGTAACTGGAAACTCGATATGCAGGATTATATCAACGACTTTATCAATAAAGAGAATGGCGGCAGCCAGATGGCAGATGTGCTTCGCTATTACCTTACACAGATTGCCCCTGAAACAAAAGACAGTGAATTTATGTGGAAGGGTTTTCAGGATGCTAACAACAGTGAACTGGTAAGCATTTTCGGAAATTTTGTGAATAGAACTTTTGTACTGATGCACAAGCTTTGCGGAGGCAAAGTACCCGTGTTCCATGCAGATATAGCCGATGAACTGGACCGGTCTACCATTGCTGAAATTAAGTCAACAGCTGAAAAAGTTACTTCATTACTTGAAGAATATAAATTCAGGGAAGCTTTATTCGAAGTAATCAATCTTGCCAGAACGGGTAACCAGTACATGCAGAAAAAAGAACCATGGATTGTGGCAAAAACGCTGCCGGAAAATGCTGATGCCCAAAAAAGTATCGATAATTGCCTGCATATCTGTTTGCAATTAACAGCTAACCTGGCCATACTTATAAATCCTTTCCTGCCATTTACTGCAAAGAAAATGTGCTCAATGATGAAAGTGGTAGACAAAATGCTGGAATGGGAAAATGCTGGAAGTATGAAGCTTTTGAGTGTAGGCTACACACTTCGTGCCCCAGAACTTTTATTCAGAAAAATTGAAGACAGTGAAATTATGGAACAGGTAGAAAAATTAAATGCAGCAAGTGTGAAGAAAGAGAGTGAGCAGTCAGTAGTGAGTAGTGAGTCTACTCCTATCAGCGTTAAACCTGAAATCGTTTTTGATGATTTCGCTAAGATTGATTTGAAGGTGGGTACTATTGTTACAGCGGAAAAAGTGGAGAAAGCAGATAAGCTATTGAAGCTTCAGGTTGATCTTGGTTTTGAAACCCGCACTATTGTTTCAGGTATTGCTATGCATTTTAAACCAGAAGATATTGTAGGTAAGCAGGTGACGGTTGTTACCAATCTGGCTCCACGCAAAATGAGAGGCATTGAAAGTAATGGAATGATTCTGATGGCAGAAGACAATGGTAAATTACACTTCATTAATCCAGAGGATAAAATTAATCCGGGTAGCGGCGTAAGTTAAGTACTGCCTTAACAACAATTAATTAAAAGAAGAACAGCAGAATATTCAACTTCGAAGTTGGAAATTCTGCTGTTTCTCTGTTCATCTGTTTTTCCCCTTAGCTATAACTAGCACATTCCTTCAATTCTCTTTCAGAATAAGCCATTTTATATTGTTGTAAAACATCTTCAGGTACCCCGTTCCATTGATTTGGGACATTCCCACGATAATCGAGGTCTTTTACGCCCATTTCGGAAGTATAGAAGCCTGTTAAAGTTAAATCGCGCATCAGGTTAAAGAAGGCTACTCCTTGTGCCATTTCAGGTTTTGCTTTTTCAGGATAAGCAATCTGATCAACTATCGCAATTCTTTGCTCTGCGGAACAATCCACAAAAGATTTTTCAAATTGCTTGAAGCATTGCATATCAAGCCAACGTAATCCTCCACGTAATGGCGTTTGATGCGATGGCATATCTTTTACAATAAACTCCAGGAATTCCGGCACTTTGGCTTCGGTAGCACTGCCGCTTACTTCATCTTTAGGCACTATAATATCTGCAAGAATTGCAATGGTTGCCATTTCATGTTTTGAAAAAAACACGGCTTCTTTGGAAAGCTTTTCGAGATAAGCTTTCTCTTCCGCCATTCTGTCTTCAACATTGAAACCAGCAATAGTATCAGTGCTTTCTTTTTTCTCACCTGGTTTACAAGCTTCAACTATTACGCCAGTTGCAACCGTTCCAACAACCAACGCTTTTATGGATTTTCTTCTGTCCATGGTAGTATATTTTTTCTCATCTCATTTTAAAAAGACGAGATTGGATTTACAGATTTTGTTTTTTCATTTCATCAATAATGTACTCCGAAGCACGCATAGAAAGGGCCAGTATTGTCCAGGTGATGTTTTTATCAGCCTGAGAAGTAAACTGACTACCATCTACACAAAAAAGTGTTTTACAATCATGTGCCTGACTCCATTTATTGAGTGCTGATGATTTTTTATCGCTACCCATCCTTACCGTTCCGGCTTCGTGGATAATATTTCCTGGATTAGACAGACCATAATTATTTGATGCATCATCATCGCCACCCCAGGTAATAATAGCACCCATTTCGTGCATAATTTCCTTGAAGGTTTCTTTCATGTGCTTAGCCTGTTTGATTTCATACTCAGAGTGTTTTGTATGAAAACGCAGTACCGGTATACCGTATTTATCCACCACTTTTGGATCAATTTCACAGTAATTATCGATACGCGGAACAGCTTCTCCTCTACCTGCCATACCAACACCTGCTCCATAGAAATAACGCACATCTTCTTTCAGGGAAGCACCGTAACCACCGGCTTCTTTTTTAACACCGTTCACAGCATACTTTCCATTCATACCCTGCATGCCAAAGCCAAATCCATAAGCAGGTTGCCCCATACCGCCCCAATATTCAATGTGGTATCCACGAGGGAAGTCGAGTTTTTTATTATCAAGCCACCAAGGTGTATAAACGTGCATACCTCCTACTCCATCTTCGTTGTAACGTTTACGTCCGAAGAGCTCAGGCAATACACCACCTAATGCGGCACCCGTTGAATCGTGCAGGTATTTACCCACTACATTACTGCTATTGGCAAGTCCATTAGGATGACGCTGTGATTTTGAATTCAGCAATAAGCGGGCAGTTTCGCAGGCACTTGCTGCGAGTATCACTACTTTGCCATTTACCTGGTATTCCATCATATCGGTCTTGTCGACATAAGATATACCTTTAGCAAGTCCTTCTTTATCAGTAATTACTTCCCTTGCCATTGCCTGTGTAATCACATCAACATTACCTGTTCTAACTGCTGGTTGCACCAATGCAGAGGATGAAGAGAAATCTGCGGCGGCCTTACAACTACGACCACATTGTGCGCAATAAAAACACTCGCCTCTTTCGTTGTTGATTTTTTTGGTGAGAATCGACAGCCTTGAAGGAATTACCGGAACACCTATACCTGTTGCTGCTTTTTTAATCATCAGCTCATGTAAACGAGGTTTAGGGGGTGGAAGGAAAATACCATCCGGATCATTCTCCAATCCTTCTACTGAGCCAAATACACCCAATAACTTATCAATTTTATCGTAATAAGGTTTTACATCTTCGTAACTGATTGGCCAGTCATCGCCCAAGCCATCAACGCTTCGCCTTTTAAAATCTTTAGGGCCAAAGCGAAGCGATATTCTCCCCCAGTGATTTGTACGACCGCCAATCATTCGGGCACGCCACCAATCCCACTTATCACTTCCTTCTGCCATGGTATAAGGCTCCCCATCTATTTCCCAACCCCAGAAACAACCGTCGAAATCACCAAAAGGACGATACTTGGTACTAGCTCCTCTGCGGGGTGAATCCCAAGGGTTTTTCAGTTGAGAAGAATGTTTGGCAGGATCGTAATCGGCACCCGCTTCAAGTAAACAAACTTTAAGACCGGCATTTGCCAGCACATAGGCAGCCATTCCGCCGCCTGCACCTGAACCTACGATGACTGCATCGTATTGTTTGGGTTGTTTTTTAATCTGAAGATCTCCCATATGATAATTTGAAAATTTAGCAATTTGAAAATTTGAAAATATAAGAGTTTTGGCTTGTTATCTTATCACTGATTTAGAGTTTCACCGCGTGTGATGAGTTCGTTTTTTATCTTTTTGAGATTTACGATATTCAAAACAAAGAGTGGTAAGAATGCAAATGGAAGTATGGAAACTGCCCCAAAACCTTTTGATAAAGTTATATATACACCAGAACCCGCCATGATAACCAGAAAAACAGACAGAATAATAATAACCATCTTCATGGTTTTATAGTTTTTCTTAAGCATTTCGGTGTTCATTTCAGAAATGGGCGGTGATTTCATCGGTAGCAATTTGGTGTGTCGAATATAGTTTTTTTAATAGAGAACACCAGTTAAAAACAGAGAAATACATAACAATTAATAAGAACCCCCTAAATGAATCAGGTTTTAGTTTCATGTAAATTATTATTTCAGGCTTTTCCGCTTTTATCACACTTAATATCATTCCGATATGAAGATTTCATTTTTGTTTGCAGGAATCCTTTGTTATTGCTCTTTACAGGCTCAAAAAAGCCAGTCCGCAGAGATGGTAAAAAGCAGCGATGCTGTTAAACATGATGTTTCAAAGCCACTCTTTACCATCCATAAAGAAGCAGAAGCCGCATCAGCAGAAATTGATCGATTAACCAGTAATCCAAAGCCTTTTTCTATCAAAAAAACACCCGATTTCAAATCAATTACTGTAGAACAATCAAGGTTTGGCAGTAAAGCGTCACCAATTTTGGTTAGCAGTTTCGAAGGGTTGGGTGAAAGTTTTAGTGGTCCACAGGGAAAAGCTGTTTTACGAAATCCCTCAGACAATTCACTGGCAGTGGGGCTGGATCATATTGTTCAAACGGTAAACTCCCGGATGGCCATATTTACCAAAAAAGGCAAAAAATATCCGGAATCAGGAGAAGTATTGTATGGTCCGGTGGAAACCAAAAATGTTTTCCGTGGATTTGGTGGCCCATGCGAACAAATGAATAATGGTGATGCTGTGGTACGATACGATCAACTAGCCAACAGATGGCTGATTGTAATGCCCACTTTCAGAAAAGGTATTTCAAGGAATATAGATACAGCTACCGGAACTAAAAAAGTATTACCTCAACCGGGGGCAGCGGTACAACTCTATCAACCACCAGCAACAATACAGAATAATAACACAGCACCTCCTCCAAGACCCGCCGGACAAAGACCTCCTGATAAAGGAACTTATTGTATGTGTTATGCCATTAGCACTTCTGCCGATCCAATGGGATCCTATTACCGTTATGAATTTGAAAGAGGGTTGTTTCCGGATTATCCAAGACCCACTGTTTGGCCTGATGGTTATTATACCACCACCAGTACTGGTGATGACGTAATTGAAAGACACGCTTATGTGGTTGACCGAAATAAAATGCTAAAGGGTGAAGATGCGAAGGAACAATCGTTTATTATTAAAGAGGTGAATTTTATCATCAATGCAGACCTCGATGGAAAACAGTTGCCACCCCCTGGATCTCCGAGTATTATGCTTGCTGCGGGAGGGTCTCAACTAAATAAAGTGCTAGGAGATGATGGTCTTTATGTATGGAAATTTTATGTTGATTGGAAAGACCATTCTAAAACAAGACTCGAAGGGCCTGTTAAAATAGATGTTGCACCTTATGAATACCTTGGTGGCGGACAACTCACCAAAACAGTTCCCCAACCTGAAACCGATACGCGGCTTGATTCACAGGGTGATAAACTAATGGCACGATTGGTTTACAGAAGAATCGGTAACCGCGAATCGATCGTTGCTGTTCATTCTGTTAATACTTCTGCTGGAGGCGGTGGCGTTCGCTGGTATGAATTATTGGTTAATAAGGACCGCAGTTTAAAACTATACCAGCAGGGAACTTATGCCCCAGATTCCAATTATCGGTGGATGGCAAGTCCGGCAATTGATGGCAAAGGAAATATTGGTATCGGATATTCATTCGGTGGTAAAAATGATTATCCTGGTCAACGATTTGCAGGCAGGCATTATGGAGATCCACTTGGACAATTAACCCTCAATGAAGTAATACTCGTTAAGGGAGAAGCCCCTCAAACTAATACTTTACGTTGGGAAGATTATACCCAAACAGCCATTGACCCAAGTGATGATGAAACGATTTGGTATGTTGGCGATTATTTAAGAAAGGGCGACAAAACTTATTCTTCCAGAATTGGCGCTTTTAAACTTACCAAAGCAAGTAAAAAATAACCCGTTAAAATTGCCCCGTACTTAATAAAACAAGGGTACAGGCTTCCAAAGGTTCTATACCTTTTTCTTTTGCCAAACGCTCCAATTCATCATTCTCTGTACCAGGATTGAAAATGATTCTTTTGGGTTTTAGTGAAAAGATATAATCGTAATACTGCTGTTGTAATGTAGGATTTAAATAGAGCGTTACCGTATCTACTCCTTCTTCGGAAGGGTGATCGGTGGCAATGACCGTATCGCCAATTTTACCTGGCTTATTTCCAATTGCAATTACCGGATGGTCGTTTGCACGTAATTTATTAACCGCGAGAAAACTATATCTGGAGGGGTTTTCAGAAGCACCCAACACTACTGTTTTTTTAGCCATTGTTCAATTGTTTATAATATTTCCTGATGTATAACCAGTATCGGATTGCAGCAATATCAATTACCAGGAAATAACCCGACACTACATAATTGTAATACTCCTTAGTCAGCGGCAAGGGTACTTTAAAATGATCCGTATAAGCCCAGAAAAAAAATAATAATCCTAGTCCCAAACCAGTAAAAACATTATTCCGGAAGAATTTTTGTCCTTTCTGTTCTGCATATAAAAGATTAACAAGGGAACTAACCATTTGCCATACACCAAGAATTAATAAACCCAAACCATGTACCAGTAATATAATATACAATTCACTTGCTACAAACAAAGAGGAAAAGGCATAGATGAACGGGAATACCGACAGTGCCCAAACGAGTACCTGTCCATAGATATCTGCATCCTGCCATATTGACTTTTTCATATTATTTCCTCCTGAAAATTTCCAGATAACAAACGATCAGGTAATAAAATGCAAATAGAGGGGTAATAAACAGATAGAAATATAATACCCAAATCATCAAAGGAGCATATAAGAGGCTCAACAGAAAAATAACTACCAATGCCAATAAACCGATCTGGTAAATACGTCTGCCCAAAAAATGCTGGTTCCATTTTAAGATCAAATGCGTAACCATGCTCAATAATTGCCATCCCCCAATCCCAATAAAAAAGCTGGTTATAGCAAGATCTTCATTAAAAAACCAGATTGCTCCAATCGTAACAAAAGCCAAAGACTGAATAATGATATCTGCTTTCTTAAAGATTTCCTGATTATCCGCCATGAATCAAATTTAAGCATTCTAAGCGAATCAAGGGTTGATGAGGGGAGACCATAGACCATGGACTATGGTCTATGGACCGAAATAGCAGCATTGCTCAGAACAAAATAATTCATCCATTCAACGCTTCGTTTTACTTTCATATTGTCAGTAACTTTCGCCCATGAAATACCTGTTTTCTTTATTGTTTGTTGCTTTGATGCTTCAGACAAACGCTCAGATCAAGCCATTTAGGTTTGCTTTTATATCAGATACCCATATCGGTTCCCCAAATGGAGGTGCTGAGGAAGACCTTAGGAGAACGGTTGCTGATATTAATCAGATGACTGATATCGCTTTTGTTGTATTAACAGGTGATATAACTGAATTGGGAACAACAGAGGAGATAAAAAAAGCGAGAGAGATTTTGGATGAATTGAAAGTGCCTTATTACATTATACCCGGCAATCATGATACTGGTTGGAGTGAAAGTGGTGGTGTTGCATTTGGACAGGTATTCGGATATGATAAGTTTGTTTTCACCTATAATGGTATTCGATTTATTGGCTGCGCTTCCGGACCATATGTAAGGATGAGCGATGGGCATATACCCAGAGATGCCGTTAACTGGCTTGATAAGTTACTTGCTGATACCCCTGATGATTTACCGGTAATTTTTTTGAACCATTATCCTTTAGACAATGGGCTTGATAACTGGTATGAAGCAATTGACCGGTTAAAACAAAAAAATACCATCGCTGCCTTATGTGGTCATGGACATACCAACAAGGCGATGAATTTTGAGGGTATACCCGCGGTAATGGGGCGTTCAAACCTTCGCGCCAAAGCTGAAATTGGGGGATATAATCTGGTGGATGTAAGGGAAGATTCTCTGCTGTTTTCTGAAAGAAGACCTGGTCAGAAAACCCTTTCATCCTGGACAGGTTTGAAGATTGAAAAACATGCTTACCAAAAAACCTCTGCTGACTTGCGTCCTTCCTATACGGTAAATGACAGTTTTCCTAAAGTAAAAGTGAGGTGGAAATTTAGTGATGAGGCCAATGTTATTGCCACACCCGCAACTGATGGAAAACTGGTATTCTTTGGGAATAGCCTGGGAAACTTTTCCGCATTAGATATTAAATCTGGCAGGAAACGCTGGAATTATCAAACCGGTGGTGCTGTATTTTCTTCTCCGGCGGTAGATGGGCAAAAAGTAATTGTAGGATCGGGAGATGGTTATTTGTATTGCTTTGATGCTGCCAAGGGCCGGATTGTCTGGAAATACAAGGCTGATGCTGCCATTTTAGGTTCGCCACTAATCAAAGACGGTATTGTGTACATTGGAGCCAGCGATCATTGCTTCCGCGCGATTTCAGTAAACTCAGGAAAAGAAATCTGGCGTTTTTCCGGGCTGGATGGGCCCGTAATGAGTAAGCCGGTAGTTGAAGGCAATCAGGTAATTTTTGGTGCCTGGGACCGCAACCTGTATGCACTGGATATAAAAACAGGTTCCCTCAACTGGAAATGGAACAATGGCTCCAGCGTGCGTAATTTTTCTCCGGCAGCTTGTATACCGGTTGTTAAAGATGATGTAGTATACATCGTAGCCCCAGACAGATACCTGACTGCCTTAGATATCAAGACAGGCACTACTTTATGGCGAAATAATGAAGCAACTGTTCGGGAATCAATTGGTATTTCTGCGGATGGTCGTTGGATTTATAGTAAAACTATGAACGATTTTGTTGTAGCATTTGCTACTTCTCGTGAAAAACAGTCTGTTGCATGGAAAATCAACTGTGGCTTTGGATACGAACATGTACCTTCCATGCTGATTGAAAAAGAACAGACAGTAGCATTTGGTACAAAAAGCGGCAGGATATATAGTTTTGATCCGGTTAAGCAGGTGATTAAATGGGTGCATAAGATCGACAACTCAATGGTAAACACCGTAAACATGCTCAGTGGAAACAGGATACTGGCTGCAACCATGGACGGAAAAGTAACCCTTTTGGAAGTTGCCGATTAAAATGTGCATTGACCGTGAAAACTTTTTAAAGCAGGTATTGATTTTTATTCACAAATAATTTTCTAACTTTCATTCCTCATCATTTACAACAACAAACTAATACCATCATGGCAAAAGCTAAAAAGAAAGCCGCAAAAAAAGCAGCTCCAAAAAAAGTTGCTAAAAAGCCTGCTAAAAAAGCAGTAAAAAAAGCAGCAAAAAAACCCGCAGCAAAAAAAGCAGCCCCTAAGAAAAAGGCAGCAGCTAAAAAAGCAGCTCCAAAGAAAAAAACAGCCGTAAAAAAAGCGGTTAAAAAAGCAGCAGCTAAAAAAGCAGCCCCTAAAAAGAAAGCGGCTCCTAAGAAAAAAGTAGCAGCTAAAAAACCGGCGGCAAAAAAAGCAGCAGCTAAAAAGCCAGTAGCTAAGAAGCCTGCAGCTAAAAAAGCAGCGCCAAAGAAAAAGGCCGCTCCTAAAAAGAAAACAGCTCCAAAACCAGCACCAGCGCCAGTTGCAGCTCCTGCACCAGCACCGGTAGAAGCTCCGGCTCCAAGCAATCCTGAGATTCCATTTACTGCTTAATATAGTTGTAAACAATCCATATTAATCCTGTTATCTCCTGATAACAGGATTTTTTTATTCTCCGAAACTGAAGCAGTAACATCCTTTTAAAATATCTTTATAGACGCTCAATTTAATTCCACTCACCAAAACTTTCATTCATGCGTAACTGGTTATTGGCTCTCACCTGTTTACTTTTCGGCAGTATACAGGCTCAAAACAGCAGCTCTAAAATTGCAGACAAAACAAAAAACATGAAACGGTATGATGGCTATTTCACTTTCTGGTGGGATGGCAATACCGGGAAAATCTGGCTGCAGGTTGACAAACTCAACCAGGAATTTCTTTACGTAAATTCATTACCTGCCGGATTAGGATCCAATGATATTGGACTCGATCGTGGGCAATTGGGAGGAACAAGGATTGTTTATTTCCAAAAAGTTGGCAAAAAACTCCTGATGGTTCAACCCAATTATCGCTACAGAGCACTTTCCAATGATGAAAAAGAAAGAGAAGCAGTACAGGAATCATTCGCACAATCTACCATTGCCGGTTTTACCATTGATGAAGATGAAGGTGATAAAGTATTGGTAGACGCTACTTCCTTTTTCTTAAGGGATGCGCATGGTGTAGCTGATAAAATCCGGAGTATGCGTCAGGGCACTTATGCATTTAATGAATCGCGCTCTGCCATCTATTTACCCAATACGCGTAATTTCCCCCTCAATTCTGAATTTGAAGCCAGTATTACTTTTGTGGGCGGAAATGATGCTGGTCGTTATGTAAATGCTGTAACCCCATCGAGCGAAGCCATTACGGTACGCATGCACCACTCTTTTGTACAGCTTCCAGACGATAAATACAAACCCCGTAAACACGATATCCGCAGTGGTTATTTTGGTATATCCTACTATGATTTCAGCAGCCCTTTTTCGGAGCAAATTGAGCAAATGTTTATTTCCCGCCACAGACTCGAAAAGAAAGATCCCACGGCTACAATAAGCGACCCTGTAAAACCTATTGTTTACTATTTAGATAATGGCACCCCTGAGCCCATCCGTTCTGCCCTGCTTGAAGGCGGACGTTGGTGGAATCAGGCATTTGAAGCGGCGGGTTATCGAAATGCATTCATTGTAAAAGTATTACCCGATGATGCAGACCCGATGGATATACGGTATAATATGATCAACTGGGTTCACCGCTCTACCCGTGGCTGGAGTTATGGAGCTTCCGTAACAGATCCTCGTACCGGTGAGATCATTAAAGGACAGGTTACCTTAGGCTCACTGCGTGTGCGTCAGGACTACCTAATTTTCACCGGTTTATTATCTCCTTATGAAACAGGGAAGCCAGTACCTGCAACAATGCGGGAAGCAGCTTTACAGCGTCTTCGTCAATTGTCGGCCCACGAAATCGGACATACGCTTGGATTACAACACAATTACGCTTCCAGCTTTAATAACCGTGGCTCAGTGATGGATTACCCGCACCCTAATGTTTTTGTAAACAGCAAGGGAGAAATAGATTTCAGTAAAGTGTATACCAATGAAATTGGTGATTGGGACAAAAGAGCTATCCTATTTGGTTACCAGGATTTCCCTTCAGGAACGAATGAAGCTAATGCCCTGAATAAAATATTGGAAGAAAATACCCAGCGCGGGCTTTTATTTATAGCAGATGCAGATGCCCGTGCAGCAAGCGGTCTTCACCCCTATGCGCATTTATGGGATAATGGAAAAGATGTTGCGGATGAACTGAAAAATGTAATGCAGGTTCGTCAAAAAGCATTGGATCAGTTTTCTGAAAAAGCTATCCAGGAATCTATCCCTATGTCAAAATTGGAAGATGTACTGGTTCCTGTTTACAACTATCATCGCTACCAGGTTGAAGCTGTGTGCAAATTAATCGGGGGCATGAATTATAGTTATAATGTTAGAGGCGATGCGCAACAAAAACCCCAGGTACTTGATAATGCAATTCAACAAAAAGCATTACAGGCTGCTCTTGAATGTTTAAACCCGGAAGTGCTTACCCTACCCGACCGTATCAGCATGCTTATTCCCCCACGCCCACCAATGTATTATGGAATCGGTGAAACTTTTGCAAAACGAACTGGCATGAGTTTCGACCCCATGGCCGCAGCAGAAGCTTTGGCAGATTTTGAACTGGGCTTTTTATTTAGTCCTGAAAGGGCTAATCGTCTTGAACAATTTAAGGCTCAGGCCGGCACAATTGGATGGAGCGATGTATTAGATGCCATCATCAAAAAAACATGGATGGGTAAAAAAGCAGATGGTCTCAAAGCCCAGGTACAGGCACAAACACAGCAAATGGTGCTCACCTGGTTATTGGGACTTAGTCAGGATAAAACGGCCAATTATATGGTTAAATCTATTTGTTTTGACAGACTCAATTCTTTAAAAGCCTATGCAAAACAACAAGCTGCTGTTAATAGCGCCATGCGTGCACATTACCTGTATGCTGTTGAGAGAATAGAGAAACCAAAAGATATAGAACTCCCCCAACACCGCGATATAGCGCCAGGAGCACCAATTGGTTGTGAGTGGTGATGTGAATTGTCAATTGTGAATGGTGAATTCGAAGTAATACAAAAGATCCCCACCAATAAAAAAGCCTCCGTTAAGTACTTAACGGAGGCTTTTTTATTGACAATTCACCATTGACAATTCACACTAAACAATTTACACCAACATTCTCAAAGGTTCTTCTAGTAAAGATTTCAGGGTTTGCAGGAAAGCAGCCCCCGTTGCACCATCAACAGAACGGTGGTCACAGCTAAGTGTAACTTTCATCACATTACCTGGAACAACCTGTCCGTTTTTCACCACAGGCACTTGTGAAATACCACCTACAGCTAGTATACAAGAGTCTGGCGGATTAATAATGGCAGTGAACTGATCAATACCATACATACCCAGGTTTGAAATGGTAAAGGTGCTTCCTTCCCAATCTGCGGGCTGCAATTTTTTATCTTTTGCTTTCTGTGCGTATTCTTTTACTTCAGCTCCAATCTGACTTAAAGATTTAGTATCTGCAAAGCGAACAACCGGAACCAATAATCCATCTTCTACTGCAACTGCTACACCAATATTTATATGATGGTTAAAGCGAATAGTATCACCGAGCCAGCTACTATTTACTTTAGGATGTTGTTTTAAAGCAAGAGCAGTTGCTTTAAGCACCATATCATTAAAGCTGATTTTTATCGGTGCAGTTTCATTAATCTTACCACGGGCAGCAACGGCTGCATCCATGTCAATTGACATGGTCAGATAGAAATGCGGTGCGGTAAACAGACTTTCACTTAAACGACGTGCAATTGTTTTACGCATTTGTGAAACAGGCACATCTTCAAAGCTAATTTGTCCGGCAGGAGCGGCATTTGCAATTGTATTTGCAGTTGCTTTAGCAACAGGTGCTGCGGCCGGAGTTGCTGATGGCACATAAGCATCTACATCATTCTTGGTGATGCGTCCATTATCACCCGTTCCTTTTACATAACGCAGGTCTATTCCTTTTTCACCGGCTATTTTCTTAGCCAATGGCGAAGCGAAAATTCTTCCTTCATTTACGACTTCCTGAGTTTGAGTAGAAGCAGGTGTTGCAATAGGCGCTGGTGCTGCAGTTGGGGCCGGTGCAGGAGTTGCTGCTGATGAAGCGCCGTTTTTAACGGATGCTACAATTCCATCAACATCAAGACCGGGTTTACCGATAATACATAAAAGGTCGTTCACCAGGATTTTCTCACCTGCTTTTGCGCCCTGGTATAATAAAACACCATCTTTATAACTTTCAAGTTCCATGGTGGCCTTATCGGTTTCGATATCTGCCAGCACTTCACCTTTCTTAACTGTATCACCCACATTTTTATGCCAACCTGCAATAACACCTTCTGTCATGGTATCGCTTAAGCGAGGCATTAATACTACTTCTTCCATATTGGCTGCATCAACAGAACTCGTCGATGCAGGTGCTGCAGGTGCCGCTGGGGCTGGTGCCGGAGCTTCCGTGGCTTGGGCCGGAGCTGCACCGCCTGCATGTTGTGCAAGCAGGGCTGAAATATCTTCTCCTGCCTTACCAAAAATGGCCAGAAGGTCGTTTACTTGTAATTTTCCTCCCTTTGGCGTACCAATATGCAACAAAATACCATCCTGGTAACTTTCCAGTTCCATAGTGGCTTTGTCTGTTTCTATTTCTGCAAGGAGGTCTCCTTTCTTTACTGCATCGCCCACATTCTTATGCCAGGCGGCAATAACACCTTCTGTCATCGTATCACTCAGTCGGGGCATTAAAATCACTTCTGCCATATAGTTTCGATTGCGCTTTTGTTTGAAGCCGTGAAATTAGGAAAAAAGCTGCAAGCTACCAGATTCATGCTGCAAGCCGCTTTTTTGGTGAAAAATGGCCTTTTATCCAATTATTGCCCCTGGGCCAGGCTATAAGCCTTTTTGTCGCCCCAGGCATTCAATAATTCTGTTGAGCAAATCTTAAAATCTGCTGATAATCTCTTGTACAGTTCCAGCACATCAACCTGTGTTAAGGCAATTTCTTCCACACTTTCAAAGCGGCACCTGTATTGATTTACAAGGTTGGTAAATACTGATCCTTTAGGCCATACCTGGGTACCACGATTACTGATGGTTACCAGTTTGAACAGGTCAAGCGTATGTTTCAGACATTTTTCTGCTACTAATTGAGGCTGTTCATTGCTTTCAATAAACATATCAACGCCCACAATTTTTTCTGCATTCGACTCGATGGTTTCGAGCATCGGATTTTTTTCCAGTTTAAATACAGTAGGTGTTACAGGAAGGTCGGCGAGCAATGGTTTTGGGTTATGCGCCGGCAGTTTGCCAAAATTGGCAATAATTGCTTCCGTAAACTGGGTAGTATTAACTGCTGGTATAGCTTTATCACCAAAATCACCTGTGTGAATGCCACTTTCCAGCGTAAAGAGTAGTGCATTTTCAATCATTGCGGCAGATTCCATCAATCCGAGGTGACGGAGCATGCCAATACCGCTTAACAACAATGCAGTAGGGTTCGCAATATTTCTACCCGCAATATCCGGGGCCGTGCCATGAACCGCTTCAAAAATGGAAATATGATCACCGATATTTGCAGAAGGAGCGAAACCTAGTCCACCAACTAATCCGGCACAAAGATCACTCACAATATCTCCCTGTAAATTGGTAAGTACTACCACATCGAATAAATCTGGCTTACTAACCAGCTTCATACATAGATCATCCACAATTACATCATCAGCCTTTAATTCCGGATATTCTTTAGCCACTTCATAAAATACCTCCAGAAATAACCCATCTGTGATTTTCATAATATTTGCCTTGTGGCCGCAGGTAATGCGTCTTGCACCTTTCTTTTTGGCCATTTCAAAGGCATATTTTATCACCTGCATACTTCCCGGGCGGGTAATAAAGCGGCGGCTCAATGCCACATCATGGGTTAACATATGTTCAATACCGCCATAAGTATCTTCAATATTTTCCCTAACAATCGTAATATCGATGGGAATACCAGCTTTACTGAATACCGTGTCTACCCCATGTAAAGTCTGGAAAGTACGCTTATTGGCATAGGTATTCCAGGTTTTACGTGCGGTAACATTCACACTTTTTACCCCTTTCCCTTTGGGTGTTTCCATCGGGCCTTTAAACAGAATACCCAGACTTTCAATAGTTTGCTGCGCTTCCGGGGTCATCCCATTACTGTATCCTTTGTCGAATACCCATTTACCCATATCTACAAAATCGTACTCTAAAGACACTTTGGCTGCGGTAAAAATCGATAGAACCGCATCCATAATTTCCGGGCCTATTCCATCCCCTTTTGCAACGGCAATCCTGGTCATGTTTTTCTCTTTTTTAAAGTGCTGCGAAGGTAAGGCCTGGAAGGTATTTTTAGTGTTAAAAATAAGGCGTTTGTCTTAGGGCTGGAGTCCATGGACCATCGACCATGGACCATGGACTAACCATCAATAAACTATACATTCGAATCGCTATCAGCTATTCACCTTTTTTTTGTATTTTTACTATATTCAAATCAACCGTATGGTATCCAAAATTTCAGAAGGTGTAGAAATCAGTGTGGAGACTTTTTTCCAGTCTGATTATAGCAACCCCCTGAATGGCGAATACATGTTTGCCTATCGGATTACCATTGAGAATCACAACAATTTTACTATCAAATTACTGCGCCGTCACTGGCATATTTTCGACAGTAATGGCGAGCATAGAGAAGTAGAAGGAGAAGGTGTGGTTGGCATCCAACCTGTACTGCAACCTGGTGAACATTATCAGTACGTAAGCGGATGTAACCTCAGAACTGAAATGGGTAAAATGTATGGCACTTACCAGATGGAAAATCAACACACAAAGCTTCCATTCGAAGTGAATATTCCTGCTTTTGATATGATTGTTCCTTCAAAAATGAATTGATTATTTCATTAAATCCGGAACAGTTTTAAACTGGTCTTTATCAGGGTTTGTACTTAGCCTGTTCGAATATCTTTACCGGATTGGTTTCCATCAGTAATTTCAGATTGTCTTTTTCTTTTTGCCCCGACATCCATTTTTTCACTATCTGCCATCCCACAAATTGTCCGATAAAACCCGGTGAAGCTTCTCCTAATGTGGGTGTGTTAGGCGCATCACTCATATAATCGCGAATAATTTCCGGATCGCTTATAAATAAGAGGTTATTCTGAATGAAAAAGCTCCAGATATTTTTTTCGTTTTCATAGCAACCATCTAACTGCTTTTGGGTATACCCTGTTTTCAGGGTATCCGCAGCATAAGGCATTAATTGATCAAGCAAATAAAGCCTTTTACCCGCTTCTACCATCTGGGCAAATAAGGGCTGATTCGCATAAGCCGGTGGATAAAGGTCATCTATGATATTTTTAATTGAGTTAACCGCAATATACTCCCTGCTGAATCTGCGTGATATATAACGCGGATACAATTGCTGCCCTTCTTCACTAAGGTATAGCGGGTGATTCGTGCCGAGGTAAAGTTGAAGTCCAATGGCCAATGCATCAGTAGTGATAATACTACCATAACTATTTAGGGGGCCAATAAATGTGATGATTTTTTCAGGCAGCCTATAATCGGGAAAATAATGTTTTACAAATTTCATTCCTTCCTGGATCTCATTTACCTCTTTGGTAAGGTCGGGATATAAACCAGCAATATCTTTCGCCATCCCCTGATAACTGCGAATAAAAGCAGGTACATCAGTTGTAAATGAGCTGCTTGAACTACCGAGTATATTAAAGAGAAAATCCTGGGTAAAACCATGGTATTCAGTAGTGAGATCCTGCAAAGCTGTTTCAAAATGAAGGGTATCCATGGTAAAAAAAGACCGTTCAAAACGGAGAAGCGATACTGGCGCCTTGATTGCGGAAACATCCGGCACTTTCCTTTTATTACCACAGGAAACAATAATCAGGGCAAAAAATATCCAAAGCCAGCGATTCATAATTATCCGGTTTTTGCAAAGATGCTGATAAATGGGCTTGATCAAATCAAAGAACCTTGTAAAACCTATGCAAAAGTTACGGAACTTTGTACCTGAGCTCAATTAACAGGTAATTGTATGAAGATTAGCATTGCACAACAGAATTATCATATCGGAAATTTCGAGTTGAACACCTCCCGCATAATTGATGCAATTAAAGCAGCGAAAGTTGAAGGGGCAGATCTGGTAATGTTCAGCGAAATGAGCATATGTGGTTATCCTGCCAGGGATTTTGTAGAATTCAACGATTTTATCAATAAATGTTATCATGCAATTGATCAGATCCGTGAACACGCAGACACCATTGGCGTACTGATTGGCTCTCCGGCCCGTAACAGTATCCTGAAAGGGAAAGATCTTTTTAATGCGGCTTTCTTTTTATATGAAAAAGAAGTGAAAGCCGAGATTCATAAAACACTTTTACCTACCTATGATGTGTTCGATGAATACCGTTACTTCGAACCAGCTTATGAATGGAAAATAGTTCTTTTCAAAGGAAAAAAACTGGCCATCACCATTTGTGAAGACATCTGGAACATGGGCGACAACCCTTTATACCGCATTTGTCCGATGGATCAGTTAATGGAACAGTCGCCAGATATAATGCTTAATATCAGCGCCTCCCCATTTGATTACACCCATGATGAAGACAGGAAATCTGTGATCAAGGCCAATGTTCAGAAATACAAATTACCCATGTTCTATTGCAATGCAGTAGGAAGTCAAACAGAAATTGTGTTCGATGGCGCATCCCTTGTATTTGATAAAGACGCAAATCTTTGTGCTGCTTTACCCATGTTTGAAGAAGCCATGGTAACCATTGAACTTAATGAAGATGGTAGCATTAATGCACCGATTCTCGAACCTGCCAGCAGGGTACCAGATAAAGAATTGAATCCCGCTACACTGGAACCTGCATTGAATATACATCAGGTATATGATGCACTTATTTTAGGCATTCGTGATTATTTTTCTAAAATGGGTTTTACCAAAGCCATACTGGGTTCTTCCGGAGGAATTGATTCGGCTGTTACATTGGCCCTTGCCTGTGATGCACTTGGCGCTGAGAATGTAAGAGCTATATTGATGCCATCGCCTTACTCAACCGACCATTCTGTTAATGATGCAGTAGCACTTAGTAAGAATCTGGGTAATCCTTACGACATCATCCGGATTGATGATGTATACAATGCCTTTACAAAAACCCTCGAACCCGTGTTTAATGGCTTGCCTTTTTCACTTGCGGAAGAAAACATACAAAGCAGATCAAGAGGCAACTTATTGATGGCGATTGCGAATAAATTCGGCTATATCCTTTTAAACACTTCCAATAAAAGTGAACTTGCTACCGGTTATGGCACATTGTATGGCGATATGGCTGGTGGACTCGGCGTACTTGGCGATTGTTATAAATTACAAGTGTATGAACTGGCTAAATACATAAACAGAAACAGCGAAATCATTCCGGAAAATATTATTACCAAAGCACCTAGTGCCGAATTAAGACCCAATCAGAAAGACAGCGACAGTTTACCCGATTACAGCCTGCTCGATCAGGTACTCTATCAGTATATAGAAAAAAGAATGGGACCTGGTGAGATTAAATCAATGGGATATGAAGCTGCACTGGTAGACAGAACACTAAAGATGGTAAACAACAATGAATATAAACGCAATCAGTTTTGTCCAATCATCCGAATTTCACCCAAAGCATTTGGGGTTGGTAGAAGGGTGCCGATTGTAGGTAAATACCTTAATTAATCGTTTATAATCATTGCGGTCTGGAATTATGGCTTCAAGCTGCAGGCTGCAAGCTGCAAGCCTTGATGGGTAATTATTATATGCATTCTGCTATAAATGGAATAAATGCATGGGCCTGTGAATTGGAAATTTTTTATTAGTAGGTAATAGAAATATTTAAATGCCTTAAATACTTTGTTTAAAACTCGAATTCAATAAAATAAACTGTAACGCGTGGCTGCGGGGCTCAACTGATTTTTGCGGATAGAACGATTTAAATACTTGCTTTTTAGATATAGTTAGCGTATTCAATTGGATTAATCATTTTATAAACAAACATACCTAAACGCAATGACCACTTATTTCATCGTTCCTGGTTTAGGCAATTCTGGTCCGGAACATTGGCAGAGTTATTTCGAAAGATCTGGAGATAATTTTTCCAGGATAGAACAGGATAACTGGGACTCCCCACATTGTGAAGACTGGATAAAAACCATTGATGATACACTAAAAAATCTCGACACTTCCAATGTTGTATTAATTGCACATAGTCTCGGTTGTGCTACTATTGCACATTGGTTTAAAAAATATAAAAGACAAATAAAGGGAGCATTACTGGTTGCACCAAGTGATTTGGAAGCGCCACAGTACACCTTCCCTGCAACAGGATTTGCACCGATACCACTTAATAAATTACCATTTCCCACCATTGTTGTAGCCAGCGCAAATGACAACTGGGTTAGTCTGGGAAGAGCTCAATTCTTTGCCAATAGCTGGGGTAGCGATTTTATCAACCTGGGTGATGCAGGTCATATAAATGTTGCATCTGGTTATACCAACTGGGACGAAGGATTGGAAATATTAAAAAGGTTGGGTTAATTTTATCAATAAACCCATACCCAATAATCATGTTAAACAAAATATACCACCTTTTCTCACAGATGATCGTTATAGTCACTCATTTTGCAATGAGCTGACTCCATATTTTATTCATGAATAACCATAATTGGCACATTGCTGTGATAGGCTAATCGCTTTGTTGCACTTGAATGAAATAACCCTTCAAATAAACCGTGTTTCTTTGGAATGGTAATAATAAGGTCTACCATTTTTTCTTGTGCCACAATATTTACAGCTTCCACAAAATTATTGTTGTTTTCAAACTGATATTGTGGATTATATCCCTGCAGTAAGGTATCTAACATTAAGCTTTCAAAAGGAGTATCTGCAGACCAGCTTCTGTTTTCATGGTCTACATGTAATACGTAGAGTTTGGCAGATGTAGCATCCAGTATTTCTTTAATAGGCGCAACTGGTGTTGTTTCCACCACCTTATTAAAATCACAGGCCAGCATTACTTCTTCTATTTTAGTAAATACGGCTTTGGGGGGCACGATAATAACAGGCACTGTTCCATTTTTAGCTACACTCAATGCATTTGATCCAATAAGTTTTTCTTCAAGCATAGAAGCTCCTGTTACACCCATTACTATCAGACTTGCTCCTGTATCGGCACATATTTCATCTAATCCTTTACCGAGATAATCATATCGCGCCAAAGTAGATACTTTAATTTCAGGGGTACAGAAAGGACAAACAACAGATTTAAACTTCTGCAAAGCAACTTCACTGCTCTCTTTCAGGGTATCTATATCTGGCATAACCACTGTTGGCACCATTGGATCAATATTAACTGGTGCGGCATAAGCATGGTAAAGTATAACTTCCGTTGCTTTTAACTGGTCTGCCAGCTTAAAAGCATACAATGCCGCATTCTTTGCGGTTGCAGAGAAATCAGTGGGAACGAGTATCTTTTTCATATCACATGTTTATGTAGTAAAACTATCAAGAACCGTGCGCGAAAAAAATGACATTGGTCAGGGTATGGGTTGCTTTTAATCAGTTTATGTGCAATAATCCTCGCTAATAGCCATTTATCTTAAAAACTGTTCATCACATATAAATCACCCATTCGCACGTATGTAGCTGAATATCTTTGCGTTGAAATTAAAATTCATGAAAATCAGTTCTCTAATCCTGGCAACCATACTATTCATAGGTTCTGGCACAACGGGATGTAAAAGTTTGTCATTCACCCACAAAACGATACCGCCAGAGATTCCCATTAGCGATTTTTCAAAATCGATTGTTCTAATTGATGCAGGTGATGTTTATACACCAGGACTAGCCATTACAAAGAAAAGAGAAGCGGTTGTAACCAGTATTAAAAATGCATACTTCTCTAATCTGCCTGATGTGCTGAAAAAAGATCTACAGGTAACCGTTTTCAGAGACACCATATTAACCGATGATGAAAAAAGCCGCTTACTGCAAAATAATGATAGAGTAAGATTAAAACTCGCTACGAAGTATCAGGCAAATATTTTCATATTGATTCAAAATTATGAAGGAGGTTTTTCGCAGGATGAAGTGGTACGCACCAAAAATGACAATGGTGGCACCGATAAAACTGCCTATTATTCAGTATTCTTCAATACAGACATCACCGTTATTCAGGGCGACCAGTTATACCGCAAAAGAATTATGGCTAGCAGACATCACTCAAAACGATCAGTTTTTAGCGGACTACTTGCCAGAGGGCCCGGTTATGAAGCCAATAAAAAAGACATTGCCGCAATGGCCAACAGGAATGCCAGTAACCTATCCGGACTATTTCGTGAAAGAAAGGGTTTTGTGAATGGCCGGGCTGAATTTGTTGAAGGAAGTAAATAGTTATTGGATCATAGCCATTGCTGTCCGAGGACTTTTAACCCTGAACTATAAATTGCGTATGATGGAACACAGATCTTCATGATCTTCAGGATTTATCATGATTGATCTTGAAGATCATGAAAATCCGTCTTCTATTAATAGCAGATAGTGCATTTACGGCAACCAAATATTTCTTTTAGCAACTGACTTTATATTTTCTCCCCCTCTCTAATTCCATTAAAAGCAAAAGGTCTAAAATAAGCACCCATCAAGGCTTGTAGCTTGCGGCTTACAGCTTGTGGCAAATTATTCGAAAGCCATTCTCTTACATCCGTTCTATAATACCTGCAATACCTTGTCCGCCACCCACACAGGCTGTTACCATCCCATATTTTTTATTGAGTCGATTCATGTCGCTTAATAATTGAACGGTTAATTTACAACCCGTACAACCCAATGGATGACCTAATGCAATGGCCCCGCCATTAATGTTTACGATATCAGGGTTTAAACCAAGTTCACGAATTACTGCCAGCGATTGTGAAGCAAATGCTTCATTTAATTCTATGAGGTCTATATCATTTAAACTCATGGATGCCTGCTTCAACACTTTTGGAATTGCTGCTACCGGACCAATTCCCATTATACGCGGATGTACACCTGCTGATGCACAATTTACCAATCGGCCAATGGGTTTTAAGCCAAGTTCAACCACCATTTTTTCACTCATTACTATTACAAATGCAGCTCCATCACTTGTTTGAGAAGAGTTACCTGCGGTTACTGATCCACCAAGGGCAAATGCAGGTTTCAATTTTGCCAATGCTTCAATATTTGTATCAGCCCTAACGCCTTCATCAGTATCTACAACATAACTGCGAACAGCTTTTTTACCTTTTTCATTCAGGTAAGTTTCTTCAACCGTAATAGGAAGTATTCCCGGTTTGAAATAACCATTTTCAATTGCTTTCATTGCTTTTTGGTGCGATTGAAAAGCAAATTGATCCTGGTCTTCACGACTTACATTAAACTCTTTAGCTACTGCTTCAGCGGTAAGTCCCATACTAAGGTAATAGTCAGGTTCATCCTTCGCTATAGAATAGGCCGGAACCGTTTTCCAACCTGCGGTTGGCACCAGGCTCATACTTTCTGTTCCTCCTGCAATAATACAGTCGGCCATGCCTGTGCGTATTTTTGCTGTCGCAAGCGCAATACTCTCCAGTCCACTGGCACAATACCTGTTTATGGTAAAACCTGCCACGTCAATGCCGAGTGCACGTGCTGATATAATTCTTCCAAATTGTAAACCCTGTTCTGCCTCAGGTACTGCATTTCCAACGATAACATCATCTACCCTTTTAGCTTCGAGTTGAGGCACACTGGCCATCAATCCTTTGATCACTTCAACAGCAAGGTCATCGGGACGAAAAAAACGAAACCCGCCACGTTTGCTTTTTGTTACTGCTGTTCTATATCCTGCAACAATATATGCTTCCTGCATAAACTTGATTTTTCCTATCAAATGTAAGGTTTTTTTTAAAAAAAGTTGTTTATGCAACCAAATTTAACGCATTGGTTATGGTACAGTGGGTTTATTCGGGTATATAAATGCACCTTATCTTCGCAACACCATGATTTACCCCCTTATCAGACAACTGCTTTTTTGTTTTCCTCCGGAAGATGTGCACTATTTTTCGATGGACCTGATGCGTTCTGTCGCTGCTTTTTCACCAGTTAAAAAATTGATTAGCAGCCGTTTTGCTTATCATAAAACTGATCTGGAGAAAGAAGTCTTTGGGCTCCGTTTTTCGAACCCGGTTGGTTTAGGGGCTGGTTTCGATAAAAATGCAGTTTACCTGAATGAGCTTGAGGCCCTTGGGTTTGGGTTTGTGGAAATAGGAACCGTAACCCCATTACCGCAACCAGGAAATGAGCAACCTCGATTATTCAGGTTACCGGCTGATAAGGCTTTGATTAACAGGATGGGATTTAATAACAATGGCGTAAAGGCAGTTGCTGCAAGACTTGCAACCCGAAAAGACCAGGGTTCGAAGTTAATTGTGGGGGGGAATATTGGTAAAAATAAAGTGACTGCTAATGAAGATGCCTGGAAAGATTACAGCATTTGTTTTGAGACCCTTTTCGATTTTGTAGATTATTTTGTTGTGAACGTTAGTTCTCCAAATACACCAGGGTTGAGGGCTCTACAGGAAAAAGATTCTCTCAAACAAATTTTTTCTGTTCTCCAAAACAGCAATCAGTCTAAAGCTAAGCCCAAACCTATTTTGCTGAAAATTGCACCAGACCTTACACAGGAGCAGTTGGATGATATTATTGCACTTTCATTTGAAGTTCAACTGGATGGACTTGTTGCCACTAATACCACCATCAGCCGTGAAAGTTTGCTTACTCCTGCAGCAAAAATTTCAGCAATTGGCGCTGGGGGCTTGAGCGGTAAACCGGTAAAACAAAGGTCAACAGAAGTTGTACAATATCTTTCAAAAGGCACGGATGGAAAAATTCCCATCATTGCCAGCGGGGGTATTTTTACTGGTGCTGATGCGGCGGAAAAATTAGCTGCTGGTGCTACGCTTATTCAAGTTTGGACGGGTTTTATTTATGAAGGACCGTCGATTGTAAAAAATATTTGTAAACACATATCACAAGTTTAAGTACACAAAATGGAACACTTATTTACTTCTGAAAGTCTTATCAGTTTTTTTATCCTGGTAGTACTTGAAATTGTTTTGGGAATTGATAATGTAATCTTCGTGAGCATCATCATGAACCGTATGGAAAAAAGGCACCAGAAGAAAGCCCGTGTATTGTGGATGGTTATGGGAATGATTACCCGTATCATTTTATTATTTGGTTTAGGATGGCTTCTTTCACAAAAAGGCAAACCAGTGATCAGTGCAATGGGCAAAGATTTCGATCTTGCCAGTCTTGTAATGCTGGCAGGTGGACTTTTCCTGCTTTATAAAACGGTTCGTGAAATACACCATAAATTGGAAGGCGAAGCAGAAGAGGAGCATGGAATTACCAGTAAACGACTAGGTTTTGGGAATGCTATATTTCAGATTATGCTGATTGATATGGTGTTCAGTTTCGACAGTATCATTACTGCCGGAGGTACAGCAAAGCATATTGAGATTATGATCGCCGCAGTGGTAGTTGCTATGGTGGTGATGTTTTTGTTCAGTGCCAATATTGCTCATTTTATCCATAAACACCCTACACTAAAAATGCTGGCGCTCTCCTTTCTGGTGATGATTGGTTTTGTATTAATTGTAGAGGGTTGGGATAGTGTAAATGCACATCAATTACACTTGAAGAATTATGTGTATTTCGCCATGGCATTTTCTTTTATTGTAGAACTGCTGAATATGCGCATGCGAAAAGCACATCGTAAACCAGTGGAACTAAGACACCCGAGGTTACCTGAAGAATCATCGGAATCAAATACACATTAACATTTTTTTTCCTTAAAGACTTGGAAATATGCAAATTGATTACTTACTTTGAATTTCAAAGTGCTTTTATGAATCAGGAGCAAAAACAACTTGAGGCCCTTCAGGATATTAAAGACATGATGAACAGGAGTAGCCGTTTCATCAGTTTAAGTGGATTGAGTGGCATAGCTGCCGGACTATGCGCGCTGGCAGCAACCATCTATATTTGGCCAGCATGGTTAAGTTTTACCAACAAAATTCCAAGGGAAAATAATGAGCAGTTGCCTGGTTATACTTATACTGTGCTACAGGTAAATCTTTTAGCTACTGGCATCATCACTTTTGTTGCAGCACTTGCCCTTGCTTTTTTGTTTACCTGGCTCAGAACCAAGAAAACCAATAGTTCTCTGATGGGAAGTTCCGCAAAAAGACTAATGATCAATACTGCTATTCCATTGCTGACAGGTGGCTTTGTTATTCTTCGGTTACTTCAGTTTGAATTGTTTGGACTAATTGCACCGGCATGCCTTATCTTTTACGGTCTTGCATTGCTGAATGGCAGCAAATACACCGTTTCAGAAATCAGGTGGCTGGGAATTTCTGAGATTATACTGGGACTGATTAATTTATGGTTTATTGGTTACGGTCTAATTGCCTGGGCCATTGGTTTTGGCATATTACATATTTTGTATGGCGCTATGATGTGGTGGAAATATGAACGCGTATGAACAACCCGATTGAACACCTGAATAAAGTTTTCGACAGTCGAATCCGGCTCGGCATCATGAGTGCTGTGATGGTAAATGCTGAAGTAAACTTTAATGAACTGAAAGAATTAATTGAAGTTACCGATGGTAACCTGGCCAGCCATTTGAAAACACTGGAAGAAAATAATTATATAAAAGTAAACAAAGGATTTATCGGACGTAAAACAAATACTACTTACGCTGTTACCAAAGCTGGAGAAAAAGCATTTAAAAGCCATCTCGAAGCATTGGAAAAAATGATCAAAGGCATTAAGTAATTTTTTTTACCCTTTCACTTTGTAATTCAAAGCACTTTTAAATGATGTATATAGTTAAATCAAGCTTCAAATTATGGTTCAACACTGTATTGTTGTTCACATTAGGAGTAAATATTTATTTCATACTGGATGATACTGCTTCAAACAGCTTTGTAGATATCCTCCTCCGTATATTCCTTATTTTCTTGGGCAGTTCACTATTCAGTTTCCCTGTATTTCTTTTTTATTTACTTGTATTACCACCTATTAACAGATTAAAGAGAACTACTAAAATCAAATTTCTCTGCATCGCAATAACCAATGTAACCATTGCGCTACTATATACCGTACTATTTCTGAAACTATCGCATGGATTGCACACAGATAATATAATTGATGCAGTCATTTTCTTTCTGGGATTATCCGCATCCAGCTTGCTTGCTTTATTAAACCAAAAATCATTTCTGGTAAACCATTTTTTTATTTCATATTCAAACCTATCTACTATGGACACAACAAACAGTACTGCACTAAGCAATACAGGGAACAATAAAATTTTATACAAAGGCATTGTTACTGGCATTCTCATCCTGGTGATGCTTATTCCGATGATCTTTGTCTCTAATCTGGTAAAGGAAAGAGAACAAAGACGGAAAACCGTTGAAAAAGACGTGAGCGAAAAATGGGCATCGCCTCAAAGATTATCGGGACCATACTTATATGTTCCCTATCAAAAAATAACCAAAGACGAAAAAGGCAAAACCGTTATTACCTATGGTGATTTTTTTATGTTACCCGAGCAAGTTTCCTTCACTGGGAACATTGATACAGAAGAAAGAAGACGTTCCATTTATAAAGTACTATTATATAAAACTCAGTTAGCTGGTTCGGGTAAATTTCAACTCCAACTTCCAAAAGATGTTAGAGAGGATGAAGTACAATGGAACGACATAAAACTTTGCATTGGCATCAGTGATTTTAAAGGTATTGAACAGGAGATTATGGCTAATTTCAAAGGCACTGAATTTAACCTGCTTCCCGGTTTACCTTCTTCTGAAATCGATTCGAATGGTCTTTCGGTTAATGTACCACTAAGCGCGGCCGACCTTGGTACTATTATTGATTTTAGTACAAAGCTTGCAGTTAGGGGAAGTGGTCAATTACATTTTATGCCGCTTGCAGGATCAAGCACCTATAATATTCACTCAAAATGGCCCAGTCCTTCATTCGATGGAAATACCATTCCATCAAATAGAAAAGTTGGCAGGACAGGGTTTAATGCAAGTTGGACATTCAACAAAGCAAACCTACCCTTCACTACCCTTGTAACAGATACCAAGGGTATTAACCAATCGCTTGCATTTGGTGTTAGTTTATTACAACCTGCCAATCAATATGCCCAAACAGACCGTAGCAGTAAATATGCTATCCTCTTAATAGGTTTAAGCTTTGCACTTTTCTTTATCATGGAAATAATGCAAAACAAACCAGTACATCCTGTTCAATATGTATTGGTAGGAATTGCCCTGATTATATTCTACACCTTATTGTTGTCGATCAGTGAAATAGCTAGTTTCAACTTCGCTTATTTTGTTGCTGCCTCAGCTACCATTTTACTGATTACTGTTTATGTACACAGTCATTTTAAGAAAGCAGGTACTGCTGCCTGGTTTACTATTTTGCTTTCGACATTATATGGATTCATTTATATCCTGCTGCGTTTAGAAGATACCGCATTACTGCTTGGCAGTATTGGATTGTTCATCATATTGGCTGCGGTAATGTATGCCAGCAGAAAAATTAACTGGTATCAAACAGTTCCTGATTCAACCCGTGTGGTTACAACTTAGTTTTCTTGGGGGTGGTTTTAAAAAAAGTCCCGCTTTCTAGCGGGACTTTGATATAAGCAAGCAATCGAAAAGAGACTAACCGTGTAATACTTCACGTGATATAACAAGTTTCTGTATCTCGGAAGTTCCTTCACCAATAGTACACAATTTTGCGTCACGATAGAACTTTTCTACAGGAAAATCTTTTGTGTATCCATAACCCCCGAAAATCTGAACAGCTTCAGTCGCAGTTTTTACGGCCACCTCACTGGCATAGTATTTTGCCATGGCCCCCTGTTTGGTTACTTTTTGTCCACGGTTTTTAAGGTCACAAGCCTGCCATATCAATAGTTCAGCCGCCATTATTTCTGTGGCCATATCTGCCAGTTTAAAACTGATACCCTGGAAATTACAGATTGGCTGATCAAATTGGTGACGCTCTTTTGAATATTGAACAGCTGCTTCATAAGCGCCTTTAGCTATACCCAGTGAAAGTGCAGCGATGGAAATCCTTCCTCCATCCAGTATTTTCATTGCCTGACGAAAGCCATCACCTACCTCTCCCAGTCTGTTGGCATCTGGAATACGGCAATTTTCAAATATCATTTCTGCCGTTTCACTGGCCCTCATACCTAATTTATTCTCTTTTTTACCGGCTGAAAAGCCTGGTGTACCTCGTTCTACAACAAATGCTGTTGAATTACCACTGGTTCTGGGTTCTCCTGTTCTGCAGATCACTACCGCAATATCTCCACTCTTTCCATGGGTAATCCAGCTCTTGGTGCCATTCAACACCCAGTTATCTCCCTCCTTAACAGCCACTGTTTTCATATTTCCCGCATCACTGCCAGTATTTGGTTCTGTTAATCCCCAGGCACCTATCCACTCCGCAGTTGCCAGTGATGGCAGCCATTTCTTTTTTTGTTCCGCTGATCCAAATGTCAATATATGATTGGTACAAAGTGAATTATGCGCAGCCAGGCTAAGGCCTATAGATCCGCATACTTTGGCAATCTCCTGAATAATCACATTGTATTCAAAATATCCTAGTCCTGCTCCTCCATAAGTTTCGGGTACCAACACTCCCATCAATCCCAATTTTGCCATTTCCTTAAAAACAGACACCGGAAATTCCTGACTTTCATCCCAGTCCATTAAGTGGGGACGAATATATTGTTGGGCGAAATCCCTTGCTGTTTGCGCTACCTGTTCTGTAAGTTCTGTCTGCCTGAAATCCATTGCTATAGTTTTAAATAGACGAAGGTTGCCTTACTAAACAATCGTTATCAAGGCAACCTTCTGAAAACAAACGACCGTTTGTTAGTTTTCAATGCAAAAGAATGTCATTTCTCAATACGAACCAAAAAAGCTTACATGCTTAACAGTTTTTTAGTCCAATTGAAAGGCTTTTCTGAGGGCTTCTTCTATTTTTCTATCAAAACCAGCTATTTTTTCTAATTCACCCCAACTTGTAAAAGGTCGGTTATCCATGCGCCATTTAACAATTAATCGGGCAATCTCGATCGAAATACCCGTTTTCTGAACCAATTGAAAGGCAGAAGCCCGGTTGAGTGATAGCTTCGGAATGCTGGAATTGTTGAGTAAAAGGTAGGGGGTCAGTTTTACTAAAAGACTGTCTTTAAGTCCATAGACATTTTGCAATTCACTAAGCATCGCAAATCCACCAACCTGTTCCCGGTAACGAATAATGCGTTGTGCCAGTTTTTCACCTATTCCGGGGAGCGCCTCCCATGCCTGCTGGTCAGCTTTATTGATATCGATGGCAATTATGAGAGGTTTAGGGTAACTGATTGGCTTTTCTGCGGGTAATACTACAAAGGGAATTAATGCTTCTGCTTGTTCCGGTAATAGTCCCCATATTTTTCTCAGATCAGCAGCCTGTCTGAATCTACCCCCTTTATTTCTGTAATTGATGATACGCTGTGCCAGTTTTTCACTTAAGCCCAGCTTCATCCAGGTTTTAAGGTCAATTGTATTGGGATTGAAGGAAAACAAAGATGCTTTTATTTCTACAGTATCTTTTTCCTTTTCTTGTCTATGGCTAATCACCATACTTTCTCCAATGGTTACCTCTAAAGGTTTTGTAGGAATGAAATAAGGAAGTACAGATAAAATCAAACAAAGTATTACCAGTACCAGGATACCGGTTCTTTCTTTTTTACTAAAGCTGAAGTAAGGGCGTATTTTATTTTTCATACAATGGTTCACTGTATGCCCTTCTTCCTGAATAATAATTTATGTATAGCTGTTAGGTGTTAGCCATTAGCATTTATACCCCTCAACACTTGCCGCCAGAATATTACTTGCTTTGATGCACGTTATAAACTAACCTGTAATCCGTCATGAGCAAGTTTCATGTGCGATGGCAATGTTGTGTTAACGGATTCATGTGTTCCTAACTGATGGCTGATATGTGTAAAGTAAACTTCAGGCACTTTAAGTTCATTGGCCAGGTCGATGGCTTCCTGTAAAGTAAAATGTGAGATATGTGGTTCATTTCGCAAAGCATTTAACACCAGCACCTTGCTTCCGCGTATTTTTTCCTTCTCTCTTTCTTCAATCCTGTTTGCATCTGTGATATAAGTAAAATCTCCAAATCGAAAGCCCAATACCGGCATTTTATAGTGCATTACTTCTATCGGCAATACCGGAATATCACCAACCTGAAATGCCTGTAAGTCAATGTTGATAAGGTTTAGTTCTGGCACACCAGGATAACGGGTATCTGAAAATGCATAATAATAATCGCGCCTTAATGCTTCTTCGGTGAGTGTATTTGCATAAATATCCATGGGCTTTCTGGTAAAATAATTGTAAGCCCTGATATCATCCAGTCCGGCGAGGTGATCTTTATGCGGATGGGTATATAAAACCGCATCAAGTTTTCTATTATTGATGCGTAGCATTTGGTAACGAAAATCGGGTGTTGTATCTACTACAATAGTAGTCGTTGGTGATTCCACCAATATACTGCTACGCAGACGTTTGTCTTTTTTATCAGGAGAAGTACAAACAGCACAATCGCATCCGATCATGGGCACACCACTGCTGGTGCCTGTTCCTAAAAATGTTATTGTAAGCTTTGGGATGGTCACGGCCCAAATCTATGTAAATATGGGGAGATGAGACCGCGTATTTCCCGCAAAAAATCAGGCTGCAGTGGCCGATTTTTTCACCACTTCTTCATAAAGTTTCTGAGACTCAAGTGTTAGCTTGTCGTAATCGATGGATAACTGTGGTATAATTTCCATCAGGGTGTTAATGCGACCTTCTATGTTTAAGAATTTATTCAGTACTACTATGCGCTTTGCCTCCAGCAGGCACCAGCCACTTTGAAAAGTACCTCTTTCATATCTAACTACATATCCTGATTCTCCGAGAATATCTTCCAGTTTGTCTAAAGTAGTTTGCGTGTATTTCATGGTCAATACGGTCTTTAGTAATGCTATGACACAACAAATGTACCACTCCGCCGGGGTTTAGGCTTGCCCGGCTGGTAATTAGTTATTCACATAATGGAAAGCTGCAGGCTTCAAGCTGCAAGCTACAAGCCATGGAAATCGCTAGGTCAAGCTTCTAGCCGCTAGCTGCTGGCTGCTAGTTTTTTTTATCAACTTAACCATCCACAAGTTTAATTGGATAATTAAATATTTATTTTCAGTAGTTTTTTTCAAAACAAACTCGCAAGCCTTGTCATTTATTCAAATAATAGCAGAAAACCTAAAACAAGCACTAATCAAGGCTAGCAGCTAGAGGCTTGTAGCTTGTAGCGTGAAGCCTGCAGCTACTATTTACTTACCATCTTAATAATCGGAACAACCATTTCTTCTAAACTTATTCCTCCATGCTGAAAAGTATTTTTGTAATAGTTCACGTAGTGGTTATAATTATTGGGGTAGCATAAAAAGTCGTCCTCCTTGGCGAAAATATAGGATGAATTTACATTGGGCACCGGCAGGCCCGCTTCTTTGGGATCTCTGAATGCCAGCACATCTTTTGTCTCATAATTAAGGTTACGTCCATGTTTATACCGCAGATTGGTAGTGGTTTGCTTATCCCCAATAACTTTATGGGGTGTTTTAACCCTTACACTACCATGGTCTGTAGCAAGTACAATTTTAATGGGCTTATCAGCAATTTTTTTCAATGCCTGGTGCAATGGACTATGTTCGAACCAACTACGGGTTAAACTTCTGTAACTGGCTTCATCGCTTGCCAGTTCTTTCAGCACTTCCATTTCGGTTCTTGCATGACTCAGCATATCAACAAAATTGTAAACAATCACATTCAAATCGTTGTCCAGCAAATTATGCATATTGTTTACCAATTGCTGACCATCCTGATGGTTGAGGATTTTATGGTAGCTTATTTTAAGGTCATCTCTCTTTAATTTTTTTAGTTGAGCCCTGAAAAAAGTTTCTTCTTCATTATTTTTTCCCCCTTCGTCGTCATCATTTTTCCACAAATTCGGAAACTGTTTTTCTATATCTATCGGCATCATTCCCGCAAAAATGGCATTCCGGCAATATTGGGTTGCGGTTGGCAAAATTGAATAGAAGGTTTCTTCTTCCAATATGCGGAAACTTTCTGCAAATATGGGTTGTATGGCTTTCCACTGGTCGAAACGAAGGTTGTCTATCAGGATAAAAAAAGTAGGAATACCCTTCTCAACATGTGGTAAAATTTTGAATTGAAAAAGTTGATGACTCATAATGGGCGATTCATTTGATTTAGGTGACACCCATGAAGCATAGTTTTTACTGATAAATTTAAAAAACTCAGTGTTGGCCTCCTGTTTTTGTGTTTGAAACACTTCCCTCATTTCCGGGCTATCACTTTTTTCCATTTCCAGTTCCCAATAAACCAGTTTTTTATAGATATCCATCCACTGATTAAAATCGGGATTATCATTCAAGGCCATGAACAGGTTTCTGAATTGCTGCTGGTATGCTGTGGTTGTTGTTTCTGCTACCAGTCTTTTGTTGTCGATTAGTTTTTTTAAACTGAGCAAAACCTGATTGGGATTTACTGGTTTAATAAGATAATCGCTGATCTGTCGGCCGATAGCTTCATTCATCAGGTTCTCCGTTTCATTTTTGGTAATTAACACAACTGGGATAGCTGCATTTACTTCCTTTATACGAACCAGTGTTTCCAGACCGGTGATGCCAGGCATGGTTTCATCCATCAGTACAATATCAACAGGTTGATTGCTTACATATTCAATGGCATCAAATCCATTGGTTAGGGTAATAACCGTGTACCCTTTTTGTTCAAGGAATATTTTTTGCGATTGAAGGCTTTCTATTTCATCGTCAACCCATAAAATGGTAGCTAGTGGCATAAGCAGTGCTTAATTGTTACAACCCCGGATGTTCCGGTGCAGTTCAAAATAATTAAATAAATGCGATAGTGTAACAATTTCCGATAGGCGGGAGCTATTTCAGTACAGCTTTAAAGGGTAAATCTATTTCATTCCAACATATCAAGTATCTCTTTGTATTTTTGCCGACTGTCCCGATGGCCAATTTAACAAATCAACAACAGGTATGTCTGAGCTAAAAAGGAAAATCATCAATGACCCGGTTTATGGTTTTATTACCATTAATCACCCATTGATATTTGATATTATTTCACACCCCTATTACCAGCGGCTTCGCAATATCAAACAAATGGCTATGGCGCAACTGGTATACCCGGGTGCCGTACATACCCGTTTGCATCATTCCCTAGGCGCCTATCATTTAATGGGCAATGCCGTAAATGAACTCCGGAACAAGGGCATTGAAATATCACCTGATGAAGAAATTGCCGTTAAAGCAGCCATCCTTTTGCATGATGTTGGTCATGGCCCCTGTTCACACGCCCTGGAACATGAGGTTATACAAGGAGTGCATCATGAACAACTATCGCTTCAGATCATGCAAAAAATGAATCGCGATCTGGACAACCAACTTTCTTTAGCGATTGCCATTTTTACCGACAAATACCATAAACCTTTCCTGCACCAGTTAATTAGCGGCCAGTTGGATGTAGACCGTATGGATTACCTTACCCGAGACAGTTTTTTCTGTGGGGTTAGTGAGGGAGTAATTGGCTATGACCGAATATTGAAAATGCTGATGGTGCATGATGGACAATTAATGGTAGAAGAAAAAGGCATTTATAGTGTTGAAAAATTTTTGGTCGCAAGAAGACAAATGTACTGGCAGGTCTACCTGCATAAAACTGTTTTGTCTGCCGAAAAGATGCTGGTCAAAATACTTCAGCGTGTTCGTAGCATTTACAATGCAGCAGATCTGGCATTACAAACCCAATCTGCACTTGATTACTTCCTGGGCGATTTCAATGGTCAGATGAATGACGATACCCTGGATCTATTTTGCTCGCTGGATGATCACGACATCATGCATGCCCTTAAACGATGGTCCAAACACCCCGACAAAATTCTTTCCCTACTCTGTTCCCGGTTTTTAAACAGGCAACTATATAAATCGAGGATACAATCAGATATTTTTTCTACTGAATTTGTTAAGGAAAAAGAAAATCAGGCTTCTATAAAATTTGGCATTCCGCTTGCAGATATCCATTATGTGTGTTTCACAGGTGAAGCAACCAATACCCTTTATCAAACTTTTGATGAACACATCAATATTTTGTTTAAGGGAGGTGAGGTGAAAGATATTTCAGCGGTTGATAATGCCCTGATTCATCAAATTCTTTCTGCACCAGTTAAAAAAAATTACATTTGTTTATTGACATAGCAGTAGCTTAAAGTTCATGGACCATAGTCCATAGACCATCAAGCATCGACAATTGGCTATGGTCTATCGACCATTGACCATGATCCATGCGCTATCTGCCAAACTAAATCACGCTGTATGCAATTTACCGCTGCACAAATTTCGATGCTTATAAACGGCAAACTTGAGGGTGACCCTACCTTAGCCGTACACTCTTTTGGAAAAATTGAAGAAGCTGTGTCTGGCCAACTATCCTTCCTGGCCAACCCTAAATATGAAGAATATCTTTATTGTACCAAAGCATCGGTTATCATTATTAATGAATCACTGGTTTTAAAACAAAACATTAAGAATACCCTGATTCGTGTACCCGATGCCTATTCAGCATTCGCTACTCTTCTCACCAAATACCAGGAGTTGATGACCCAGCAATTAACTGGCATACAAGAGCCAAGTTATATTGCTAAAACAGCCAGTATTGGCGAACAGGTATTTATTGGAGCATTTGCACATATTGGTGAACATGTTAAAATTGGCAAACAGGTAAAAATATTTCCCGGCGTTGTGTTAGGAGATAATGTGCAGGTTGGCGACAACACCATATTACATGCAGGCGTAAAAATTTACCACGATTGTACCATCGCTGATCATGTTGTAGTACATGCGGGTGCTGTTATTGGCAGCGACGGTTTTGGATTTGCCCCACAGGGTGATGGCACTTTTAAAAAAGTACCCCAGATAGGCAATGTAGTTGTTGAGAGCCATGTGGAAATTGGTGCCAACGCTACCATCGATCGCGCAACAATGGGCTCTACTATTATTCGTACTGGTGCAAAGTTGGATAACCTGGTTCAAATTGCCCACAATGTGGAAGTTGGTTCTAATACCGTTATCGCTGCCCAAACAGGCGTAAGTGGCAGTACCAAAATTGGTAAATCTGTAATGATTGGCGGACAAACCGGAATTGCAGGTCACCTTACCATTGCCGATGGAAGCAAAATCAATGGACAAAGTGGTATTACAAAAAATATCAAAGAGCCTAACCGAACATTAACCGGCACCCCAGCCGATGATTTTACCCGCTCCTTAAGAGCCCAGGCCCACCTGAGAAACCTCCCGGAACTTGAAAAAAGGGTTAAAGAACTTGAAAAACTGGTTGAACAACTGATTGCCGATCGTGTAAATGCCTCCTAAAAGACTGATTAACCGTCCTTAAATCTTATTTTTGCATTATATTCTCAATCAAGTGGTTGGTGAATTAGCCTTCCTCTTTACAGGATTTGATTGATTCTCAGGAAAAAAAAGCAGCATGGACAATAATTTTAATCCCGACAAGCAACATACCCTTAATAGTGCCATCAGCATTAGCGGCACCGGTTTACATACAGGCGTTTTGGTTGATATGATATTGAAACCAGCCAATCCCGGATTTGGTATTCAATTCCAGCGTGTAGATCTGCCTGGTCAGCCAATTATTAAGGCAGATTGCGATCTGGTTACCGATACCAGCAGGGGAACCACCCTCCAGGTTGGTGACGCGAAAGTGAGCACCGTAGAGCACGTATTAGCAGCATTGGTAGGAATGGGTGTTGATAATGTTTTGATTGAATTAAACGGGCCAGAAATTCCAATTATGGATGGTAGTTCAGCTCCATTCATAGAATTAATAGCCAAAACAGGCGTATTACAACAAGAAGCCGCAAAAGCCTGGTATAGCCTTGATGAAAATATTTACCACTACGACGATGCCAAGCGTGTTGAAATGGTGGCATTACCCGCATTGGATTATCAAATAACCACACTGATCGACTTTAACAGTCCGGTGCTCGGAACCCAACATGCAGGACTAAAAACCATCAAAGACTTTAAAACGGAAATAGCTCCTTGCCGTACATTCTGTTTCTTGCATGAGCTTGAAATGTTGCTCGATAATGACCTTATTAAAGGCGGTGATATCAATAATGCAATTGTAGTTGTAGACAAGCCAATCACAGATGCTGAAATGGATCGTTTGGCAAAAGTGTTCAAACGCGATAAAATTGAAGTAAAAAGTGAAGGTTACCTGAATAACCTTGAGCTGAGGTTCCCGAATGAACCTGCTCGTCATAAATTATTAGATGTGGTTGGTGACCTTGCCCTTATCGGATACCCTATTAAGGCAAGAATTATTGCTAACCGTCCGGGGCATAGCAGCAATGTTGAATTTGCTAAAAAAATCAAACAGTACATCAAGAAGAACAAACATGTGAAAGATGTGCCTGTTTACGATCCAACCATGCCGCCTATTTTCCCATTGGAAAAAATTGAAAAAACATTACCGCATCGTCATCCATTCTTATTGGTCGATAAAATAATTGAGTTGACAGACACGCATATCGTTGGTGTTAAGAATGTAACTTTCAATGAGTGGTTTTTCCCTGGTCACTTTCCTGGCAATCCGGTAATGCCGGGTGTATTGCAAATTGAAGCACTGGCACAAACGGGTGGTATTCTTTGTATTAATTCAATGCCGGAAGGACAGTATGATACTTATTTCCTTAAAATAGATAATTGTAAATTCAAACAAATGGTACGTCCCGGTGATACCATGTTACTCAAAATGGAATTTACAGGTCCTATTCGTCGCGGTATATGTGAAATGAGAGGTACCGTTTATGTAGGAGGAAAAGTTGCCACCGAAGCTGATCTAGTAGCGCAAATCGTAAAAAGACCTTAACCAATCCCTACCCAATTTAATAACAGAACCCAGCAACAATGACGCATCCTTATACCTACATAGATCCAAATGCAAGGGTAGCACCCAATGTAAAGATCGACCCATTTACCGTTATCCATGGCGATGTACAGATTGGCGAGGGTACCTGGATCGGTAGTAATGTCACCATAATGGATGGCACCAGAATTGGTAAAAACTGCAGAATCTTCCCAGGCGCCGTATTAGGAGCGATTCCACAGGATTTAAAATTTGCCGGCGAAAGAACCACTGTTGAAATAGGCGACAATACCACTATCCGCGAATTTGTAACCATCAACCGGGGAACTACTGATCGCTGGAAAACCAAAGTAGGCAGTAACTGCCTGATTATGGCATACAGCCATATTGCACATGATTGCTTAATAGGTGATAATTGCATTCTCAGTAACAGTGTGCAGCTTGCAGGACATGTGGTGATGGGCGATTGGGCCTGGATCGCGGGTGTGAGTGCTGTTCACCAATTTGTAACCATTGGTCAACATGCTTATATCGCAGGAGGTAGTCTGGTGAGTAAAGATGTTCCCCCATATATCAAAGCAGTCCGTAATCCACTAAGTTATGGTGGCGTTAACAGCGTAGGCTTAAAAAGAAGAGGATTTGAACTTGAGAAAATCAACCATATCCTCGATATCTATCGTATAATTTTCAATAAAGGGCTGAATACTTCACAAGCGCTGGAATTTATTGAAGAAGAATTAACCGCAAGCGATGAGCGTGATGAAATCGTAACGTTTATTCGTGAAAGCGGACGTGGTATTATCAAGCGCTTTACTAAAGGTGCGACCGAAGAAGACTAACACAACCTTCAATTCAATTTTTTGCAATTATGCAGATTCAACTCTCGGATGCAGGTAAAAAATTTAACCGGGAATGGATATTCCGCGGAATTAATTTCACCTTTCAATCCGGGGTTAGTTATGCTATTACTGGCCCCAATGGAAGCGGCAAAAGCACTTTATTACAAGCCATCGCAGGAAGTATGCAGTTAGCAGCCGGAAGTATTGAGTGGATGGAAAACAATCAGTCAATTGCACCAGAAAAAATTTATACCCGCCTCTCAATGGCAGCCCCTTACCTGGAGCTGATTGAAGAAATGACCGCAAAAGAATTTTTACAGTTCCATGCCTCTTTCAAACCTTTGTTGCCTGTTCTTACCATTGATACCATACTTCAACTCATTGGACTCGAAAAAGCAGCAGACAAACAAATACGTTTTTATAGCAGTGGTATGAAACAAAGGGTTAAACTGGCGCAGGCCCTTTTCAGTGATGTACCTTTACTTCTGCTAGATGAACCCTGTACCAACCTCGACAGTGCAGGTTATCAGCTATACCATGAATTACTCAGCAACTATTGCAAAGATAAAACCATCATCATCAGCAGCAACGATGTTCAGGAAATAGACTTTTGTAAAGAAATAATTCAGGTTACCAACTATAAGTAAACAGCAGAATTTCGAAATTAATATTCGCTACTCATCACTCACCCTGACTACTCACTATTCACAATTCACTACTTCATCCATTGAAAATAAAACACACTTCCTTCTCCTTTCGTTGATTCTACCCATATTTTTCCACCTTGCTCCTCTACAATAATTTTAAGCAGGTTTAAACCAATACCAGTACTGCTGTCTCTTTGAGATTGGTTATTGGTTATTTCAAATAACTTAAAAATCCGGTTTTTATCTTCATCTTCTATACCTGGGCCATTGTCTTTTACGAAAAATTCATAAAAGCCTTCCTTTTCAGCAAAGCCGATTTGAATCAGCCCCTGTGGTTTATCATTATACTTAATAGCATTACTGATAAGGTTTTGAAACACCTGCTCGAGTTTTACCTTTTTGGTTTGGATAACGGGTAACTGATTGAGTATTTGAATTTGTATGTTCTTTGGCGGGAACAATAAAGACACTAGTTGTTCAACCATTAAATGTACATCTGTTGACTCAATGGTTTGTTGGGAGAGGCTTGTGGTAGAATATTCCAACAAAGCCATAATCATTTCAGACAATCGCCGTGATGCCTGGTAAACCATATCAATATTCTCTTTCACTTCCTGATTAGCTACAACATGCGGATCGTTTTTAATTAATTCCAGCATCATAATTACAGATGAAAGAGGTGATTTGAGGTCATGAGAAACGATGTATACAAATTTTTCGAGTTGTTTATTTATACGATCAAGTTCTGTTAAGGCAGTCTTTAAACGGAATTGGTTAAAATAAAGCTGTTCAAATACATTCACCTTTGCCCTTACCACGTTTATATCTAGCGGCTTCTGAAGGTAGTCTACGGCGCCTTCGGCAAATCCTTTTAAAACATATTGTTCTTCTCTGCTTAAGGCTGTTACAAAAATGATGGATATATCTTTTGTTCTGGGGTTTGATTTAAGTATACGTGCTACTTCAAAGCCATCCATTTCTGGCATTTGCACATCAAGCATAATCAGCCCAATATGTTCATACTTTAGTATATGTTTCAAAGCTTCGTTACCAGATGCTGCTTTAATAAAGGTTCTACCAGGCTTCAAAAGTATTTGTTCCAGCGACAGCAGGTTTTCAGGTCTGTCGTCAACCAGTAGAATGGTAAAATCTTGGTAAGGTATGGGCGGAATATTCATGTCTTACAGCAATATAATTATAATTCGCTTATGCGTTCCTGCATCTTTTCAACCGGCAAAATACTAACCCCTTTTGCTGCGGCAATTGCTGCAGCCGGCATTGTTGCAGATTCTGCCGTAACAGGATCCTGTATCCAGCAATCGGCACCAATATCTGAAAGTATAGAAATACCTTTTGCACCATCTGCATTAGCCCCACTTAATAGAATAGCCAATATCTTCTTTCCAAATACCTGTGCCGCACTTTCAAAACTTACATCTATTGATGGCCGGCTATAATGTACCGCATCTGAATAATCGAGGCTAAAAGTGCCATCTTCTTCAAACAGAAGGTGATAATTCTGCGGAGCCAGGTAAACCTTTCCTACACTTAATGGTTGTTTGTCTTCCGGTTCAATAATTTTTTTAATCCCTGATTCTCTCGCTAGTAATTTATCAAGTTCACTCTCTACATTTCTCATTCTATGAATAATGACCACAACCGGAATGGAACGATCCTTCTTTAACGACTTTAGCAATGCCGTACATAGAGGAATACTACCTGCAGAACCACCAATTAGTATAATATCGTATTTATTTTCTTTCAACTTTTTATCGCTTTTTCCTGAATATTTTTACAGTTGGGTCTACAGGTGTAAATTTTGTTTTAAGCTCTGAAAACAATAAGGTTTCCTTCATGCCGAGTCCCATAAAACCAAGTGATGACAAACTATCATAAAACAATCGCAAGACTTTGTTTTGTAGTTGTTTATTGAAGTAAATCATTACGTTCCTGCAAAGAATCAGTTGAAATTCATTAAAAGACCTGTCTGTCACCAAATTGTGTTGCAAGAACACAACCCTTTCACGAATTTCTTTATTAATAATTACATGGTCATACAAGGCAGTATAATAATCAGAAAAATCATTAACTCCTCCAGTCTGCCGGTAATTCGCAGTATACTCACGCATATGGTGCATGGGTAATACACCAGTTCTTGCTTTATCTAAATTAGCTGCATTAATATCTGTAGCATAAATCCGTGCTCGTTTAAGAAGTCCAGCCTCCTGAAGTAAAATACCTAAAGAAAAAACTTCTTCACCGGTAGAGCAACCAGCATGCCAAATATTTATTTGGGGGTAAGTAGCGAGTACGGGTAATACTTTTTCGCGCAGGCATTTATAAAATGCAGGATCACGAAACATTTCTGTAACATTTACCGTAATTGTTTCCAGAAAGCTATTGAATGAATTTGTATCCCCAGCTAGTAGTTGCACCAGATGCTGTCCATCAGCTACGGCCTTTTCATCCATAAATTTTGATACCCTTCTTAACAAAGAACTCTTCGAATACCCCGAAAAATCATATCCGTATACCTGATGAAGCATACTGAGTAATAGCTCAAACTCTTGTGCAGAAAGTTCAGGTCTTCCGGGAATCGACATCCTAAATATTTTTTTCTAATGCTTACTTAGTTAACCAAACTCGCATAAGTGATAATAATTTTTGCATATCCACCGGCTTCGTAATATAATCAGAAGCTCCTGCGGCAATACATTTATCCCTGTCACCTGCCATTGCTTTCGCAGTTAGCGCAATAATGGGCAATTCCTGCATTTTTAAATCTTTTCTAATCCTTTCCATTGCTTCATACCCATCCATTTCCGGCATCATGATATCCATTAACACAAGATCCGTATCCGGATGCTTTTTTAATTGTTCTAATGATTCTCTTCCATCGCTGGCAGCTACCACTTGCATTTTATTCGACTCGAGTACTGCACTTAAAGCAAATACATTACGCATATCATCATCTACTACCAGTATTTTTTTATTCAACAGAGATTGGTCATTATCCGGGATCGTTAACTGACTGGATCTGGTTTGATCATTTTCCGCCATTTTATGCAGAAACAATTCCAGTTCATCCAACAACCTGTTATTTGCAGTAATTCCACTCCTGATGATGATATTTGATATTTTACGGAATTCAATCTCGTCGGTAGTAGAAATATCTTCATCCAGGTGTATAATAATGGGTAGTTGTTTCCCAGCAACTTGTTGATGAATTTGTTTTGCATCAGCTAACTGAATAGTTGAACCAATATGAACAATCAGACAATCAAATTTCTGTTCCGTAACCAATTTATTTGCCTCTGCAATAGATATTACCTGTTGAAAATGTATCTTATAGTCCTTTTCCGCGGCGAGTTTATGTAGGTCATTCTCTTCAAAATGTTCTGCTGAAACAATAAGTACCTGTTTCACACCTTGTTGAAAATGTTCTCCCAGCAGTGAAAATGCCTGCTCTAATGCACTGGTTTCAATTGGTTTCTTAAGATAGGTCATAACATCGGCATCCTTGAATCGATTATCCTCAAAAGCGGATATTATATGTACCGGCGTATGTTTTATTTGATCATCATTTCTGATCTGTTTGAGAATTGTCCAACCATCCATTACAGGTAATTGTATATCCAGGATAATAGCATTGGGTTTGTATTTTTTCGCATAATACAATCCTTCATCCCCTTGTAATGCGATAATAATCTGGTATCCCTTGTGTCGTGCATAGTCTCTGATAATTGTAGCAAAATTTACATCGTCTTCAATTATCAACATAAGACGTTCTCCCTTTTTTAGTTGAAAGCGATCATCTGCAACTATTGTTTGTTCACGAACTTTATCAATCGAAACAAATTCATCCTGTAACAAAAGTTCATCAGCAACCACATTTGAATCTGCATGGGCATTTCCAGTAAATGTAAGTGGCAGGAGAAGGGAAAATATGCTTCCTTTATTCACTTCGCTTTTTACAGAAATTGAACCACCGAGCAATTTCATCAGTTCAAGACTTATAGACAATCCCAGCCCTGTACCTCCATATCTGCGGCTTGTTGAGCCATCTGCCTGTTGGAATGCTTCAAAAATGAGCTGCTGCTTTTCTTCAGGTATCCCAATTCCTGTATCGGATACATTAATCCGTAATTGATCTGTACCAGCTACTGGTTCAAAGGAAAGGGTAATTTTACCTTCTGCCGGTGTGAACTTAAATGCATTTGACAATAAATTTTTAACCACCTGTAAAAGACGTTGTCTGTCTGTTTGAATAGTTGCAGGTGCACCTGTCATTTTTTCTACTGACAGATTAATATTCTTTTCATTTGCTACTACTGAAAAGAGTTGCAATACATCTTCTTTAATATTATCCAGTGAAACATCTTCAATTAATAAATCAACCTTGCCCGATTCAATTTTAGAGAGATCGAGAATATCATTAATTAGCTGAAGCAGGTCTTTACCAGATTTATAAATAATGTTAGCATACTCAATTTGCTTTGCATTCAGGTTATCCGTATTATTATCAGCAAGTAATTTGGCTAAGATGAGAACGCTGTTCAATGGCGTGCGAAGTTCATGCGACATATTGGCCAGAAACTCCGACTTATATCGGCTGGTAGTTTCCAGTTCTTTTGCTTTTTGTGCCAATGCCTGACGAGCATTATCAATTGCTTCATTTCTACCTTTTAGTTCAAGGTTAATTTGTTTAAGTTCTTCTTCCTGCGTTTTCAATTCTTCTTCGGAAGCCTGTAATTCTTCGGCCTGTCTGCTCAATTCATCATTTGTTTGGCGTAATTCTTCACGTTGCTCAAGTAAGGCTTCTTTTTGTTCTTGTAGCTCGTCGAGCAAATGATTGATGCGATCTCGTGATTGATAGGAATTAATAGCCGCAGAGAGAATATCTGCACAATTCTTCAATAATGACACTTGTAAATCCGTGAATGAAGTGAAACAGCCCAACTCTATTAAACCCTTCAATTCTTCATTCATCCATAATGGAATACAGGCTATTTCACCATTTCCTGTTACCTGACCAAGTGAAGATTCTACCTTCCAGTAATCGGGTGGAATATTTTTTATGATAGTGACTGTTTTTGCATAAGCGGCATTACCAACAATGCCTTCTCCAATCGTGAATGATTTTTTTGAGGAACCGCTAACGGCAACTGAAGCTGCTGTAATTAATTTTGTTCCATTATCATCAACAAAATAAATAACGCCGGAGGGAACTTCAAGGTATTGAACAAGGGCTGTAATAATCCGGTGTGCAAGTTCACTTGAGCTATCAACCACCTGTAAACGATTATTGATATAACTCATGCCTTCCAATACCCAATTCTTTTCCTGGGCCATTTTATTGATCTTCTCCGTTTCTTCCAGGTTTGCCTGTAATCGAAGGCCGGCTTTGTACCTGCTTTTCAGGGTTTGTATAACTGCATTGATCAGTAATAAAACAACAATCATCAATACACTGATCCCTATATATAGAATAAGTTTGGTTCTTTTAATATATCCTGCAACGATTTCTTCCCTTTGAATAAGCAAGCCTTCTTCTACTGTTTTAATTGATTCAATCTGAATATATAAGGAGGAGAGTTTTTTCTCTTCCTGAAGTACTATTTCCTTGAAGTTTTCGGTTGAGAGTTTTGGAGTAATCACACCTTCTCTTTTCCAGTATCCTAATAAGTCAGTAACCATTGAATCAAGTCGGATAACATTTTGAACCTGAATCGGGTTATCTTTTACCAGATCGCGTAGGTTCACGATCCGAACAGGTATAAAACTGGATCCGCTTTCGTAAGCATCTAAATCTTTTGAAGCACCTGTTACCCAATAAGCCCTTCTGCTTCCCCTTATTTGCATTATTGAAAAGCGTATATCCCTTACATAAGAAATAGCCTGATGGGTATGTCGAACCGTATTTGATTCTTTCGCTTGCTTGTCTAAGGAATCAATGGTAACAAAGCCTACAATAAAAACCAGTAACACTGCAATACCTAGGCCAGAATATAATCGAAGGGGTAAGGAGCGAATCATGATTGTATATTGAATTTTAATTGATTTTGTAAGATAGGCAATTAAATGATTATCAATACATACCGCATTGTAAAGAAAAGGCCCCGGCTCAATGAGCCGGGGCCTTTATCGCTACCTTTCTTAATTAGAAAGCAGGGTCAGGAGGTGTATTCGGATTGCTGTCTCTTTCACGGAAAGGATAAGGGAAAAGATTCCTTTTTCTTTCGCTGTTAGGTCTGCCGAATCTACGCATATCTTCCAATTTCATACCAGACAAATAAAGTTCGATACAACGATTGCGGTATATCTGTGTTAGCAATTCAGCTGCACTTGCCGGAGCTACCGGACCAAGATCAGCACCAATACCCAGTGGATCGTTGGCGGCTTTTTTGGTAACAACTTTATTCAATTCAAGAATACCATTTACCAGATCAGGTGTCGCCTGACGTGCATAGGCTTCCGCTTTAATCAGGGTCATCTCTCCAGGATAGTACAATGGAATAGCTGCAGTTGCCGTATTCCAGAAACCATTCAACCTGAAACGAGGGTTAATTGTTGCATTAATAACGGTATAGAACTGAATGCGTTTATCTGCCAAATCAGGTGCAATGGCTGTAGGCAGTCCAAGTGTGGAATCCAAAGGCTGATACACGTTATTGGTAGATGTTACCGAATTAAAAATCGGATTGGGGTTCGCTGCTTCAAAATTCATAACTGAACGCTTGGTAAGGTCAACCGCATTAGCAGCAGCCAATGCAGCAGCATAATTACCTGCAAACAAAGAATAACGTGCTTTCAATGCATATAGCGTGTTTACAATATCTACACCAACGGGCACATCAGCAGCAAAAGCCGAAGAAATTGCATTGGCACTGATTGCAGCGAGCGCTTTATCGATTGCAGCAATAGCCCTGGTAAATCCAACTGTTCTGTCTGAGAAATTAGTAGTGGCAGTACCTACAGTATCAGGCACTTTTTCCCAGAAGCTAGATAAACAGCCCATTGATAAAGCTTTATACACGGTTGCATATCCAATTAATCCGCTTGCATAACTTTTGTCTGAAAGTTTTGCAGCCGCATTGATTACATTGTTTGCATCAAAAATAATCTTGTTAGCTGTGGTCCAAACATTACCCAGTAATGCATTGGTTCCATCTACGGCTGCACCCCCTGTACTGAACTGAAACTCAGAGGTATTACCCGGATTCATTAACAGGGTTTCATTGGTAATTAAACCAGTAGCATCAGACATGCCATAAGCAACATTCGATGCATAGGTTCTTTGCAGGCCCACGACAATACCAGCCAGTCCTTTAGCAGAACTGAATACCTGGTCTGATGTAGCCGCATTCGGGTTACTGAAGTCTTTTTTACAGCCTGCTGTTGTTAACAGCACAGCCGCAAGACCTGTATATAGTGATATTTGAATACTCTTTTTCATACAAGTAATTTTTTAGGATTAAAATTTAGCCTGGATTCCAAAACTGAATGTGCGTGGAATAGGCACAGCACCAAAATCAATTCCGCGAAGAATGGTGCTTTGTCCACCAGCATTCACTTCAGGATCATAGCCTTTATAATTATCCCAACTGATCAGGTTACGGCCACTCAGACTGATACTCAGATCGCTGAATCCTTTTATTTTACCAAAGTTGTAACTCAATGAAAGTTCACGAAGTTTAGTATAGCTTCCATTATCAACCCTCCATTCTTCGATGGCATAAATACCACTGATATAACCACGAGGTAATACACCACGATGCTCCTGTTCAGCAACGGTACCATTACCAACACCCTGACGGGTACGGAAATCAGCATTGAATACATCAACACCCTGTACCGCATCAATCTGAACTCGAAGGCTGAGTTTCTTATAGGTAAGCTCATTCACTAAGCTTGCTGTGTAATCTGGATTCGGATCACCAATTACCTTACGTAATACGGCACCACTTGGCAAACCTGCTGTTCTACCGGTAGTATAAGAAAGAGCACTGTTTTGAACACCTCTTTCTGTTTGAGGAATACCACCTGCATTTTTCAACTCAGTTCCATCAGCGTTACGTGCAAAGAAGGTACCATAAAATACTCCTACTGGCTGGCCTTCAATAATTGCAACTGGTGCACCAGCATTGGTACTTAACAAGGTAAGTGCCTGACCAATACGAACCGCTTTATTACGGTTATGGTTAAAGATACCGGTGATGTTCCAATTTAAATCTCTTTTAGCAACTGGTGTACCTGTTAATACGATTTCATATCCTTTGTTTTCCAAAGAACCGAAATTATCCAACAGACTTCCGAAGCCTGAAGTTGGAGCTATGAAACGGTTGATCAACAGGTCTTTTACTTTCTTGTTGTAAATATTTACTGTTAAGCCTAATCTGTTATTCAGGAACGAAAGGTCAAAACCTAATTCAACTTCTTGTTGTCTTTCAGGTTTTACATTTTCATTTGCCAGAGTACCACTAGAGTTTAATGCTGTTCTTCCAAGGTAAGATGATGAGCTATAAGTGTTAAACCTTGAATAGGCTCCGATACCTGTAAGGTTACCACTCTCACCATACGCTAAACGTACTTTAAATAAATCCCACCATTTTGAAACAGAAGATTTAGCCCAGAAATCAGTACCTGAAATTACATAGCTACCACTTGCTTTGTAATAGGTTTGGTTACGCTGGTTTTTACCAAATACAGAAGAACCATCCACACGCATAGCACCTGTGACGAAAAATTGGTTTCTGTATTTAAAGTTCTGTTGCACATAAGCACCAGAAATAGAAATTTCACTGCGCTCATCAACACCACCCAGAATTGTACTGGCACCATTCACGGTTCTTACAAACGGAGCAAGACCTCTTCCCTGTAATAATGAATAATTATTCTTCTCATATTGCTGAGAGAACCCTACCTGAGTAACTGAGTTGATGTTATTGGTAATATTTCTGCTATAAGTTGCATTCAAGTCATGGTTAATAGCAAAGAAGCTGTTATTACCAGTACTTGCATAACCATTTTGGGTAGGATCAAGTGAAGGACCTCCACCAAAGAATGCCGTACTTACGTTATAGGCAAAAGGTGGAATATAGGTAGTACCATTTTGAGCATAGTTATCAATACCCATTGTGTAGTCTACCGTTAAACCGTTGATAGGTCTGAGTTTCAATCCCATATTTGCAATTAAGCGATTGGTGGTTTGACGCTGTTTAATGTCTTCAATCACAGAAACAGGATTTGCACGACCACGTTCACCTACTGCCTGGATATTACCCAGGGCATCTCTCTGCCAGATGTTGTGGAAGTTACCAATAATGGTAACAGAGTTCATTGGGGAGAAGAATGAGTTACCATCGGGTTTTTCATTTGCAGTACTGTTCACATAGTTTAAACCAAGGTTCATAGTTGCCCACTTGTTTAAAACCTGTTCAATATTACTGCGGAAGCTATAGCGTTGGAAATCGGTATTTCTAACAATACCCTGGTTATAAAAATAAGAACCAGATAAGTAGTACTTAGTCTTATCCGTTCCACCGCTAATAGAGATATTATTATCTGTACCATTCGCGTTCCTGAAAATATAATCCTGGTAATCGTACCTGGTTACTGGCGTAGTAGTGGTTACAGCAGGAGAAAGAATGTCCTGTGTAAATGCACCCGGACCATCAGTAGGGCCACCAAATTTGGTTGGGGCCTGGTTTACGGCCAGCTTTTTGCGCAGGTTACTGTTGGTAAAGCTGGTTGAAAAACTTACAGAAGGCGCACCGCTTTTACCTTTCTTGGTAAATATCTGTACCACACCCGCATTAGCACGGCTACCATAAATAGCTGCTGCAGCGGCACCATTCAATACCTCTATGCGTTCGATATCATTCGGGTTAATATCAACCAACCTACTCTGACCAATACTTCCTACAAAGTTTCCTCCATCATAGTTTCCGGAAGTGTTGGTAACACGATTGGTAGCATTGTTTACAATCACTCCATCGATAATATATAAGGGTTCTGAAGAAGAAGAAATAGAACTGATACCACGCAGGCGAACGGAAAGTCCACCAGCAGGATCACCAGAGTTCTGGGAAATCTGCGCACCGGCAGTCTTACCTTGTAAAGCTGCAAGAACGTTACCTGTTGCTCCTTTATTCAGATCCTCAGCACTAACAGAGCTGATATAACTACCCAATTGACGACGGGTAGTTCCCTGAGAGTTACCTGTAACGATAACTTCATCGAGTTTTGAAACGTCTTCAGCAAGTTCTGCATTAACGGTATAACTGTTGTTACCTGCAGTTACGGTCAAAGAAGATTGGGTGGTTTTGTAACCGGTACTGGAGAAAACGATGGTGTAAGTACCAGGCTTTAGTGTGGCTGTAAAACTAAATGCCCCGGTAGCATCGGTTGCTGTACCAGTACTGTTTTCTCTGACGATTACGGAAGCAGCTTCGACAGCAGTACCTCCTTTTGCGGTAACTTTACCGGATATGCGCACTTGCGCCATACCGGCAGCCGTTAGCAGCGTAGTTAGGAGTAATAATATAGCTCCTTTAACACTACCCGGCTTCATAAGCGGTGTAATTTTCATATTTCAGCGTTTATAGATGATTACAAAATAGTAATGCCTTGTTTTTTATAACTTTCGAACAGCGGATTTGCTGGATCTAATTCCGTTATCATGGTATCAATCTCACTCAAACCACAAATGGTTAATTTCTGATGGGTATTTACTTTCTCTGCTATGGACAACACAACTGTTTTTTCTGCGGCTTGTATCATCGCTTTTTTTACTTGTATAACTTCCCAATCGTTGTCTGTTACACCCGTTTCATCAATAGCATTAATACCCATGATACACAGATCGGCTTTAATGCCACTAATTTTTGAGATTGCTTCTCCCCCAACCGCAATTTGAGAGCTTTTAGAAATTTTATCCCCCAGAAAAATAACTTCAATATTTGGATGCTGCGCATACTCGTGAGCCGCAGGAATACTTCCTGTAAAAAATGTTGCATGCAAATCTGCCGGAAGCAATCTTGCCATTTCAATAATGGTCGTTCCTCCGGTTGTAAGAATAAACATGTTATTGCGAATCAGCGGCACCACTTTTTGCGCGATAAGTCTTTTACTATCGGCCTTGTATACATCAGATTTCAGAAAAGAACTGTGAAAAGATTTAGACAATGCGCCCCCATGAACCTTGATGATTTTATCCATTTCCGCGAGTTCATTAAGGTCGCGGCGAATCGTATCTTCGGAAACATTTATTTCATTACTTAAATCAGAAGAAAGTATACGATTATGCAAGTCAATCTGACGCAGTATATAAGCTTGTCGTTCGGTTTTCAGCATAGCAGCATGGATATATTGTCCTAAAATTAATGCAGGAACTTGCGTATTTCCAAAAATTTCTTGCATGAAATTGCAGAAAACTGCGTTTTTAAGTCTAATTTAAACCCATGAACCAGAATATAACAGCACTCTATAAAATTGCAAATAAGCCTGAAAGAACCATTATAGGTTTGATGAGCGGTACTTCTGTTGATGGGTTAGACGTGGCTTTATGCCGTTTCTCCGGTAAAGGCATGGAAACAAACCTGCAATTGCTTGCATTTGATACGGTTTCCTATAACGCTGCATTTAAAGACCATATAAAGTCTATTTTTTCTAAACGGCAGGTCGACCTGGAAAAAGTATGCTTACTCAATGCGTGGGTAGCCCGTGAACATGCCAAAATCATCCTTTCCTGTCTTGAAAAATGGCAGGTTTCACCAGAAGAGGTCGATTTGGTGGCTAGTCATGGCCAAACTATTTACCATGCCCCAAAATTTCTTCATCCCGATGATGAATTTGATAATGCTACTTTACAGATTGGAGATGGTGACCATCTGGCAGTTTCTACCGGCATTATTACCCTCAGCGATTTCAGACAAAAACACGTGGCCGCCGGTGGTGAGGGCGCACCCCTTGCCGTGTATGGCGATTACCTGATATTCAGCAGTAAACAGGAAAACAGGATCATGCTGAATATTGGTGGTATAGCTAATTTCACCTATCTCCCATCCAGCCTCGATGCCAGTGCAGTGTTCAGTACAGATGTCGGTACAGGCAATACATTAATGGATGCTTATATACAGGAAAATTATCCCGGGAAATATTATGATGAAGACGCCGCAATTGCCAGACAAGGAAATATCAGCACTGCATTACTCAACGCACTCAAAGAACATAGTTTTTTCACCAATGAGTTTCCTAAAACCATAGGACCGGAATTATTTAACCTTACCTACTTGTCAGAAGCACAACAACGCGCTGGAGAAACAATGCTTTCCCCTACAGATATTATGGCAACGCTGAATCGTTTTTCTGCTGATATGATTGTTGATGCCATGAAACGATGCATGAACGGCGATACTAATTTTATTGTTTACGTAAGTGGCGGCGGTATGCATAACCCCTTACTTATGCAACATGTACGTGAGCAGCTTCCTGGTATAAACTTCAGGAATACAGAAGAACTGGATGTTAATCCAGATGCCAAAGAAGCGGTTTTGTTTGCCATACTTGCCAATGAAGCTATTTGTGGCGGTGAAGTTAAACTGGGCGCAGGCAGAAATGGTATACCCGCTGTTAGCATGGGAAAGATTAGTTTTCCTAAATAGACTATTAACAACAGAAGAAACCTCCTGAAGCTTTAGAAAACTGATTAACTTACTTCAAATACAAGTTATGAAAAAGGTCATGCTTTCTTTATTCATTCTTCTCTCGATCTCAGTGCTTTCTGCACATGGACAAACAATAGAAAAAAAGAAATTTCATTTTGGTCGCGAACAGGATACTACAGCAGGATATGCGCAGGTAGTGAAAGTGGATAATGTTTTATATGTTTCCGGAACAGTAGCTACCGAAATTACCCCAAAGAGTATTCAAAATATTTACCAAACCATTGAAAAAAGCCTGGCGCATTTTGGTGCTACGCTTCAAAATGTAGTGAAAGAAAATCTTTACACCACTGATATTGAAGCAATGAAATTGCACAATGAAGCCAGGAAGAAAATGTATAAAGGCGATTATCCTGCCGCTACCTGGGTGCAGATTAGCAGGTTGTATATGCCTGAGGCAAAGCTGGAGATTGAAGTGATTGCACACCTGCCAAAGAGCCAATAAACTATCTTCTGCTGGCTATCAACAAATTCAAATCAGTAAACTTCAGGTCAAATTTTTGACTGATATAAAAATCAGTAAGCGCACCCTTGAACATATAAATACCTTCACGAAGGTTAAAATTATGCCATACCATTTCTTCCAAACCACCTTCATCACTGATCGACAACATTAATGGCATAAGTACATTACTGATTGCCTGACTGGCCGTTCTTGCAAAACCACTGGGTATATTCGGTACACAATAATGAATTACATCGTGCTTTACAAAAGTGGGATGCTCATGACTGGTTAATTCGCTTGTTTCAAAACATCCACCCCTATCAATGGCCACATCTATAATTATACTGCCCGGACGCATTGCTGCTACCATTTCTTCGGTAATGACCACAGGCGCCCGGCCATATTCATTGCTAAGTGCACCAACAGCTACTTCACAGGTCTTTAACTGCTTCGATAAAATGCGAGGCTCCAGCACACTGGTCCAGATACGCTGCCCTAAATTATTCTGTAATTGTTTTAAGCGATAAACATTGTTATCAAATACTTTAACTGAAGCACCTAATGCAAGTGCATTTCTGGTTGCAAATTCACCCACTATACCTGCCCCTACAATCACCACTTTGGTTGGAGGAATACCACTGATACCTCCTAATAATACACCCTTACCTTTATTGAAACTACTCAGGTACTGACCAGCAATAAGCATTACGGCACTACCTGCTATTTCACTCATACTTCTTACAATCGGATAAGTACCGCTTTCATCTTTAAAATTTTCGAAACTCAAAGCGGTCACTTTTTTTTCCATCATCTTCTCAATATACTCTTTGCGTAAAGCAGATAAATGTATGGGAGAAACAATGGTCTGGTTCATCTGCAACAAAGGCATATCTTCTGCTACAGGTGGAGCACTTTTTACAAGTATGGGACATTTGAATATACTTTCTCTATCGTACACAATAGTGGCTCCGAGTTCTGCATAATCCTTATCAGAATAATGACTACCCACTCCTGCATTATGTTCAACAACCACCTGGTGTCCATTGGAAACAAGTACACCCACGGCATCAGGCGTTAAAGCAATACGGTTTTCCTGGAAGGCAATCTCTTTCGGAATACCGATATGTAATTTCGCTCCCTGGGGTTTTATATCCAGTGTTTCTTCAAGGGTTTCATACGAAAAAGAAGCGCTAATAGAAGGTTTACTGGTTGCCATGCGTACAGATTGCTTAATGTATGGTTTTAGAGAAAGATAAAGTTAACGTATTTCCTGTCAGCATCAAATTGCTTCTGCATCGGTATATAATCGTCTTGTTGCAGCATCCAGCAGTTGAATGTATACATGAAAAGTATCGTCAGGCAAAAGTCCAGCAGCTTTTTCAGGCCATTCGATAAAACAATACTGGTTACTGAGTAGCTGGTCTTCAATTCCAGCCAGAATAGCTTCCTCCTCATCTTTTAACCGATACCAATCCATGTGTAATAACACTCCCGCCTCTTTGCTCTGGTATTGGTTCACAATGGCAAATGTTGGACTACTAACCGCGTCTGTTACGCCCAAATACGTACATAAGGCATGAATGAAAGTTGTTTTACCAGAACCCATATCGGCATGAAATGCCCACACTTTATTTTTTTTGCCTTCTTTCCACAAAGCCTTTGCTACCTGCTCAATTTGCGGAAGTCCAAAAATTGCATCCATAATGCAAATGTACGGGGGAAAAAGTCCGGGAGTCCGAAAGTCCGGAAGTCGGGAAGAAATTTTTTGTCTATAAGTTGCAAAAACAATTTGTAAGCGGTTATTCACTGATACCTCTTATTAAATAATTCTGCTCCCGGTCTCCCGGACTTCCAGACTTTCAGTCTAAACCTCATCTGCAACATCGATGTAATAATATTCTTCTCAATTCGAAAGACCCACCTTCAGCAATTTGGTAAATTTGTATTGTGATTGATTCATCTGAAAACGACAGATTATGGAACAAGTGAAATGGAAAGTAGAAGGAATGACCTGCACCAATTGTGCCCTTACCGTAAATAAGTACCTGGAAGGAAAGGGCATGAAAAATGTAAAAGTAAATTTTATTGGTGGTGACGTTAGCTTTGAAGCACCGGAAGAAGCGATTACAAAAGATATTGCAAAAGGAATCGATGGACTAGGCTACCATGTTGTAAACAACGATGCAGATTCAACTGAAAAGCCTAAAAAATTATTCTCCTCCCACTTACAAAGATTCTGGTTTTGTTTTGTATTTACTGCCCCATTAATGGTACACATGATACCAGGTGTGCATATTCATGTGTTGATGAATCCTTATGTACAATTGGGACTTACCATTCCGGTATTTCTGGTTGGGATGGATTTCTTTGGCAGAAGCGCCATTAAAAGTATCTGGAAGGGTATTCCCAATATGAATGTATTGATTGCACTAGGTGCAGTAGCTGCATTTGGATATAGTTTATATGGTACCCTAATTGGTCGTGCAGAAGAATTTTTATTTTATGAAACTGCTGCAACTATCATTACCCTGGTATTTCTCGGAAACTGGATGGAAGACCGTTCCGTTGAAACAACACAAGCAGCATTAAAAAAACTGGCCATTACACAGAAGTCCATGGCCAATATGATTGCCTACGATGACCAACACCAGGAACATATTTTTCCGGTTGAAAGTACCAGTCTCAAAGTAGGAGATTTACTATTGATTAAAAGTGGCGAACAGGTACCCATGGATTGCAAAATTCTTTGGGGAGAAGCGCAGGTAAATGAAGCAATTATTTCAGGAGAAAGTGTTCCTGTATTCAAACAAATGAAAGACCACCTGATTGGCGGAAGTATCATTGAAAACGGAACCATAAAAGCCTATGTTACCGCGGTAGGAGAAGACACGGTATTATCCAATATACTTAAACTGGTAAGAGAAGCGCAAACAGAGAAACCACCCGTTCAACAACTGGCCGATAAAATAAGTGCCATCTTTGTTCCGGCAGTAGTGAGTATTGCCCTCATAACCGTACTTGCAAACTATTTCCTTGCAGATACTTCTTTCAGCGCCAGCCTGTTGAGGGGAATTGCGGTATTAGTTATTTCTTGTCCTTGCGCAATGGGACTTGCCACACCTGCAGCTATTGCTGTTGGATTAGGACGTGCCGCAAGAAATGGCATTTTATTTAAGAATGCGAAAAGTCTGGAAATTTTCAAAGACATAAAGCAAGTTGTATTCGACAAAACTGGTACCCTTACCACTGGACATTTTAATATTGTTGGATTTTCTGTAAGTGATGATGCAGAAACAGAAGAATCCTTTCAACGTATAGCTTATTCACTTGAAAAATATTCCAACCACCCGATCGCGAATGCGATATCACGTAACTGGAAAACCAAAGATGAATTGAGATGGGCAAGCATTGAGGAAGTGAAAGGATTGGGCATGAAAGCAACAGATAAAACAGGAAATACCTATATCGCAGGTTCATTTAAAGTAGCCGGCGAATTTACAACCGATAACACCCACAATGTATATATCCTTCGTAACGATAAACTACTTGGTTGGATCGATTTTGCCGATGAAATAAGACAGGAATCATTCGCAGTAATTAGTGCATTGAAATCAAAGGGAATAAAAACCATTTTATTAAGTGGTGACCAACTTGAGAAATGTGAAAAAGTAGGCAAACAACTTGGCATCGATACAATCATAGCAGAACAAAGTCCGGCACAGAAACTGGAAAAAATTGCTGCATTTAATGCTGCAATTCCAACAGCCATGGTTGGTGATGGCATAAACGATGCTCCAGCTCTTGCAAAAGCCACAGTTGGTATTTCACTAAGTGATGCTACACAGGTTGCCATGCAGAGTGCTCAGGTAGTATTGATGAATCATGGATTAAAAAATCTGCCAATGGCACTCGGATTGGGCAAACACACTTATATAACCATCAAGGAAAACCTTTTTTGGGCATTTGCCTATAATGTTGTTGCCATACCTGTTGCGGCCCTTGGTTACCTGAATCCTACCATCGGTGCCTTAGTAATGGGCTTGAGTGATGTGGTACTAGCTGTGAATTCTGTAAGACTGAATTTTAAGAAAGTGGCATAACGCAATCTTAAATTGTCGACCTATAATAATATTATCTACCATCCAAACTGATAAGCTACAGATGCTACCAGTGAACGGGTAAGTCCATCAGGTCTTGTATCACGCACCACAAAAGGAGCTGCCAGACTCAACTGCAATGATTGTCGCTGACTGATTTGATGACTTATCTGCAGATTGGCATTTAGTGTAAGTCCCGATGATCCTTTAATATTCACCCTATTACCAAACACATTTTCGTAACTATCCTCACCCAAATGAACAATTGCTAAAACATTGGGATTGAATTTCCATTTTGATGATTTTGATTGTAAAGGATAACCAACTCTCCATAATACATCTGCTTTCCTGCGAAAAAGATTTGTGGAAGGAAAATCCCCTGGTAAAGGAGCTTGTTCTTTAATAAAACTATTCCTGTTTTGTTGAACAACAGGTAATTGAAAGGCGACATTCATATCCAGTTTACCCGCAGGGAAAGCCGCGCCTACTATCAGGTCGTAAGTACCTAAACTGGTTTGGTATACCATTGGGAGTGATACGTTTTTAATTTTCTGGTTCGACTGATTAAAAGGAATTTTCACGCCTCCTAATAAATGAACGGTTTTACCTCCGGATGTTTTAACGCCATAGCGAAGGGTTGAATAAATATCTCCCAGGTTAAACACTGACCCGTAACTGCCATTTACATAAGCTAGTACAAGTTTATTGTCACACTGCAGGCTCTTTGAAATCTGTCTGGAATAACTCAGGGAGAAATTAAGCAGATTGGTATTTTCCTCTCCCCTTAAATAGGCAAACTCTGTTTGGATACTGTTTTTACTGGCAGCTGCCGGACGTAATGGAATGGTACAAAAACCTGCATCACTACAACCTTGTGCAGCCAATTGGTTCGTTGCAAGAACGATTGTAAAAGAGAAAAGTAAAATGAGTTGTTTTTTATTGAAGACTTGCATAGCTAAAGAGATGATTATATTGTTGGCAATGAATTAATACATACGGATAAAGCGATAAATCAGTTCCAGTTGGAATGCGGTAATACTGGGTGCCGTTATTTGATTGCAGGTTACCAAGGTTCAGGTGATTTCCTGGTGCAGCAGTACGTGCAAGGTATACTTTTAGATCCGGACCAGTGCTAACAGAGAAACTATCTAATTGCACCTGCAACCCTGAAGGCTGCTGAATAATTTTTGCCACCCCCATTACCTGAATTCCTGATGTAGGGTATAATAAGCCTCGTTTTAACACTTGTTGTACAGATGGATTAGCAGCATTGGGTATGCTACTTTGTAAACCTGCTTTGAGTGCATCGCTTTCTTTGGTGCAGGCCAACAAGCCAATGACCACAAAAAAAACACTTACCACGAGTTTCATATCCGGCAATTTGCCGGGTAGACGAGGGATTGCAGGTAGCCTTACAAAGATTTGAGGATGTTTCGAAGGAAAAGTTTTAGAACGAGCTTTATTTCATAATATTCTCTGCTCCAACTACCTCTTTTACCGATATATTGATCCTTCAGTTCAGAAAGTGAATATATTTTCACCTGTTACATTACAATTATTCTTAAGAGCGAATAAAATAAGTAAATCCGAGCCAGATGTAGCCACAAACCGAGTGGAAGAGAGATGAAAATATTTTTAAACTCACTTTTTTATTCAACCATTATTTATATAATATAGAAGTAGAAACCCGAAGCATTTCCTTCGCCGCATTGATCTTAAACAAAAAACCGCCGCTGAAATCAGCAGGCGGTTTTCTTTGTATTTACTAACAAATTTTATCTTTTCATCCATGGTTGGTCGCTGACCAACGATTAACTACATCCCATACTGTTACCACAGTTCAAACACTTATAACAAGTACCTGAGCGAATGGTGATATGTCCACAGGTATTACATGCAGGAGCATCGCTCTGCATATTTTTCGCTGCAGCATTAACAGCATCAAGTCCACCAGACTCAGCTTTTACAGGAGCTGCTGCTCTTTGTAATTTTTGTGGTTGGGCTGCTGGTGTAGCATTTGCAGAAGGCGCGGTTACACGAACACTGCTTAATTCTGGTTTACCCAGCAATGTAGCATCTCCATCATCGTCACCTGTATTGCCAATGGTTGGTCTATCGAGCACATGTACCAGGTCGGTTCTACCGAGGTATTCATAAGCCAATGCACGGAATACAAAGTCTACCAATGAAGTAGTTGTTTTAATATTCGGATGGTCTACCATACCTGATGGCTCGAACTTAGTGAATACAAATTTCTCTACGAACTCTTCTAAAGGAACGCCATACTGCAGGCCTACAGACACTGCAATTGCAAAGCAGTTCATGAAGCTACGGAGTGTTGAACCTTCTTTGGCCAGGTCGATGAATATTTCACCCAGTGTACCATCTGCATACTCTCCTGTGCGAAGGAAGAGAACTTGTCCACCGATTTTTGCTTTTTGTGTAAAACCACGGCGTTTAGCAGGCAGTGATTTTTTCTCAACGATGGTAGACAACTGACGTTTCAGTTTGGTATCAGTAGAAGCATTCATGCGTTTCTGTACTTCTTCCAGTAATTCATCAACTGTTAACTGGCTGAGGTCTACAATATTTGAGGCAGTTTCAGCAACTGGTGTTGCTTCTTCAGCGGTTGCTTCTTTATCTCCTTCTGCGTCGTCTTTTTTCTTCTTATCAGACTTATTGCTTAAAGGCTGACTCAGTTTTGAACCATCACGGTAAAGCGCATTGGCTTTAAGACCCAACTGCCAGCTAAGCATATAACAATCAGCAATTTCTTCAACAGTTGCTTCGTGTGGAAGGTTAATGGTTTTAGAAATCGCACCACTCAGGAAAGGCTGACAGGCACCCATCATGCGGATATGTCCGTAAGCATGAATATAACGCTCTCCTTTCTTACCACATTTATTGGCGCAATCAAATACAGGCAAGTGTTCTTCTTTCAGGAATGGAGCACCTTCGATGGTCATAGTACCGCATACATAGTCGTTAGCAGCATCGATCTGATCTTCGGTGAATCCGAGTGATTCGAGCAGGTTAAAGCTCCAGTCAGCATATTGTTCTTCTTTGAAGCCCAAACGCTGCATACACTCGTCGCCCAATGTAAACCTGTTGAAAATAAATCCTATTTCAAAAGCAGATTTAGCAGCGCCATTCAGTTTGGCGATTTCTTCTGCTGTGAATCCTTTTTGAGCCAATGATTCATTGTTAATGAAGGGAGCACCTTCAAATGAAGCGGCACCTACTGCATATTTTTCAATGGCTGTAGCTTCTGCTTCATTGTATCCGAGGTTTTTAAGTGCCTGTGGTACAGATTGGTTAATGATTTTGAAATATCCTCCACCAGATAGTTTCTTGAATTTAACCAGTGCGAAATCTGGCTCAACACCTGTTGTATCACAATCCATTACCAGACCGATGGTACCGGTTGGTGCGATAACAGTTGTTTGTGCATTGCGATATCCATGTTGCTCCCCAAGTTGTACTGCATCATCCCATGCCTTTGTAGCTGCTTTCAGCAGGTAATCAGGACAATATTTCGCCTTGATACCTTGTGGTTTGATTTCCAGTCCAACATAAGCTTCATCTGCATCGTAAGCAGCTGCGCGATGGTTGCGCATAACGCGTAACATATCTTCTTTATTCTCTTCGTACTTATCAAAAGCACCAAGGAATGAAGCCATTTCAGCAGAAGTTTTATAAGCTACACCTGTCATGATAGCGGAAATAGCTCCGGCAATACCACGTGCTTCTTCGCTATCATAAGCGATACCGCTTACCATCAGCATTGAACCCAGGTTGGCAAAACCAAGACCCAGTGTACGGTAGTCATAAGAAAGCTGTGCAACTTCTTTTGAAGGGAATTGAGCCATCAATACGGAAATCTCCAGTACGGTGGTCCACAAACGTGTTGTGTATTCAAATCCGGCTACATCAAAAATATTGGTATCATCATCATGAAACTTGCGCAGATTGATAGAGGCAAGGTTACATGCTGTATTGTCGAGGAACATATATTCCGAGCAAGGATTAGATGCATTGATGCGTCCTCCTTTCGGACAGGTATGCCATTCATTGATGGTAGTATCGTATTGGGTACCAGGGTCAGCACAGCGCCATGCAGCATAGGAGATTTTCTCCCAAACTTCACGAGCTGGTATTTTTTTCATGGTACGGCCATCGGTACGTGCTTTCAGTTCCCAGTCGCCACCTTCTTCCAATACTTTGAAGAAGCTATTAGGTATACGAACAGAGTTATTGGAGTTTTGTCCGGATACAGTTGCATAAGCTTCACCTTCGTAGCTATTATCATAACCAGCGGCAACCAGTGCTGCCACTTTCTTTTCTTCTTCTACTTTCCAGTTGATGAATTCCATGATCTCTGGGTGATCGAGATCCAGACACACCATTTTAGCCGCCCTACGGGTAGTTCCACCACTTTTGATGGCACCTGCCGCACGGTCACCAATTTTCAGGAAGCTCATTAAACCACTTGAAGTACCACCACCGCTCAGTTTTTCTCCGCCGCCACGGATCTGAGAGAAATTGGTACCAACACCAGAGCCATATTTAAAAATACGGGCTTCGCGGGTCCACAGATCCATGATACCCCCTTCGTTAACAAGATCATCGCTAACGCTCAGGATAAAGCATGCATGTGGCTGCGGACGCTCATAGGCATTACTTGATTTTTTCAGCTTACCGTCTTTGGCATCTACATAGTAGTGGCCCTGCGGTTTACCGGTAATACCGTAAACTTCATGAAGTCCGGTATTGAACCATTGTGGTGAGTTGGGCACACAGGCCTGGTTAAGGATACTGTACACCAGCTCATCATAAAATATCTGGGCATCATTTTCTGAAGCGAAATATCCATAACGTTCGCCCCATACGCGCCAACAATGGGCCATACGGTGGGCAACCTGTTTTACACTTGTTTCACGACCAACAGAGCCATCTGGTTGAGGTACACCGGCTTTACGGAAATATTTTTGCGCGAGAATATCAGTAGCTATCTGGCTCCATTGCTTGGGAACCTCCACATTATTCATCTCAAATACTTTCTCTCCATTGGGGTTCTTGATTACACTATCTCTGTAATCATATTCAAACTGATCGTAGGGGCTAACGCCTTCTTTTGTGAAGCGACGCCCGAATTGCAAGCCTTTTTTAGAGCGGGTAGTAGCCATAAAGCGGTTCTGGTTTTAGCGGTTATTTAATGGGCCCTGCGGGTTAAGCGGTTGACGAAAATATCTTTCCATTCTGATAAACCAAGGCCGTAAATATGCACAGCTTGTGAATAAAGAATGTGGATTTTTTCATAGCCCTGTTCAGGGCTGACTTTCCGCCAATATCCCCGATTGTGGGAAAGATTTTTTGGGCTTTTGGTTTGTTGAACCGGGATTTTTTCGTAAATCCTGTAGTTATTTTCCCACAAAAAAAACCGGAAAACCGGGCTGCGGGACTACCCCAACACATTATCTTTCAAATAAATGCGAAACAATCAGTTGTTTAGCATCTTAAACAAAAACTTTTCTGCATTTTTGCAGGAGCATCTATCTGATACTGAATGAAGCAGGATTTATATCAACAACTGGCAGAAAGAAAGCGTTCCGGCAGGAAATCATTTACTGTGCTCATCGACCCCGATAAGGTTGATGGCGGCAATATTGACCAATTGGTCACTTTAGCCGTTGAAGCAAAAGTGGATTATTTCTTTGTGGGCGGCAGTCTGGTTATTTCCAGCCATCTTGATGAATGTATCCAGCAGATCAAAGCCGCCTGCGATATTCCTGTGATATTGTTCCCCGGCTCCCCTTCTCAGGTTAGTAAATATGCAGATGCTCTTTTATACCTATCACTCATTTCTGGCCGTAATCCGGAATTACTGATTGGTCAACACGTAATCAGCGCTCCATTTGTGAAAAAAAGCGGTCTGGAGATCATGCCCACCGGTTATATGGTTATTGATGGTGGTGCACCCACAACCGTTTCCTATATTTCCAATGCAACACCTATTCCAGCCGATAAAAATGAAATTGCCATGTGCACCGCTATGGCCGGTGAAATGCTTGGCATGAAGCTGATTTATATGGATGCAGGAAGTGGTGCAAAACGCCCTATCTCAGAAGCCATGATAGAAAAAGTTGCACGCCATATCGAAGCCCCCCTCATCATCGGAGGTGGTATTACAGATCCGGAAAAAGCCTACCTGAATTGTAAAGCCGGAGCAGATGTTATTGTGGTTGGCAACGCAATCGAAAAAGACCTTTCTCTTATTAAAGAAATGAGCGCGGCCGTACACAGCAGCTTTATTAGTATTTAATCCGAGCATACATAGAGCATAGCCCAGGACCATAGACCATAGACCATGGACCATTGACTATGGACTATGGATGCTCGTTATTACCTAAAAAGTTGTATTTTCAAATCCCCCCTTGTTTTGTGTAAATAATAATGCACTGTTTCATTGATTATTGAATTGCATTGTAAGAAATCGTCAGCTATTGCGACTTATTTAAAAAATATTGAGATCCTATTGTTTGATTAAAATAAATGCGCATGGAATTTTTTGAAAATATGCCACTGCTACTGAAAACCTTTTGGTTTATAGCTATTCCGGCCAGCCTGATCTTTCTCGTTCAAACCATCATGACTTTTGCTGGCGCAGATGCGGGAGAAGGCGTGGAAGCCGATTTCGATAGTAATCTTGAAGATGGAGAAATGCCCTTTCAATTATTTACACTAAGAAACCTCATCAATTTTTTATTAGGTGTTAGCTGGACAGGTATCTCATTCTACAATACAATCGGGTCAACAGGTTTATTGATTGGTTTATCCGTGTTAGTAGGTGTACTATTTGTGCTGCTGTTTTTTTATGTTATCAAACAATTGCAAAAATTATCTGAAGACAATTCCTTCAAACTAACTGATACCGTTGGAAAAAATGGAGAAGTATATCTTTCTATTCCTGGTCAAATGAACGGAAGAGGAAAAGTACTGATCAGTGTCAAAGGATCTGTTCATGAGTTGGATGCTATGACCGACAACGAAACGATTGCATCTGGAAAAACTGTTGTTGTAACAAGACTGGAAAATAATAATATTTTAATCGTTAAATCCCTTTAGTATGTCTCCGATCGTAATAATAGTCGTTGGCGTTATTGTTTTGTTTGTAACCATCTCTGCATTGCTTGCAAGGTATAAAAGATGTCCATCAGACAAAATTCTCGTAGTATATGGTAAAACAGGTGGCAGTTCCGCTAAATGCGTACACGGTGGTGGTACCTTTATCTGGCCCGTAATTCAGGGATATGCTTTCCTTGACCTGAAACCACTGTCTATTGAAGCAAACCTCACCAATGCACTAAGCAGACAGAATATTCGTGTTGATGTGCCCTGTCGTTTTACCATTGCTATTTCAACAGAAGCAGAGAGTATGAATACTGCTGCTGAAAGATTGCTTGGACTTACTTCTGAACAAATTCAGGAATTAGCCAAAGACATTTTGTTTGGTCAGTTACGTCTGGTTATTGCCACCATGACAATCGAAGAAATCAACTCTGATCGGGATAAATTTTTGGACAATATTTCTAAAAATGTAGATAGCGAATTAAAGAAAATTGGTCTTAAGCTGATCAACGTTAACGTAACCGATATTAAGGATGAGTCTGGCTATATTGAGGCGTTGGGTAAGGAAGCTGCAGCTAAAGCGATTAACGAAGCTAAAGTAAGTGTGGCCGAGCAGGAGAAAATTGGTGAAACAGGTAAGGCACTTGCCGACAGAGAAAAAGACACACAGATTGCTGAGACACACAGAGATAGAGATGTTAAGATTGCAATCACACAAAAAGACAAAGAAATCAGCATTGCATCTGCTGTTAAAGATGAAGCCATTGGTAAAGCTGAGGCACAAAGAGATACACGTATCAAAACATCTGAGGCCAACGCCATCGCCATTAAAGGTGAGAATGAAGCTAAGATCGCCATTGCCAATTCTGAAGCATTGCGTCGCGAGAAGGAAGCTGAATCGCTCCGTGTTGCTGTAACTGCAGAAAAAGTACAACAGGCAAAAGCGCTGGAAGAAGCATATGTGGCAGAACAAAAAGCAGAATTGGCACGTTCAGAAAGAGAGCGTTCCACACAAATAGCCAATATTGTAATTCCGGCAGAAATTGCAAAACAACGTGCTATCATAGAAGCACAGGCAGAAGCAGAAAGAATCAGAGAGAATGCAAAAGGTGAAGCAGATGCCATTTATGCTAAAATGGAAGCAGAAGCAAAAGGCTTGTATGAAATCTTAACCAAACAGGCTGAGGGTTATAAAGAAGTTGTTGCTGCTGCAGGCGGTGATCCTACAAAAGCATTCCAGTTGTTGCTAATTGAAAAATTACCAGAGCTCGTAAAAACCCAGGTAGAAGCAGTTAAAAATATTAAAATTGATAAAATTACTGTTTGGGATTCCGGTAGTGGTACAAATGAAAACAACAGTTCATCAACTGCGAATTTTGTTTCGAATATGATGAAAACAGTTCCTCCTTTAAATGACCTGTTTAACATGGCTGGACTTAACCTGCCTACCTATCTAAAAGGGGCTGACGCGAAGGAAGCAACTGATACTAAATCTGAAACAAATTCAGATGTCAAATAAATCTCTTTAAGGAAAGGCAGCATTTTTGTTGCCTTTCTTTTTTATCTGAAATACAACCCTATGCAGGGCAATTATTACGAAGACCAGCTATACACTTTCGATTCAGCAGAAACTGTGCAATTGTCATCCGGTACTTATGAAGGATGTCGTTTTTTGAATAGTAATTTTAGTGGATCAGACCTCACTGATTTTAGGTTCATCGATTGCACCTTTCAACAATGTAATCTCGATCGTATTAAGCTAATCAATACCTCATTCAGCAATGTAAAGTTCATCGATTGTAAAATGATGGGAATTGATTTTGAACATTGCCACCCAATTATGTTCAGTATCGGTTTCGAAAACTGTCAGTTAACCTACTCCAATTTTTTCCAACGTAAAATGCCCGAAACAGTTTTCAAAAACTGCAATCTTACCGAAGTAGATTTCTCAAATACCATTCTTACCAGTGCCGTTTTTTCCGGATCAAACTTCGACAATGCCCGTTTTGAGGCAACAGATCTTTCTAAAGCTGATTTCAGAGAGGCTTTTGGATATATTATTGACCCGGAAAAAAACAAACTTAAAAAAGCGCTTTTCTCCGCAAATGCCATAAATGGTTTGCTCGCAAAATATGACCTGATCATTGAACCATAACCTTGTTAATTTCCATTCATACAACACATATATTCTTTCGACATAGCTCCTCACCATTGAAATAAAGTACTATGACAATTTGAAAATGATTATTTCCTTTGCATAAACTATTGGGTTATGGCACCCGCACCATTATACCTTTCTATTATTTTTAGTATTACCGTTATACTTACCTTGTTTTTTTTGGGAAGCACTTTTAAAAATGCGCATATACCCATTACTATTTTATTGATCTGGCTCATAATTCAAAGCCTCATTGCGTCTACCGGTTTTTATACAGTAACCAATACACTGCCCCCAAGAATGATGGCTTTATTAGCTCCTCCCATACTTTGCATTGCTCTCCTTTTTATTAGTGCGAAAGGAAGGAACTACATTGACACACTCAATACTGAATGGCTTAACTGGTTGCATACAGTTAGGGTGCCGGTAGAGATATGTTTACTCCTTTTATTTAATGCGGGATTGGTTCCGAAGCTTATGACTTTTGAAGGTATTAATTTCGATATTATCTCCGGACTCTCCGCACCCCTGGTTGTCTATTATGGATATAGAAGAAAAACTTGGTCTAGAAACATTCTGCTAACATGGAATATTATCTGCCTGGCTTTGCTCTTCAACATTGCATACCATGGCATATTATCCGTACCAACGCCATTTCAACGTTTTGGTTTTGAACAGCCAAATATTGGGTTAACCTATTTCCCTTATATTCTTTTACCTGGCTTTATAGTACCTGCCGTGCTTTTTGCACATCTGGTATCTATCAGACAATTGATCAGGAAATAATTAGTTGCGAACCGGGTTTTGTTCACCTGCTTTTATGGCAATAGGTAATATATTTTGCACAGGTGGTAATGGACAGGTTGCAAAGGGTGTAAATGCACAGGGCGGATTAATTGATTTATTGAAATCAAGGATGGTTACCCCATCTTCACCAGGAAAATCTGCATACACAAAACGACCAGCTGCGTAACTGGTTTTCCCGCTGGTAGCATCACCAAAAAGAATAAATAGTTTATCTCCTTCTGCAAGTGCATCAAGTACGTATTTTTTCCCATCAATGGTAAAAGACAATTTACCAGGAGAAAACTGCATGGTTATTTGTCCTAATACATTTTCAATCGGAATAGATTGAGGAATCAGTGGTCGCGCAAGTTTTGCCTTTACACGAAAAACGGTATCTATATCAAAACAGGGAATTTCCTTCAAAGCCTTAACTGCTGGTGCTTCGAGATTGCGAAATCGAATCCCGATCTTATCCTCTCTTCTGATAAATGTCCACCTGAAATTTGCAAAACTCAACTCAGGTTGTTTTGTAAAACTTTCACTGTAAATAACTGCCTCCTGCTTAAACAAACCATTTACTTTAATGTTGATATTTTTCTGCAGCACCTGCTTTACCTGATTTCCACGCTTCTCATAATAGCCAACTTCTGCAGGAAAAGAAGGAATAGGCAGTTGAATACTATCATGTTGGCTGCCACCAAAACTCTGGCGACCTTCTTTCAGCCAAAACAACCCTGTAAGGTTTAGCCATCCATTCTCAGACTTCAATTCTGTTAATCTTTCTTTTTTCCATACTTGTATTTCCTTTAAATAGCTATGCTGTGCATAACAAGTGATTATAACTAATTGTGAAAAGACCAGTATGATTAATATTCTCCTGTTCATTAGTGTAACATTATTACAATGCAGCAAGTAATTTCGTGATTTTTGTTAAACTTTTGGGCAACCTTTCCAGATTTTACGTGTTTAAACCCCAATTGTTTCCGAACTTTACTATCAACCTGGGCAGATGATTGCTAATCATTCCTGTATCATATCATTATGCCCGGTAAACAAAGTACCATATCTATCTTACAAGCTGCACTTGATGCAGTACATCCTTCCAGGTTAATAAAGGAGTATGTGCAGTTTAACGATGGTCTGTTAAAAATTGAAGATCATTCCATTCAGTTAAGTGATAAGCAAAGAATATTTGTGATAGGTGCAGGAAAAGCCTCGGCAGCAATGGCTGGTGCGCTCGAAAAAATATTAGGTAACCGGATTTTTAAAGGATTAATTACGACCAAAGACCAACATAAAGTACCACTTGATTTTATAAATTGTTTAGAAGCAGGTCACCCAATGCCAGACCAGCGAAGTATTGCTGCAGTTAAACAAACACTTGATTTATTAAAAGAAGTAAAAGAAGATGATATTGTTTTTTGTTTGTTGAGCGGGGGCGCTTCCACACTTTGGACAGATATTCCCCCAATGTTAAAACAGGAAGATGTGTTTCAAACAGTTGAATTACTATTAACCTGTGGATGCGATATTGAAGAAAACAATAGTGTACGCAAACATTTATCTGGTATTAAAGGCGGTCAACTTTTACAATATGCACCTGCTGCCAAATGGTATAGTTTAATTTTATCTGATGTACCTGGTGATGATTTATCTGTGATTGCCAGCGGACCAACAACTGGCGATCAAAGCAGTTTTGCAGATGCATTACTGGTGCTCGAAAAATACGATCTTACCAAACAGATTTCACCGGAAATTCTAGCCTATTTTGAAAATGGATTAAGGGGGCTATTACCGGAAACTGTAAAAGAAAATAATCCAATACTTAAGATCAACCATAATATCATTATTGGAAATAACCAAAAAGCTTTGATGGCAGCCGAAGCGAAGGCTGAAGCATTAAACTACCATGTTCAACGCTTTGGTAAACCATTGAAAGGGGATGCAGGTGAGTTTGCTACAGCACTGATGCGCTATTGCAAAAATTATTCAAGCCCACTACCACTCTGTATCCTGGCAGGTGGCGAAACAACCGTTCAGGTTACAGGAAAAGGAACAGGAGGAAGAAACCAGCATTTAGCACTTGCCGCATTGCTGGAAATGAAAGCAAGGAGTAATACTGATACCACTTCTATTTGTTTTCTGGCAGCAGGGACAGATGGCACAGACGGTCCAACAGATGCCGCAGGAGCTATAGCAGACGTACATATCATCGCTATGTCGGTTCAAAAAGGACTAGACCCCTTGCAGTACTATGAAAATTTTGACGCTTATTCATTCTTTAAACAAACAGATGGCTTACTTAAAACTGGTCCAACACTAACCAATGTAATGGACATTATCATTGTTTTGATAGAATAGACGGATTAAGCCTATGACTAAAAATATAATTGCCAAACTATAAAATTTGATAGATAGATGTCATTAAGACAATTCATTGCTTCCAGAAAAATATTAAGACCTTTCAGTTTACTCAAAGAAACGGCCACTTTAGGATGGAAAGAAATTGCAGGCATTTTCGGACTCGAAGATGACGTATTTCACAACCCCTTACACATTCAAATACGCAAGCCTGTGAAAGCCATTTTAATTGGTGCAGGACATCGCGGAACTATATATGCAGATTATGCAATTGAAAATCCGGATGAGCTTAAAATAGTGGCGGTTGCAGACCTTTCAACTGAAAGAAGACTTAAAACATCGGAAGACCATGAAATACCAGCATCACTTTGTTTCAAAGAATGGAGGGAAATTTTTCAACAACCAAAATTTGCTGATGCGGTTATCATAGCTACTCCCGATCAATTACATACTGAGCCTTGTCTGGCAGCACTTGACGCTGGTTATGATGTTTTATTGGAGAAACCCATTGCGCCAACTGAGGAAGAATGCCGTGCAATTTTGAAGAAAGCAAATGACACCGGCAGAATCGTAGGTGTTTGTCATGTTTTACGCTATTCCCCTTATTTCAGAGAGTTAAAAGCAGTAATTGATGCCGGATTAATTGGCAACATCATCAGCATACAACACATGGAGCCAATTGAACATATTCACATGAGTCACTCCTATGTTCGGGGTAAATGGCGCAACAGTAAAAATGCAACACCAATTATCCTTGCTAAATCTTCACATGATACAGATATCATTCGCTGGCTCGTAAATAATCCAGTACACGACGTACACTGTTTTGGCAACCTCAGTTGGTTCACTAACAGAAATGCACCTTCAGGCAGTACAGAACGTTGTACAGATGGCTGTAAAGTTGAAGGCAACTGCCCTTATTCTGCCATACAGATTTATTATCGGGACAGGAAAAGACTATATGTATTCGATCCTCCTGCAGAGAATGAAGATTGGGGGGAGCATATTCTCGAACAATTAAAGACAACCGATTATGGTCGTTGCGTGTACCGAATGGATAATGATCAGCCAGATCATCTTACTGTGAATATGCTTTTTGAAAATGGTGTTACTGCTGCTTTTTCAATGGAAGCTCATGTTTCTTATGAGGGTCGGCGCACAAGAATAATGGGTTCTGCCGGTGATATCATTGGAGATATGGAAAGTTTTGTGCTGACAGATTTCAAAACCCGCAAACAAACATCCTGGAGCTTAAAAACAGATGCGCATGGCGGCGGTGATCACAGACTGGTTAAAGACTGGGTGCAGGCTGTTTACCAACAAAAGAAAGAATTACTCAGTTCATCAATTGAAGTATCAGTAGAGAGTCATCTAATGGCTTTTGCGGCTGAAAGAAGCCGTCAGCTCAGAACAATTGAAGATGTACATTTATAACCTATTGGAATTCGTTTTCATTTATTAATCTCCTGCATGTCTACTACCAAAAAATTAAATACATGGAAGGCAACAGCCATTTGTGGCAATGATATTACTTCATCCTGTTTATATGTTTCTGCTATTACCATTGCCATGGCCGGACAATACGCCTGGATAGCTTTGTTATTTGTTGCGGGCATATTATTCTTATTCAGAAAAATTTATGGAGAAGTAGTAGGCGCATTACCGTTAAATGGAGGGGCATATAATGTACTCTTAAATACAACGACAAAAAGCAATGCATCAGTTGCTGCCTGTCTTACCATTCTTTCCTATATGGCCACAGCAGTAATATCGGCCAGTGAAGCCATGCATTACCTCCACCATAGCCTGCCACAGATTAATATTATGACCGCAACATTCGTATTGTTGTTCTTTTTCCTGTGTCTTACTATATCAGGTATTTCTGAGAGTGCAATTGTTGCGTTGGTGATCTTTATCATCCACATGATATGTATGGCATTGCTGGTAATAAGTGCCTGTTATTTTTTATTTACCCACGGTACCGGCACGCTCATTGAAAATTTTTCACTGCCTGTCCGTGGAGGTAGTCTGGCCACGGCTCTTTTCTTCGGATTCAGTGCTGCACTTTTAGGCATATCAGGTTTTGAAAGCTCTGCCAATTTTGTGGAAGAGCAGCAAAGAGGTGTATTTCCAAAGACATTGAGAAATATGTGGCTGGCAGTGTCGATATTAAATCCGCTAATTGCATTATTAGCCATTGGGGTAATGCCTGTTTCGGAAGTAGACTTGCACCAGCAATCTTTGCTAAGTCATATAGCCAGTTTAACTGGCGGACAATTATTCGCTACTATCATTTCCATTAACGCAGTGCTCGTATTGAGTGGCGCTGTGCTTACTTCTTTTGTTGGTGTAAATGGTTTGATACGAAGAATGACCTTAGACAGAATACTTCCCCAATTCCTCTTAAAAGAAAATCGTAGAGGAAGCAGTTATCGAATACTGATCGTATTCTTTCTCTTATGTGTTTCCGTATTACTTGTAACGAGTGGTGAACTGGGACCTTTAGCAGGCGTGTATACCATTTCATTCTTACTGGTAATGTTCTTTTTTGGTTTGGGTAACCTGATCCTGAAAATCAGGAGAGCCAGGCTTCCCCGTCCGGAATATGCATCTCCTACTTTGGTTATTATTGCATTAACCGGTATTGCTATTGGGTTATATGGGAATGTAAAACTCAGGCCTGAATACCTAGTGGTATTCCTGCAATATTTTATTCCTTCACTGTTATTGATTTATGCGATGCTGAACAGAAACCATATTATGGAATTTGTACTAAGCATATTAAAAACAGTAACTTCCAAACTTAGAAAGTTTTCCTTGTTGAGTCATATAGTGATCAATAAGTTTCTAAATAAATTACATGAGCAGGATTTTGTTTTCTTTTCAAAGGGAGATGATATAGCCACGCTAAATAAAGTGATGATTTACCTGCAGGAAAATGAAATTACCAGAAAAATTCGCATAGTAACCGTGTTGGCAGAACACCAACCTGTTCCCGAAAAATTTATGCAGGATTTTGAAGTACTTGACAGAGCTTATCCGGATGTTAAAATGGAGTATATCACAATTCAGGGCATATTCGGACCAGCATTGATTGATGAATTGAGTAAGGAATGGAATGTTCCTAAGAATTTTATGTTCATTAGTTCACCTGGTGAAAAATTCAGCTATCGTGTTGAGGAACTGGGTGGTGTGCGATTGGTGCTGTAGCGGCTTGGGGTATTGCTAAAAATTTTGTACCTTTATAGTTCCTAAAGCAGTTCAAACTGCATCTTTTCCCCTGAGTTTATTGTTCATCTGATGTGTAGTTATTTCGACTGCTTGCGCATCTATTTAAATCATTTATTGTATGAATCGTCATTTCACAGAATGGCTGAATAATTTTTGGCCATGGTTTTTGTCGCATGGCATCAGGATTATTCTTATTGGATTAATTGCCTGGCTATTGCACCGTTATGTGATCGTATTTATTCGCAGGCTTGTTATGCTTAGCATTGTAAAAGACGCAGAAATAAACAGTGAAGCTGAGAGAAAAAGAAAAGATACACTCACCCGCATTTTTAGCTGGGCCGCTAGAATTGTTATACTGGCGATGGGTGCACTTATTATATTACAAGAACTAGGTGTGCCAATTGCGCCAATTCTTGCCGGTGCAGGTATTATCGGACTTGCTTTAGGTTTTGGCGGACAATACCTTATCCGGGATTTGATATCAGGCTTTTTTATTATTCTTGAAAATCAGTACCGCATTGGAGATGTAGTGAACCTGGATGGTACAGGTGGATTAGTGGAAGACATTAGTTTGCGACTCACTACTTTGAGAGATTTGGATGGAACGGTGCATCATATTCCACATGGTGAAGTGAAACGCGTTTCTAATCACTCTAAATATTTTTCAAGGGTAAATATAAATGTTGGAGTTTCCTATAACTGTAAAATAGACCATGTAATCGAAGTAGTAAACCGCATTGGGAATGAAATGGCAGAAGATCCATTATGGAAAGACTCGATTTTAAAAGCGCCACAGTTTTTGCGGATTGATCAGTTTGGCGATTCATCAATTGACATAAAAATAATTGGTGAAACCCCTGCCCATAAAAAGTGGGATGTTACCGGAGAGCTAAGAAAAAGAATTAAACAGGTATTTGACGAGGAAGGTATTGAGATTCCGTTTCCGCAAAGGGTGGTGCATCAGGCGAGTGTTTGATTCTGTGATGTATGTAATAAAAAAGTAGCCCACCAAAATGGGCTACTTTTTTTATTTGGTCTAATATCGTTTATCTCAAATCAGATGTATCCACCCTTGTAGGCGTTTCCTTTCCACTTACAATACCTCTTGAACTAAGCGCGATGGCACGTATGATACGGGTCATATTGTCTATATCAATGGTACTGAATTCATCAGTTGCTTTATGGTAATAAGGGTCTACGTCTATTTTAGTGGTAGAAATTGTATGCGCAGGAACGCCTAAACGGGCAAGGGTTGCGTTGTCTGAACGATAAAATAAGTTTTGTTCAGTATAAGGATCAGGATAAAAAGTAAAATCAGTTCCGGCCAGGTTAGCTTGCAAAATTTTACCCATATCTGTTTTCTCAAATCCGGTAATGAATGCTGAATTCTTGCCCCATTTACTTTCTGATCCAATCATTTCAATATTGAACATGGCCATTACTTTTGCCGGATCGAATTGGCGAGAAAAATATGTGGCGCCAAAGCCACCCACTTCTTCTGCTGTGAATGCAGCAAAAATCAATGTACGTTCGTTGTTATTTACTTTTTTGAAATACTGTGCCAAAACCATCATAGCTGTAGTTCCTGCTGCATCATCATTAGCACCGTTGAAGATAGAATCGGTTAATACATTACCGTTCCTGTCTTTACTCACCACACCCAGGTGATCATAATGGCCGGAGAAAATTACATACTCGTCTTTCTTACTTTTCCCTGGCAACACTCCTACCACATTTGCCAATGGCATTTCAGTGATTTCATGTTTACAGTTTACACTAAAACTTGCCGGATCATTTGCAGCCAATATAAAAACAATACTCTTGTCTGTTTTAAAGATGGTAGATTTTAGTCTTGTAAGTGTACTGAAATTTTTAGCCTGACTCGTATCAACAATCACCACATAATTCTTATTGGCCGTAAGCAATTTCCTTGCTTCCGAAATAAGATTAGTACCTGCGCTAATTTTTACCTTTTCGTAGCCAGATTTTTCGGTGATGTTTATTTCAGGTTGACAGGTTACCACAATCACATCTCTGCTATCTAAACTAACACCGCCTATGCTTGCAGCAACACTGATGAATTTTGGACGAACCATTGCAAATTGTTGCAGGTATGAGCCGCTATTGTTCCAGGTTTTTAGGCCGGTTTTTTTAAACTCATCTGCAATAAAAGCAGCAGCCTTATCAATTCCTTTGGTAAAAGTGCGTCTGCCTTCCATTTCATCAGAAGAGAGAGTGCGTTCAATACGTTCAACCTCACTCATGCTGATTAATTTTTCAACGTCCTGCGCAGAAACCGCTACAGTGGTGAGGATGGCAAATAGTAAGAAATATTTTTTCATTTTGATGGGGGGTGTCAATTGTGAATGGTCAATGGTGAATTTATGGTGAGATGTGGGTGGTCAATGGTGAATGGTCAATTCTCTTTATTTGACAATTCACCATTCACAATTCACTTTACAAGCTCATCATTTCTTTAAACTTAACCGTCTGTCTGCGGCTTACTTCTATTTTTTCGCCGCCTTTCAGGTCTACGAGGAGACCGCCGTTGAAGTATGGTTCAATTTTTTCAATCCAGCGGAGATTAATGATATGTTTTCTGTTGGCACGGAAAAACATTCTGTCGTCAAGTCTTTCTTCCAGTGCGTTCAAGGATTTTAAGATAAGGGGTTTGTTGGTGCCGAAGAATACTTTAGCGTAGTTACCAACACTTTCAAACAAGCGGATTTCACCAAGTTTCACAAACCAGCAACGTTCACCGTCTTTTACAAATACCTGGTCGAGTTCGGTAAGTGGGCCTCTGTTAACGCCATTAATACCGGCTGATTCTTTGAACATTTCAGCCTGTAGTTTTTGAATGGCATCTGAAAGACGCTTGGGTTCAATGGGTTTTAGCAGGTAATCAAGTGCATTTACTTCGAATGCTTTGATGGCATATTCATCATAAGCAGTGGTAAAAATTACTTTAGGAGCTTTTTCTACTTCGGCAAGCAGGTCGAACCCTGTTTTGCCCGGCATTTGAATATCAAGGAAAATCAAATCAGGATTGAGGGTTTCGATTTTTTCGATCCCATCATCCACATTAGCAGCTTCCTCAATAACTTCTATATCAGCATGATCCTGCAATAATTTCTTTAACTCATTTCGTGCAAGTCTTTCATCATCAATAATGATTGCTTTGATAGCCATAGCTCAGATTATTATATAGAATTAAGAATAAACGGTTTGTACGGGCATTTTTACAGTGGCTTCCACCATATTGTTTCCAATGTCCTTGATTTCAAAGTTAGCTTTTCCGCCGAATAATAGTTTCAGTCTGTTTCGGGTACTATTAATTCCGAATCCGTCGTTACTGGCATTATTATTCAACTGTCCGGTATTACGGATAATAAGTTCATGGTGGTCATCCCGGTAATCGGAAATTACTTTAATCACGCCACCATCTTTTTGCTTACCAATACCGTGCTTAATCGCATTTTCTACCAGGGTCTGTAACATCATAGGTGGTACAGGCTGGTCCAGGGTATCTTCATCAATTTCATATTCCACATTCAATCTATCTTCAAAACGAATATGTTCCAATGCCAGATAATCCTTCACAATATTCAATTCCTTTTCAAAAGGCACTGTTTCCAGTTTTTCAGCCTGCATACTACTCCGTAATATATTACTCAATTCAGTAATTGCGGTACGGGCCCTGTTCGGGTTCTCATCTACCAATGCCCTGATACTATTCAATGCATTGAAGATAAAATGCGGGTTGATATGCGATTTAATAGTTTTCAATTCAAGCTCCTTAACCAGGCTTTCCAGCTTTACTTTCTGGATCTCACTCTTGGTTCCAAGCTCAACATAATGCCAAATGTAATAAATCGACACCCAAACCAATATCATGGGTGAATCAAAAATCAGGTTTGAGAGGAATCTTTTGGCGATGGATGCTTTATTGGCATGATCATAATAACCCAGCCATTCTACTATAGCACTGTTACAAAGGCTATACAACACAATAATGGTGAGAATTACTGTTGTTAAAAGCCACCATTTACTGATTTGAATGGGTGGCCTTAGCTCCATGCTGATTACGAATTCACGCAATAAATGCGTAAAAACCAATCCCAACACGGTGGTAATGATCAGTCTGTAATAAAAGATTTCGCTAATATCTCCGGTACGGTCCTTGAATATAAAGGCAAAGAAGACCATGGTTAAACCATAGAACAGCCAGCCTCCAAACTGGCACCACCAGTATAATGTAGTTTTGCTCGTCCTCATGTATCAACAAATATAGCAGGAAAGCTACGCCGTAAACCCCTGATTTTTGATTAAAGGCAAATACCGGAGTTGTTTGGTGCAAAATAATGTTGCGGGTCGACGAACCTTCTTTAATTACGGCTGTTTCTTAACGAATCACCAGAACTTACTTACGACTAAAAACGTACTTTTACATTTAAATTCCAGTCTGCATGGAGATCATACCAGGCAAATTATTAGGCCAGATCAATCATCCCGACGACCTGAAAAGGTTTTCCAGAGAGCAATTGCATCAGGTTTGCGATGAATTGAGACAATATATCATCGATGTCGTTAGCGTTCACGGAGGGCATTTTGCTGCCAGTCTGGGAGTAGTAGAATTGAGCGTAGCCCTTCATTATGTGTACAATACACCTTACGATCAATTAGTATGGGATGTGGGTCATCAGGCTTATGGACATAAAATACTCACCGGACGCAGAGACCAGTTTATTACCAACCGTAAATACAAAGGCCTGAGCGGTTTCCCAAAAAGGTCGGAAAGTGAGTTTGATACTTTTGGGGTTGGACATTCTTCGACTTCTATTTCAGCGGCCCTCGGCATGGCCATGGCAGCTAAATATAAAGGTGAAAACCGCAAATCAGTGGCTATTATTGGAGACGGCTCTATGACGGCAGGTATGGCATTCGAAGCCATGAACCATGCTGGAGTGGCCGACAGTGATATGCTGATTATCCTCAACGATAACTGTATGAGCATCGACCCCAATGTGGGCGCTTTAAAAGAATACCTTACAGATATCAGCACTTCCCCTACCTATAATAAAGTAAGGGATGAGGTTTGGAACCTGCTTGGAAAACTCCCTGTGGGCAAAAACCTGAGCCGCGACCTGGCTTCTAAACTGGAGGCAGGCGTAAAAGGTGTGGTGAGCAAAAGCAGTAATCTATTCGAAGCATTAAAGATTCGCTACTTTGGTCCTATTGACGGACATAATATCACCAAACTGGTGGATACCCTCAAAGACCTGAAAGAAATACCAGGGCCGAAGCTGTTGCATATTATTACTACGAAAGGTAAAGGATATGCATTGGCAGAGAAAGACCAAACCAAATGGCATGCCCCCGGTTTGTTCGATAAGGTTACCGGAGAGATTTATAAAAAGAAAATCGATGCCCCTCAGCCTCCAAAATACCAGGATGTTTTTGGACATACCATGATTGAGCTGGCTGAACTAAATGATAAAGTAATGGGGGTTACCCCAGCTATGCCTAGTGGCTCTTCTTTAAAATTTATGATGGAGAAAATGCCGCATCGAGCTTTTGATGTTGGGATTTGTGAACAACATGCCGTTACCCTCAGTGCCGGACTGGCAACGCAAGGCATGCGGGTATTCTGTAATATTTACTCCTCATTCATGCAACGTGCTTATGACCAGGTAGTGCATGATGTGGCGATACAAAAATTACCGGTGGTACTATGTTTAGACCGTGCCGGATTAGTAGGTGAAGATGGACCTACACACCATGGCTGTTATGATATTCCTTATTTCCGTTGTATTCCCAACCTGATTGTGAGTGCTCCGATGAATGAACAGGAATTACGCAACCTGATGTACACAGCCCAACTGGAAAAAACAAACTATCCTTTCGTCATTCGCTACCCTCGTGGTGAAGGTGTAATGGCTGAATGGAGAACGGCATTTGAAGAAGTGCAGATTGGTAAGGGAAGAAAAATAAAAGATGGTAGAGATGTGGCCATATTAAGCTTTGGTCATCCCGGCAATTTTGCAACCGCTGCCATCCGTGAACTAAGAACCGAAGGCATCGACCCTGCCCATTATGATCTTCGTTTTGTTAAACCAATTGATGAAGATTTATTACACGAAGCATTCAGTAAATACAACAAGATTGTAACTGTAGAAGATGGAACAGTTGTAGGTGGATTTGGTTCTGCCATACTGGAATTCATGAATAAATACGGTTACAAAGCCGATGTAACCATACTCGGTATCCCAGACAGGCTGGTAGAACATGGTACACCAAAAGAATTACACAGAGAATGTAATTATGATGCACTGGGAATTGCTGATGCAGTTCGCACATTGGTAAAAGACATCGTTAATACAACAGTACTCTTAGGATAAATATCTTTGCTAAACTGTGAATCTGTGGCTTATTTTTTGCCACAGATTCACAGTTTTTTTTATGGAATAAACAAGAGCGATCATCTTTTATAGAAAAAAATGTTTCGCTTAAGATTAGTAGCCTTATCAAGTTTGCTATTTACGCTACTCTCCGCTCAAACAAGGTTCGCAAATCTGCAACCGACTATAAAAAATTTTATTCAGCAACAAAAAATGGAAGATAGATTTTGTTTTCTTGTTGATCTCCAGCTTCATAATGGCAAAAAACGTTTTTTTATTTACGACATTTTGAAGGATAGCATATTAAATGCTGGCATGGTAACACACGGTTCTTGCAGGGAATATTATTTATCTGATGTCAGGTATTCTAACCAACCTGGATCTGAATGCAGTTCAAAAGGAAAGTATAAAATTGGACCTCAATATTATGGCTTGTTTGGAAAATCATATAAGCTATTTGGGCTCGACAGTACCAATAACAATGCATTTAAACGGTCGGTAGTATTACATGCGCATAGCAGTATTCCGGATAAAGAATCATATCCCGATCAGATACCGAATAGTCAGGGATGCCCGACTGTATCTCCTTACTTTCTTGGTTTACTGAGTAAGTATATCACACAAAGTAAAAAACCTATTCTTCTGTGGGTACTGGATCGTCGGTGAAAGTATTGGTGAAGTCTTCGTCGGTAAGTCCTTCTTCCTTCAATTCTTCCTCCCTATGTTCATTCCATTCTACAATAAAATTATTCTTACCCTCAGCTACCATCAGTTTCATGAATTTCTGTTGGGTAAGTTCGAGGATAGATAAGAATAAGAAGATGGCATGTATACGATCGTTACATTGTTCAAAAACTTTTTCGAAAGCCACCGTTTTTTCTTTTGCTACAAAATCGAGCATGTAATCACGGCTGCCTTCCATGGTGTAGTTATAACGAACTACGGTGTGTACTGGTTTGTTCTGGCGATCGTGCACACGTTGCATCACTTTTTCAAAAGCCTTCATCAGCTTGAACATGGTGATGTTCTGTATCTCGGTACCTTCAGAAGCATCTTCACCTATTTCGGCCAGCTCTTTCTGCAGGTTACCACGCTTTACCATCAGCATACGCATGGCTTCCATTTCAGCCATCTGAACAGCAGCTTCCTTGAATCTCTTGTATTCGAGGATTTTATCGATCAGTTCCTGACGAGGATCTATTTCATTACCCTGTGCATCTATTTCTTTGCGTGGTAATAATAATCTCGCCTTAATACGCATTAACGTAGAAACGAAAAGAATAAACTCACTACTAAGTTCAATATTCAGTTTTTCTCCCTGGTGTATAAAATCAAGGAAATCCTGGATGATTTTAGTAATAGGAATATTATAGATATCCAGTTCATCCCTTTCAATAAAAAACAAAAGGAGGTCGAATGGGCCCTCGAACTGGTCTAATTTAATCTGATAACTCGCTGTATTCACTGGTTCATGCTTTAGCTGCAAAGAAAACCCCTTCGGAGCTTATTTGTATCCGAAGGGGGTAATAGTTATCCACTTTGGGGTCTGGAGACCGAAAGTTCAAAAGTCAGCAGAATCTTCTCCCGGACTTCCGGTCTTCCGGTCTTTCCGACTCTCCTACACCTTCTTCAAAGAATCCCGTATTTCCGCCAGCAATTTCTCACTTTCTGAAGGTCCGGCGGGGGCAGATGGTTCTGCAGGGGCTTTCATTTTATTGATTCCTTTAATTACCAGAAACACTACAAAAGCCACTATTATAAAGTCTAATACATTGGTAATAAAACTGCCATATTTAATGGATACCTCCTCCGCTGCTTTGGTAATAACTGCTCCACTGGCGTCTTTAACCTCTGCAACGGCCTCTTTAAGTACCAACACTTTGTCATTAAAATCAACTCCTCCGGTTAACATCCCTACAACCGGCATAACCACCCCGTCTACAAATGAAGTGACAATTTTTCCAAATGAGGCTCCCATTACAAAAGCCACTGCTATATCTACCAGATTGCCCCGCATGGCAAACTCTTTAAATTCCTTGAGCATTCCCATAATGTGTTAGTTTGGTGAGTGATGAAAATAAATAAATTACCGGAAAAGAAAAAGCCTATTTCTTTAATCCCGGATACCGCATATTCAATGATTTCAACAAACCATGCAAGGCACTCGCCAATATATATTCCTTGTACCAGTTTTGGTCGGCCGGGGTGATGGTCCAGGGTATTTTATTACACTGGTTGAAACAGTCTTCATACACCCTCATATATTCCTTCCAGAGTTTGGCTTCCTCAAAATCCTTTTCATTGTATTTCCATTGCTTCTGCGGGTCACTAAGTCGTTCCGTTAACCTTTGCTTCTGCTCCTCTGGGGAAACATGTAAATAGAATTTAAGGATATGAGTCTGGTTATGTTTGGTAAGCAACCATTCAAAATCATTGATAGCACGCATCCTTTCCTTTGCCTGCTGATCGGTACACCATTTATGTACCCTGGTGATTAGGATGTCTTCATAATGAGACCGGTTAAATATCTGAATCATTCCCTTTGCAGGTGCATGTTTATGAATACGCCATAAAAAATCGTGCGATAATTCTTCAGCAGTAGGAGCTTTGAAAGAACTAACAGTAACTCCCTGCGGGTTCATATTACCAAATACATTACGGATGGAACCGTCTTTCCCGCTGGCATCCATTCCCTGTATTACGATCAGAACTGAATGTTTCCCTTCCGCAAACAATAAATTCTGCAGTTCATCGAGTTCTGCTACCATTTTGGCCGTTTTGGCTTTTATTCGTTCTTTATTCAGATTTTTTGGAGCACGGGTGCTGATTTTATTGAGTTGTATCATAGGTAGAAAGTAAGTTCTTTAAAGTTAACCTTTATAGTTAGATCTATTTCATTGCTATCAGGGTATTTGGCTGCAAGCTGCAAGTCTTGATTGGTGGGTGTTTTAGGCTTCTGCTATTAAGGGTAAAATATTTAGGCCGACGAACCAGCTTTGTATAATTATTTGATTGTTGTTAATGCTTGTCTGTTATTAATAGAACACGGATTATCATGATTTTCAAGATTTATCATGATAGATCTTGAAAATCATGATAATCCGTGTTCCATAATACGCAACACCTATAAACCGCCATTTCGTAGATTGAAAATAACTCGTTCAAAAACCTCACCTTTACAAAAACGAAGCCTTGAAAGACAAACTGCTTAATTGGGGGATATTTATTGCACTTTCTTTAATCTGGGGTAGCTCATTCATCCTGATGAAAGAAGGCATGCGCGTACTTTCTCCATACCAGGTAGCTTCTATCCGGATTTTGAGTGCAGGACTGGTTCTCACACCGTTTGCACTTAAGGCATTAAGACAGATACCCAGGAATAAATGGTTGCTGGTAGTACTCTCGGGATTATTGGGTAACTTTTTTCCGGCTTATCTTTTTTGTGTTGCGGAAACCCAGATAGACAGCTCCCTTGCCGGCATTTTAAATGCGCTAACGCCCTTATTTACCATACTGGTCGGCATTTCTTTTTTTCAGTTAAAAGCCAGCAGCACAAAAATCATCGGCGTGGTGATTGGATTTATTGGTCTATGCCTGCTGATGCTTTCCGGAAAAGAAGTGAGCTTTAATAATTTATCCTATGCTGCGCTGGTATTACTCGCCACACTTTGTTATGGCATAAATGTAAATATGGTTGGCAGACATATGCGGGAAGTGGGTTCTCTGAATATTGCTTCACTGGCATTTGTTTTCCTTATAACTCCATCTGTTATCATTTTATACTTTACGGGTTATCTTCAGCTTAATTTAACGGATGCCAGTGTTGTTAAAGCCACAGGCGCTTCCTTTATTCTCGGTGTTTTTGGAACCGCAATTGCCTCCATCATTTTTTATATGCTGGTAAAACGTGCAGGCACCCTCTTTGCTTCGATGGTTACCTATGGCATCCCATTCGTTGCAGTGTTCTGGGGACTACTAGACGGCGAAAGCATTACCATACTACAAGTTGCCTGCCTCGGCATTATACTATGCGGAGTATATCTGGTGAATAAAAACAAAACATAAAAATGGCTGATATCTGATGTCGGATGTCTGATTTGAAATTTGAGGATGTCAGATCGCAGATGTCAGATCGCAAATGTCAGATCGCAGATGTCAGATCGCAGATGTCAGATCGCAGATGTCAGATCGCAGATGTCAGATTTGTTTACGAAAAAAGGTTGCGAACAAGTTCGCAACCCTCAAATTATTTCTTCCTAAATCCGACATCAGCGATAAAAATCTGACATCTGCCATCTGACATACAAATATCTAAACCGCCATCATTTCTTTTTCTTTTGCCGCGAGGTGTTTGTCTACCAGTGATATAAACCGATCTGTTACATCCTGGATAGATTTTTCTGCATCTTTTGCGGCATCTTCACTTAGACCATCTTTTTGTAATTTTTTTACTTGCTCAATGGCGTCGCGACGAATATTACGGATGGCTACTTTTGAATGTTCTCCCTCACCGGCTGCTTTTTTCACCAGTTCTCTTCTTCTTTCCTCGGTTAATGGTGGTAAAAACAAACGTAACTGAACTCCATCATTCTGAGGAGTAATGCCAATATTGGCAGCCATAATAGCACGCTCAATAGCGGCAAGCATATTTTTCTCCCATGGTTGTATGCTGATGGTACGTACATCCAGTACGCTGATATTAGCAACCTGGTTAATCGGTGTTGGTGAGCCATAATAATCCACCGCAATACCATCCAACATGGTAGGATTAGCCTTACCAGCACGTATTTTGGTGAGTTCCGTTTCCAGGTGATTGATGGCTTTACCCATATTATCTTCCGTATCGGCGAGTATTAAATCCAGCTCTTCTGACATAGTAGCATTTTAAGTGGGCAAAACTAATGAATTAGGAGGAAATAGTGAATTGTCAATAGTGAATGGCCAATGAATCAGAACATGTATGCACATTGGACAATTCACCATTGACAATTCACAATTCACCTTTATCTTCGCACCACTATTAAAACCATACTATGGCAAGCATCCAGGAACTCCAGTCAGCGGCCTCACAGATCAGGCGCGACATCGTAAGAATGGTACATGGCGTACAAAGCGGACACCCCGGTGGATCATTGGGTTGTACCGATTTCTTAACCGCCCTGTTTTTTCATACCATGAAGCACGACCGCCAGTTTAAAATGGATGGTGTGGGGGAAGACCTGTTTTTCCTTTCTAACGGACATATTTCTCCTGTTTATTATTCCGTATTGGCGCGTTCTGGTTATTTCGACGCGAAAGAGCTGGCTAGCTTCCGCAAGTTGAATACCCGTTTGCAGGGCCACCCAACCACTCACGATCATCTACCAGGTGTACGTATTGCCAGTGGTTCACTGGGTCAGGGTATGAGTGTGGCAATCGGTGCTGCACTTACCAAAAAATACAATAACGACCCTCACCTCGTTTTTTCTTTGCATGGTGATGGCGAATTACAGGAAGGACAAATCTGGGAAGCAGTAATGTTTGCTGCCCATAATAAAGTAGATAACCTGATTGCTACCATCGATTGGAACGGTCAGCAAATCGATGGCCCAACCAGTAAAGTACTGGCGCTGGATAGCCTGCACGATAAATTCAAAGCATTTAACTGGACCGTTCTCGAAATGAATGGCAATGATATGGATGATGTTGTTGCAGTTCTGGATAAAGCAAAATCAATGACCGGCCAGGGTAAGCCCATCTGCATACTCATGAAAACAGCGATGGGTAAAGGTGTAGACTTCATGGAAGGCAGCCACGAATGGCACGGCATCGCCCCAAGCGACGAGCAATTAGCCAAAGCTTTGGCGCAATTGCCTGAAACGTTGGGGGACTATTAGAGAAGTCAAAATTCAAAAGTCAAAATTCAAAAATATTGTTTAAAAAAGAGAGCCGCTTATTATTCATAAGCGGCTCTCTTTTTTTGACTTTTGAATTTTGACTTTTGACTTTTGATCTCACTTCAACGCCAACTCCTGCTTACTTGCTTTTCTCGAAGGAATCCAAGCGGCTATAAAACCGATAGCAGTTACTGTTACAAGTACAAGCAGGTAATCTGATAGGATGAGCTTTACCGGATATGCTTTTACGATAAATGTATCGCCTCCCAGTTTAATGGGTTCAAAGCGAATTTGTATCCAGCAGATTAATGTTGCAAGCAACATGCCTAGCGCGGCACCAACACCTGCAAGCAATAAACCCTCTGATAAAAATATAGATTGTATTCTTCTTTGAGAAGCTCCCATTGCCTGCAATACTGCAATATCTTTTTGCTTCTCTAATACAAGCATCGTTAATGCGCCAATCATGTTAAAAGCGGCAACAACAAGTATCAGTGATAAGATAGCATAGATAACCCACTTCTCCATTTGCATCACCGCGTAAAGACTTTTATTCTGCTCATACCTGGTCTGCACCAGAAATTCCTTGCCAAGCAATTGTTGCAATTGTTGTTTTACTTCATTTTCCTTTCCAGTCACTTTAATTTCAACAGCACTGTATTCATCACTGTTCATATTAAGCATATACCTGAAAAAATCGAGGTTGGTAAATGCATATTTATTGTCAAACTCCTGTTGCACCTGAAATGTGCCCGAGGGCCTGATTTGTTGCACGTTCAGTCCTTCCAAAGAATTAAACTTTGCTTTGCGGTTGGGTGTATAAAGTGTGAGAGGATAAACAGATCGTTCAACCTCAGCACCAATCGCATTTTCAATACCATAGCCTAATACAATTTGGGGAGATTCAGCATTACCCAAATTATATTTTCCTCTCTTAATATGGTCGGTAATTTTATTGGTAGAAGCATATTGCTCATCAACTCCTTTCACCAATACAATGGCCTGATATGGGCCATTCACAAGCAATGCTTTTTCTTCGGCAACCAGACTCACCACTGCCACACCTTTCACTGCTTTAATTTGATGCAGGCGTTCATTATCTAATTTTAATATTTTACCCTTTGCAGGCGCAACCCGAATATCTGTGTAGAAATCCGTGTAAAGTCCTTTTACCAGTTCTTCAAATCCATTAAATACACTTAGGATAATGATAAGTGCCGCACAACCAACAGTAATAGCCGTAACGCTGATCCATGCAATAATATTAATTGCATTGGTAGATTTCTTGGAACCAAAATAGCGCCAGGCAAAAAGGAAGTTCAATGTTGTGGTTTTTGGTGAATGGTCAATGGTGAATGGTCAATGGTGAATGGTGAATAAACCTCATTATTGACCATTCACCATTGACCATTCACACGCTACTGTTCTCCTGTTTTTCTTTCGTCTTCTATTTTTTTAAACAGTTCTTCCATTTTAAACACATAATCTAATGTATCATCCAGATAATAATGAAGAACAGGTATTCTGCGGAGTTGATGTTTCATTTTGTCGGCCAGCTCCTTTTTGATTTCCCAGGCACGGCTTTCAATGGTTTTCATCACAGATTTTTGGTCTTTTACCTGAAAAAGACTCAGGTAAATGCGTGCTTCCAAAAGGTCAGGTGTTACTTTAACAGACGAGATAGATACCATTCCGCCATCAATCATAGCCAGGTTTAGCCGTCTGAAAATATCATTCATTGATTCCTGTATGGCCCCTGCCACTTGTCTTTGACGTTTTCCCTCTTCCATGTTGATCGCTTTAATTGGTGGTAAAATTAGTTACTTTGCTGTGTTTTACCGATTTTATCCTGAATATGAAGCGATTTTCGAGAATACTCTTTTACCTGCGTAACCAGAAGCGAAACATTGTATTATACCTGTTTTTCAACCTGTTTTCTATCCTTTTTTCATTGGTTTCACTAGCTATGCTGGCTCCTTTTCTACAGTTACTGTTTAATAAGGAGAACCTGGTAAATGTTGAACCCAACTTTACCCTCAGCGCCAATGGAGTGTTAATTTATTTCAAATATTTCCTCAGTCAACTGATCATCAAGTACGGTGAAATCTATGCATTGGCAACCATTTGTGGTATCATCATCGTGTCTGTATTCCTAAAAAATCTCTTTACCTACTTATCGTTTCGGGTGCTGGCACCTATGCGTAACTATGTAATGACCAAACTCAGGGCAGACCTCTACGGTAAGATTCTTGAGTTACCTATAGGTTTCTTTACAGAGCAACGCAAAGGTGATATCATCAGCAGAATGAGCAATGATGCCAATGAAGTAGAATGGAGCGTGATGAGTACCCTTGAAGGATTGATCAAAGATCCACTCAATATCCTGATCATTCTTGTAATGCTGGTTTTACTGAGTCCGGTGCTTTCCTTATTCCTACTGGTATTATTACCCTTAACTGGTTTTATCATTGGCAGACTTAGTCGCTCTCTCAAAAAACAGTCAACCGAATCACAGGAAAAGCTGGGCACATTGATGTCCATTCTCGATGAAACATTGGGTGGCTTGCGCGTAATCAAAGCATTTAATGCGGAGAAAATTTTACAAAGCAAATTCATCGGTAATAACAATGCCCTAAATCATATCCGTAACAAGATGAATTTCCGGAAAGACCTTGCCTCACCTATGTCTGAATTCATGGGTGTATTGGTATTGTCTTGTATACTTTGGTTTGGCGGGAAATTAGTGCTTGATGGACAAATGGGATTGAAAGCAGAAAGTTTTATTACTTATATCGTATTCTTTACTCAGATCATTAATCCGGCTAAATCACTTTCCGGTTCCTTTTACAGTGCCCAGCGTGGTAGTGCTGCTATTCAACGTATCGAAGAAGTATTGCAGGCTCCTGTTACTGTTACGGATAACCCGGGTGCGAAAAAACTGGAGAGCTTTCAGCATTCCATTGAATTCAGGAATGTTTCATTCATGTATGAAGATGTGACCATTCTGAAAAACATCAACCTGAAAATTGAAAAAGGCAAAACCATTGCACTCGTCGGCTCATCGGGTGCAGGTAAAAGTACATTGGCAGATCTTGTTCCCCGCTTTCACGATGTAAGTAGTGGTGAATTGCTGATAGATGGGGTAAATATCAAAGAATATACCCTGCATTCTGTTCGCAACCAGATGGGTATTGTTACACAGGAACCTATACTTTTTAATGATAGCATAGCCAATAATATTGCGTTGGGAATGGATCAGGTGAACCAGCCTGATATTGAACAGGCTGCACGTGTGGCAAATGCCTATGATTTTATTCAGCATAAGGAAGAAGGTTTCGAAACGAATATTGGTGACAGAGGTTCTAAACTCAGCGGTGGTGAGCGCCAGCGTGTAACCATTGCCCGTGCTGTGCTTAAGAACCCTCCCATTTTAATTCTTGACGAAGCAACTTCATCGCTCGATACCGAAAGTGAAAGACTGGTACAGGATGCCATCAATAATATGATGCAGCAAAGAACTTCCATCGTCATAGCCCACCGACTTTCCACTATCCGTAATGCCGATGAAATAATCGTATTACAAAAAGGCGAAATCGCCGAAAGAGGAACACATGATGAGTTATTGGCAAAAGGAGGTATTTACCGTAAGTTAGTGGAGATGCAGGAAGTGAGGTAGGGTGAATTGTCAATGGTGAATGGTGAATAGGCTGTAGATCGTGGTAGCATTAATATAAAATAATAGAGGTCGCAGTTTGCGACCTCTATTATTTTATATTAATGCTATTGACAATTCACCATTGTCAATTCACACTATTCACTACTCGGCTTCACCAACCCAAGCTTTGCTTCCAGGCTCAAAGTTGCGTGAGGTACTGCGCGGAGGCGTGCTTTATCGATGAGTTTACCGGTAACACGGCAAATGCCGTAGGTTTTATTCTCGATACGCATGAGGGCTTTTTCCAGGTGATCGATGTAAGTAATCTGCCTGCTGGCCATCTGGCTCAGTTGCTCTCTTTCCATGCTCATACTGCCATCTTCCATGGTCATGTAACGGGCATCGTCATTATCGCCACCCATTTCATCTTTACGGGTAATAAGACCTTGTAAATAAGTAAGCTCTTTTTTAGCAGCTTCCAGTTTTTTATTGATCAGGTCACGGAATTCATTCAGGTCCGCATCACTGTACTTCACTAATGTTTCGTTATTTCTCACAGTTTCTACTCTTTTTTCTAATGGTGTATATCCGGGCTGATAAGGAACGCTCGACTTGGTGCTTGTTTTAGGCACTTTTACCTCTTTAAGTGGTTCCGGTACTTTGCGCACTGGTTTCACAGGAGGTGCGGGTGGACCTTTAGGCTCTGGTTTTTTCATGGGTGGCAAAGGTGTTGAAACAGGTTTTGCTGCCGGGGCAGGTGCTGCTTTAACGGGTGCTTTAGGTGCGGGTTTTGCCGGAGCTGCCGCTTTTTTTACTGGGGCCGGTGCGGGTTTAGGCGCAGGCTTGGTAGCTTTTACAGGCGCTTTTGCTGCTGGTTTAGGAGCAGGTTTTGGCGCAGGCTTAGCTGCTTTTTTGGCAGGAGCCGCTTTTTTAGGAGCAGGCTTTGGAGCCGGTTTAGCCGCCTTTTTAGGCGCAGGTTTAACAGCAGCTTTCTTGGGTGCTGGTTTAGAAGCTGTTTTCTTGGCTGGTGCTGCCTTGGGAGCCGGTTTTTTAGCTGCCTTAGGAGCTGGTTTTTTCGTAGCCATACGCTTTTATCCTTTTTTGTTTACTACCACTTTCAGCAGTGTGTCATTTACTTCAATTTCAATGCCATCGGTTATTTCAGGCACCCATTGAATGACATCTGCCAAAATTTCGCGGCAAATATAATCGTTATACTTAACAATAGACGGCTTAAGGCTTTCTGCCTCAAGCACGGTCACGAATATACGGTCTGTAAGGTCAAAACCGCTGTCTTTCCGGATATTTTGTATCCGATTCACGAATTCTCGGGCATCTCCCTCCTGTTTCAGCTCGTCGGTAAGGGTTATGTCGAGCGCTACCGTAAGACTTCCCTTACTGGCCACACTCCATCCCGGAATGTCTTCAGCGGCTATTTCTACCTCCCCCAGGAGGATTTCTACCTGCTCACCTTCCAGATTCAATAAAATTTGACCTTCTTTTTCAATTGTAGCAATTTCCTGCTGATTAAAACCAGCGATCAATGCACTTACTGCTTTCATTTTGCCCCCCAGTTTGGTACCGAGTGCCTTGAAATTAGCCTTGATTTTTTTCTTGATGATTCCTTCTGTGTCGGTGATATATTCCATCTCCTTCACATTTACTTCCGCTTTTATCAGGTCCTCAATCAGCTCAAGCTGATGTTTCATTGCCGGATTAAGCACAGGTATCAACACTTTCTGTAATGGCTGACGTACTTTGATATTCACTTTCTTACGAAGCGATAATACCAGCGAACAAACATCCTGTGCAAGTTGCATACGCTCTTCCAATACAGCATCTATTGCAGCTTCATTGGCCACCGGAAAATCTGCATGGTGCACAGATGCAACACTAAACCTTCCTGTAACGGCATTAAGGTTACGGAATACTGCATCACTAAAGAATGGTGAAACAGGCGCCATTAGCCTAACAATGGTTTCCAGACACTCATATAAAGTTTGGTAAGCACTAATCTTATCTGTTTCATATTCTCCTTTCCAGAAACGACGGCGACAAAGACGCACATACCAGTTACTCAGGTGCTCATCTACAAACTCTTCAATGGCACGTCCTGCAATAGTAGGTTCATAATCATCCATTGCAGCCGTAACTTTCTTAACCAGGGTATTTAAGGAAGAAAGAATCCATCTGTCGATTTCAGGTCTTTCAGCCAGTGGCAAACTTGCTTCTTTGAAAGAGAACCCATCCACATTAGCATACAGCACAAAGAATTGATAAGTATTGTATAAGGTTCCAAAGAACTTACGTTGTACTTCCTGAATGCCTGCGATATCGAATTTCAGGTTATCCCAGGGCGATGCATTGGTAATCAGATACCAACGGGTTGCGTCTGCACCATATTTTTCAATGGTTTCAAATGGATTCACCACATTACCGAGGCGCTTACTCATTTTGTTGCCATTCTTGTCTAACACCAATCCGTTACTCACAACAGTCTTATATGCAACACTATCAAACAACATTACGCCTATCGCATGTAAAGTATAAAACCAGCCACGGGTTTGGTCAACACCTTCCGCAATAAAATCTGCAGGGAACGCCTCACCCTGGCCCTCTCCACGGTGTGGAGAGGGAAGAGCGGGGTCAATCATTTCTTTGTTTTCGAATGGATAATGCCATTGAGCATATGGCATAGCACCACTATCAAACCAAACATCAATTAAATCTGGTACACGGTGCATTGGTTTGCCCGATGCACTTACCAATACTATTTCATCAACATAAGGTTTATGTAAATCAAGAATACCTTCGTGCAAATAATTTTTATTGACATCGCCTCCTAACACTTCATTGGCTTTGCGGATACCTTCATTCAGTTCTTCGATTGAACCGATACAAATTTCTTCGCTGCCATCTTCTGTGCGCCAAACAGGTAAAGGAGTTCCCCAGTAACGACTTCTGCTCAGGTTCCAGTCTACCATGTTTTCCAACCAGTTACCAAAACGTCCTTCACCGGTACTCTTTGGTTTCCAGTTGATGGTTTTATTCAGCTCTACCATCCTGTCTTTAACAGCAGTGGTTTTGATGAACCATGCATCTAAAGGATAGTAAAGAATAGGTTTATCTGTTCTCCAACAATGTGGATAGCTGTGTTCGTATTTTTCAACCTTGAAGGCCCTGTTTTCTTTTTTCAGTTTTACGCAGATATCTACGTTTACATCCACATAATCTTTATCGTCTTTGTAATTCTTTACATAACGGCCACTGAATTCTCCCAGTCCATCCACAAATTTCCCTTCGCGGTCAACCATGGTAAGTATACCGATATTGTATTTCTGTCCAACTTTATAGTCATCCGCACCAAATGCAGGCGCTGTATGTACGATACCTGTACCATCTTCTGTTGTTACAAAATCGCCACACAATATGCGGAATGGTTTAGCACCGGGCGTAATTTCTTCAACAACCTTTGGTGCGTTTGCTTCATAAGGAAGTAACTGTTCATAAGTAGCTCCTTCAATTGCGGCACCTTTAAATTCTGTAATAATTTTCCAGGGCAATAATTTTACTTCTGCGTTATAACCAGCAAAATCACCATTCTCACCTTCTGGTTTAAAATACTTGCCCAGTAAGTTTTTTGCCAATACAACATTCACTGGAAGATGTGTGTATGGATTAAAAGTGCTAACCAATACATACTCAATATTTGGTCCAACTGTTAATCCAAGATTGGAAGGGAGTGTCCACGGAGTGGTGGTCCAGGCCATGTAAAACACTTCTTCAGAACCTGCTGCATCAAAAAGGAAGGCCGTTTTGCTGTCTTTAATCGCTTTGAACATTGCAACGGCACTGGTATCTTTTACATCTTTGTAAGTACCAGGTTGATTGAGTTCATGTGAACTTAATCCGGTTCCGGCCGCAGGAGAATAGGGTTGAATAGAAACGCTTTCATAGAGATACCCTTTCTTATATAATTCACTCAATATCCACCAGAGCGATTCAATGTATTTATTATCAAAAGTTATGTATGGATCGTTCAGATCTACCCAATAACCCATTTTAGTAGTGATATCGTCCCAGATATCTTTGTAGCGCATTACCGCCTCACGACATTTCTGGTTATAATCTTCAACAGAAATTTTCTTACCAATATCTTCTTTAGTGATTCCTAATTCTTTTTCAACCCCCAATTCAACTGGCAATCCGTGTGTATCCCAACCTCCTTTGCGTTTAACCTGAAAACCCTGCATGGTTTTGTAGCGACAAACCATGTCTTTCAATGTACGGGAAATAACGTGGTGAATACCGGGCATACCATTGGCGCTGGGTGGCCCTTCATAAAATACAAATGGTGTTTTGCCTTCACGCAATGAAACACTTTGTTCGAAAGCCTGTCCATCCTTCCATTTAGCCAGTATTTCTTTTTCTATGGCCGGGAGGTTCAATCCTGAAAATTCCGTGTATTTAAGACTCATATATTTCCTATCTGCTTGCTTTGCCTGAAACGCCTTATCAGGCAGGTTTTAAAGGCTGCAAAGGTACGTAATATAGGGGAGAATGCTTAAAGCCGAGGCCTGAATGCTAAAAATGCGCTATCTGGCATAGAAAATGAGAAGTATTTAATTGATAATCAATTAAATATAAATATGTATATATTCTATAAAGTTACAAAAAAGACAGGAATTGCACAAAAAAACCGGTATCGGCTATTTCTTTCTGTTGCGGGCCATTTTATAGATGCGGATTGCAGCCATCAGAACCAGGATAAAAAGGAATAACCCGGCCAATCCCCACAAAAAGCTCATGCTTTGTTTTACGGATACCAGCATTACGATGGCAACCAGAAATACCGTAGCCACTTCGTTCCATAGCCTGAGTTGGTTAGAACTGTATTTAAAGACCCCGGAAATTTCCTGTTTAAAGATTCGGTGAAGAGAAAGATGATAGGCGTACAATAGAACGACAAAAACCAGTTTTACCAATAACCACCTTCCTTCAGGCTCAAAAAGGGTTTTATGCCAGCCACCATGAAATAAGACCGACAGGCCCATTATTAAGGTGATAATAGCCGATGGCCAGGTAATGCCATACCACAGTCTTTTCATCATAATAGCAAACTGTGCCCTCAAAATAGATTGCTCCGGCTCACCCTTCTCCCCTGCCTCAGTTGCATAAATAAATAATCGCGGTATATAAAACATCCCCGCAAACCAGGTTACGATGAAGATGATGTGGAGGGCTTTGAGATAATTATACAATTTGAAAATTTGAAAATTTGAAAATGAAGCAGTTTGATACTGTCTTTTATTTTTACTCCTTTTCTATCACTAAAATTACCCTATTATAAAGCAATCTTTAATTTTCAAATTAACTCATTTTCAAATTTTCAAATTGCCTAACAATAGTATTCACCCACGCAGGATGTGTATTCAGACAAGGTATAAGGGTAAAGGATTCGCCGCCGGCATGCATAAAAGTTTCTTTTCCTTCCTCACCTATCTCTTCAATGGTTTCCAGGCAGTCGCTGATAAAAGCTGGACAGGCGATCAGTAATTTTTTAATGCCTTCACCAGGCATAGCTTCCAGACGCTTATCCGTAAAGGGTTCCAGCCATCCCTTGCCCAATCTTGATTGAAATGAGATACTGTATTTTTCTTTGGGAATTCCTAATTTTTCTGCTACCAGTTTTGTGGTTACTACCAACTGGTGACGGTAACAAGTTGCATGAGCAGCAGAAGCCGTTTCACAACAATTGTTTACCTGCAGACAATGACAGCCGGTTGTATCGCTTTTGCGTATATGTCTTTGCGGAACACCATGGTAACTGAATAAAAAATGATCATACTCCTGTTCTGTATAAGGCTTCATGGATTGTGCCAGCGCATCGATATAATCAGCATCGTCATAGAATGGTTTTATGATAGTAAGTTTAAACCCATATTTGCCTTTTTCATAGTGTTCTTTTGCATATTCCACCGCCGTTTCATAACTGCTCATGGCATAGTGGGGGTACAAAGGGAGTAATACCACTTCCTCCAAATCAGGATTTTCTTTCATCAGTTCATCATATGCCTGTTTGGGGGATGGATTTCCATACCGCATAGCAATGGCCACCGGCTCACTTATCTTTTGCTGTAGTGCCTGCTGTAACTGTTTTGTTAGAACAATGAGCGGCGATCCCTCATTTGTCCAGATGCTCTTATAAGCTTCTGCCGATTTAGGGGCACGAAAAGGAACGATAATGCCTCTAACCAATAAAACACGAACGAGATATGGGATATCTATTACGCGTCCATCCATTAAAAATTCGTTCAGGTATCTTCTAACATCCTTCACTTCCGTTGAATCAGGAGATCCAAGATTCATCAATAAAAGTGCGCGCTTCGTATTTGTTGCCATATTTCGGTTTGAATGTGCAAAAGTAGACTAACAATTACCATTGTAAAAAGTTCTACCCTTTCAATTTTGCATAATCAACGAAGTAAACTGTTCATCAGATTTAATTTATAGGGCAATAACAACCGTTCCTATAAAATTCTGACATAGAAATGACAATGTAATGACGTTTGTCATGTTTTTAAAGAAACCATGCGAGATACCTTTGCGTACTTATTTAAGGCGATATATAAGGTTCGCTAAAGATTATGGAGAAAGGACAATTTTTTGTTGCAGGGATTAACTATAAAAAAACGGATGCAGCCATCCGTGGACATTTTGCTATTAATCCCGATCAATACCATACTATTCTTAACAGGGCCGCCAAAATCGGATTAAAAGAGCTGTTTGTATTAAGCACCTGTAATAGAACCGAAATTTATGGTCTGGCACCAGATGCTGCCACCCTTATACAGTTACTTTGCGAAGTAACCGTGGGTGACGCCGAAACATTTATGCAGCGTTGCTACATCAAACAGGATAAAGAAGCATTACAACATATTTTTTCTGTAGGGGCAGGTTTAGACTCACAGATTTTAGGCGATTATGAGATTGTTGGACAAATGAAACTCGCGGTAAAATTTGCCAGGGAAAGAAATATGATCGGTGCCTTCCTCGATAGGCTATTCAACACCGTTTTACAGGCGTCCAAGCAAATCAAGAATGAAACAGCCTTGAGTGGCGGAACCATTTCTGTTTCATTTGCAGCCATTCAATTTATTCGTCAACAGATAGTTGATACAAAAGGTAAAAAAATCGTTTTACTGGGAACCGGTAAAATTGGTCGCAACACCTGTAAAAATCTGGTAGACTATCTCGATACAAATAATATTACCCTGATTAACAGAACAGCAGAAAAAGCCCAGGAACTTGCCGCTTCAATGAATCTGCAATATGCCAGTTGGGATAACCTTAGTGAGGAAGTTAACAGTGCCGATATCGTGATCGTTGCAACGAATGCCGAAAACCCTGTATTAACTCCGGCTAACCTTAGACCCGGATCACAGAAAATACTGATCGACCTTTCTATACCAAATAATATAGATCCTCAACTGGCGCATCAACAAGGCATAGTGCTCGCGAATGTTGATGACCTGTCAAAAATCAACGATCAAACCCTCCGCAAGCGCAAGGCAGAAGTGCCCAAAGCCATGAACATCATTCAAGATTATATGAATGAGTTTGCTGAATGGACCAGTCAGCGCCGTCATGTACCTGTACTCAAAGCGGTTAAACAAAAATTACACGATATGCATTCCTGTGGATTGTTTCTAACTTCACAGCGGGTGTCGAACGATATTAATACGGAAGCCATCCAAAAAGTGGTGAATAATGTAGCAGTAAAAATGCGCAGCAGGAATCAACCAGGCTGCCATTACATTGAGGCGATCAACGATTTCATGACCATAAGTCATTAATTCTATACATGAACAGGGTAATCAGAATAGGTACACGCGACAGTCAGTTAGCCGTGTGGCAAGCCACATGGGTACAAAAACTATTGGAAGAAAAAGGAATAGCTACTGAACTCGTGTACATAAAAAGTGAAGGTGATATTGACTTGGTTACTCCTTTATATGAAATTGGCGTACAGGGTATCTTCACCAAAACACTCGATGCCGCGCTACTAAGCAATAAAATTGATATTGCCGTTCACTCCATGAAAGATGTTCCTACTCAACTCGCAAAGGGAATCAGGGAAGCAGCAGTATTACAACGAGCATCTCATAAAGATTTACTGGTCTACAAAGATGACACCATACTTGAAGCAATTGGTTGCGTGAATGGTGAATGGTCAATGGTGAATGAAGAGTCATTGACCATTCACCATTTACCATTCACAGTTGCGACCAGCAGTGTCAGAAGAAAAGCCCAGTGGCTGAACAGGTATCCGAACCATCAGTTTGATAATCTCAGGGGTAATGTAAATACACGTTTACGCAAGCTGGAAGAAAGTAACTGGCAAGGTGCCATTTTTGCTGCTGCCGGATTAGAGCGTATTAACCTTAGACCGGAAAAATCTATTGAGCTGGATTGGATGCTCCCTGCCCCTGCGCAAGGAGCTGTGATGGTTGTTTGCAGAGAAGGTGAGCAAGAAATATTTGAACAATGCGCAACCCTCAACCATGAAGCTACTGCAATCTGCGCAAGTGCAGAAAGAACTTTTCTTCGTGCATTAATGGGTGGATGCGCAACGCCAATCAGTGCATTGGCAACGATAGCCAACAACGAATTTATTTTCCGTGGAAATGTTTTATCACTCAACGGCAAACAGAAAATTGCGGTGATCCATAAAACATCCATTGAAAAAGCAATTTCAACAGCAGAAACAGCAGCCAGGGAAATCATAGAAAAAGGAGGCGCCGAAATTATTCGCGCCATTAGAAAAAATGAGTGCTAATTACTCCATATTAAGTACAAGACCAGTTAGTAAAACACTGGTAGCTGAAGCCGCTGAATCGGGTATTCAACTAAATGCTATTGCATTTATTGATACAGAACCCATTCAGGATATAGACGTTCAACAAGAAGTGGAACAAACCGCGCTGCAATATGCCACGGTTGTTTTCACCAGTATGAATGCCGTTGAATCAGTAATAACCATGCTCGATGAACAGGTTCCTGAATGGAATATTTATTGCATGGGTAATACTACAGCAGAACTGATCACAAACTATTTTGGTGAAAATGCTATAGCCGGAACCGCTGGCAGCGCCGCTGATCTGGCAGACCTCATCATTGAAAATGAAGATACCGACGAAGTCGTTTTCTTCTGCGGAGATCAACGCAGAGATGAGCTACCCGAAAAACTTGCCAAAGCAGGCATTGACCTGAATGAAGTAGTGGTTTATAAAACCATACCCCTACCGAAAAAATTGGAAAACAATTACCAGGGTGTGATATTTTTTAGTCCAAGTGCCGTTCACAGTTATTTCAGTATAAATAAAGTGGTTGATCAAACTGTACTATTCGCCATTGGACAAACAACCGCAACAGCAATTAAACAATACACCAATAATAAAATAATCACCGCCAACTCGCCAGGGAAAGAAGAACTGGTGAGAAAAGCGATAAAACACTTTAGGAGATCGTGAATTGTCAATTGTGAATGGTGAATAGGGATTGACTTTAGAATTTGTAGTACTATCTATTGACAATTCACAATTGACAATTCACGCCTCCCACACAACAAGCCTATGCTACAAAACGATCTACTCCTCCGCACCCTTCGTGGTGAAACAACTGAAAGAACTCCCGTTTGGATGATGCGCCAGGCTGGCCGTTATCTGCCTGAATACATGGTTTTGAGAGAAAAATATGGATTCTTTGAACGTTGTCAGACGCCGGAACTCGCCTGTGAGATTACCTTACAGCCTGTTGACATTATTGGTGTTGATGCTGCGATCCTTTTTTCAGATATCCTGGTAGTGCCCCAGGCAATGGGATTAGAAGTGCAACTGATAGAAAGCAAAGGACCAATGTTGCCCGATCCAATTAAAACGGTGAATGATATGAACCGTGTTAGGGTACCCGATGTTCATGAAACACTTGGTTATGTATTTGATGCCATCAAACTAATTAAGCAGGAGTTAAATGGTCGTGTGCCATTGATTGGCTTTGCAGGTGCTCCATGGACATTACTCTGTTATATGGTCCAAGGCAAGGGATCAAAAACTTTTGATGAAGCCAAAGCATTCTGTTATACTCAACCGGAACTTGCTCACCAACTGCTTCAAATGATCACCGACACCACTATCGCCTACCTGAAAGCACAAATAAAAGCCGGCGCAGATACCGTACAGTTGTTCGATAGCTGGGGCGGGTTATTAAGTCCGCATGATTTTGAAAACCTCTCTTTGCGATATATGCGTCAAATTGTAGCCGCAGTAAAAGATGAGGCACCAACCATCATCTTCGCCAAAGGTGCATGGCATAGTCTTGATCAAATGGCAGCAACAGGCGCACATGGATTGGGAATAGACTGGTGTATTAAACCAGCGCTAGCCAGACAATTTGCAGGTAATAATGTTACCCTCCAGGGAAATTTTGACCCGGCTAAATTATTATCACCCATTCCCGTAATTCAACAGGAAGTAAAAGATATGCTCAAAGCATTTGGTCCGGGCAGACATATAGCCAACCTCGGCCACGGTATACTACCCAATGTACCCGTTGACCATGCAAGGGCTTTTGTGAATGCAGTTAAAGAGTTTAGACATGAAGCGTGAATAGTCAATGGTGAATGGTGAATGGGGTATGCTGAAATCATATACTTTACTATCAACTATTGACAATTCACCATTGACAATTCACACCTCACTAACCAATACAACCTTATGATCAAAGAACAATGGATATCCTTCATCCACCAGTTGCAAGACGATATATGCACTGCACTGGAGAAGGCAGATGGTAAAGCAACATTTAAAGAAGACCTCTGGGATCGCCCTGAAGGAGGTGGAGGCAGAACAAGGGTTATCAGTAATGGTAGCGTGCTGGAGAAAGGTGGTGTAAATACATCCATCGTATTTGGCGAAGTTACCGACCTTATGCGTACCCAACTGAAGATTAACGGACACAGTTGGTTTGCATGTGGATTGAGTTTGGTAATACATCCTTTTAATCCGTTTGTTCCTACTGTACATTGCAATTATCGCATGTTTGAATTGTACAATGAAGCAGGTGAAGTAATCGACAGATGGTTTGGTGGCGGTACAGACCTGACTCCTTATTATCTTTTTGAAGAAGATGCACAGTTCTTTCACCGAACATATAAAGATGCATGCGACTCATTCGACATCACTTTGTATCCCAAATTCAAAAAAGAATGCGACGACTATTTCGTTAACTGGCATCGCAATATGGAACGAAGAGGCATTGGGGGCATATTTTATGATTACCAGCGTGCAGATGATAAAAAAACGGTTGAATTCTGGATGGGTCTTGCCAAAGCATGTGGTTACGCATTCATCGATAGCTATGTACCCATCATTGAAAAAAGAAAGAAAACAACCTTTACCGCCGCAAACAAATACTGGCAGGAGATACGCAGAGGCAGGTATACAGAATTCAATCTTGTACACGATAGAGGAACTATCTTTGGACTCAAAACAAATGGCCGGATTGAAAGTATTCTAATGAGCTTACCACCAACCGTTCGTTTCGATTACAACCACCAACCAGCCGAAGGATCTGAAGAATGGAAATTGTTGCAGGCTTGTTTGCATCCGGGGGAATGGGTATAAAAATGTCAGATGGCAGATGTCAGATTTAATATATCTGCGATCTGATATCTGACATCTATAAATTTACAAACTATGCAATTGCAAAGAAGAAACCGAATCCTCCGACAATCACCTGCCATTCGTGCGATGGTGGCGGAGACGATATTGACGCCGGCTGATTTTATTGCTCCCTTATTTATTGATGAAGGCGAAAATATAAAAACAGAAATTGCGTCAATGTCTGGCTACTACCGTATGTCGCTTGATCTTACGGTGAAAGAAGTGAAATTGTTATGGGATATGGGTATTCGTTCCGTGTTGCTTTTTATTAAATGTAAAGATGAACTGAAAGATAATTCAGGTAAAGAAGCCTGGAATAAAAACGGGTTGATGCAACGAAGCATCAAAGCAATTAAAGAGGCTGTTCCGGGTATGGTTGTCATGACAGATGTTGCCCTTGATCCGTTTTCTTCTTATGGACATGATGGTATTGTAAAAAATGGAGAGATTGTAAACGATGAAACGGTTGAAGCGTTGGTAAAAATGAGTATCAGTCATGCAGAAGCCGGCTGCGATTTTGTAGCCCCCAGCGATATGATGGATGGCCGCATAGGTGCTATCAGAACCGGATTGGAAGAAACAGGCTTTACCAAAGTGGGCATTATGAGTTATAGTGCTAAATATGCTTCTTGTTTTTATGGGCCTTTCAGAGATGCACTTGATAGCGCTCCTGGTTTTGGTGATAAGAAAACTTATCAAATGGATTTCGCCAACCGAACAGAAGCCATCAAAGAAACCATTATGGATGTGGAAGAAGGTGCAGATATAGTAATGGTAAAACCTGCGATGGCATACCTTGATATCATTCGCGAAGTAAAAAATGCAGTTGATGTACCAGTTAGTGCTTATCAGGTAAGCGGTGAATATGCCATGATCAAAGCCGCCGCCAAAATGGACTGGCTGAATGAAGAAAAAGCAATCATCGAAAGTCTTACCTCAATTAAACGCGCAGGTGCAGATATAATTGCGACCTATTTTGCGAAAGATGCAATTAGATTGTTGTCGTGAATGGTCAATGGTCAATAGTGAAATAGGTGTTAATACTAATAAATTTCATGTATTTACCACTTATATTTCTGTCGTATAAGAAACAATGGCCGACAAGATTTAATTTGGCGATTTATCAAAGGATAGTAAAATGTTTTTGATTCTAAATCACCAAAAACTTGATGTATATATTTCCGTACGAAAGCTTGTTTTTGAGTGCTATAAGATAACCAATCGGTTTCCTTCTGAGGAAAAGTTTGGAATTGTTTCGCAGATAAGAAGAGCTGCTTTATCAGTTCACTTAAACATTGCGGAGGGAGCATCAAGAAAATCAATTATAGAACGAAAAAGATTTTTTGAGATAGCAAGAGGATCGTTGATTGAAATTGATGCAGCTTTAGACATTGCATTTGATTTGAACTATTGTTCATTTAATGATTCAGATTATTTAAAAAAGCATATGATTGATAGTTTTAAAATGTTAACGGGCTTAATTACCGCCTAAATATTCACTATTCACCATTGACAATTCACGCTATGTACAATAAAAGCATTAGTCTCTTCGAACGCGCACAACAGTCAATTCCAGGTGGAGTAAACTCTCCGGTTAGGGCTTTTAAAAGTGTGGGTGGCACTCCGTTATTTATGGAAAAAGCCAAAGGCGCATACCTGTATGATGCAGATGGTAACAGATATATAGATTATATCGCCTCCTGGGGTCCGATGATCCTCGGACATGCTTATGAACCCGTGGTTAAGGCTATTCAGGAAAAAGCAGTTTTATCTACTTCCTATGGCGCGCCAACTGAATTAGAAATTGAAATGGCTGAACTGATAAAAAGCATGGCGCCGAATGTAGACCTTATCAGGATGGTTAGCAGTGGTACCGAAGCCTGCATGAGTGCTTTACGATTGGCTCGCGGATATACAGGTAGAAACAAATTCATCAAATTTGAAGGTTGTTATCATGGTCACGCAGATGCCTTTCTTGTAAAAGCCGGAAGTGGATTAGCTACTTTTGATATACAAACAGTACCAGGAATAACAGGAGGTGTTTCGAACGATACGCTCACCTGTGCATACAACGATCTGGATGCTGTAAAAGCATTGGTTGCTTCAAATAAAAATGAAATTGCAGCCATCATCATTGAGCCGGTAGCTGGCAATATGGGTTGTATTCTTCCAGCACCTGGTTTCCTGGAAGGGTTAAGAAAAATATGTACCGATGAAGATATTGTATTCATCTTCGATGAAGTTATGACAGGCTTTCGTTTAGCAGCAGGTGGAGCTCAGGAAGTTTTGAATATCGATGCCGATCTTATCACCTATGGTAAAGTAATAGGTGCCGGTATGCCAGTTGGAGCATTTGGTGGAAAAAGAGCAATCATGGAAAAAATTGCTCCGCTTGGAAATGTTTACCAGGCAGGCACTTTAAGTGGTAACCCTATTGCTATGATTGCTGGTTATACTTTATTACAGGAGTTGAAAAATAACCCATCCATCTACCAGGAACTAAGCGATAAAACAAATTACCTGCACGAAGGACTAGACAAAGTATTGGCAGCATCCGGAGTGCCTTATATTATCAACAGAAAAGGTTCGATGATCAGTGTGCATTTCAGCAAGCATCCCGTTACTGATTTTGCATCTGCTGCTGCAGCAGATAATGCCTTTTTCAACAAATATTTTCATGCCATGCTGAAACGAGGCATCTATCTCCCCCCATCCGCCTTTGAAAGCTGGTTTCTAAACAACGCACTTAGCTATGCCGATCTGGATGCTACTATTGAGGCGACTAGGGAGAGCTTGAGGGAAATTAGTGAGGTGTGAATGGTGAATGGTCAATGGTGAATAAATAGATTATTGACAATTCACCATTGACCATTCACTATCTTTACCCCATGAAACTCACCTTCTTCTCATCCCAGCCTTATGATCGGCTTTTTTTTGAGCGGTATAATGATACGTTGGGGTTTGAGTTGCAATTTCTTGACATTTCTCTTGATGAACATACAGCCTCATTAGCCAAAGACGCTGATGCAGTTTGTGTTTTTGTGAATGATAAAGTAAATGCATCCGTTGTTTCTATTTTAAAAGAACATGGCATAAAAGTGATTGCACTTCGCTGTGCAGGATTTAATAATGTTGATCTGGAAGCCTGCCGTAAAAATGCTATCCATGTTTGCAGGGTTCCCGCCTATTCTCCTGAAGCTGTTGCCGAACATGCAACTGCCATGATTCTCACCCTTAACCGAAAAACACATAAAGCATATAACCGTGTAAGGGAACAAAATTTTTCACTAAACGGGTTATTGGGTTTTAACCTGCATGGCAAAACGGTTGGTGTAATTGGCACAGGAAATATTGGTAAAGCATTTTGCAGAATCATGTTTGGATTTGGATGTTCAGTTAAAGCTTTCGACCTGATTGCCAATAAAGAAATGGAATCAATCGGCGTAACCTATCACCCACTTATTGAAGTATTACAGTCGGATATCATCTCTTTACACTGCCCCTTAAACGAACAAACCAAACATATTATCGGAGCTGAAACCATCGATTATATAAAAAAAGGGGCCATGCTCATTAATACTGGCCGAGGAGGATTAATTGATACAAAAATCATTATCCAGGCACTAAAAAAAGGACATATCGGAGCTTTGGGTATGGATGTTTATGAACAGGAAGAAAAGCTCTTTTTCAGGGACTTATCCTCAAATATCATCCAGGATGATGATATCCAGCGGCTCATGAGCTTCCCGAATGTATTGATCACCGCTCACCAGGCCTTTTTCACCGATGAGGCCCTTTCCCAGATTGCTATTACTACGTTAAATAATGTGTTGCATTTACTAAAAAATAGTAATTTGAAGGACGAGGCTGCGTTATTGGCTTAATTTTAGTCTAAGAGTATAGAAAAGCTAAGGCACTATGAAAAAAATCAGTTCCAGATGGGTCGTTTTACTTTCAGCAGTTTTGTTTATCTGGGCTTGCCAAAAGGAGGTAAGTAAAGAAGGAACAGGACTGGGCGGTACTGCCCAAGGTTCATTAACAGATAGCTCTGGTTCATGCAAAGATGCAGTTGTACATGGTGAATATGTAATTGACCAGAATCTTACAGACAGCAACTATGTTGTTATTAAGGTAAACTTCACCTTACAAGGAAAATACAAGATTTATTCAGATACCATCAATGGAATGTGGTTCATTGATTCGGGGTTTGCTTTAACAACCGGAGCTACAACCGTAAAACTGAAAGGATACGGTAAACCCATACTGCCCAACAGAGCAGATTTTGTACTCACATTTGGCAGCAGCTTCTGTGCTTTCTCTGTAGTAACAACTGCAACCGGCGGCTCAGGTGGGGGTACAAGTACAGATTATTTCCCCAATACACTTGCATCAAACTGGACCTACGAATACCTTCCAAAACTTGGCACTTTGGATACTTTCAGGTCAACTGTTACCAATCAGACCGTATTCTTCGATAATATGGTCTTCAAACAATTTGATACCAATCCACTGGGAGAACCTTATTATTTCTCGAAAGACAATGCCGGAAATTACTATGCACTAAGCACCACAGATTTCGATTACCTCTTTCTTTTCGATTCTATTCCAAATACATTCATTACCTATCCTTTTCTGAAAGATAATGTAGCCGTAAGCACAACATGGGAAAGTCCGGAATATGGCAAAGTAAAACTAGGGTCGGAAGTAGGTGTTAGCAAAGCTGTATTTACCATCATGGGTAAAGGCATTACCTACAATGTGTTTAATACTTCCTATTCAGATGTAATAAGCGTAAAAAGGGTTATTCACTTCAAACCAGATGGCGGCAGCTACCGCGCGCTTATTGAAGGAACCAGCTATTATGCTAAAGGGGTTGGCCTGATTGATCAGGTAATTCCTGCAGCTAATCAGTCTGTTTCCTTGAAGAGAAAAGAAGTGTTCTAATTAGTCCACATTAATAGGGGTTCTTGGTAAGCAATGAATTGATAGCCATTGCTGTCTGAGATAATCTGGTTGGAAGTGTAGCGTATGATGGAACGCAGATCTTCATGATTTTCAAGATATATCATGATAAATCTTGAAAATTCCTGTTCTATTAATAACGATTGCGCATCAACAGCAATCAGATATTTATCTTACCCGCTGATTTTACGTGATACTATCTGGCGAAATATTGCTAAAATATCTGCGTTTTATCATCCACCACAGATTTGGTTTCTACGGTTGAATGTTTTTCTTCTTTCTGGTGTTTGAAGAATTTATTCTGGAAGATTAAGATGGCTATTACACCGGCCGAGATAGAGGCATCTGCAAGGTTAAACACTGGTCTGAAAAATTCAAAGTCATCTCCCCCAACAAATGGCACCCAACTTGGATAATGAGTATCCGTAATAATGGGGAAATAAAACATATCGACCACTTTACCATGCAATAAACCAGCATAACCGCCACCTGAAGGAAACAAAGTGGCTACATTTTGTGTAAAAGGATTGCTTTGCTCAAAGATCAATCCATAAAATAAACTATCTATCAGGTTACCCAATGCCCCGGCATAAATGAGTCCGGCGCAGATCATAAAACCTTTGTGGTAATGTTTCTTGATGAAATCGCGCAGCAGGAAAGTACCCCAGATTACGGCAACCAATCTGAAAAGTGTGAGGGCTATTTTCCCAAAGCCGCCACCAAATTTCCAGCCCCAGGCCATGCCTTCATTTTCAACAAAATGCAGCCTGAACCAATCACCAATTATTTTATGCTCCTCACCAGCATAATAATTCAGTTTGATATAAAACTTTAATGCCTGATCGGCTACAATAATGGCGAGGATCAATAAAAACAGCTGCTTTCCTTTCACTTACTGGTAAATTTATACAGTCGCAAAGATAGGGGCTGAACCAACAAATCTGGTATTCACTAAAAGGTTGGTTTGTTAAATCATGCTTTTATTCCTCTACATATACCCTTTTAACCCGTTGGCTGATTCCGGTCATCACTTCATACACAATGGTCCCAGATGATTCAGCCAGGTCCTGAACCGGTACCTGGGCACCGAAAACTTCTACTTCATCTCCTTCGGTGGCTTCTGGTATATCTGTAACATCGATCATGGTCATATCCATACAAATATTACCCACTACAGGTGCTTTTTTGCCCTTCAACATCATATATCCACTGCCATTTCCGAGGTTGCGACTATAGCCATCTGCATAGCCTATTCTTACGGTCGCAATCATACTATCACGGCTTAGAACACCTTTTCTATTATAACCTACGGTTTCGTCTACAGGAACCCTTCTGATTTGCGCTATGGTAGTTTTAAGCGTTGCAACTGTCTGTAACGACAACTGATGCTGGTTGGCGCTGTCAACACCATATAATCCAATTCCCAACCTCACCATATCATACTGGTATTCCGGATGTCTGAATATACCTGCCGAATTTGCAATATGCCTGATAAATGAATAACCAAGTACCTCTTTCATCGCTACCACTGCTATTTCAAACCTGCGAACCTGTTCTCGGGTGAAATCGTCGAGTGAAGCAGATTCACTTGCTGCCAGGTGACTCAATACCGATTTGGCAACCATGGTTCCCTGTTCCTTCATGTGAGTAGCCAGTTCGCTTGCTTCAGAAACCTCAAAGCCCAATCTGTTCATACCTGTATTGAACTTTATGTGAACCGGATACTGGGTAATAGCCTGCCTCTTTAAAAACTGGTGGAAAGCATGGTAAATATTGAAAGAATATATCTCAGGTTCGAGGTCGTATTGTATCATGGCATCAAAGCCGGCTTCATCAACATTCATTACCATGATCGGCATGCTTATCCCCGCTTTGCGCAATTCAAGCCCTTCATCAGCATATGCTACTGCCAGATAATCTACTTTATGGAATTGCAATATCCTTGCTACTTCCGCCGTACCGCTTCCATAACTAAAAGCTTTTACCATGGCCATGATACGGGTACTCGGTGAAAGCTCCTGCTGGTATGCTTTCAGGTTATGAACCATGGCCGTAAGGTTTACTTCCATTACGGTCTGGTGAATTTTTTGTTCGAGCCATTGACTGATCCTTTCAAAGGAAAATACCCTGGCTCCTTTCAATAAAATATATTCATCCCTGAATTGATTCAATGAAGCATGCTTAAGAAACTCTTCCGTCGATTCGAATAAAACAAATTCAATATCGGACTTATATTTTTCGAAAACAGTACTTTGGCTGCGCATCATGCTACCAATACCAATCAACCTGCTTACCCCTCTTTGTATCAGTAGTTCTATGATATAGGTATATAACTGCGCATCCGTTTTACCGGTTTGCAAAAGATCAGAAAGGATCAGTGTGGTTTTATTTTTTCCAGCCTGTTGCAATAAAAAATCGAGTGCCAGTTCGAGTGAAGCTATATCATTACTATAGCTATCGTTCAGCAGATAACAATTATTAACTGCTCGCTTCAATTGCATACGCATATCTACTGCTTCCAGTAACATCATGCGTTTATTTATCCATTCTGCAGAATAGCCCATTAATAATAATACCGCCCAACAAGTGATGGCATTATCAATTGATATACGATCGGTAAAAGGTATTTGAATTTGTACCTGGCTACCCTGGTAAGTTGCACTGACGAGGGTTTGTTGTGCTGATTTTTCTTCCGTAGTCACCCGCAAATCAGCAGTAGTCTCTCTGCTCCAACTGAAGAACTGAATATTTTCTTTAAATAGTTGTCTGTTCTTTCCCGAAATATCCAGCAAAGGTTCAATACTATCTTTACAATACACTAGACTATCCGCATCCGAAAATAATTTTGCCTTGGCTACAGCTTTTGATAATTCATCTTTAAACCCTGCCGCATGCGCAGCTCCGATATTAGTCCATACACCAATTGTAGGTTGCACAATTTGCTGCAAGGCTTCCATTTCACCTTCCTTTGAAATGCCTGCTTCAAATATGCCCAGTGTATGAGATTGATTGAGTTGCCAAACACTTAAAGGAACACCGATTTGTGAATTATAGCTTCTTGGACTTCTTACAATTTGCGCCTCCGTATGTAATAATTGGTATAGCCACTCTTTTACTATCGTTTTTCCATTGCTACCGGTAATGCCAATTATGGGAATACTGAATTGTTTTCGGTGCCATGCGGCTAATTGTTGCAATGCCTGCAATACATCCGGCACTTCAAGGAATATGGCATCGGGATATATAGTAGTATCTATCCCCTGTTTCCCTATTACAAAAAAACGAAGTCCCCTGCTGTATAACTCTGTAATAAAGCTATGCCCATCACGCCGTGGACCACTCAAGGCAAAAAACAAGGTGTTTTCTGCAAATACCAGTTTACGGCTGTCGGTTAGCAGGTATTGAATAGACTGATCAACGGACGGTATCCGTTCTGCTTTGATGACGGTTGCTATATGTTGAATTGTATACGCCAATAAAGAGCATGGTTTTATCAGAGTGACCCATCGTGCACATCCTTGGGCGCTCCTTTTTTGTTAGCAAACATCGAATAAAATATAGATCCCGAAATACAGAGTACGATAAGTCCGAGGGAGATAAATACCTGTGTGCTCTTATCCACCCACATATTGATATAATGTTCGCCTAGCATTTTCACGCCAATAATTACCAGTACAATAGCGATTCCCTGTTGCAGGTAATCGAATTTTGAAACTGCTCCACGCAATAAGAAAAACAGGGATCTCAGTCCAAGTACCGCAAAAATATTCGAGGTATAAATCACCAGCTTATCTCTGGAAATACCCATTACAGCCGGAATTGAATCAAGCGCAAAAACAAGATCAATCGATGCAAGTAATACTACTACCACAAACAAAGTGGTATATAAAGGTTTACCATTTTCACGAACTACATATTTGCCATCGCCATCATGAGGTGCCAGGGGCAGGTATTTTTTCAGGAAGCGATAAATTTTTGTGTCGTGGGGTTCAAATTCTTTCTCTTCATTTGAAGTAAACATTTTGTATCCGGTATATACCAGGAACACACCAAAAATATACAACACCCAATGAAACTGTTCAACCAAGGCAACGCCAATCGTTATAAAAATAACCCTGAATACGATGGCCATTAGAATACCAATCAACAATACGCGGGAGTAGAATTTTTCTTTTACTTTAAAAGAATTGAATATGAGGATGAATACAAAAATATTATCGATGCTCAGGCTCCATTCCATCAGGTAAGCACTCAGGTATTCGAGGGCCAGCTTTTGTCCTTCTTCAACCCACATAAAAACGAAAAATGCCAATGCAAGCGAAACCCAGAAAAAAGTCTGTTTTAAAGCCTGTTTAATGGTTATCTGGGCATTCTTCTTACTCAGCAAACCAAGGTCAAATACAAGTGCCAGAACTAAAACGATCCCAAAAACAAGGTATACTATCTGATGAGTGGTCATGAGGGTAAATTAGACCGTAAAGATAAGATTCCAGCACGTCGCAGGTGTTTACTTGCCGTATTTCTTTTTTCGCCTCAATTGCAGTGTTGCTCCTGCTATTCCCAATAATACCAGCGGGGCAAGAATATTAATCCATTGCCAGGTATTTTTTTGATTGGCTATTTTTTCTTTATCTAATAAGCGGAGTACAATGGTTTTATTCCTGCTTTCAAATAAGCCATTATTGCTTACCAGGTAATCTATACAGTTCAGGAAAAATTCCCGGTTGGCAAATCGATACCCTTCAAAGGGAAGTTCACCCATAGAAAGTGGACCGGTTGTATTACTTAATGCATTGGTTACAATATCAGCATCAGATACTACAATTTGTTTCCCGGATACTTTAGCTGCTTTTAAAAATGGGCGGCCTGTTGTTCTTTGTACTGAATCCATTAAGTTATTGCTGGCCCTGTTCGCAAATAATGACTGAAAATTTCCTTCCAGCAATACCGCAACCGGCACAAAACTTTTATTAAAGCTTCGCAGATCCTCTTCTGATTTTACACTGTTGATTGATACAATGGCCGGAGAAGAAATGCGACGGCTATTGGTATCAGATGCCAATAATATTGTTTTCTGAATTCCCGGTGCCTTAACCGTATCGATACTGGATGGAAAGATGGGCAATACCCGGTCTATATTTTTTGAAATAGGGTTATTCGTTTGGGATGCCAAAAAAGGATAATAAGGCCAGGGAACTCGCTGCATATTGGGTGAACCATCGGGATTGCGGCCAATAACAATAGGTATTTTAGAACAGTTCAGGTCTTGCAACAAATCTCCATTAATACGAACACCATATTTAAAAAGAAGATCATCAATGTCTAATCCACGGTCAAATGCAGTATACTCTGCCTGACTGCGCATCAGGCTGTCTAATTCAGCATGTAGTTTATCGATGAACCAAATCAGCTTACCGCCATTCATTACATACTGATCCAATTTTAGTTTGTCTTCCTCCGTAAAAGTTTGTGTGGGCTTTACAATAATCATTGCATCGATTAGTGTAGGGTCGGGATAACCTTGTTTCAGGTCAAAGACGGCCAGCCTGTATTCATTACGTAAACTTTCTCCCAGATCATTTACTTTAAGGTCTGTTGGTTCACCATTACCAACCAGATAAGCGATGGTAGGAATATTTTTTCTGGTAAGTTTATCGATGGCATTAGCGAACTTATACTCCAATAATGCCTCGGCTGCATTACGTGTGGCTTCCTTGTCTTCAAGCGGCTCAACATCATTCATCACATTGTATTGCCTGAAAATTTTTCTGCTGCTTCTCAGGTCAATAGCAATAGGTCTTCTGTTTCCATAACGCACAAGGGCTGATGGAATAATAAGTTGTGCGGTAGATTTATCGCTGCTGGTTATTTCACTTCTTTCAAATATAACACCCAAACTTGCCAGGCTATCATAAAGTATGGCTCGGGCTGTATCGTTGGATAAATCTTCCCCTGGCTTTTCAAATTTCACTATCAGTTGGTTACCCGACAGTGACTTAAATTCATCCAGTAACTCCTGTGTAGCCAGTGAAAGTTTTTTATAGTCTGCAGGCAATTCACCCGTTAGAAAAACATCTACCTGAATGGTTGAATCCAGGGTTGATAATAATTGTTTTGTAGGGTTGGTAAGACTGTATCGCTTATCTGCGGTCAGGTCTGCCCTGTAACCAATATTAGCCGATAGATAAATCACTGCTACCAGTATTACCAGCAAGCCCAACCAACCATATTTATGTTTTAATAATTGTGGCATAATGGTGCGTTATCTTTTCAACAGGTTCCTTTGTGTGAGAAAAAGAAAAAAGTATATAATAGCAGAAAAGTAAACAATGTCGCTTATGCGGACTACTCCTCTGCTGATACTGCGGTAATGAAAATGGATACCGAGCATTTCCAGGTAATAATCCATTCCTCCACTAAATACAGACAGTTTACTGATGGCATCGAATCCATTGTATAATAAGAAGCATACAAAAGCTCCGGCAATAAATGCTACTACTGTATTATTAGTATAGCTACTGGTACAAATTCCGATTGCGGTGAAAACGGCACCGAGTAATAACAGACCTAAATAACTACCAATTGTTGCACCTATGTCTATTCCTCCGGTTACACTGAGTGTTTGTATGGAGATGGCATAAATAATGGTAGGTAGTATGGCGGAAAAAACAATTACCAGGGCACCGAAAAACTTTCCCCAAACAAGTTGACCCGGAGAAAGGGGTAGTGTACGTAATATTTCAAAATTACCTAGTCGATATTCATCCGAAAAACTTCGCATGGTAATGGTAGGTACAACGAATAAAAGTATCCAGGGTACTAAGCTAAAAAAGCCGGCCAGACTGGCATATCCAAACTCCAGGATACTTGTTTCCGGGAAAACGAATAGCATCAGACCATTGATCAGCAGGAATACTGCCAGGGCAATAAAGCCTGTTAAGCTACTGAAGAATTGTTGCCATTCTTTTTTGCAGATAATCCACATATTGTCAAAACTAATTGTTCTCTTCGATAACAGTGCCGTTCATAAATATTTTATGTGTTCTTTATGGAATCTGTTGAATATGGCATCTAAAGTTAAAACAGCCATATGTTCAAGAAAATCATCCTGCTATTACTTACGGTATTTGGCGTGGGCTTATTTGCAAATGCTCAAACGAACCAATCTGAAAAGCTGGTTAAGAAAATGCCGCCGCCACCGCCGCCGCCAGTTGAGCGGCCAAAAGCAGCACCAAAATTCAATCCCCCAAAGATCAAAATGTTGCCCGGCACTCAACCGCCGCCACCACCGCCTCCGCCGGTTGAAAAAACAAAAATAAAACTCAAAAAAGCTCCAAAAGGAGACCCTCCAATAGTTATTCAAAAACCAGAGCGGCCGGCTCCACCGGCGTCGCCTGAGAAAGGGAATATTATTTTCAACTAGCAAATCGATCGAACAGGCCATTCTTTTTTTCTCATGTGTGTCAGATAACCTGTTCTGGCATTTGTTTACACAAATGCCGTTGGTTTTTGGAAAAGGCCTGGGCTATACCAGGCTTTTTTGTTTACAAAAGAAAAATGCCTGGATATACCAGGCATTTTATAATTCATTAATAATTTATCATTACACCGCAAAACTCTCCCCACATCCACAACTTCTGCTGGCATTAGGGTTATTAAAATAAAATCCTTTGCCATTCAATCCATCGGAGAAATCAAGTTCTGTATTTACGAGGTATAAAAAACTTTTCAGGTCTGTTACTACTTTCACACCATTGTCTTCAAAAACCTGATCCATTGGTTTTATTTCATTATCGAAATCGAGTTTATAACTCAAGCCCGAACATCCACCTCCTACAACACCGACCCTTAAAAAGTACGAAGTATCTCCTGCAACACCTGCTTCATCCATCAGTTGCTGTACTTTTTTCTTTGCTTTATCGCTTACGTATATGCTGTTCTCTGTTGCGACCATTTGACTAATAGTTAATAGTTCATGGCTAATGGTTGAAAAATAGCCTTTTACAAATTAGTGCACGCCTTTCTCTTCGAATACCAGTTCTTCGAGACCATTCTTCTTACGATAATCGTTGATAGCTGCTTTAATAGCATCTTCTGCCAATACTGAGCAGTGAATCTTTACAGGAGGAAGGTTTAACTCTTCCACCAGATCCATATTATCGATCTGAACAGCCTGATCAACTGTTTTACCTTTCAACCACTCAGTAGCGAGTGATGAAGAAGCAATGGCTGATCCGCATCCGAAAGTTTTGAATTTAGCGTCTGTAATAACACCGGTAGCATCGTCTACTTCAATCTGAAGACGCATAACGTCGCCACACTCAGGAGCTCCAACTAAACCAGTACCTACATTCTTTTTTCCTTTATCTAGCGTACCCACATTTTTGGGGTTACTATAATGGTCGATTACTTTTTCTGAATATGCCATGGTTGAATCAATTTGAAAATTAAACAATTTGAAAATTTGAAAATGACAATACTACTTGTTAGTAATTGGGTAATTCAAAAATCATTTTCAAATTTTCAAATCACCCCATTTCAAATTATCAGTGGTGTGCCCACTCAATGCTGTTCAGGTCGATACCTTCTTTGAACATTTCCCAGAGTGGACTCATTTCTCTCAGTTTTAATACGGTTTCACTTACTGCCTTGATGGTGTAGTCGATTTGTTCTTCGGTAGTAAATCTACCCAATCCAAAACGAAGCGAACTATGTGCCAGATCATCGCCCAGTCCTAGTGCTTTTAATACATAACTTGGTTCCAGTGAAGCAGAAGTACAAGCTGAACCAGATGAAAGGGCAATGTTTTTATTAAAGCCCATCATCAATCCCTCTCCTTCTACGTATTTAAAAGAAATATTACTTACATGTGGTAAACGGTGTTCACGACTTCCGTTCACATAAGCTTCTTCCAACTGCATTAAAGCATTTTCCAGCTTATCGCGCAGTTTGCTCAGTCTGGCAGCATCATCGGCCATTTCTAGTCTTGCGAGTTCACAAGCCTTACCAAAGCCAACAATACCAGGTACATTCAATGTACCGCTGCGCATGCCTCTCTCATGACCACCGCCATCCATCTGGGCAGTTACTTTTACCCTTGGGTTTTTACGGCGTACATAAAGAGCACCTACGCCTTTTGGACCGTACATTTTATGTCCGGTAAAAGCCATAATATCAATACCGTCTTTGTTTACGTCAACAGGTATTTTACCTACTGCCTGGGTTCCATCTGTAAAGAAAAGAACACCGTGTTTGCGAGCGATGGCGCTGATTTCTTTTACTGGCTGAATAACCCCGATTTCATTATTGGCATACATGATGGCAATAAGGATGGTATTGGGTTTAATTGCAGCTTCCAGTTCTTTCAGGTCTATCAATCCTTCCGGATTAACTTCCAGGTAGGTAACTTCCCCACCTGATCTTTCAATATGCTTACAGGTATCTAATACCGCTTTATGTTCTGTAGTACAGGTAATGATATGATTCCCTTTACTGGCGTACATTTCGTACACCCCTTTGATACCCAGGTTATCACCTTCGGTAGCGCCTGAGGTAAAGATGATCTCTTTCGGATCAGCTCCTATCAGTTTAGCCACCTGCTCACGTGCATAATCCACCGCTTCTTCAGCCTGCCAGCCAAATGAGTGGTTACGACTGGCCGCATTACCAAAATGTTCGGTAAAGTAAGGTATCATAGCTTCCAACACACGGGGATCCATGGGTGTGGTGGCATTGTTATCAAGGTAAATCGGTAATTTCAACATAGTACAGAGAAATTTGCTTGCTTATTAATACAAAAATACGTCAATCGGTTTATACTTGCAGAACTGAAACCCGCTTCCAGCCGCTTTTTTTCACAAATCGAAAGCCTATTTTAAAACAATAAAAGATGTTAAAAGTTGAACATATTGGCCTTGCCGTTAAAAATTTTTCGATTTCCATCCCATTATTCGAGCAATTACTGTCTACCCCCTGCTACAAAACCGAGACTGTGGCCTCAGAAAACGTCAATACAGCCTTTTTTCAGGTAGGGGAAACCAAGATAGAACTATTGGAAAGTACCGACCCAGATGGCGTAATTGCCCGTTTTATCGAGAAAAAAGGGGAAGGGATACACCATATTGCCTTCGAAGTAGCTGATATTGAGGCTGAAATGGCCCGTTTAAAAGGGCTTGGTTTCCAACTCCTCAACGAAACACCCAAATCCGGCGCCGACAACAAACTCGTCTGCTTCCTTCATCCAAAAGGAACGAATGGGGTGTTGGTGGAGCTTTGTCAGGAAGCAAAAGGAACAGAGAAATAAGGAATAAGGAACATGAAATAAGAAAGTAGTTATCCTTTCTGATTTCTTATTTCATGTTCCCTATTTCTTTGTTTCTATTGCAGCCTTTGCCGACGGAAAGAATGGAGTGTAGATTGAGTTGTGTCAAGAAGCAAAAGGAACAGAGAAATAAGGAATAAGGAACATGAAATAAGAAAGTAGTTATCTTTTCTGATTTCTTATTTCATGTTCCTTATTACTCTGTTTCTATTGCAGCCCAAGTTTTTCCACCGCTGCTTGCGCGGCAACCTGGGAGGCGTCTTTTTTATTATAGCCTTTGCCGACGGAAAGAAGTTCGCCGTCTAGTATGATATGAATGGTGAAGAGGCGGCGGGAGCCTTCCATTTTTTCGTCTGCCAGGTCGAAAGTAAGTGTACGTCCGTGTTTACTTGCCCAGCCGATTAGTTTGTTTTTCAGGTTAATGTCTACCGATTCCAGATCGTCTACAAACATGTGTGGAATAACAATCTGCTTGAGTACCCAGTGTTGTGTTTTCTCGTACCCTTTATCAAGGTACACCGCACCAACAACTGCTTCGAGTGTATTTCCGAATATCTGACTTCCTTTGAGGGAATTGTCGAATTTGTTGTAGAAGGTAAGCTTGCGCAGACCCATTTTAAGGGCGATATCGTTCAGTTGCTGGCGGTTAACCATTTTACTGCGCATTTCTGTTAGAAAGCCTTCGCCTTTATATGGATATCTTTTAAAAAGATAGTCGGCAACAACGGCACTTAGAACCGCATCACCAAGGTATTCGAGGCGTTCATTATTTTCTTCCGGGGTATCTTTTACCGAACGGTGACTGAGGGCGGTACGATAAATAAGCAGGTTACCGGGTTTTAGGCCCAATACATTTTTCAGTTGTGCCTCAAAAGAAGCGTCTGACGATTTGGATGAAAAAAGTCGTTTTAAAAACTGCACAAATCTTAGGCTGTATATTTTTTCACGATTACACAGGCATTATGCCCTCCGAAACCAAATGTATTGCTTAAAGCGGCTCTTACGGTTTTTTGTTGTGCCTTATTGAAGGTAAAATTCAATTTAGGATCAAGTTCCGGGTCATCGGTAAAATGGTTAATAGTTGGCGGTATGATGTCGTGCATCACACTTTTAATACAGGCTATAGCCTCAATTACTCCTGCTGCTCCCAGACAGTGACCTGTCATAGATTTGGTTGCGCTGATATTGAGGTTGTAGGCGTGTTCACCAAATACTTCGGTAATTGCTTTTACTTCTGCTCCATCTCCTAATGGGGTAGATGTTCCGTGGGTATTGATATAATCAATTTCATCGGCACGCATACCAGCATCTTTCAAAGCAGCAAACATTACATTGCGCGCGCCTAGTCCTTCAGGGTGCGGAGCGGTAAGATGATATGCATCTGCTGTTGCGCCACCACCTGCAATTTCGCAATAGATTTTTGCGCCACGTTTGATGGCATGTTCATATTCTTCCAGGATAAGTGCACCGGCTGCTTCTCCCATTACAAAACCATCGCGGTCCTTATCGTAAGGACGGCTGGCTGTTTTAGGGTCATCGTTACGTTCGCTCATGGCTTTCATGGCATTAAAACCACCAAGTCCGGCTTCACTGATAACGGCTTCTGCGCCACCTGAAACAATAATATCTGCCTTACCCAGGCGAATGGTATCTACTGCGCTGATAATAGCATTGGTACTGGATGCGCAGGCACTCACTACTGCGTAGTTAGGTCCGCGAAATCCATGACGCATGGAGATAAGTCCGGCAGCAATATCCAGGATCATTTTAGGAATGAAAAAGGGATTGAAGCGTGGTGTTCCATCGCCCTTTGCAAAGTTGATCACTTCTTCCTGGAAAGTGGTAAGTCCACCTATACCACTTGCAAAAATTACGCCTACGCGGTCAATATCTACATTGTCTTTGGAAATACCCGCATCGGAAACGGCCATTTCACTGGCAGCGATAGCGAGTTGTGCAAAACGGTCTGTTTTACGGGCTTCTTTACGATCCATAAAGAGTGTTGGATCGAAGCCTTTGATCTCACATGCAAAACGTGTTTTGAATTTGGATGCATCAAATAAAGTAATGTTATCAGCTCCGGGTACACCATTGATCAACGCCGTCCAATAATCTTCAAGGTTATTTCCTAACGGGGTGAGGGTGCCAATTCCGGTAACAACAACGCGCTTTAATTCCATGATCAAAACCTGTTTAAGTGAACATCCGCCTTTCGAGGCCGAAGCCGCAATAAGGCGGATGTAAAATTATTCCTTAAATAAAATTAATTCTTACTTGGCATGTTCTTCCAGGTAAGCAACAGCCTGACCAACGGTGGTGATGGTTTCTGCCTGCTCATCAGGAATAGAGATGTTGAATTCTTTTTCGAATTCCATAATCAACTCAACGGTATCCAGTGAATCGGCACCGAGATCGTTGGTAAAAGAAGCCTCATTGGTAACCTCGGCCTCGTCAACCCCTAACTTGTCAACTATGATTTTCTTAACTCTTGTTGCGATGTCTGACATTGTAAAAAGTTTTTGTTACAGCCGCAAAAATATACTTTTTGTCAAATAAGCAATCTTTTCGGGCATATTTGTTTCCACAGAGAAAAAGACCGGAAGTCCGGGAGTCCGAAAGTCCGGAGGAAAGAGCGTTTTAATATTGATTGCGCCAATATCCCCCCTAAAACACCCGGTTTTCATCTTCCGGTCTTCGG